>OJSI01000053.1_pt1 | contig 138843 bp, 137 predicted proteins | sample 1599401 | NCBI WGS metagenome assembly OJSI01 (sample SAMN04168658, study PRJEB22393) | human gut metagenome | biome: human gut microbiome; feature: stool | host: Homo sapiens | collected 2014-03-24
GCCGAACGGCATGTACGGTGGTGTGAGAGGGGAGAGAAAATCTCCCCTACTCGATTGTGGTCCTACTTGTAAAGAAAGACAAAACATATTACAATAAAAGGTAATGTACAGAAAAAAGAAAAGAAAGGAATTTCAATAGATGACAGATTATATCGTAAGAGCAACAGCGGCGGAAGGGCAGATCCGTGCCTTTGCGGCAGTAACCAAAGATACAGTGGAGGAAGCAAGAAGAAGGCATGGAACAAGCCCGGTGGCAACGGCGGCGCTTGGAAGGCTTTTGACGGCGGGAGCCATCATGGGAAGTATGATGAAAAACGATACAGATATGCTGACCCTTCAGATCAGAGGGGACGGGCCGCTGGGAGGGATTACTGTAACAGCCGACAGCCATGCCAATGTCAAAGGATATGTGCTGAATCCGGATGTAATGCTGCCGCCCAAAAACGGTAAGCTTGACGTAGGGGGAGCAGTAGGGATCGGTCTTTTGACAGTCATCAAGGATATGGGGTTAAAGGAGCCTTATTCCGGGCAGACCATCCTTGTGACAAGTGAGATTGCAGAGGACCTGACCTATTATTTTGCCAATTCAGAGCAGGTCCCTTCCTCTGTCGGACTGGGTGTTCTTATGGATAAAGACAATACAGTAAAATGCGCGGGAGGATTCATTATCCAGCTTATGCCTTTTGCAGAGAACAAGACCATAGACCAGCTGGAGGAAAATCTGAAAAAGGTGACTTCAGTTACAAAGCTTCTGGATGCCGGATATACACCGCAGCAGCTTCTGGAGGAACTGCTGGGAGGTATGGGACTGGAGATCACAGATACGATGCCTGCCAGATTTTACTGCAACTGCTCTAAGGAAAGAGTGGAGCAGGCAGTTGTCAGCATCGGCAAGAAAGATATAGAAGAGATGATAAAGGAAGGCAAAGATATTGAGGTGAAGTGTCATTTCTGTAATACAGCTTACAAATATACTATAGACGAACTGAAAGAAATCCTGAAGCGGAGCAAATAGTGCCTGGGGAAAGATAGGAGGATAAGAACGTGAAACATGGTTTTGTGAAAGTGGCAGCCGCAAGCTGCGATATCCGTGTTGCGGATGTGGATTACAATACAGAGCAGATCTGCCGGATGATCGATGAAACTACAGAGGCCGGAGCCAAGGTTGTTGTGTTTCCGGAGCTTTGTATTACCGGATATACGTGTGGAGACCTGTTTACTCAGGATGTTCTTCTTAAGAGAGCAAGAAAAGCCCTCTGGAAGATTGCGGATTACACGAAAGAGAAGGATGCGCTGGTCTTTGTAGGCGTGCCTTTGGCGGTAGAAGGAGAGCTTTACAATACGGCGGCGGCTCTGAACAGAGGAAAAATCCTGGGGCTGACTACAAAGACATTTCTCCCTAATTATGGAGAGTTTTACGAGATGCGCCAGTTCAGAGAGGGACCAAGAGAGGTGCGTGAAATTGAATTTGGAGGAGAAAAGATTCCTTTTGGACCGCAGATACTCTTTGTGTCCGGGCAGATGGAAGATCTGATCGTATCGGCGGAAATCTGTGAAGATGTGTGGTCTCCGGTACCGCCCAGCATACAGGCGGCAAGAGAGGGGGCAACTATCATTGTCAACTGCTCTGCCAGCGATGAGACCATCGGGAAAGCCGCATACAGGAAAAGTCTGATCGAAGGACAGTCTGCCCGTCTCATTGCCGGATACGTATATGCAAATGCCGGGGAGGGGGAATCTACGACAGATCTTGTTTTTGGCGGGCACAATATGATAGCGGAGAACGGAACGACGCTGGCGGAAGGGGAGAGATTCCGAAACGGCGCCATCTATTCTGAGATTGATATTCAGCGTGTGATAAGCGAGCGGAGAAAGAACACCACTTTCCAGACAGAAAAGACGAGGAAACTGGTGCGTGTTCCTTTTCAGGTGGAGATGACAGATACATTTCTGACAAGAGAATTTCCTTCCCGTCCCTTTGTGCCGGATTCCTCCGAAGAAAGGGAGAAGCGCTGTGAGGAAATTCTGATGATCCAGGCTATGGGGCTGAAGAAGAGACTTGCCCATACGCATGCTCAGAGTGCGGTTGTGGGCATTTCAGGCGGTCTGGATTCTACTTTGGCGCTGCTTGTGACAGCAAAAGCTTTTGATATGCTGAAAATGGACCGAAAAAGGATCATTGCGGTGACAATGCCCTGCTTTGGGACAACGGACCGAACATACAGCAACGCCTGTACCATGGCGGTAAGGCTGGGCGCCCAGTTGAGAGAGGTACAACTGGCCGAGTCAGTGACCATGCATTTTCGGGATATCGGTCATGATATGAATGATCACAGCGTCACTTACGAAAATGCGCAGGCGAGAGAGAGGACCCAGGTTCTGATGGATATTTCCAATCAGGAAAATGGAATGGTGATCGGAACCGGAGATATGTCTGAGCTGGCACTTGGCTGGGCCACCTATAACGGAGATCACATGTCCATGTATGGGGTGAATGCTTCCGTGCCAAAGACGCTGGTGCGTCATCTGGTACGTTATTACGCAGATACATTGGAGGATAAAGAACTCCAGGCCGTACTCTATGATGTGCTGGATACGCCGGTGAGCCCGGAGCTTCTGCCGCCGGAAGACGGACAGATCGCGCAGAAGACAGAGGATCTGGTAGGTCCCTATGAGCTTCACGATTTCTTTTTGTACTATTTCCTGCGTTTCGGATATGAACCGGATAAGATTTACCGGATCGCCCGTCTGGCTTTTGAAGGAGAATATGAAAAAGAAACAATTTATAAATGGCTGGAGACATTTTGCAGAAGGTTCTTTACCCAGCAGTTTAAACGCTCCTGCCTGCCGGACGGACCGAAGGTAGGAACCGTTGCGCTCTCACCGAGAGGAGACTGGAGGATGCCAAGCGATGCCTGTGCATCAGTCTGGCTGAAGAATCTGGAACAGTGATGGGAAGGAGACAAGAAATATGAAGGCAGAAGAGATACAGAATGTAGACCATCAGGAAATTGACCGGAGAGTGAGGAATTATTGGCTTCAAAAAGGACTTGGGATAACGGGCGTTGTTCTTGTAATCCTGCATGGCCTTTTGCTCTTTGCAGGTCTGGACCGGATTATGTGGATCGGGGGATATACTAATGTTGTTACCCGGATCTGTATTATTTTGGGTCACTATGTGATCGTTCAGATTTTGATTTTTGTTATTCAGGGAGCAGAGACCCAAATTTCAGGAAGTCTGACGAAATCCTGCGATCCTTTTCTCTATGAGGCGTGCCTGTATCGGGTCGGCGGAGGAACGAAAAAGCAGATTAATCTGGCCCTTGCCCAGTATTATGAAGGTAATTTTGAGCAGTCCTGGGATACCATAAGCAGGGTCAGCCCGGACGGACTGAAGAAGAAGTATAAATATAATTATTATATGTTAAGATCCGCCCTCCTCTTTCGTCAGGGAAGAGCAGGAGAGGTGAGAAATCTCGAGGATGAATTTCAAAGAACGATCGGAGGAAGGGAGGATACGGTCTATATGCAGCTTCTGTGTGCGTCCAACAATATGAGGCGCGCGCTGGAAAACAAGGATTATCCTTCTGCCTATGGATTCCTGCAGGATTATACCCGCCTGTACCAGCGTGATTCACAGCCGTGGGTTAAAGTCGGGATTGCCTGCTGGGAAGGCGTGCTGGAGTATTTATGCGGCAATGAGACAGGGGCAGACGCAAGACTTGCCTATGTGGAAAAATACGGCGGAAAGTTGTTTTATGTGCAGGAGCTTAAAAAGATAAGAGAGGAAAAAGGAAAGGAGGAGACAGAGGATGAAGGAAGAACATCCGGAGAAACTTGCCAGAACAGCAGTGGAGAAATTTCAGAAGATGTATAACTGCTGTCAGTCAGTGGCCTGTTCTGTGTGTGAAGAATATGGGATAAGTGAGAAGGATATGTTTCGCCTTACAGAAGGGTTCGGCTCGGGAATCGGAGGGCTGAAGGATACATGCGGAGCCGCTATGGGAATGTTTTTGATCATCAGCCTTGCCGGAAGCGCAGGAGATATGGAGCAGCCTATGCTTACAAAATTTGAGACATATGACAGGATCCGGGAGGCTGCTGAAAAGTTTCAGGAAAAGTGCGGTTCACTTTACTGCAGGGATTTAAAAACCCAGGAAGGGCCACAGCCCCTTCCATGCTGTACTTTCTGTGTAGAGGCAGGAGCGCAGATCCTGGAAGAAATGTTGAAAAAAATGTCATAAAACAGGAAATGCGGGCATATATATGGAAAAAGGAGGAAAGTTTGAAATGAAAGAGGAAAGATTTCTAAAACTTACATATATTCATGATATTGCAACCATTGTTTCCATATTTTTGTCCGTATTTCATGTGATGAAGGGGACAGGCAGCAAAATTCGGGATGTGCTCTGCGGATCATTTCTTGTTATGCAGATTTTTGCAGCGTTAAAGATAGGAGCCAGATTTTTGGAAAAGAAAAACGATCTGCAGAAATCCATGGAAGAGCTGTATCACAGGTCAGAAAAAGAGTGGGGGGCAGGATGGAAATCGTCCTTGCTCCTTTATGTCCTGATTTCTGTCAGTGTGTTTTTTAAAGTCGGAGTCCCCCTTCTGCTTGGGAAAGATAATGAAAAAGAGAGCGGTGTATGATGCGTTTACAGAACATACATAGCCCTCTTTTTGTTATATGAGAAAGTCCCAAGGACTTTTCCTTTTTCAATTTTTACAGATTCAGTTTCTTAAAAAGATCGCCGAGATTTGTTCCGATATTCTCGGATTTTGGTATTTCCACTTTTTCTTCCGGTTCTTCCTTGACCTCTTCCAGCGCTTTCATGCTGAGACTGATCTTTCCATCTTTGACTCCAATGATCTTAACGTTTACTTCATCCCCTGTATTCAGCACATCTTTTGGGGATTTTACACGTTTCTGGCTGATCTGAGAAACATGTACCAATCCGGACAGGCCATCTTCCAGGCGGACGAAAGCGCCGTAGGGCTGCAGACTTTCTACCGTTCCTTTTACTACGCTGCCGATTTTGACATTGGCGATCTTTTCTTCCATGGCTTTCTTTTCTTTTTCTTTTAAGATTTCGCGGGCAGATAAAACAAGCCGGTTTTCTGCCTGATTGACTTCGATCACGCGTACCTCAATATCTTTTAAAAGATAGGTTTCCAGATCTTCGATATAGGATAAGGATAAGCGGGATGCAGGAATGAAGCCTCTAAGCCCTTCTACCATGGCAATCGCTCCGCCATTTACGATTCCTTCAACTTTTACCGGGAGAACGGTTTCATTTTCCAGGTAGCTCTGGACAACATTCCAGGGATTGGCATCATCAAAATGTTCCTCATAGTCTGCCATGGTTTCCACTGGTTTGTTTTCTTCTTGTTGTAATAATTCTTCACTCATTTTGTTAGTCCTTTCTCATAACCGTATTCTATGTGCTTTCACATACTATTAGTAGTATAGCATGAAATACCAGGATTGTTCAAAGAAAAAAGCAAAGATACGGGATTTTTTAGTTGACTGGACCGGGAAAAAATGGCAAGCTTACATTATAAGATGCCGCATAAGCAAGAAGGCGGCTTTGGCAGGGAGTGAAGATATGGAAAAAAAGGCAAGAAAAGTATATGTGATCGGACATAAAAACCCGGATACGGATTCTATTTGTTCAGCGATCGCTTATGCAAATCTGAAACGTGAAATGACAGGGAGAGAATATACTGCAAAGAGAGCAGGCCAGATCAACGAGGAGACACAGTATGTACTTCATAAATTTCATGTGGATGCGCCGAGGCTTCTGACGAATGTCAAGCTGCAGGTTAAGGATATGGATATTCATAAAATAAAAGGGGTGGAACCGGGAGTTTCCATTAAAGAGACATGGGAACTTATGAAGAAACAGTCTGTAAAGACGATTCCGGTTATAAAAGAAGGGGAACTTGTGGGGCTGATCTCCACAGGAGACATTGCCAAATCTTATATGGATGTATATGACAGTACGATCCTGGCAAAAGCCCGGACGCAGTACAAAAATATTATTCAGACCCTGGATGGGGAATTGATCACAGGAAATGAACACGGATATTTTGTAAAAGGGAAGGTGGCAGTAGGCGCTTCCAGCACAGATATGATGGAGGAATTTATTCAGAAGGATGACCTGGTGATCTTGGGAAACCGTTATGAATCTCAGGCGTGTGCCGTTGAAATTGATGCCAGCTGTCTTGTTGTATGCCAGGATGCAGAAATTTCCGAGGAACTGATCCGTAAAGCGGAAGAGCAGAGTATTGTCATTATACGTACGCCTCACGATACTTTTACGGCGGCAAGGCTCATTAATCAGAGTATACCGGTCAAATATTTTATGAGCAAGGGACCGCTGACTGTTTTCCGTATGGATGACTATGTGGATGATATCAAAGAACAGATGACGAAAAAGAAGTTCCGCGATTTCCCTATTCTGGATCGCCATGGAAATTTCAAAGGATTTATTTCCAGGCGGCGTTTCATGGATGTAAGCAAGAAGCAGGTCATTCTGGTGGATCACAATGAGCGTTCCCAGGCGGTAGACGGAATTGAAGAGGCAGAGATTCAGGAGATCATAGACCATCACAGGCTTGGAAATATTGAAACAATGGGGCCGGTATTTTTCCGTAATCAGCCGGTGGGCTGTACCGCTACAATAGTAGGACAGATGTACGAAGAAAACGGAGTGGAATTAACTCCGGTCATGGCCGGTCTTCTGGCCTCGGCGATCATATCAGATACTTTGCTGTTCCGTTCGCCTACCTGTACGATGGTGGATCAGAATATGGCAGAAAAGCTGGCAAAAATTGCCGGTATTGATCTGGAGGAAATGGCGGCGGAAATGTTTCATGCAGGAAGCAGCCTGAAAGGCAAAAGTCCGCAGGAAATCTGTTTCCAGGATTTCAAACAGTTTAATGTCAATGACAAAGTGTTTGGGGTAGGACAGATCAATTCCATGAATAAAGAAGAACTGAAAGAGATCAGGGAGAAGCTTCTGAAATATCTGGAAGAGGCAAGAAAGGAGCAGAAGCTTCACATGGTTTATTTTATGCTTACAGATATTCTGGATGAATCTACAGAATTGCTTTGCTGCGGACCGGGGGCAAGGGATCCTATCATTGAGGCTTTCGAACGTCCGGAGGACGAGGATCCGATTATATTAAAGGGAGTCGTCTCCAGAAAGAAACAGCTGATTCCTGCTCTTGCAGGGGCATTGCAGCAATAGGAAAGGCAGGAGGAAGAAAAGGAGTATGGAGAAGGAAATATGGAAGGCAGGAAACATGGTTTATCCGCTTCCGGCGGTAATGGTCAGTACGGCCGATAAGAAAGGGAGAGCCAATATCCTGACTGTAGCCTGGACCGGCACTGTGTGTACCAATCCGGCCATGGTGTATATTTCTGTGCGTCCGGAAAGATACAGCTATTCTCTTTTGAAAGAAAGCGGGGAATTTGTCATTAATCTGACGACAAAGAAGCTTTTGTATGCGACGGACTGGTGCGGGGTGAAATCCGGACGGGATGTGGATAAATGGAAGGAGATGCACCTCACCCAGGGGAAAGCCCATAAGCTTTCTTATGCCCCGGTGATCAAGGAATCTCCGGTTAATATTGAGTGCCGGGTTACAGAAGTAAAGGAGCTGGGAAGCCATCATATGTTCCTGGCAAAGGTGGAAGCAGTGCAGGTGGATCCTGAGTATATGGATGAGAAAGGAAAGTTCCATTTGAATCGATCCGGCCTTATTGCCTATTCTCACGGTGAATACCTGGAGATTGGGAAGAAACAGGGAAGTTTTGGATATAGTGTAAGAAAGGAAAAGAAAAAAAGGCGTCCGGTCAGATGACCGGGCGTCTTTTTTGGAAGCGAGTGAAAATCTGAAGTATGCGGAAATTATGAAAGAGCCTTCAGTCTTGTTGCATAGATCCGTTTCAGCAGGATGGTACATAGAAGGAAAGAGACAACTTCTGCAATAGGAATAGCCCACCAGACCATTGAAAGCCCAAAGCAGACAGCCAGAATATATGCTACCGGAAGGATAACAACAAGCTGCCTTGCAGCAGAGACAACGAGACTGTAAACCCCATTTCCAAGAGCCTGGAACAGGGAGCTGACAATGATATTGTATCCTGCCAGCAGGAAACTGATAGAAATAATACGAAGTGCCGGAACTCCAATGGCAAGCATATGATCGGAAGCATCAAAAAGTGTTTTCAGGAAAAATCCGGTCATGGTCTGGAACAGGAGCAATCCAACAATCATAATGCAGACTGCGATAAGAATACTCAATTTCAAGGTATGAGTGATCCTTCTTTTGTTCCGGGCGCCGTAATTATATGCTATGATCGGTATCATTCCATTGTTCAGTCCGAAAACAGGCATGAAGATAAAGCTCTGCAGTTTGAAATATATTCCGAATACAGCGGCGGCGGTGGAAGAAAACATTAAAAGGATCTTGTTCATTCCAAATGTCATCACAGAACCAATGGCCTGCATGATAATGGAGGGGATTCCGACTTCATAAATGAGGGCGATCGTTTTTGCGTGAGGACGAAATCCTTTCATATTGAGACTGATCTCATGGTTTTTCTTCAAATTAAATATAAACGACAGAAAGACAGCCACAAGCTGACCAAAGACAGTGGCCACGGCAGCTCCAACCACTTCCATGCGGGGGAAGCCAAAATACCCGAAAATCAGGATTGGATCCATAACAATGTTGATGATGGCCCCTGTTCCCTGTGTGATCATATTATAGATTGTTTTTCCGGTGGACTGCAGCAGCCGTTCAAATGTAATCTGCATAAAGATACCCACAGAGAGTACGCAGATAATGGTCATGTACTGCGTTCCGTATTTGATAATAGTAGGATTGTCTGTCTGAAGCCGGAAGAAAATACCGGATCCGAAAATACCGATCAGGGCAAAGATAACGGAGCTGATCAGTCCGAGGAAAATACCATTCCTTGCAGCCAGATTGGCGCCGTTAAAATTTTTTTCCCCCAGACAGCGGGAGAGAAGCGCATTGATCCCGACTCCGGTACCGGATGACACGGCGATCATAAGAAGCTGTACCGGATAGACAAGGGAAACGGCTGTCAGGGCATCTTCGCTTAGTTGGGCAACAAACATGCTGTCCACGATATTGTAGAGTGCCTGAACAAGCATGGAAACCATCATTGGAAGCGACATAGTGATAAGCAGGCGGGGAATGGGAAGTACGCCCATCTTGTTTTCTGCCGGTGTAGATGACATGTTGTGTTCCTCCTTTTACATGAAAAAGTACGGGAAGATCCCGTCTTGTTTTGTCCATGCTAAAGTATAGCATTGCTGTATTTATAATGCAATGAAATCATATATATATTGAAAAAAGGATGCGGACGGCAAAGGAATTGAAGAAAAAGAGAAGAATTTTTATGTTCTATGCAGGAATATTGCTGATGGCGGTTCTGTTTCCGGGATGGGTAGAAAATCAGGAGCAAAAGCAGGGGGCAGAAGAAAGGAAAGAAGTAAGAGAAGCTCTGAAATATGTGGGTGATTCTATAGAGGCAGACGGAGAAGGGAAAAAGAAGATCGCTCTGACCTTTGATGACGGCCCCAATGCCAGGTGGACGCCGGTGCTTCTTGACGGTCTGAAAGAAAGAGGGATTAAGGCTACCTTCTTTCTGATCGGATGTTATGCAGAGGAAAATCCTGAGATTGTAAAGCGCATGTACGAGGAGGGACATTTGATCGGCAATCATACTTACCATCATGTCAGTCTGACAGCAGGAAGTGAAAAAGAGGCGGAAGAGGAGATTGCAATGACGGATCATATCATTTGCGAGATCACCGGAGAAGGCACCGGATATGTACGTCCGCCCTTTGGCCTTTGGAGGGAAGAACTGGAAGAGAAAATGCAGATTCTTCCGGTTATGTGGAACATTGATCCATTGGACTGGCAGAGCCGGGATACAGGAGAAATTGTGTTCAAGGTAGTGACGGAAGCGAAAGAAGATGCTATTATCTTATTGCATGATTGTTATGAATCATCTGTTCAGGCAGCCCTGGAGATTGTCGATATCCTTACAGAAGAAGGATATGTGTTTGTAACAGCAGATGAAATTTTGATGGATTAAAAAGAGGAAACTATGATACATGAATTTTCAAGAACAGAACTTCTGATCGGTTCGGAGAAATTCCGGCGGATCAAAAAAGCGTCGGTTATGGTATTTGGCGTCGGAGGCGTAGGTTCCCACTGCATTGAGGCACTGGCAAGAACCGGTGTGGGAAAGCTGATACTGGTGGATAACGATAAAGTGTCTGTCACTAATATCAACCGGCAGTCAATCGCTTTTCACAGCACAGTAGGAGAGTACAAGACGCAGGTTATGAAAAGAAAGATACTTGATATTTGTCCGGATACGGAAGTGGAAACCCATGAAGTCTTTGTTCTTCCGGATAATGTTGACAGCATTTTGGACTGCCGGCCGGATTATATTGTGGACGCCATCGACACCGTTACGGCAAAGCTGGCTCTGGCAAAAAAAGCCATGGAGTATAATATTCCTATTATAAGCAGTATGGGGACGGGAAACAAGCTGCACGGGGAGATGTTTGAGATTGAAGATATCAGCAGGACATCTGTGTGCCCTCTGTGCAAGGTGATGCGCCGGGAGCTGAAAAAGCAGGGGATCACCCATTTGAAAGTGCTGTATTCAAAAGAAAAGCCTGTCAAGACGGATCCTGACAAAATGGAAGAAGACCCGGGGACAAGACGGAGTCTTCCGGGAAGTATTTCTTTTGTCCCTCCGGTTGCGGGACTTCTTATTGCAGGAGAGGTGATCCGGGATATTGCCGGGCTCTGATGCAGGCTGAAGAGAAAGGCAGGAGTGTGCAAGATGGATTTATTTGAATATGCAAGAGAACAGAATATGGAAAAAGAAGCGCCGCTGGCATCCAGGCTTCGCCCGGTGACGCTGGAAGAAGTGGTGGGGCAGCAGCATATTATCGGCAGGGACAAGCTGCTGTACCGTGCCATCAAAGCAGATAAGTTGAGTTCAGTCATCTTTTACGGCCCTCCGGGGACAGGGAAGACAACGCTTGCTAAGGTGATCGCTCATACGACAAGCGCAGAATTTACTCAGATCAACGCCACAGTGGCAGGAAAAAAAGACATGGAAGCGGTGGTGGAGAAGGCAAAGCAGCTTCGGGGAATGTACCGGAAAAAGACGATCCTCTTTGTAGACGAGATCCATAGGTTTAACAAGGGGCAGCAGGACTATCTCCTTCCGTTTGTAGAGGACGGCACCATTATTCTTATCGGTGCAACAACGGAGAATCCCTATTTTGAGGTAAATGGAGCGCTTATTTCCAGATCCAGCATTTTTGAACTGAGGCCTTTGGAAAAAGAGGATATCAAAACCCTGATCAAACGGGCGGTCTATGACAAGGAAAAGGGAATGGGAAGCTACGGTGCCAAGATCGATGAGGATGCAATGGAGTTTTTGGCGGACGTATCCGGCGGAGATGCAAGAAATGCACTGAATGCTGTCGAGCTTGGCATACTTACGACAGAGAGGGGAGAAGATGGGAAAATCCATCTGACGCTGGAAGTGGCTTCCGAATGTATCCAGAAGAGAGTGGTCCGTTATGACAAAACAGGAGATAATCATTATGATACAATATCCGCTTTTATTAAAAGTATGCGGGGATCCGATCCGGATGCTGCAGTTTATTATCTGGCAAAAATGCTGCGGGCAGGAGAAGATATTAAGTTTATTGCACGAAGGATCATGATTTGTGCTTCGGAGGATGTGGGAAATGCAGATCCGATGGCTCTTACAGTAGCAGTCAGTGCAGCCCAGGCGGTGGAGCGGATTGGAATGCCGGAAGCTCAGATTATTTTATCCCAGGCTGTTCTCTATGTGGCTTCGGCCCCTAAGAGTAATTCGGCGTGCAACGCTATTTTTTCAGCGCTGGAAAATGTGGAAAAGTACAAGACAACCGTGCCATCCCATCTTCAGGATGCCCACTATAAAGGAGCACAGAATCTGGGAAGAGGAACCGGATACAAATATGCCCACGATTATCCTGATCACTATGTAAAGCAGCAGTACCTGCCGGATGAGATTAAAACAGCCAGATTTTATGAGCCGGGAGAACTCGGGTATGAAAAGGTGATAGGAGAGCGGTTAAAGAAACTGCGCAGTGAGTAAGAAATGCAGATATGATGTAGAAAGACCTCCGTGGCAAGAAGCTGTTCTTCTGCTGCAGGGAGGTCTTTTAATTATTTAATATCTCTTTTATTGAAGCTCCATATGCCAATGAAGGCTGGAAGGACAAGAAAACAGATGCCCACAGCCAGTGCCCGCAGGAGATCTCCCTGATCAGGATTCTGTGCCAGTATGCTCATGTTCATATCCGGAAGATACTGAGCCAGAGAGACAGAGTGGCCAAGAAGCTTGCCTGCCGCCATTTCTGCCAGGGAAAGGATCAGGGATGTAAACTCCAGAAAACAGATGTTAACTGCCAGAGAACCTCCATTTTGCCGGATCAGGATGCTGAACATAACAAACAGGGAAGCATATGCAGCTCCGAGAAGAAGTTCCAGTGCCCCTCTTTGCAGCGTGTGTATCCAGAAATCAGAGGAAACGTCCCCGAATCCCCACAGGACAGAAGCAATCAAAGCCGCAGTCAGCACAAACAGCAAAGTATAAAGGATGGATACAAGGATCCCTACGATCAGTTTTGACAGATAGATAGCGGATCTGCTGTAATTGCGTGATGCAATATTTTTTATAGTGCCCTGATTGAACTCGCTGCCTACAAAAAGAGAGATCAAAACGGCCATGATCAGGGTAGTATTCCCGGCAAAAAAGGTCATAAGCTGCGCAGAAGTGCTTAGGTTATCATAATTTGTCGGGATTCCTTCTGCAGAGACAGAAAGACCGGATTCTTCCATGGCAGCCTGCTGCTGCTCAATCTGCGCTTCCATGTTTTCACCGGCCAATTTATAAGTGAAATCCAATAAGAATACAGTTGCTGCCGCCAAAAGGACAGAAATGATGAGACAGATCCAGAAATATCTGGATTTCTTTAATTTATAGATATCACATTTCACAAGACTTTTCATTTTTTATTCCCCCTATTCTGCTTAAAAAGTAATCTTCCAGATCTATATCCTGCTGACCATTTCCTATACTACGGCGCCAGATGTCTTCTTCGGTAAATTCCTCAATCAACTTGCCATGATGGATGATGCCGTATCTTGTGGCAAATTTTGAAAGTTCTCCGAGAATATGACTGGAAACAAGGACAGTGATATGGCGTTCCTGATTCAGTTTTAAAATCAATTCACGCATTTCTTTCATGCCCTCCGGATCCAGTCCATTTGTGGGTTCATCCAGGATGAGAAGTTTTGGATTGCCGATAAGGGCAATAGCAATGGCAAGACGTTGTTTCATACCAAGAGAAAAGTGTTTGCACTTTTTCCTTCCAGTATCGGTAAGACCAACAAGATCCAGAAGCTGCTGCAGATGTTCGGGATCATGAAGGTCTTGAAGTTTTGCAAAAGCAGTAAGATTTTCCATAGCAGTCATCCCCGGATAAAAAGCGGGGGATTCAATGACAGTTCCGATTTCTGCACGCTTTTCCCGGAGATTGCTGCTGTTAAAGAGGCGGATATTTCCGCTGCTTGGAGATGCAAGACCTACTGCCATGCGGATGAAAGTAGTTTTTCCGGCTCCGTTTTTGCCGATAAAGCCGTAAATATCCCCTTCGTAAATGGTCATAGATACCTGGTCTACGACTGTGCGATGTCCATACTGTTTTGTCAAACTTTGAGTTTGAAGAATGATGTCCTTCATTCGATATATTCCTCCTTTTGTATTTGTGTACTAAGTATTTAATACAATAATATAATAAGACAATTGCAAAGTCAATATTTTTTACTTGAGTTTTTTAAAAGAGAAAGGTAAACTATTCATAGAAGACGTTGAAACAGTTTCAGGAGGAATAGGAAATGAAAATTTACGATACTGTGAAAAAGGAAGAAATTGAGATCGGCGATTACAAAGATCTGATCAAGATCATGCAGGACGGCAGACAGGTAGATCTCTATCTGAAAGAGAAAAAATCGGACGAGGACGGCTATCTTACATGGGATGTAGAGCATTGGTCAAGCATTGAACCCAAGAGATTTATCCGCTGCTATTCTCTGGAAGGAAGAGTGCTGGGAGAGTCTACGGGACATAATATTTATGATCTGGAAAATGAATTTAAGCCGGAAGAAGCCCGGAAGATAGAATTAAGTTAAGAAAAATCCCGGAACGCAAACGAATGGGTGCGTTTCGGGATTTCTTCTATATATCATGTCTGTGTCTGCAGATGCTATTACGTTATATTCAGCACCTCTTTCATATCGTTTGGAAGCGGGGCAGTAAATTCCATAAATCTTCCTGTAATGGGATGTGAAAATGACAGCCGGTAGGAGTGAAGTGCCTGCCGGCTGATGTATTTCATATCCGGATTATAGAGATAATCTCCGATGAGAGGATAGCCGAGGTACTGCATGTGCACCCGGATCTGATGGGTGCGCCCGGTTTCCAGTTTCAGGGCGACTAATGTGTGAGGACCGTACACACCTACCGTACGGTAGTGAGTGACAGCGTTTTCCCCGTGCTCAAAGTCTACCATCCGCTCGATAATGGAAGTGCCTTTGCGGGCAAGAGGCGCGCATATGGTACCGGACTTAGGACTTACATGTCCGCTGGCAATAGCCAGATATTCCCGGCACAGGGCCTTTTCGCTTACCATAGAGGAAAGAATGCCGGCGCTGACAAGATGCTTTGCAACCACCGTCAGACCGGAAGTGTCTCTATCCAGACGATTGCAGCAGCGGAAAATGAAAGGTTTCCCCTGTTCCTGATAGTACCAGGCCAGTGCATTTGCCATGGAATTGGTATAATTGTTCATGGACGGGTGGATGGGCATTCCAGCAGGCTTATTGATGACAATGATATCCTCGTCTTCGTATATGATATCCAGCGGCAGATGGACGGGAGGGATCTTTTCCGAGGATTTCTCTTCGCATATGTGCACGGAAAGCAAGTCCCCTTCCTTAAGCTGTTGGCGCATATAGTAGTGGACGCCGTTTACCAGAATGCTTTTGGGCATCCGTTTGATAACAGAAAGGTTCTGGCGGGAGTAGCCTTTCCTTTTCAAAAACTGCTCTACCCGAAGCCCGTCCGCTTCTTTTCCTATTTTATAATCAATGGTTCGATTCATATATTTCTCCTGTATTCAGAGTATGCCTGTGAATAGTAGCAGTATATCACGTAAAAAATAAAAAATCTATAAATCCTGTTGACAAATAAAATTGGGAGTGATACATTAATAACCGTAGAGATTAGCACTCGGATGAAATGAGTGCTAACAAAACAAAAGGAGGCAGTTAGGATGCAGAATGCAGAAGGACTGGGTGAAAGAAAACTGAAAATTCTTCATGCGATCATCCAGACCTATCTGGAGACAGGAGAGCCGGTAGGATCCAGAACAATATCCAAATATACGGATTTGAATTTAAGTTCTGCGACGATCCGAAATGAGATGGCTGATCTGGAAGAACTTGGATATATCCTGCAGCCTCATACATCGGCAGGAAGGATTCCTTCGGACAAAGGATACCGCTTATATGTGGATATGCTGATGGAAGAAAAGGAGCAGGAGCTGAATGAAATGCAGGAGCAGATGCTGCAGAAAGCTGATAAAATGGATCAGCTTCTGAAACAGGCAGCACAGGTGCTTGCGGCAAATACCAATTATGCGACCATGGTTTCCACTCCGAGAAACAGTGCCAACAGGCTGAAGTTTATTCAGCTTTCCCAGGTAGATGAAGAGCAGGTTATTGCAGTCATTGTGCTGGGGGGAAATGTAATCAAGAATAAGATTATTAATGTAAGAGAACCCCTTGGCAATGAAAATCTTCTGAAACTGAATATGCTTTTGAATACATCACTGAACGGCATGTCTATTGAAGAAATCAATCTGGGACTGATCGCGAGGCTGAAAGAGCAGGCTGGAATCCACAGTGAAGTGATCAGCGATGTGCTTGATGCAGTTGCCGATGCAATACAGATTGATGAGGATATGCAGATTTATACAAGCGGCGCTACGAATATTTTCAAATATCCGGAGCTTAGCGATAAGCAGAGCGCCCAGGAAATCATCAGTGCCTTTGAGGAAAAACAGCAGCTGACCGAGCTGGTTACCCAGACCCTTTCACAGGAAGACAATACCGGGATTCAGGTATATATTGGAGATGAGACTCCGGTACAGACCATGAAAGACTGCAGCGTTGTAACTGCAACATATGAATTGGGAGATGGGATGCGGGGTACGATAGGTATTATCGGACCGAAGCGAATGGATTATGAACATGTGTTAAAATCGCTGAAGCGCCTTCAAGGTGAATTGGATGCGATGTTTCATAAGAAAGAATAAGAAAGGTGGATGAACCCTTGGAAGAGAATAAAAAAGAGACAGGACAGGAAAAGAGCCAGGAAGAAATGGTAAAAGAAGCTGTGGAGGAAGCAAAAAAAGCAGCAGCTGACCAGGAAAATGCTGAAACAGACAAAGAGGAAACAGCAGAGGGTCAGGAAGAAGCCAAAGAAGAAGACGTTAAAGAAGGGGAAGACACAGAAGAAACCCAGCAGGAGAAGCAGGGCGATAAAAAGTTCTTTGGCAGAAAGAATAAAAAAGACAAAAAAGATGAAAAGATCGAGGAGCTTACAGATAAGCTCACAAGGCAGATGGCCGAGTTTGATAACTTCCGCAAACGTACAGAAAAGGAAAAATCCCAGATGTATGAGGTTGGAGCGAAAGATATCATAGAAAAAATCCTTCCGGTTGTTGACAACTTTGAGCGAGGACTTGCAGCGGTAGCTGAGGAGGATAAGGAGCATCCGTTCATGCAGGGCATGGATAAGGTGTATAAACAGTTGATGACTACACTGGATGAGATTGGGGTGAAACCGATCGAGGCAGTGGGTCAGGAATTTAACCCTGATTTTCACAATGCAGTGATGCATGTGGAGGATGAAAATTTCGGTGAGAACATGGTAGCCGAGGAATTTCAGAAAGGTTATACCTACCGTGACAGCGTGGTAAGACACAGCATGGTAAAGGTAGCAAACTAACAGGCAAACAATCAAATTTTTATAAAACAGGAGGAATAGATCATGGGAAAAATCATTGGTATTGACTTAGGTACGACAAACAGCTGTGTAGCCGTAATGGAAGGCGGACAGCCAGTAGTTATTGCGAATACAGAAGGCGCAAGGACAACACCGTCTGTAGTGGCATTTACAAAAACAGGAGAAAGGCTTGTAGGTGAGCCTGCAAAACGTCAGGCAGTTACAAATGCTGAGAAGACAATCTCTTCTATCAAAAGAGAGATGGGATCTGATTACAAGGTAGAGATTGACGGAAAGAAATACTCTCCGCAGGAAATCTCCGCAATGATCCTTCAGAAACTGAAAGCAGACGCAGAAGGATATCTTGGCGAGAAAGTGACAGAGGCAGTTATTACAGTTCCTGCTTATTTCAACGACGCACAGCGTCAGGCAACAAAGGATGCAGGAAAAATTGCAGGTCTGGATGTAAAACGTATTATCAACGAGCCTACAGCGGCAGCTCTTGCATATGGTCTTGACAATGAAAAAGAACAGAAGATCATGGTATACGATTTAGGAGGCGGTACATTCGACGTTTCCATCATTGAAATCGGCGACGGTGTCATTGAAGTATTGTCTACAGCCGGAAACAACAGACTTGGCGGTGATGACTTTGACCAGAAGATTACAGATTATATGATCTCTGAATTTAAGAAAACAGAAGGTGTTGACTTATCTACAGATAAGATGGCGCTTCAGAGACTGAAAGAAGCTGCAGAGAAGGCAAAGAAAGAGCTGTCTTCTGCAACAACAACAAATATCAACCTTCCGTTCATTACTGCAACAGCAGAAGGACCGAAGCATTTCGATATGAATCTTACAAGAGCAAAATTTGATGAACTGACTCACGACCTGGTAGAAAAGACTGCAGAGCCGGTACAAAGAGCACTCTCTGATGCAGGCATCACATCTTCAGAACTTGGTCAGGTACTGCTGGTAGGTGGTTCTACACGTATTCCGGCTGTACAGGATAAAGTAAAACAGCTGACAGGCAAAGAGCCAAGCAAATCTCTGAATCCGGATGAATGTGTTGCACTTGGTGCTTCCGTACAGGGCGGTAAGCTGGCAGGAGATGCAGGCGCAGGAGATATTCTCCTTCTGGATGTTACTCCGCTTTCCCTGTCTATTGAGACAATGGGAGGCGTTGCAACAAGACTGATCGAGAGAAACACGACCATTCCTACAAAGAAGAGCCAGATCTTCTCTACAGCTGCAGACAATCAGACAGCAGTAGACATCAACGTTGTACAGGGTGAGAGACAGTTCGCAAGGGACAACAAGTCACTTGGACAGTTCAGACTGGACGGAATCCCGCCGGCACCACGCGGAATCCCGCAGATCGAAGTTACATTCGATATCGATGCAAATGGTATTGTAAATGTATCTGCAAAAGACCTGGGAACAGGAAAAGAACAGCACATTACAATTACTGCCGGATCCAATATGTCTGATGAAGATATTGAGAAAGCTGTAAAAGAAGCTGCAGCATTTGAGGCACAGGATAAGAAACGAAAAGAAGGAATTGATACAAAGAACGATGCAGATGCATTCGTATTCCAGACAGAGAAAGCTCTGGAGGAAGTAGGAGATAAGATCGACGCTTCCGAGAAAGCAGCAGTAGAGGCAGACTGCAAAGCGCTGAAAGAACTGCTGGAAAAAGTAAACATGGAAGATATTTCAGATGCCCAGATCGCCGAGATCAAAGCAGGAAAAGAAAAGCTGATGGAAAGTGCACAGAAAGTATTTGCCAAGATGTATGAGCAGGCTGGCGCTAATGCCGGAGCAAATGCAGGCGCACAGGGAGCAGGCCCGAATCCGGGAGCAGGAGCAGGTCCGTCTCCGGAAGGATTTAGCGGCGACGATGTAGTAGATGGGGACTACAAAGAGGTCTAAGGACAGGTAAGTAGCCAGGATAAAGGCCTAATAAAAAAGAGTTCTGCGGAACCCAAATGAAGGCTTCGGGCTTAAAAGCCCGGGGCAGGATTTGGGCCCCGCAGAACTTTGTATGCAGGCAAAAGCTTGCTGCCTTCACATGAAAAAAACGAAAGGTGATAGATAATGGCAGAATCAAAAAGAGATTACTATGAAGTGCTGGGAGTCAGCAAAGATGCCGATGAGGCGACTTTGAAAAAAGCATACAGGCAGGTGGCAAAGAAGTACCATCCGGATATGAATCCTGGGGATAAAGAGGCAGAGAAGAAATTCAAAGAAGCTTCCGAGGCCTATGCTGTTTTGAGTGATCCGGAGAAGCGTCGTCAGTATGACCAGTTCGGGCATGCGGCATTTGAAGGAGGGGCCGGAGGAGCCGGAGGATTCGGGGGCTTTGACTTCAGCGGTGCAGATTTCAGCGACATTTTTGGTGATATTTTCGGCGATCTGTTTGGCGGCGGAAGACGTTCCGGACGTGCAAATCAAGGCCCGATGAAGGGAATGAATATCCGCAAGAGTGTCCGTATTACTTTTGAAGAGGCTGTATTTGGCTGCGAGAAGGAGCTGGATGTAGTTCTGAAGGATCCGTGCCCGAAATGTAACGGAACAGGAGCTAAGCCGGGAACTTCTCCTGAAACATGTCCGAAATGCGGCGGCAAAGGACAGGTGGTATACACACAGCAGTCTTTCTTTGGTACCGTTCAGAATGTCCAGACCTGTCCGGAGTGTCATGGAACCGGAAAGATTATCCGCGAAAAGTGTCCGGACTGCAGCGGTTCCGGTTATATTTCCAACAAAAAGAAAATTTCCGTATCCATTCCGGCAGGAATTGATAATGGCCAGAGTGTAAGGATACGTGAAAAGGGAGAACCGGGAGTCAATGGAGGACCAAGAGGAGATCTTCTGGTGGAAGTTACTGTTTCCCGTCATCCGATCTTCCAGAGACAGGATATGCATATTTTCTCTACTGCGCCCATTTCTTTTGCGCAGGCTGCCCTCGGCGGTGATGTGCGCATCAAGACAGTAGACGGAGATGTGATCTATACGGTGAAACCGGGAACAAAAACAGATACAAAAGTACGTCTTCGCGGAAAAGGAGTTCCATCCATCCGCAATTCCCAGGTACGAGGCGACCATTATGTGACCCTTGTCATTCAGACGCCTGAGCGGCTGAGCAGCGAAGCGAAAGAAGCGCTGAAGAAATTTGACGCTTTAACAGGGAATACGCTGAATCAGTCCCAGGAAGAGCTGGAATCGGCCAAAAAGGGAAAGAAAAAAGGATTTATGGATAAGATGAAAGAGGCCTTTGATGATTGATCATCAGAGGCTTCTTTCGTAAATATCGTAAAAAGACAATTGTCGAAAAGAGAGGATTCAAGTATAATAGACAAAAGAAGGAGAGAAAGGAGGGATCATATGGCAGGAATACGAGATGTTGCCAGGGAAGCGCATGTAGGTATTGGCACGGTATCGCGTTACTTAAACGGAAGCGGCTATGTGTCTGAAGAAAGCAGAAACCGGATAGAGACCGCTATCAAAACACTTGATTATCAGCCCAATGAATTGGCGAGAAATCTCTACAGGAATCGATCGGGGATCATAGGAGTGATTGTACCGGACCTTGAACATCCTTTTTTCGCAAAGCTGAGTAAATACATTGAGATCAATCTTTATGAGCGGAATTATAAGACCATGATCTGTAATACTGTAGGGATCAGCAATCGGGAAAAAGAATATCTGAAGATGTTGGAGAGAAATGTGGTGGACGGGATCATCGCAGCTGCCCATACGCTGCACAGCGAGGAATATCTGAAGATCAACAGGCCGATCCTCGCCATGGATAAAGACTTTAACGGGCAGATACCGTTGGTACATTCCGACCACAAAAAGGGAGGCAGACTGGCGGCTGAAGCAGTGATAAAGGCGGGATGCCGTAATGTTTTGCAGTTTACTACTTCCTCAAAAGTGACGACACCGGCCAATCAGCGGCATATTGTATTTGAGGAGATCTGTACGAAACATGGCATCAGGGTAAGGACTGTGGAGACAAACTGGAATCTGTTTTCCCACGAGCATTTCAGGCGTTATATGCAAAAAGAGATGGTAAAATACCCGGATGTAGACGGTATTTTTTCAGCAGATATTCCGGCTATCGCCTGCATGAATGTTTTAAAACAGAGGGGATACAAAATCCCACAGGATGTAAAGATCATAGGCTACGATGGTTTGGACGTTATCTACATGACAGATCCGCCGCTTACGTCTGTTTCGCAGGATATTGAAAAACTTGCAGAATGTTGTGTGGATACGATCATTCAGATTATTGAAGGAAAAGAATATGAGAGCCATCAGGTGATCGATGTGGGATTTGTACAAGGGAAAAGTATATGAAAAATTGGCAAAAATGCACAAAAAAAAATATTTTTTATACGGGTATTGACACAAATAAACAAGGATGTTATATTGAAAATAGCTTATAAAGTATTCCCGGAGCGCGCAGGGAAATACGGAATAAGATGTAACCGGAAAAATGAAAGCCAAAAATTATTTTTTTTACTGAAAAGTGGAACGGGTTCCATTATCAAACAGAAACAATTTGGCTTTTCATTTTTAACTACTATGGAACGGGTTCCATAAGGAGAAAGAGGAGGACGATTTTTATGAAAAAAATGACGGCAAAAAGGTGGATTTCCGCAAGTCTCGTTACAGTTCTTTCAGCAGGCCTGCTGGCGGGATGCGGAAGCAGCACAGACGAAGAGAACAGTGACGGTGGAGAAACTACGATCAAGTTTGGTATTCATGTAGCCAACCCGGAAGATCAGGAGCCTGTGACTTACAACATTGTCCAGGAATTTAACAAGAAGTATGAAGGAAAATATAAGGTGGAATTTGAAGCGGCAGATACGGAAACTCATTCCAAGAATCTGAAGCTTCAGTCTACGGATGGAACCCTTCCGGATATTTTCTGGGTGGAGGGAGCTCAGGCTCCAGAGTATGCAGAGTCGGGTGTGTTGATGGATCTGTCAGATTATCTGAAGGAAAATGCAGATATTGACGAAGCTTTAAATGGAATGGAAGACAGTTATAACAACGGTGAGATTCAGTATGGTTTGCCTTATCAGTGTAATGTTCAGGGATTTTTCTATAATAAAGAATTATTTGACGCTGCCGGGGTAGAATATCCTACAAATGAGACTACATATGAAGAGTTTCTGGATATGATCGCCAAATTAAAGGAATCCGGCGTCACTCCGATTGCCATCGGAAGCAAAAACAGCAGCTACACAATGTGGGAGTTTAATGAATTTCTGGAAAGATACGGATGGTCTGAAAATATCGATGCGATTTTAAGTGGAGAGAAGAAATTCAATAATTCGGATCTTGTTGCCTGCTTTGAAAAAATGGAAGGGTTAAAAGATGCAGGTGCTTTTCCGGACAATATGGCAACTATTGAATATTTTGATGCAAAACAGCTCTTTGACAACGGTACGGCAGCAATGTTTGGCACAGGACAGTGGGATTGCAGTGAGTTTGATGAAAATCTTGGCGATAAAGTAGGATTCTGGTGGGGACCTGTCTTTACAGACAGTGATTATGAACAGAACGTGGCGATGAAAGTTCCCGCAGCTCCTATTGCAGTCAATGCAGAAACAGCAGATGACGAGACAATGAAGGAAGCTGTCTATACATTCCTTAATTTCTACTACAGTGAAGATGCGGCAAAAATGTCCTATGAAGGCTCTATCTTCCCGGCAACCTCTTATGAAGGTATTGCAGCTTCCGACACACAGTATGCCATGAACGCAATGCTGGAAGCTCTGTCAGCAGGATGGCCAAGCCCCGAATCAGCTCCGGACCTTACAGTTGGCTCTGCTGTTCAGACAGAACTTTACAATGGTATTTTCGGAGTGCTTCAGGGAACATACACACCGGAAGAAGCCCTGGACAAAATGGATGAAACTTTGTCCTATGAATAGAGCGGCAGCAAAAACAGAGTATATAGCAGGAATCAAGTTATGATATAGAAGAAACTGCCGGAGGAGATAAATTATGTATTGGCTTAGTAAAAAAAGATATAAGATCGGACTGGTAGTACCTACGTTGATTGTTTACAGTGTGTTTATCATTTTGCCGATCGGGATTGCTGTATGGTACAGTTTCACCAAATATTCGGGAATCGGAAAAGCAACGTTTGTAGGACTTGAGAATTACATGAGGCTTTTTAAAGATAAAGTGTTTTGGGTGTCGCTTAAAAATACAATGATCATTTTTGTGCTTGCATTTGTTCTTCTTTTGACAATTTCATTTTTGATCGCCCTTTTGCTGAACAATAAACTGAAAGGCACAGATTTTGCGAAAGCCCTTATATTCTCCCCGGCAATTATTGCGCCGATCATTGTAGGTATTATCTGGGTTTATATTTTGGATCCCAATGTGGGGATCATCAACAACATTTTAGACGCGCTTCATCTTGACTTTTTAAAACAGAAGTGGATCGGCGGAGAGACGCTTTCGCCCTACAGTATTGCTTTCATTTATTTCTGGCAGCAGCTGGGGTATCTGGTGACTATTTTTATTGCAGGACTGAAAATGATACCGGAGGAAGTGCTGGAAGCAGTAAAGATTGATGGCGCCAGCACGATGCAGAAGATTCGATATGTCATTATTCCTATGATGCGTTCCACCATCTCTACGGTGGCGGTGCTCATCATTACCGGAGTATTCAAGATCTTTGAGATCGTGCAGCAGACAACGGGAGGTGGTCCGAACCATCTGTCGGAAACACTGGTTACCTATAGTTATTCTACTACATTCACCAGCGGCAATTATGGATACGGAATGTCTCTTGCAACGGTAACATTTGTACTGTCTTTAATTATTACGGGGATTTATTCCTTTTTGACACGGGAAAGAGAAGGAGGGAACAAAAGATGATCGGAAAAAAGAAAAAAACAGTGATGTATATTTTGATCATTGCCATTACATTGATTGTTGTATTCCCTTTTATCTGGATGCTGATCCTCTCCTTCAGGAGCAGCGCCGATATTATGACAAATCCACTGGCGCTTCCGGAATCACTGAATCTGGAGAATTATATCAATGCCACTAAGACTCTTGATTTTATCAGACTTTATGGCAACACAATCTTTGTGTGCGTGGTTTCGCTGATCATAGAGCTGGTGATCACCTTTTTCAGCTCTTTTGTCTTAAGCAGGATGGTGTTCAAAAACAAAAAGATCCGGTCCATGCTGTATGGATTTTTAATCATTGGATTGTCAATCTCACCATTTATTCTGCTGTTTCCGGTGTATCAGATCAATGTGAGGCTTCATTTAAGGGAACAGTTTGCGCTGATCATGCCCTATGTGGCGACATCAATTTCCTTTAATACGCTTTTGCTTACCAATTATATGAAATCTCTTCCTGTGGAGATTGACGAGGCGGCCATCATAGACGGCTGTTCTCTGTGGGATCTGATGTTCCGGGTGATCCTTCCTATGTCGAAGCCGGTTATCGCTACTATTGTAACATTTAATGTCCTTTATATCTGGAATGAATATCCGTTTGCCTCAGTTATGCTAAGGGATGTATCAGATTACACTCTTTCCATGGGAGCATCCTTCTTTAAGGGCAACTACACAGTGGATTACGGCGGCATTATTGCTTCCAGTGTGATGATCATTATTCCAGAGCTGATTTTCTATGGGATTTTCCAGAAGCATATTGTAGAAGGAATGACAGCAGGAGCTGTCAAAGGATAAAAACAGGAGAAAGGAAAAAAATTATGAGTAATGTATCAGGATTATTTAAAGATTTGACAACAATTAAAAAGGCAAGAAACGGACGCCTGGCGAGCTGGGATCAGAGAGGAAAAAATCAGGATTACTGGGAAATTCCAGCAGGGGAGAGTATTACACTTGGAGAAATAGAAGGACCGGGTTGTATTACACATATCTGGATGACCTCTTCCTGCAGAAGAGTGAAATCCCCCAGTATTCTGGATCCGAAGCTGAATGCATCGGCAGCGCCTGTTATGGAAATCCATCCGGCGCTGGGTGTAATCTGGGATGATTATGATCCTTTCTATTACAGAAAGGCTCTGATTAAAATTACATGGGACGATCAGGATACTCCGAGCGTGCTTGCACCTTTTGGCGATTTCTTTTGCATCGGTAACTGTTATCCGGGAAATTTTTCCTCCCTTCCTTTTAATGTTTCCCTGAAGCCGGAGGAGGCAGGAAGATATGGAGCACCCTGTTCGGTGTCCTGTTATTTCCCGATGCCTTTTAATAAGAAGGCAAAAATTGAGATCATCAATGAAAATGACATTCCGTTTATTTTATATTTTAATATTGATTATGAAATGTACAAGGAACCACTGGATGAGAACACAGCATACTTCCATGCTTCCTGGCATCGGGAAAATCCCTGCGATGGATGGGGACCGGATATTCAGGTCAATTCTCCGGAGGTAAATAATGTCACTAACTTAAAAGGGGATGGCAATTATGTTGTACTGGATGTGGAAGGAACCGGACACTATGTGGGCTGCAATCTGACAGTAAAACATTACCAGGGTAGCTGGTGGGGAGAAGGAAACGATATGTTCTTCATCGACGGAGAAGAGTATCCTAGCCTGAATGGAACCGGAACAGAGGATTACTTTAACCATGCCTGGGGAATGCAGAGGAATGCCTTTCCGTTTTTCGGAACAATTGTCCACGAGGGAGATACAGATGGATTCCAGGTATCCTACCGTTTCCATATCACGGATCCGGTACGGTTTGAAAAACATTTGAAAGTAACGATTGAGCATGGACATGCAAATCATCTCTCTGACGATTGGAGTTCTACCGCATATTGGTATCAGACTCTTCCTACAGCGCAGCCCATTGAGATCCTTCCTGTGGAAGAAAGACTGCCGAATGTTCCTAAGCTTCCGGAGAGGAAACTGACACAGCCGGAATTGACAGAGGAAATGAAGGCGGCCAGAAGTTCTTATGAAGAGCGCTGGAATGTCTATAAACCGGCCAGGGAAGAGCAGTTCAGAATCAAGGAGGATAAAGCAAGAAGAGAATCCCGCCTGAATACAGAATTTGCAAAAAAATTAAGAGATGACTATAAATAACATAAAGGAAGCAAACGCTTATGTCAAAGAAATTAATGCAGGAAAAAATAGAAAAGGCCCAGGAAGAGATTGATAGAAAAAAAGAGCTGGTAAAGCAGGGCAGAATGCGCCAGAATTATCATTTCATGGCCCAGACCGGGTGGATCAACGACCCTAACGGCCTGATTTATTACAAAGGCAGGTACCATCTGTTTTTCCAGTATAATCCCTATTACGGATTCTGGGATTACATGCATTGGGGCCATGCAGTCAGTGAAGATCTGGTGCACTGGGAGTACCTTCCTTTGGCTCTTGCGCCGAGCGAGAGCTATGACGACCATATGCGGGGAGGCTGTTTTTCCGGAAGTGCCATTGAGCATGATGGCAAACTGTTCCTTATGTACACCGGAACAAAGAATGATGGAAATGGATTTGAGCAGTCCCAGTGTATCGCATACAGTGAGGACGGGATCCATTTTGAAAAGTATGAGGGCAATCCTGTGATCACAGCTCCGCCAAATGTACCAAAAGATTTTTTTCGTGACCCAAAAGTCTGGAAACATGATGAAAAATATTATATGATATGTGGTGCAAGGAAAAATGATTTTGCACAGGCTTTGCTTTACTGCTCCAGGGATATGCTGAATTGGGATTTTGTAAATGTACTGGCAGAAAGCCGGGGCGAGTGGGGCTACATGTGGGAATGTCCGGATATCTATCCGCTGGGAGACAAATATGTCCTTATGTTTTCACCTATGGGGGCTGGTGAGAGGACCAGCGTCTATCTGGTGGGAGATCTTAACTATGAAACGGGAAAGTTTGTCTATGATGTCAGCGGGGAGATTGACTGGGGATTTGACTATTATGCACCACAGTCTTTTGAAGATCCAAGAGGAAGGCGCATTCTCATCAGCTGGGCTAACGGCTGGGACTGGATGCCTTTCTGGAAAGACTGGGGTCCGACATATAAAGAAGGATGGTGCGGTTCTTTCAATATTCCAAGAGAAGTAAAAATGAACCCGGATCATACACTGAGATTTGAGCCGGTAGAGGAGCTGAAGCTTCTTAGAGAAGGCGCCTGTGTGAAAGAAGAAATTTTGCTGGAAGAGGAGACCATGGATATCCCACTTAGTGACGGTGTGTCCTATGAACTTAAACTGGAAATTGATCTTGGCAGTACGACAGCGGAGAAATTTTCTTTGCAGCTTCGGTCTGATAACGAGAGAAAGACGGAAGTCATGTTTGACCTTAGGGATCAGAGTATGCAGGTTTCGCGGGAACATGCAGACGGATGGAGCAAAGGGGCCAGCCACAGTCCTCTGAAAATGAAGGACAGGGAAAAGCTTCTTATACATATCTTTTCAGATAAAAGCTCCATAGAAGTTTTTGCGGAAAATTATGAGACAAATCACAGTTGTAATATTTTTGCAGACGAGACACAGGATCATAACAGGATATCTGTTCCCCGGGGAAAATTAAAAATCCGATCTCTGGAGACATGGGCCTTAAAAAAGGTGATGGACTGCTAGGGACGACGAAAATAAGGAGGAAAGATATGGAGAAGAAGTATGATGTTGTGGCATTGGGAGAGCTTTTGATTGATTTCACGGAAAATGGTTTAAGCAGCCAGGGGAATCCTCTGATGGAGGCAAATCCGGGGGGAGCGCCCTGCAATGTACTGGCTATGCTGAACAAACTGGGGAAGAAGACGGCCTTTATCGGAAAAGTGGGCCGGGATCAGTTTGGAACCATGCTGAAAACAGTAGTGGAGGAGAGCGGGACAGATGTCACAAATCTGATGATGGACGATGAGGTTCACACCACACTTGCCTTTGTCCATACCTTTCCGGATGGAGACAGAGAATTTTCTTTCTACCGGAATCCGGGAGCGGATATGATGCTGAAGAAAGAGGAAGTCGATCCCGAGATCATAAAAGCGGCAAAAATTTTCCACTTCGGTACTTTGTCCTCCACTCACCCGGAAGTGCGGGAAGCTACAAGGTATGCCATTGATGTGGCAAAAGAGAACGGCCTTTTGGTTTCCTTTGATCCTAATTTAAGAGAGCCTCTCTGGGACAGCCTTGAGGATGCCAGAAAAGAGATCGAATATGGTCTTGGAAAATGCGACATTCTGAAAATTTCCGATAATGAGATGGAGTTTATGACCGGAACGGATGACTACAACAAGGGTGTGGAGATGCTAAGAGAAAGCTATGACATTCCTCTTATCTTTGTGACTCTTGGAAAAGAAGGAAGCAGGGCATATTACAAGGACATGATCGTAGAGGTAGCTCCTTTCATTAGAAAAGATACTATTGAGACTACGGGGGCGGGCGATACTTTCGAGGCGTGTGCTTTGAATTATGTGCTGGAGCATGGCCTTGAGAATCTGACAGAAGAAAATTTAAAAGAGCTTCTTCGCTTTGCAAATGCAGGAGCATCCATCATCACAAGCCGCAAGGGAGCTTTGAAAGTGATGCCGGAAAAAGAAGAGATAGAAAAAGTCCTGGGCTTATAAGCCCGGGACTTTTTATTTAGCGGAACTCTTTGTTCCAGCACCTATGGGTGGGAAGCCACAAGAATAACCACGGAGCGTTCTCCAATAAGAAAGTGATCGCAGGAGAGCACAGGAAGGGGATCATGAAACAAGAGGTGTTCCTGATCGCCGGTATTGACAGCAAAGTGCCAGCAAAGCCCCTCCGGGAGATGGGGAACCTGGATATTATGGGCTTCCCAGTGTACGTTAATGGCGAGAAAAACAATGTCGTCTCTGGCAGCATCCGCGTCATAGCCGGCAAAGAGAACTCCGGCTACCCCGATTCCGCTTGAATCGGGAGACTGCCATGGTATTTCAGAGTGAAAACTTACGTCGGGAAGATCATAGCGGCAGCTTTTTCCGGAACCTCGAAGAACCGGATGATTTTTGCGGAAATGGATCATATACTGAAAAAAAAGGAAGATATCCTGGTGTTTTTCAAGAAGGGTCCAGTCGAGCCAGGAGATCTCATTGTCCTGACAGTAAGGATTGTTGTTGCCGAACTGAGTATTACAAAATTCATCTCCTGCAAAAAACATAGGGGTTCCCCGGCTGCACATCAGTACAGCGCAGGCATTTTGGATCATCTTCATGCGAAGGGAGAGGACATCGGCGTCATCTGTATCTCCTTCAGCGCCGCAGTTCCAGCTGCGGTTGTCGTTGGCGCCGTCTGTATTATTCCATCCGTTTGCCTCATTATGTTTTTCATTGTAAGCGTAAAGATCGTACAATGTAAAGCCATCATGGCAGGTGAGGAAATTGACAGATGCGTGAGTGCCCCTGATCTCCGGGTCGTAAATATCCGGAGAACCGGCAATCCGGCAAAGAGCTGCAGGCGTGTATTCAATCTGACCTTTCAGGAAACTTCTCATATCGTCCCGGTAACGACCGTTCCACTCACTCCATCTCCGGAAAGAAGGGAAATTTCCTACCTGATAAAGACCGCCGGCATCCCAGGCTTCGGCAATCAGTTTTGTATTTCCAAGCACTGGATCAAAGGCAAGACTCTTAAGAAGAGGGGGATGTTCCATGGGAGAACCATCTTCATTTCGTCCCAGGATGGAGGCCAGATCAAAGCGAAAGCCGTCAATCCGGTAAGTAGTCACCCAATATCTGAGGCAGCTTTGTATCATCTGCTGTACAACCGGGTGATTACAGTTCATAGTATTCCCGCATCCGCTGAAATTGTAATAGCAGCCTTCCGGAGTGAGCATGTAATAAATATTGTTGTCAAATCCTTTGAATGAAAAGACAGGCCCCTTTTCATTGCCTTCGGCTGTATGGTTGAAAACCACATCCAGAATGATTTCAATTCCGTTTTCGTGGAGTTCCTTGACCAGTTCTTTCAATTCCAGTCCTTCCCGATTATATTCAATATCAGAAGCGTAACTTGTGTTGGGAGCATAGAAGCTGACAGTGCTGTAGCCCCAGTAGTTAAGGAGCTGATGTCCGTCTACGGTGCGTTCATCCATCAACTCGTCAAATTCAAAGACGGGCATCAGTTCCACGGCGTTTATACCCAGAGACTTCAAATAGGGTATTTTTTCACGCACCCCGCGAAATGTGCCGGGAGCAGTCACATCCTGGGCCATTTTTGTAAATCCCCGGACATGGAGTTCATAGATGATAAGATCCTCGATAGGCGTGCAGAGCTGAGGTTCTACTCCCCAGTAGAAATTGTTTTTGACAACTCGTGCCCGATAGCCGCTCTTTTGGACTTTCTTTCCCCAGGTGCTCTGTCCGGTGATGGCTTTGGCATAGGGATCGATCAGAATATTTTTTTTGTCAAAGATCAATCCCTTTTCCGGTTCATAAGGTCCATCCAGGCGGAAGGCATATTCAAATTCCTCCACATCCAGACCAAACACAATCATGGAAAAAACGTGGCCGATCCGGTAACTGTCCGGGATGGGGAGTACAGCATATGGCTCTTCGGCTTCCCTGTGAAAGAGAAGGATCTCACAGGAGAAGGCATTTTGGGAATGGACCGTGAAGCTGACGCCGCCCGGAATGGCCCATGCGCCGAAATATTCATAGAGCCCGGGACGGACGGGAAAGCCTTTAATCGTATCCAATGGTTTCATATGCTGCGGCAGAGTTTCTTTGATCATAAATGAAATGCCTCCTTTTGTGAGCAAAATGACATGTGACATTAGATTTTCCTGTGTTTATTATATGCGGGATATGGAGGAAAATCAATGAAAGAGCCATTTGCCTTTTTGGAGTGAGTCATATCTGGGGCCTGTCATCAAAAAGAGCAGAAAGCCTTTCCTGATAGCGAAATTGTAAAACGGAACCGGCAAAAACAAGTCCGATGCCGATGAAGATAACAATAGCCTGGCGCGGAGAGGATGGAGCCATCAGGCCGCCTATTATAAGACCGGTTCCCGCGCCACAGAGAAAGTCTGTCACAGCCTTCTGACGTTTGAAAGACCCGCGTATGCGCTCCTGGTCAATGGTTTTTACCATTCTTGGATTTTCTTTCAATATCTGATCCAGAGAAACAGAGAAGCGGTCGCTTATTTCAATCAGTGTTTTCAGATCCGGATAATTTTTTTCATTTTCCCAATTAGATACGGTTTGCCTTGTGACATGGAAGAGTGCGCCAAATTCTTCCTGGGTCATATTGCAGGCTTTACGGATATTACTGATCTTTTTCCCGATATCTATATCATTTTCTTTCATGGCGGGTTCTCCTTTCAATAAAGAGTCTGCTGTTACTGCTATTATGACGGAAGTCCATATGAAAAGTAAAGCAAGAAACGTTTGACATGCGGGGCAATCCGGTTTTTTGTCCGCAGAGAACCGGTCGGATTGAATTGGCCGGTTTCTTGTGATACAATGCAAATGAATAGAAAATTGCAGCGCAAGGGGGTCTTTTATGAAAAATTTTGTACAGTATGCGCCAACGGAAATTGTATTTGGCGAAGACGCCGAGAATGAAGCGGGAAGACTCGCAAAAAAATGGGGCGGAAGCAAAGTACTGGTTATTTACGGCGGCGGGAGCGTAAAACGAAGCGGCCTTCTTAATAAGGTGGAGGAGGAGCTGGAAAAAGAAGGAATTGCCTATGAAGAGCTGGGAGGCGTACAGCCTAATCCGCGCCTTGGACTTGCAAGAGAAGGTGTGAAAAAGGCAGTCAGCTTTCAGGCAGATCTGATCCTGGCGGTAGGCGGCGGAAGCGTCATTGATACAGCAAAGGCGGTAGCCATTGGAGCAGCAGATCCGGGAACAGATATCTGGAGCTTCTGGATGGGAGAAAAGGCAGTGACAAAAGCGCTTCCGGTAGGTGTGATCCTGACTATATCTGCAGCGGGAAGTGAGACAAGCGATTCGGCAGTGCTGACAAATGAGGAGACAGGGAAAAAGGCCGGGATCAACACGGATTTTAATCGGCCGAAATTTGCAGTTATGAATCCAAAGCTTACCTACACTTTGCCGAAATATCAGCTTACATGCGGAATTGTAGATATTATGATGCACACGCTGGAGAGATATTTTACGCCTGTAGACGGCAATGCTCTGACAGATGAGATTGCAGAAGGACTTTTAAGAACCATGATCACATACGGAGCGAAAGATTATGAAGATCAGACGGACTATGACGCCATGAGTGAGATCATGTGGTGCGGAAGTGTTTCACACAATAATTTAACCGGACTTGGACGTCCAAAAGATTTTCTCTGTCATAAGCTGGGACATGAGATCAGCGGTATGTTTGATGTGGCTCACGGAGCGACTTTGTCTGCTGTGTGGGGAAGCTGGGCCAGATATGTGTACCGGATCGATGTTTCAAGATTTGCCCGCTATGGAAGACGGGTGTGGGGAATTGAGGAAGAAGAGGACGAGGCGGCAGCAGTCAAAGCTATCGAGAAAACAGAAGACTTTTTCCGTTCTCTCCACATGCCGGTGTGCATAGGTGAGCTGGAGATTGGCGTTCAGCCGGACGAGATCCTTCGGAAACTGGCGGACAGTGCGACAAAGGGGAATACGATTCTCCTTGGGGCCTTCAAGAAAATAAACGCTCAGGATGCATATGAGATATACAAGGCAGCTAACCACAACTAGTCCGGAAATCGACTGGAAAGGATTTTATAGAAGCGTCTTTGCACTGGTGCTTCCGCTGGCGTTGCAGAATCTGATCAATGTAGGCGTGACGGCGGCAGACGTGATCATGCTTGGAAAAGTAGGAGAAAAGGTGCTCTCCGGAGCCTCTCTGGCCGGGCAGGTTCAGTTTATCATGACGCTGATCTTCATGGGGATTACATCGGGAGCTACGGTGCTCACGGCACAGTACTGGGGAAAACAGGATACTGAAACCATTGAAAAGGTACTGGGAATGGGGCTTGTGGCAGGAATCGGCACTGCGCTTGTCTTTGCCGTGGCAGCGATCGGTGCCCCGGAAATGCTGATGCGGATTTATACATCGGACGTTCAGGTGATCAGTGAAGGGTCAAAGTACTTGAGGATTGTAGGGCTTTCCTATCTTTTCATGGCAGTGACCCAGGTCTATCTGAATATTATGAGAAGTATTGAGAGAGTGGCTGTGGCTACGCTGATCTACCTCATTTCTCTGCTGGTAAATATTGGGATCAATGCTCTTTTGATTTTCGGACTTTACGGCGCACCGAAAATGGGTATCGTAGGAGCGGCCATCGGGACCCTGTGTGCCAGGATCACAGAGACAGTTCTCGTTTTGTGCTATGCATTTTTCCGCAATAAGACGGTAAGGATCCGATTCCGGTATTTTATCCGTATTGACAGAGTTTTGCTGAAGGATTACATGGTCTATGCCATGCCGGTGGTGCTCAATGAATTGATGTGGGGACTTGGAAGCTCGGCAAATACAGCGGTGATCGGTCATCTTGGAAGCGCGGCTGTGGCGGCCAATTCTGTGGCCCAGGTGGCAAGACAGCTGGCGACGGTCGTGGTGTTTGGGATTTCCCATGCAACGGCTATCTATCTTGGGAAAACGATCGGTGAGAAAAAGCAGGCTCATGCAAAGGCATATGCAAAGCGGTTTGCCGGACTTAGCCTGATCTTAGGGGCAGCGGGAGGGGCGGTTATCCTGATCGCAGCGCCTATTGCAAATGCAAATCTGGCTCTTTCCGGACAGGCAAAGAGTTATCTTATTTTTATGTTTTTCGTGATGTCGTATTTTACAGTGGCGCAGTCATGGAATACGACTATGGTGGTAGGAATTTTTCGCTCCGGAGGCGATACAAGATTCGGGCTTATCATGGATGTGTCTACCATGTGGGGATGTTCTATTTTGCTGGGGGCAGTGGCAGCATTTGTGTTTCATGCCAGTGTACCTGTAGTCTATGTGATCCTGATGAGCGATGAGCTGATTAAGGTACCTATTACGTTAAAAAGATATTTCAGTTATAAATGGCTGAAAGATGTAACAAGAGAAAAAGAAGAATTGGGAGGAAGATGAAAATGCTTTTTTTAGGAAAGGAAGAAATTGAAAAACTGACAGATCCTCAGGAGATGATGGATCAGATTGAGGAGGCGTATCGTATTTTTGGCGCAGATGAATATTATATGCCGCCGCGTCCGGTGATCGAACATGAAAACAAAACGCTGATTTACATGCCCTGTTATACAAAGAGCATTATCGGGACAAAAATGCTTACGATTTTCCCGGAAAATGCAAAACTTGGACTGCCGTCTATCGATGGCCTTGTTATCCTCAATGACCAGGTGACAGGCGCTCCGCTTGCTGTATTGGACGGGCAGGCTGTGACTGCATGGAGAACCGGTGCAGTGGGCGGAGTAGGTATGCGCCATCTGTCCAGAAAGGACGCTCATACAGTAGGAATCGTAGGAGCCGGTATGCAGGGATTTTACCAGGCAGTCTATGCGTGCGCTGCAAGGGATATTAAAACAGTGTATATCTGGAACCGCACCAAGAAGGACCTGACAGATTACATAGAAAGACTGAAGAAGACTATTGATAATCCGGCGGTGGAAGTAGTACAATGTAATACAGTGGAAGAATTAGTGAAAGCAAGTGATATCATCTGTACGACAACAGCCGCTACGACTCCGGTGCTGCCTGACGATAAAGAGCTTCTGGAAGGAAAATGTATTATCGCTATCGGTTCCTATACGCCGGAAATGCGGGAGATACCGGATGCAGTGTGGGATCTTGTAGACAATGTATACATTGAACTGCCATATGCATGTGAGGAAAGCGGAGACTTAAGTGTACCTCTGGCAGAAGGCCGTCTGACAATGGATAAGGTTGTTTTGATGGACAAGTTCCTGGCATCGGATGCAGATGAAGATGAGATTGCAAAGAAAACCACATACTTTAAATCTGTAGGCATGGGTCTTTTTGACGTGTGTGTCGCACAGAAATTATTAGAAAAGGCAAAGGAGAGATAGAAATGAAAGTAGTAGCAACAGAAAAAGCACCAAAGGCATTGGGACCGTATTCACAGGGATATATTTACAACGGCGTATTTTATGCAGCAGGACAGATTGCCATTAATCCTGCTACAGATGCAGTTGAGGCAGAGACAATTGAAGGACAGACAGAGCAGGTATGCAAAAATATCGGAGAGCTTCTTAATGCAGCAGGAACTACTTATGATAAAGTTATCAAGACAACATGCTTCCTGGCAGATATGGGAGACTTCGGTGCATTTAATGAAGTATATGCAAAATATTTTACATCCAAACCGGCAAGAAGCTGCGTTGCAGTAAAAACACTTCCAAAGAACGTACTGTGTGAGATCGAAGTGATCGCAGCAGTAGAAGAATAAAACGGAAGATCAGAAAAGAGGTAAAAGACATGGCAGAGCAGCAAAATGGTTGTTCCCCTTCCGACTGCGCCGGATGTGCGCATGCGGATTCCTGCGGAAGTAAGCCACAGGATATGAAGGAACCGGCAAATCCATTTTCTCATATCAATAAAGTAATTGCAGTAGTAAGCGGAAAAGGCGGTGTCGGCAAGTCCATGGTGACAGCTTCCCTGGCAAGAATGATGCGCCAGCAGGGATTTTCCGTCGGAATCCTTGATGCCGATATCACAGGCCCGTCTATCCCGAAAATGTACGGCCTGCACGAGAAGGCTAAAGGAAGTGAGCAGGGAATTTTCCCCTGTGAGGCGAAGGACGGAACAAGGATTATGTCCGTTAATCTTCTTCTGGAAAACGAATCCGATCCGGTAATCTGGAGAGGGCCGGTCATTGCCGGTGTAGTGACACAGTTCTGGACCGACGTAATGTGGGGAGAGTTGGATTATCTGTTTGTAGATATGCCGCCCGGAACAGGAGATGTGCCGCTGACAGTATTCCAGTCCCTTCCGGTGGACGGTATCGTCATTGTGACATCCCCGCAGGATCTTGTGCAGATGATTGTGGAGAAAGCTTATCATATGGCGGAAAAAATGAATATTCCGGTTTTGGGAATTGTAGAAAACTACAGTTATCTCGTATGTCCGGACTGTGGAAAAAAGATTTCCGTCTTTGGAGAAAGCCATATTGAAGAAGTGGCAGCAGGGCTTGGCATACCGGTTCTCGGAAAAATGCCTGTAGACGCAGGGCTGGCAGAGCTGGTAGAAGAAGAACGTTTCTATGAGGCTGACAACCGGTATCTGGAAGATGCGGTGAATAAGATTTGATTTCAATTTGGGACGTAACACTTTTTAAAAGTGTTACGTCCCAAATTACGTTAAACGGTGTGCTTTTTTGCGCCAAACGGTGGGTATTTTTGTATAAGGTGGTGTGTAAATCCGTATAAGTATATATTGACAACAAGAACATATGTTTGTATAATTGATACAAACATATGTTCTTGTTTGCGGAGGGGATAATAAAATGAAGTTACAGGAATCCATGTCAGTATATGAAAAACTCAGGATTTTAACAGATGCTGCAAAATATGATGTGGCCTGTACGTCCAGCGGAACGGAGAGGAGAAATGATGGTACAGGGATTGGAAGCTGCGCACAGGCGGGAATATGTCACAGTTTTTCAGCAGATGGCAGATGTATCTCTCTTTTAAAGATCCTTTTTACAAATGAATGTATTTATGACTGTAAATACTGTATCAATCGCCGAAGCAACGATGTGCCGAGAGCCTCTTTTACCCCGGATGAAATTTGCAGTTTGACAATGGAATTTTATAGAAGGAATTACATAGAAGGCCTTTTTTTAAGTTCCGGTGTTCTGCACAGTCCAGACTATACGATGGAACTTATTTACGCTGCCCTCTACAAGCTGCGTACAGAATTTCATTTTCAAGGCTATATTCATGTCAAAGCGATCCCTGGAACAAGTCAGGAGTTGATCCAAAAGCTTGGTTTTCTTGTGGACAGAATGAGTGTCAACCTGGAGCTTCCGACAGCCGAAGGATTAAAACGTCTGGCGCCCCACAAAACAAGGAAAAATATACTTTCTCCTATGCGTCTTGTGCAGAACAGAATGGAAGAAAATAAGCAGGAGATTCAGGTGTACAGACATGCGTCTCGTTTTGTCCCGGCAGGACAGAGCACACAGATGATCATAGGGGCGACTCCCGATACAGATTTTCAGATTATCCATGTGGCGGAATCTCTTTATAAAAAATTTGGGCTGAAAAGAGTATTTTACTCTGCTTTTGTACATGTCAATGAGGACAGCAGTCTTCCGGCAAGGACAGGGGAGGGGCCGCCTCTTCTTAGAGAGCACAGGCTTTATCAGGCTGACTGGCTGCTTCGGTATTATCATTTTGAAGCAAAAGAGCTTCTTACGGAGGATAATCCTAATTTTAATGTCCTGTTGGATCCGAAATGCAACTGGGCCCTGCGGAATTTGGGCATTTTCCCGGTAGAGATCAGCACCGCGAACTATGAGACTTTGCTAAGAGTTCCGGGAATCGGTTATCGCTCGGCAGGCAGGATTGTCAAAGCCAGGAGGTATGGAAAGTTGAGCTTTGAAGATTTGAAAAAAATGGGGGTAGTATTAAAGAGAGCACTATATTTCATTACCTGCGGCGGAAAGATGATGTATCCGGTAAAGATAGAAGAGGATTACATTACGAGAAATCTTCTGAATACAAAAGAAAAACTTCCGGAAGGAATAGATGGGATGACTTATCGCCAGATTTCTTTGTTTGACGATGTGAGATTTCGGGAGGGATGTTATGAAAATAGTATATGTGTGCAAAGATAGTATTACGGGGATTTTTTCGGCAGTATATGAGGCGTGGAAGAGGAGAAATGAAGGAAGAGAACTTAGTATAGCGATACAGGGAAGTGTGGAGCCGGCGCTTTTTTGTGAATACCAGGAAATTGAAGAGTCAGAGAGGAAAGCGGCAGCTGTGGAGAAGATGATTCTTAAAAATCTGGGAAGTCTTGTATACCGGGATTTGTATTATGCATCGCTGTCAAGAAACCTGGAAAAGGGAGATGCGATTCTGGGGACTTTGCTTGCGGCAAGAAAAATTCCGGACAGCAGAAAGATTATGGATCATCTTGGGGAAACACATGTAGAAAAAGTATTTGAATTGAGCAGAAATGTAGGGGAAGAGGCTCATTTGCTGACAGGGTTTATAAGATTTCGGGAGCTGGAAAATGGAGTGCTTTTATCAGAAATTACGCCTAAAAATCAGGTGCTTCCCTGTCTGGGGCCTCATTTTCAAGATCGTTTTCCGATGGAAAACTGGATGATATATGATAAAGGGAGACAAATGTTCGCGGTACATGAGGCTGGAAAACAGTGGGTTTTGGCAGAAGGAGAAAAGCTTGATGAAGAAGTATCCGGACGGTTGTCCGAAAAAGAACTTGAGTTAGAAGAACTGTGGAAAATGTTTTGCAGAACAATCGCTATCAAAGAAAGGAAAAATCCGGTCTGTCAGAGAAATAATCTGCCGCTGTGGTACAGACAGAATATGACAGAATTTCAGGAAATCCATGCAAAGTGACAAAAATGCATACCGCTTGGCGCAGAAATACACACCGATTCATTCAAAAATACACACCATTTACTGTAAATTGGGACGTAACACTTTTTAAAAGTGTTACGTCCCAATTTGCAAAATCTACTATCCTCTACTATAATGAAAAGCATGGAAGAGCAAGTGATTAGAATATCTGTCCGTGCCCTTGTGGAATTTATCCTGCAAAGTGGTGATATCGACAACCGTATTGCCTCCGCCGACAAGGATGCCATGCAGATGGGAGCCCGTATGCACCGGAAGATCCAGCGTCAGATGGGAAGCAGCTATCATCCGGAAGTAACGATGAAGATACAGGTTCCTTTTGAAGGATTTACTCTGCAGATAGAAGGCCGTGCGGACGGAGTGATGGAGACGGATGAAGGAACCGTCATTGATGAGATCAAGGGAGTTTTTAAGAATCTGGATACAATGAAAGAGCCTGTGCAGGTACATCTGGCACAGGCAAAGTGTTATGCTTTCATTTATGGGGAGCAGAACGGTCTGGACAGTATGGGAGTCCAGATGACCTACTGTCATCTGGAGACAGAGGAAATCCGCCGTTTTCGCAGCGAATATGAAATGGAGGAACTGCGGAAATGGTTTTATGAACTGACGGATCAGTATGAAAAGTGGGCAAGGTTCCAGGTGGAATGGAAGAAACTTAGGAATCAGTCCATTAAGCAGACGGAATTTCCCTATGAGTACCGGGAAGGGCAAAAAGATCTGGTTACGTCAGTTTACCGGACAATCCTGCGGAAGAAGAAGCTTTTTATCCAGGCTCCTACCGGGGTGGGAAAGACGATGGCAACAGTGTTCCCGGCAGTGAAAGCAGTGGGGGAAGGGCTGGCGGAAAAGCTGTTTTACCTGACTGCAAAGACCATTACCCGCACAGTGGCACAGCAGGCTTTTGAAATTTTAAAAGAGGGGACGCACCGGGAAAACGGGCAGATATCAGAAAGTGAGCAGATGAGGTATAAGACAATCGTGCTGACTGCCAAAGAGAAGATATGTTTTTGTGATAAAGCGGAATGTAATCCGGATTACTGCCCCTATGCAAAAGGGCATTATGACCGGATCAATGATGCGGTTTATGAGATGATAACAGAGACCGACGATCTAAGCCGGAGCGCCATTGAGCAGCAGGCAAAAAAGTGGCAGGTCTGTCCGTTTGAGCTGGGGCTAGATCTGTCGCTTTGGGCAGATGCAGTGATCTGCGACTACAATTATGTGTTTGATCCGAACGCAAGACTGAAACGCTTTTTTGGAGATAATGTAAAAGGTGAGTATCTCTTTTTGATCGACGAGGCCCACAATCTGGTGGAGAGGGGCCGGGAAATGTACAGTGCCAGCTTGTACAAGGAAAATATTATGAAAGTGCGACGGCTGGTAAAGGAAAGAGACGGAAAGCTTGCACGTCAGCTGGAGGACTGTAATAAGCAGCTTCTTGCTCTCAAACGGGAGTGCGACGGCTGCCAGGTGCTTGGAAGTGCCGGGGGTATCTACCTGAAGCTGCTCTCCGTTATGGCGGAAATGGAGCGTTATCTGGAGGAATGTACGGAAGAAGAGATACGGGAGGAAGTACTTGCTCTTTATTTTGAGGTGCGGATGTTTGAGACGATTTATGAGAGGCTGGATGAAAATTATATGATTTATTCGGAAATCGATAAGGAAGGAAAATTCCAGATCCGGCTTTTCTGTGTAAATCCCTCGGTCAATCTTAAGGAATCTCTGGATAAGGGCATCAGCACAGTATTCTTTTCGGCAACCCTTCTGCCAATCCGGTATTATAAAGAACTTTTGAGTACAGAAAAGGACGACTATGCAGTCTACGCCAGGTCGGTTTTTGATAAAAAGAATCGCCTTTTGATGGTAGGAAACGACGTCAGCACCAGATACACGAGGCGGGGGGAGAAAATGTACCGCCGCTATGCCCTTTATCTGAAGGAAATGGCCCTGGCAAAAACAGGGAATTATATGGCGTTCTTCCCCTCTTACCGTTTTATGGAAGAGGTATATGAATGTTTCCTGGATATGGTGGAAGAGGAAAACATCCAACTGGACTGTCTGATCCAGGCTCCCTATATGTCGGAAGAAGCAAGAGAAATCTTTTTAGAAGGATTTGAAGAGGAAAGGGATGTCAGTCTGATGGGATTCTGCGTCATGGGCGGTATTTTTTCAGAAGGAATCGATCTTTCCGAAGACAAGCTTATCGGAGCGGCGATCATAGGAACCGGATTGCCCCAGGTGTGCAGGGAAAGAGAACTTTTGAAGGAATATTTTGATAAAAAAGAAATGCGAGGGTTTGATTACGCCTATGTATATCCGGGTATGAATAAAGTGCAGCAGTCAGCGGGAAGAGTAATACGGACCGAAGAGGACAGGGGGATTATTCTCCTTCTGGATGACCGTTTTCAGGAGAAACGTTACAAAGAAACCTTCCCGCGGGAATGGGAAGGCTATCAGATGTGTAATATAAAAAATGTAAAAGAAAAAATCCGGAAATTCTGGGATCAGACCTCTTCAAAATAATTTAAAAAAGCAGATGCAGCTTTGGACAGAGGAAGGTGCTGACTGTGAACAGCAAGAAGCTCTCTGGATGGAAGTCCCTCCTTTGTCTTAACCACAAAAAGGTCCGGATCATCTGGTGGAATGCAGTAGTCGGGAAGGAAAGCGATTCCCAGACCGATGCGCGCCAGATCGATCAGAAGATCATTGCTGCTAAGCTCTGCTTCCGGCACCAGATCCAGGTGATGCTGCTGGAACAGATTATGGAGAAATTCACTGGTAGTGCTTTTTTTGTCCAGCATAAGGATGGGATATTCCAGCAGTTCCTGGAAGGAAAGCTGGCGTCCCCTCAGTTCTTTGAAAGACTGATTTGCCAGAAAAACATCCTGGAAAATTTTGATCCTTTTTATTTTTGTCACGCTTCCCAGATAGGCATTGGGAGAGTTTACCACAATGAAATCTACCTGACCGGAGTTTAAAAGTTCCACGCTTTGTATGGAAGTTGCATTTGTGACTTTAATATGGGCACCGGGAAAAGCCTTATGGAACCGTTCGATAAAGGGAACAAGAAAATAGCGGCAGATGGTGTCGCTGGCTCCAATGCGGATCTGCCCCCCTGTAGAGGCAGAATCAAGAAGCTGGGCCTCGCCCCGTTTAATAAGATTCATAGCAGGTTCCACATGGCGAAGGAGTATTTCCCCCTCTGGCGTGAGCTGTACTTTTTTCGTGCTGCGAATGAAAAGCACCTGGTCCAGCTTTCGCTCCAGAGTCTTGATAGACTGGCTGACAGCAGACTGGGAAATGAACAGCTGCTTGGAAGCTTCAGAAAAGCTTAAGGTGGAAGCTACATAATAGAAAACTTTATATAATTCGTAATTAATATCCATGATAAGTCCTCCTAATAAGTTCATAAGTATTATAAGGGAAAAGATAAAAAAATACAATCACAGAATAAAAAACAGCAAAAGAAAGGGAAAAGACATGAAAAAAGTACAGGGCATTACTGCGGTCATAGGAATGTTTCTTCTGATCATCGCGATCTTGATCACAAGCTTTCAGGCAGCAATTTACGGAGATCCGGAATATAAGTTCTATGAAAAAGAGTATGAGAAATATCAGGTTACGGAATCTTTGCAGATGGAGATGGAGGACGTCATGGATGTGACGGAAAAGATGATGGATTATCTTATTGGAAAACGTCCCGAACTTTCCGTAGAGACAACAGTTAACGGGGAAAAGCAGGATTTCTTTAATGAACAGGACAGACTCCATATGGCGGATGTGAAGAATCTTTTTCTGGGAGGCCTTGCGCTTCGCTGGTGGCTTCTGGGCATTTTTGCTCTTTTGATGCTGGTGTTGATTTTTCCTTTGAAGGCAGACTGGAAGCGCGTTTTGCCCAGAGCCTATTTTATTTCCCTTGGGATTTTTCTGGTTCTTACAGTTTTACTGGGAGTTTTATTTGCCTCGGATTTTACAAAATATTTTACCATTTTCCACGAAATATTTTTTACTAACGATCTGTGGCTTTTTGATCCGTCTACAGACCTGATGATACGGATGCTTCCGGAAGGATTTTTCTACGACATGGTTATGCGGATAGGGCTGTATTTCCTTGGGGGACTGGCAATTTTTGCAGCTGCTTTTGCCTTGATAGGGAGGTTTGGCAGAAAAAAGAAATAAAATAAGAAATACTTATAAATAACTTTAGTTATATTAACTTTATTAATAATAAACCTCATGGTATAATAAACACAGAATGTGCAGTTCGGGATGGTATCATCAGCCTGAGTTGTTTCACAGGGGCAATATTTAGAAAGACCGCAGCATGTAAAGGAAGTTTTGCCTCCTTTCCGGGTGCGCGGCAGAAACAAAATAGTAATGGAGGAAGTTTTATGGGTAATGTAAGACGTGTATATGTGGAGAAAAAGCCGGATTATGCAGTACAGGCAAAGGATCTGCGGCATGAGATCAGGGGATATCTTGGAATTGATTCCCTGGAAAATGTACGTGTGCTCATCCGCTATGATATAGAAAATCTTTCAGACGAAACGTTTGAAAAAGCGTGCAAAGGTATTTTTTCGGAGCCGCCGGTAGATACCCTGTATCAGGAAGAATTTCCGGTAAAGGAAGGAAGCAGAATTTTTTCAGTAGAATTTCTTCCGGGACAGTTTGATCAAAGAGCAGACTCTGCCGTACAGTGTGTGCAGTTTATTAAGGAAGATGAAAAACCGGTGATCCGCACTGCAACTACCTATGTAATAGAAGGGGATATTTCAGATGATGCGTTTGAGGCGATCAAAAATCACTGTATTAATCCGGTAGATTCCCGTGAGACAGGGATGGAGAAGCCGGATACCCTGGTGACAAAATTTGAAGAGCCGGCAGATGTGATCATTTTTGACGGATTTAAGGATCTGAATGAAGACAAGCTGAGGGAACTTTATGATTCCCTTGGACTTGCCATGACATTTAAGGATTTCCTTCATATTCAGAATTATTTTTCCGCGGAAGAAAAAAGAGATCCTTCCATGACAGAGATCCGCGTTCTGGATACGTACTGGTCAGACCATTGCCGCCATACGACATTTTCCACGGAACTGAAGGAAGTAACATTTGGCGAAGGGGATTACAAAGCTCCGATAGAAGAGACTTACCGCCAGTATCTTGCAGATCACAGCGAGATTTTTAAGGGCAGGGAGGATAAATTTGTCTGTCTGATGGATCTGGCGCTTATGGCAATGCGCCGTCTGAAGAAGGAAGGAAAACTTCAGGATCAGGAAGAATCAGAAGAAATTAATGCCTGCAGTATTGTTGTTCCGGTGACCGTAGACGGCAAAGAGGAAGAATGGCTTGTAAACTTTAAAAATGAGACTCACAATCATCCTACAGAGATTGAGCCTTTCGGTGGGGCGGCAACCTGTCTTGGAGGAGCGATCCGCGATCCGCTTTCAGGCCGTACCTATGTTTATCAGGCAATGCGCGTGACGGGAGCTGCAGATCCCACTGTTTCTGTAAAAGATACCATGAAAGGCAAGCTGCCGCAGAAAAAACTGGTAAGAGAGGCAGCGCACGGATACAGTTCTTACGGAAACCAGATCGGACTTGCCACAGGAGCGGTCAAAGAAATTTATCATCCGAATTACGTGGCAAAGCGTATGGAAATCGGTGCTGTATTAGGCGCGGCTCCGCGTCGGGCGGTAATCAGAGAAACATCGGATCCGGGAGATGTTATCATTCTTCTTGGCGGACGTACCGGCCGTGACGGCTGCGGAGGAGCCACCGGATCTTCCAAAGTCCATACAGAAGAATCCATTGAAACCTGCGGTGCAGAGGTGCAGAAGGGAAATCCGCCTACAGAGAGAAAGATACAAAGACTTTTCAGAAGAGAAGAAGTCAGCCGTCTGATCAAGAAATGTAATGACTTTGGCGCAGGCGGAGTCTCTGTTGCCATTGGAGAGTTAGCTGACGGTCTTAAGGTTGATCTTGATAAGGTACCGAAGAAATATGCAGGACTGGACGGAACAGAGATCGCGATTTCAGAATCCCAGGAGAGAATGGCTGTTGTTGTAGATCCAAAAGATGTAGAACAGTTTATGGGATATGCAAAGGAAGAGAACCTGGAAGCTGTGGAAGTGGCAGTTGTCACTGAAGAACCGAGGCTGGTGCTTTCCTGGAGAGGAAAAGAGATCGTCAATCTTTCCAGAGCATTTCTTGATACAAACGGCGCTCATCAGGAAACAGCGGTAGCTGTGGATATTCCAAACAGAAAAGACAGCATTCTGACAGAGAAGGCAGAGGTTGCTGATGTAAAAGAAAAATGGCTGGATACATTAAAAGATCTGAATGTATGCTCACAGAAAGGCCTCGTGGAAATGTTTGACGGATCCATTGGAGCTGGCTCTGTATTCATGCCTCACGGAGGAAAGTATCAGATGACAGAGACCCAGGCAATGGTAGCCAAACTTCCGGTACTGAAGGGAGACTGCGATACTGTCACGATGATGAGCTATGGCTTTGACCCCTATCTTTCCAGCTGGAGTCCTTATCACGGAGCAGTTTACGCGGTGACGGAATCCGTTGCAAAAATTGTTGCAAACGGAGGCGATTACAGGAAGATCCGCTTCACATTCCAGGAATATTTCCGTCGGATGTCGGAAGATCCGCATCGCTGGAGCCAGCCGTTTGCAGCGCTTCTTGGAGCTTACAGCGCACAGATTGGTTTCGGTCTTCCGTCCATTGGAGGAAAGGACAGTATGTCCGGTACATTTGAAGATATCGATGTTCCTCCGACCCTTGTTTCTTTTGCAGTAGACGTTGCCAAGGAAAAGGATATCATTACACCGGAGCTTAAGAAAGCCGGTAGCAAGCTTGTATGGCTTCGCATACCGAAGGATGAGTACGATCTTCCGGTTTATGATAAAGTGATGGAGCAGTACGGAAAATTTGCAGAGGACATCAAAGAGGGAAGAATTCTTTCCGCTTATGTTCCGGACCGTCATGGAGTGATCCCGGCAGTCAGCAAGATGGCTTTTGGAAACGGTATGGGTGTGAAAATAGAGCACAGCATGGATCCAAGAGAACTGTTTGCACCGGCATTTGGCGATTTAGTGGCAGAGGTTGCAGAAGACAAGGTAGGCGAACTGCAGATTTCCTACACAGTGATCGGTGAAGTGACAGCAGACGGAACATTCGCATATGGCGATACGGTGATCGGACTTGATGAGGCGGAAGATGCATGGAAGGGAACACTGGAGAGAGTATTCCCGACTACTTCCGGCGCAGAGGAGGATCCGGCTGCTTATTTCCTGGCAGAAAAAGAGACGGAAGAGGGAAGACTGGATGAGAATGGTTGTTTCCATGCATCAGGCGTGCATATCTGCAGCCATAAGATCGGGCAGCCTACTGTATTTATACCGGTATTCCCGGGAACAAACTGCGAGTATGACAGTGCAAAGGCTTTTGAAAGAGCCGGAGCAAAGGTGATCACCAGAGTATTTAAGAATATGGATGCGGCAGATATCGTAGATTCTGTACAGGTATTTGAAAAGGCCATCGGACAGTCTCAGATCATCATGTTCCCAGGCGGGTTCAGTGCAGGAGACGAACCGGACGGATCTGCAAAATTCTTTGCAACCGCATTCCAGAATGCGAAACTGAAAGAGGCGGTAGAAAAGCTTCTTGGAGAGCGGGACGGACTTGCACTTGGTATCTGCAACGGTTTTCAGGCGCTGATCAAACTTGGCCTTGTTCCAAGCGGAAAGATCATCGGACAGACAGAAAACTCTCCGACTCTTACCTATAATACTATTGGACGTCACATTTCCAAGATGGTATATACAAAAGTAGTGACGGACAAATCTCCGTGGCTTGCCCAGGCACAGCTTGGCGGTGTGTATGTGAATCCGGCTTCTCACGGCGAAGGACGTTTTGTTGCGCCTAAGGAGACAATTGAGGAATTATTTGCAAACGGTCAGGTTGCCACACGCTACTGTGATCCGGAAGGCAATATTTCCGTCGGTGATGAAGAATGGAACATCAACGGATCTTATTTTGCCATCGAGGGAATTACAAGTCCGGACGGAAGGGTTCTTGGAAAGATGGCTCACTCAGAGAGAAGAGGACGCAGCGTAGCAGTTAATATTTATGGAGAGCAGGATCTGAAGATTTTTGAATCCGGCGTCGCTTATTTTAAATAGTCAAGTAAATGCATTTTTACTCATACAATGTTGCAATCCGTTTTGGGAAAATGCACGAAACGGATTGCAAAATGCAGGAATGAAAGTATAAAGTTGCAAAAAAATAATAAAAAATGCAAAAAACACTTGTGTTTTGCCTTGAAATATTTTATCCTTTTAAAGAGGCAAAGAAGTCACAAAGAGCGGGCAGATTGTCTGCTCTTTTTCTTTGGCGATTAACAGGAATATTCAAGGAGGAATAAAACGATGTCATATGTTGATGAGGTAATTGAAAAAGTAGTGGCTAAGAATCCGGCTGAACCGGAGTTCCATCAGGCAGTAAAAGAAGTGCTGGAATCTTTACGAGTTGTGATTGAAGCGAATGAAGAAAAGTACAGAAAAGAAGCGCTTCTGGAGAGACTGACTGAGCCGGAGAGACAGTTTAAATTCCGTGTGCCGTGGGTAGACGACAAGGGGCAGGTTCAGGTAAATACAGGTTACCGTGTACAGTTTAACAGTGCAATCGGACCATACAAGGGAGGACTTCGTCTTCATCCGTCTGTAAACCTTGGTATTATTAAATTCCTGGGATTTGAACAGGTGTTCAAAAATTCCCTGACAGGTCTTCCGATCGGTGGAGGAAAAGGTGGATCTGACTTTGATCCGAAAGGGAAATCAGACAGAGAAGTTATGGCATTTTGCCAGAGCTTTATGACAGAGTTGTGTAAATATATCGGAGCAGATACAGACGTTCCGGCTGGTGATATCGGAACAGGAGCAAGAGAGATTGGCTATCTGTTCGGACAGTACAAACGTATCCGCGGACTGTATGAAGGTGTCCTGACAGGAAAAGGATTAAGCTACGGCGGATCTTTGGTAAGAACAGAGGCTACCGGATACGGACTCCTTTATCTGACAGAGGAAATGCTGAAAATGAACGGTAAAGACATTGCGGGAAAAACAATCGCAGTATCCGGTTCCGGAAATGTTGCAATCTATGCAACAGAGAAAGCACAGCAGCTTGGCGCTAAAGTTGTGACAATGAGCGATTCTACAGGCTGGGTATATGACGCAGAAGGCATTGATCTGGCAGCTGTAAAAGAAATCAAGGAAGTAAAACGTGCAAGACTTTCCGAGTATAAGAATTATCGTCCGAATGCAGAGTACCATGAAGGAAAAGGCGTTTGGAGTGTAAAAGTTGACATTGCACTGCCATGTGCAACACAGAATGAGCTTCATCTGGAAGACGCAAAGGCTCTTGTTGCAAATGGATGCTTTGCAGTAGCAGAGGGGGCAAACATGCCGACTACGCTGGAAGCAACAGAATATCTGCAGGCAAACGGCGTTCTTTTTGCTCCGGGAAAAGCTGCAAATGCAGGCGGTGTTGCTACATCTGCACTTGAGATGTCCCAGAACAGCGAACGGTTAAGCTGGACATTTGAGGAAGTAGACAGCAAGTTGAAGAATATTATGGTAAATATCTGCCACAATATGGCTGATGCTGCAAAGAGATACGGAGCAGAAGGAAACTATGTGGTAGGTGCAAATATTGCAGGATTTGAAAAAGTCGTAAATGCAATGGAAGCACAGGGAATCGTATAGAATTTTACAGAAATATAAATGAAAAAAGCAGATCGGAGGGCAGTGTGATCCGCCGGTCTGCTTTCGCTATTTAACAGTTAACAGGGAATTTTATACGAAAATTGGGAAGAAAACGGCCTCTTGGGATACTCGAAAAAAAGGCTGAAAAAAATTGTAAAAAAGTGTTGACATTTCATGAAATATAATAGTATAATAGCAAAGCGGGTTGCGGGAAAGCGACTTGCAGAAACAAAAATATGGGATCTTAGCTCAGCTGGGAGAGCATCTGCCTTACAAGCAGAGGGTCATAGGTTCGAGCCCTATAGGTCCCATATATATTGCGGCGGGATAGCTCAGTTGGCTAGAGCATACGGTTCATACCCGTAGTGTCGCTGGTTCGAATCCAGTTCCCGCTATTTGAACAGACATGGTATTAAGAACAATCTTAGTGCTGGGTCTGTTTTTTTGTTTGACAAGCTGGTGCGGAAAATTATATACTTGTACATATGAAAACTGGAGGATGAAAAAATGAGTAATAAGACAAGACACGGACTTTGGCTGGTTGCAGGCGTTTACCTGGCCTATAACGGAATCAGTTTGTTTGTAAATGTTATGAAAGAAAAGCCGGATAATTATATGATGTTTTCAGCGGCAGGCGTGTTGTTTGTTTTGTTTGGGGCTTATATTGCGGTGCAGGGTATAAAAGGGCTGCGTAAAAAGCAAGACAGTACTGAATCACAGCCTGAAAAAGAGGAGACAGAGGTACAGGAGATAGAAAAGAAAGAAGAGAAAGAAAGTAGAGATGGTGAGTAGATTATGAGGATTGGAATGGGATATGATGTTCACAGGCTGACGGAAGGAAGAAAACTGATTCTTGGAGGCGTGGAGATTCCATACGAGAAGGGGCTTCTCGGACATTCGGATGCTGATGTGCTCCTTCATGCTGTGATGGATGCGCTTCTGGGAGCGGCGGCTCTTGGAGATATCGGAAAACATTTCCCGGATACGGATGATGCATATAAAGGAGCTTCCAGCATGAAACTTCTTGCAAAAGTTGGAGAATTGATAGAACAAGAAGTGTACGTTATCAGTAATATCGATGCGACAATTATCGCCCAAAAGCCGAAAATGGCTCCTTATATAGAGAAAATGCGGGAAAATATTGCCGGAGTTCTCCGTATAGATAAAAGTCAGGTGAATGTGAAGGCGACAACAGAAGAAGGCCTTGGTTTCACCGGAACAGGAGAGGGAATCTCTGCACAGGCTGTTGTCTGCCTGGAAACGATTGCAAATTACAGCTATGCAGTTGGTGAAGAAGGGTGTGCCGGGTGTAAGGGATGCCCGCGAGAGGTTTAAAAAGCGGAGGCTTAAGATTATGGAAATCAGAAAATTGGATCCGACAGAGCATTCCGCTACAAGATCCCTGTATGAGGAGGTTTTTTCAGAGGACAGCGAAAGCTTTGTAAATTATTACTATACAGAAAAGACGAAAGATAACATTATTTATGCAGTGACAGAAGATGGGGAAATTCGTTCCATGATTCATCTGAATCCCTATGATGTCATGGTAAACAAAAAAGAGGAAAAGCTGCATTATATTGTGGCCGTGGCAACTCAGGAACCTTACCGGAAGAGGGGGTATATGGCTGCGCTTTTAAAAGAGTCTCTTCAGGCAATGTACCGCCAGGGAGAGCCCTTTACCTATCTGATGCCGGCATCGGAAAAGATTTATTACCCCCACGATTTCCGTACGGTTTATGAACAGACAACAAAATACTGGGAACCGTCAGAGAAGAAGGCGGATATCCGGGAGAGACGGGCAGTGCCTAAGGACGCTGCTTCTATGGCCCGAATGGCAACGGCTGCCCTGGAAGGAAATTTTGATGTCTATGCAAAACGGGAAGAAGAGTATTATGTCCGTCTTATGAAAGAGTACGAAAGCGACGGCGGCTGTCTGATGATCGGTGAAAAGGACGGGGAGATTTTGTGGTGCTGCCCCCGTGTTTCGGAGATTCCCAAGGAAAGACCCAAGATTATGGTGCGGCTTGTGGACGTCAGAAGGATGTTGCTTCTGCTCGATTTGAACTATCTGACAGCAGTCTGTTTTCATGTGACGGACCCTCTGATCGAAGAGAACAACCGGTGTTTCCTTATTACCGGCACGGAAGCTTCCGGTGTTATGCTCATGGAGGGGAAAGAGGAGAACAGCGAAGGTACGCTTACGGTCGGAGCACTGGCAAGGCTGATCTTCGGAGCGGCCTCAGTGGAGGAGATTGCAGAAGAAAAAGGCGTAAAAATGTCAGACAGGATGAAAAATGAGCTGAAGAAAATCGTACCTTTGTCCCGGATTTTTCTGAATGAGGTTGTATAAAAGGATTTCAGAGGTTGACAAAAGGAAAATTTTCACATAGTATATAACCAACAGTGAAAAGACGAGGAACGGGAAAAGTAATATGGAGTAAACCTGAAAGAGAGAGACTGTCACCGGCTGAAAGCAGTCTTAAGGGGAGACCATATGAAGTGCCCCCGGGAGTTGATCCGGCGAAAGCAAGGAGTAGCCGGATACGTTTTGCAGGCGTTAACTGCCAAAAGCGGAGAATGGGATATGACGTCCTGTTCTTTATAAGAGTGGAACCGCGGATTTATTCGTCTCTTACAGATATACTGTAAGGGACGTTTTTTATTCAAGGAGTGGAGCATGGGACTTATATCATACGTAAAAGAAGAAATACAGGTTATCAGGGAAAGAGATCCGGCAATAAAATCAAATTGGGAAGTCTTTTTATATCCCAGTTTTAAGGTAATATTGAGCTATCGGGTAGCACACCGCCTTTACCGGAAAAAGCATTATTTTCTGGCAAGATGGGTTTCCCAGAGGGCAGCCAGAAAGACCGGGATCGAGATCCATCCCGGCGCCAGGATAGGGAAAGGGCTGTTTATCGATCATGGTACAGGGGTCATTATCGGGGAGACAACTATCATCGGTAACAATGTGACTTTGTATCAGGGAGTAACCCTGGGAGGAACCGGAAAAGAGAAAGGGAAACGGCATCCTACATTGAAGGATAATGTAATGGTGAGCGCCGGTGCAAAGATTCTGGGATCTTTTACTATTGGAGAAAATTCTAAGATCGGTGCCGGATCAGTGGTCTTGAAGGAAGTGCCGCCCAACTGTACTGTAGTTGGAGTTCCGGGAAGAGTCGTGCGGATGGGAGATCAGAAGATTCCCCGTTCCGACATGGATCAGGTTCATTTGCCGGATCCTATCAGCAATGATATCAGGGAACTGCAAAAAGATAATATCCGCCTTCAGAAAAAGGTGAAGGAACTGGAGAAACACATGCGCTGCGTGCGTGATAATTCAATAGAAATCCGGCCGGATGAAGCCGGGGAAGACAAGGAGGAAAATCATGAAAATCTTTAATACAATGACAAGGAGAAAGGAAGAATTTGTTCCGGTGGAGGAAGGAAAGGTAAAAATGTACGTGTGCGGACCTACAGTGTACAATTTTATCCACATTGGAAATGCAAGGCCCATGATCGTATTTGACACAGTAAGAAGATATTTTGAGTACAAGGGCTATGATGTGAATTATGTATCCAATTTCACAGATGTAGATGACAAGATTATCAACAAGGCAATTGAGGAGCATGTTTCCGCAGATGAGATTTCCAAGCGTTACATCGAAGAGTGCAAAAAGGATATGGAAGGGATGAACATTAAACCTGCCACCAAAAATCCTCTCGCCACAGAGGAAATCTGCGGGATGGTGGAGATGATCCGGCAGCTTATTGACAAAGGATATGCCTATGAAAAGAATGGTACAGTATATTTCCGTACAAGAAAATTTGAAGAGTATGGAAAGCTGTCTCATAAAAATCTGGATGATTTAAGATCCGGTAACCGGACCCTTTTGGTAAGCGGGGAGGATGAAAAGGAAGATCCTTTAGATTTCGTATTGTGGAAGCCCAAGAAAGAGGGAGAACCGGCCTGGGAGTCGCCGTGGAGCGACGGACGTCCGGGATGGCATATTGAGTGCTCTGTTATGTCCAAAAAATATCTGGGGGAGGAAATAGACATTCATGCAGGAGGAGAAGATTTGATCTTTCCTCACCACGAAAATGAGATTGCCCAGAGTGAGGCGGCAAACGGAAAAACATTTGCAAAATATTGGATGCACAATGCGTTTTTAAATATTGACAACCACAAGATGAGCAAATCTCTGGGAAATTTCCGTACGGTTCGGGAAATCAGCGAGCAGTATGATCTTCAGATCCTTCGTTTCTTTATGCTGAGTGCACATTACAGAAGTCCGCTGAATTTCAGCGCAGAGCTGATGGAAGCTTCCAGAAACGGTCTGGAGCGAATTGTAAATGCAGCGGAAAATCTGAAATTCCTGTCCGGAAATGCCAAGACAGAAGATATGACTGAAAAAGAGAAGACAGATCTGGAAAAGACAGAAGATTTTGTGAAAGCCTTTGAAGCTGCTATGGATGATGATTTCAATACAGCAGACGCAATTGCATCTATTTTTGATCTGGTAAAATACTGCAATACGACAGCGGATGGAAACAGTTCCAGGGAATATACAGAGAAGCTGTTATCCGTTCTTCAGAAACTGACAGATGTGATGGGACTGATCGTTAATAAGAAAGAAGAAATTCTGGATGAAGATATTGAGGCATTGATCGAAGAGCGTCAGGCCGCGCGAAAAGCAAAGGATTTTGCAAGAGCTGATCAGATTCGTGATGAATTGGCCGGGAAAGGAATTATTCTGGAAGATACCAGGGAAGGGGTAAAATGGAAAAGAGCTTAGAAGATCGTAACGAGTGGGAATTTGATTCCTATATGAGAGAAATGTTCGAGATGAGGGATGTGGATGTGCGGGAATATTCCCCCCTCACTCTCGCCTATATCGGGGATGCGATATATGATCTGATCATAAAAAGCCTTATGATAAATGAGGGGAATCAGCCTGTTCAGAAGCTTCACAAAAGAACCAGCTCTTATGTTCAGGCATCGGCGCAGTCCAGAATGATGCGGAAGATTCAGGAATATCTGACAGAAGAAGAGCACGGAATTTACAAAAGGGGCAGAAATGCAAAAAGCGTATCCCCTGCAAAGAACCAGTCCGTGACAGATTACAGACGGGCGACAGGATTTGAAGCTTTGCTTGGCTATCTTTACCTGAAAAAAGAGTGGAAGCGAATGCTGGAGCTGGTGAAGATCGGTCTGGATGATATGGCCTCCCGGGAGTCCCGGGATCTATAGATTTTGCAAGGGCGAGTTTCACTCGGCAAAGGATAGCGTCGGTGTACAAGGGGACTAAAATCTACCCTTTACCGACTGTGTTGCCCCTTGTACATCGACGCTAAATATATAAAAACAAAAAGACAGGAGTAGAAATGAAAGAAAAAAATGCGGAGAGCAATCTTACAGTGATCGAGGGGAGAAATGCGGTGCTGGAGGCATTTCGCTCCGGCAAAACGATTGACAAGCTGTATGTGCTGGATGGATGTCAGGATGGTCCCATCCGTACGATCATAAGAGAAGCGAAAAAAACAGATGCGATCCTTAATTTTGTCAGCAAAGAGAGGCTTGCACAGCTTTCGGAGACGGGAAAGCACCAGGGCGTTGTGGCTTATGCGGCAGCATACAAATATTCAGAAGTAGAGGATATGCTGGCTTTGGCTGAAAGCCGGAAGGAACCTCCCTTTTTGATCCTTTTGGATAATATCGAAGACCCCCACAATCTGGGTGCGATCATCCGTACAGCAAACCTGGCAGGTGCGCACGGTGTTATCATACCGAAACGGCGTGCCGTGGGCCTGACGGCGACAGTAGCCCGGACATCTGCAGGGGCGCTTCATTATACCCCGGTAGCTAAGGTGACGAACCTTGCGAAAACAATGGAAGAGCTGAAGCAAAAAGGATTGTGGTTTGTCTGTGCCGATATGGGCGGAACACAGATGTATGATCTGGATTTGAAGGGGCCGATAGGGCTGGTGATCGGAAATGAAGGAGAAGGGGTCAGCCGCCTGGTGAAGGAACACTGTGATTTCACAGCAAGTATTCCCATGAAAGGAGACATCGATTCTTTAAATGCCTCAGTGGCGGCGGGAGTACTGGCTTATGAGATTGTGAGGCAGCGCATGAGTGTGTAACGTAAGGCTGCCGGAGGGATTATATGTCAAGATATGAGACGATGACCGACGAGCAGCTGATTCGTCGGCTGCGAGGCGGCGACAGAGCCATCATAGATTATCTGATGGAAAAATATAAAGGAATGGTCCGCAAGGAGGCCAAGGCAATGTATCTTCTTGGGGGAGAGAGTGACGACCTTATCCAGGAAGGGATGATCGGCCTTTTTAAAGCGGTTCAGAATTACGATGCAGATCAGGAGTCGTCCTTTTACAGTTTTGCTAAACTGTGTGTGACAAGGCAGCTTTACAGTGCGATCGAGGCGTCCCGCCGGAAAAAGCATATTCCTCTTAATTCCTATGTGTCTCTCTACGAAAATGAAAACGACGAGGAGAATACCAATCTTCTTGATACAATAGAGGCCGGGAAGGAAAGTAATCCGGAGCAGGCGTTTTTGAGTAAAGAAAATGCCCGGAGGTTGGAAAAAGAGTTGGGAGAAAATCTAAGTGATCTGGAGAAACGTGTATTGTATCTCCACCTTCTTGGGACGGATTACCGGACAATTGCGGAGCTGCTGGATAAAAGTCCGAAGACAGTAGATAATGCCATTCAGAGAATCAAAGCAAAAACAGAAAAGATTCTTTTGAAAGAAGAGGATTGACAGAAAGTTTTTGCTGTGATATCTTATTATTCATCTGAAAGCTGTATAAAGTGAGCATTCAGGATATCAGAAAAGAAAGGTGTGATCAAATACATGGATGACAGTGGAGAAAGCGACACTGAACAGGAAAAAAATACTCAGGTAGAAATCAGAAAAAAAATCCATGTAGAACATTATGAATAGATAAGGGTATAGCCTGCACAGGTCTGTATATAGAAAAGCCTGTGCGGGTTATACCCTTCTGCGGTTTTTACAGCGATATTTGTGCTTGAGATTAGGAGGAAAATATAAAAATGATAGGACCAATTGTACTGCAGATTGTGCTGATTTTATTAAACGCTACATTTGCAAGTGCTGAAATTGCAGTAATTTCCATGAATGAGACAAAGCTTAGAGTTATGGCGGAAGAAGGGAATAAGAAAGCCCGCCATTTGTATACACTGACGGAACAGCCTGCCCGTTTTCTGGCTACAATACAGGTGGCGATCACTCTGGCGGGACTTCTGGGAAGTGCTTTTGCGGCGGAAAGTTTTTCGGGACCTTTGGCAAAATGGATTGTAGGACTTGGGGTGGAAATACCGGAAAACGTCATCAAATCAGTCTCACTTGTGCTGATTACTCTTGTACTTGCCTACTTTAATCTGGTATTCGGTGAACTTGTTCCCAAAAGGATTGCCATGAAAAAATCAGAGCAGCTGGCACTGGCTCTTTCCGGGCTCCTCTACGGAGTTTCCAAAGTGTTTGCGCCCCTTGTGTTTCTGCTTACCGGATCAACCAATGGGATTTTAAAACTAATGGGAATTAATCCGGAAGAAGAGGAGGAACAGGTGACGGAAGAAGAAATCCGTATGCTTCTTGTGGAAGGAAAAGATCAGGGGAATATTGATGAAGAAGAAAGTGAAATGATAAGAAATGTCTTTGAATTTGACGACATTTCTATTGAGCAGATCTGCACGCATCGGGTGGATATGGAAACACTTTATCTGGATGAAGATGTGAGTGAATGGGAAGCCAGAATACATGCTACAAGACATACCCATTATCCGGTGTGCAAAGAAAATCAGGAAGATATCGTGGGAATCCTCGATACAAAGGATTATTTCCGGCTGGAAGATAAGAGCAGGGAAAATGTGATTCATCATACACTGGAAAAACCATTCTTCGTGCCGGAAACCATGAAGGCAAACACGCTTTTCCAGAAGATGAGAGAAAAGAGAGTATATTTTGCGGTACTTGTAGATGAGTACGGCGGCGTCAGCGGCATTATTACCCTTCATGATCTGATAGAGTCCCTGGTAGGCGATCTTTATGAGCAGGATGAAGCAGAGGAACCGGAAGATATTGTGAAAATCGGTGAAAATCAGTGGAAGATCCAGGGAAGCGCCGATGTAGAGGATGTGGAAGAGGAATTAAAAATAGAAATTGCAGAAGATGATTATGACACATTTGGCGGATTCGTGTGCGGCGTCATTGACCGTATACCGGAAGACGGGGAATGTTTTTCATGTGAAACAGAAGAGCTGCAGATTGATGTGCTGAAGGTGGAAAATCACAGAATCGTTGAGATGATAGTAAAAAAGAACTCCTGATATTCAGGAGTTCTTTTCAAGCTGCCTAGCGGACTTGAACCGCCGACCTCCGCCTTACCAAGGCGACGCTCTACCGACTGAGCCAAGGCAGCACATATTTTTTATGCAACGTGATTAATATACAATATGCAAGGTGGTTTGTCAATGGTTTTTGAAAATAATTCTATTGTCGATTTTTTGGAAGTATGATAAGATAAAAGCCATGATTAGATTATAGTTAGCAGGAGGTTGCCATGGGAGAAGAAGTGGTTTCTAAAAATTTTATTGAACAGGAAATAGATAAAGATCTGGCAGAAGGTGTTTATCAGAATGTTTGCACCCGGTTTCCGCCGGAACCAAACGGTTATCTTCATATTGGGCATGCAAAATCAATTCTTTTAAATTATGGACTTGCAAAAAAATATAATGGAACATTTCATTTAAGGTTTGATGACACAAATCCTACAAAAGAAGATATGGAATTTGTGGAATCCATCAAAAAAGATGTGGAATGGCTGGGGGCTGACTTTGGTGATCATCTGTACTATGCATCCGACTATTTTGACATTATGTATGAATGTGCAGTAAAACTGATCAAAAAAGGAAAAGCTTATGTCTGTGACTTAAGCCCCGAAGAAATCAGGGAGTACCGCGGAACGTTGACAGAACCGGGGAAAAACAGTCCTTACAGAGAGCGTTCTGTGGAAGAAAATTTAGCGCTTTTTGAAGAGATGAAAAACGGCCGGGTGGAAGATGGAAAAAGAGTTCTTCGTGCAAAAATTGATATGTCCTCGCCTAATATCAATATGAGAGATCCTATTATTTACCGTGTGGCGCATATGTCCCATCACAATACAGGAGATAAATGGTGTATTTATCCGATGTATGATTTCGCTCACCCTATTGAGGATGCGGTGGAAAAGATTACCCACTCCATCTGTACACTGGAATTTGAAGATCACAGACCGCTGTATGACTGGGTGGTAAGAGAATGTGAGTTTGATCCGGCTCCGCGTCAGATCGAGTTTGCCAAGCTGTATCTGACAAATGTTGTGACAGGAAAACGTTACATTAAGAAGCTGGTGCAGGATGGTATTGTGGATGGATGGGATGACCCGCGCCTTGTTTCTATTGCGGCCCTTCGCCGCCGCGGATTTACACCGGAATCCATTAAAATGTTTGTGGATATGTGCGGTGTTTCCAAGAGCCAGAGCTCTGTGGATTACGCGATGCTGGAATACTGTATCCGGGAGGACTTGAAAATGAAGCGTCCGCGTATGATGGCGGTGCTGGATCCCATTAAACTGGTGATCGACAATTATCCGGAAGACCAGGTGGAATATCTGGATGTTGCCAACAACCTGGAAAATGAAGACCTGGGGACGCGAAAGGTTCCTTTTGGACGGGAGCTGTTCATCGAACGGGACGACTTTATGATCGAGCCGCCGAAGAAATATTTCCGTCTGTTTCCGGGAAATGAAGTGCGCCTGATGCATGCTTATTTTGTGAAATGTGTAGGATATGAAACAGATGAACAGGGAAATGTAACAGTAGTGCATGTGACATATGATCCGGAGACAAAGGCAGGGACAGGATTTACCGGACGGAAGGTAAAAGGAACGATCCACTGGGTGCCGGCCAGCCATGCACAGAAAGCAGAGGTTCGGCTGTACGAGAATCTGGTTGATGAAGAAAAGGGCGTTTATAATAAGGAAGATGGTTCTTTAAATCTGAATCCTAATTCTCTGGAAATCCGAAGGAACTGCTATGTGGAACCGAGCTTTGACGGATGTGGGGCGTATGACAGTTTCCAGTTTGTACGGAACGGATATTTCTGCATTGACGCCAAAGATTCCGCTCCGGATGCACTGGTGTTTAACAGGATCGTTTCGCTGAAGAGTTCATTTAAATTACCGAAATAAAGAAGAAACCATGCATGAATTAACGATTAATTTACGACCGTCAGATAAAGAGCCTCTTTATGAGCAGATTTACACTTATATTAAAGATGAGATCAGAGCCGGAAGGATCCTGTGCAAGGAGAAGCTTCCGTCTACAAGAGCGCTCTCCTCTTACCTGGAGGTCAGCAGAAGCACGGTGGAACTTGCCTATGAACAGCTTTTATCCGAGGGATATATTGAATCAGTGCCTTACAGAGGTTTTTTTGTAGCGCAGGTGGACGAGCTGTATCATTTGGAGGCGGAAAGAAAAAAGGATTCTTTTCTGGAGAAAAAAGAGGAGTCCAGGGAACAAATGGAAATAAACGGGGAAAAGAAAATCAAGTATGATTTTACTCCCAATGGAGTGGATCTGAAAAGTTTTCCCTATAATACCTGGCGGAAGCTATCAAGAGAGATTTTATCCGATGACCGCACGGAACTGTTCCGGCTGGGAGATCCAAGAGGTGAGTATGAGTTTCGGAGTGTGATCTGCCGGTATCTGTATCAGGCAAGAGGAGTGAACTGTACCCCGGAACAGGTTATCGTGGGAGCCGGAAGCGATTATCTCATGATGCTTTTTTGCACCATTATCGGAAGAGATCATGTGATCGCAGTAGAGAACCCCACTTATAAGAAGGCTTACAGATTGTTTCAAAGTCAGGAGTATAAAGTGATGCCTGTTCCTATGGACGGGATGGGAATGAAGATAGATCCTCTTAGAAAATCAGGGGCAGATATTGCATATGTTACGCCGTCCCATCAGTATCCCACAGGGATCGTAATGCCTATAGGCAGAAGAATGGAGCTTTTGAAATGGGCGGAGGAGGAAGAAGGACGCTATATTGTAGAAGATGATTATGACAGTGAATTTCGTTATAAAGGGAAACCGATCCCGGCCCTTCAGGGCTATGATGCCCATGGAAAAGTAGTGTATCTCGGCACATTTTCAAAGTCGATTGCTCCGGCTATCCGTTTAAGCTATATGGTGCTTCCACCGGAGCTTTGTGAAGCCTACCAGCAAAAGTGCCGGTTTTTAAGCTCCACTGTTTCCAAAGTAGATCAGCTGATCGTATGCCGATTTATTGAGGAAGGCTATTATGAGCGTCATCTGAATAAGACAAGGGCGCTCTATAAAAGCCGCCATGACCAGTTGATCCTGGGACTTCGGCCATTGGCAGGACAATGCCGGATATCCGGAGAAAATGCAGGTGTGCATCTTCTTTTGCATTTCCCGGGAGGCCGGGAAGAGTCAGAGTTGATTCTCCGGGCGGCGGAAGAAGGGATCAAAGTATACGGATTATCCGATTATATTGTAGATGAGGACGAGAAAAGGGAAGAAGCAACGATTTTGCTTGGATATGCCAATATGTCGGAAGAGAAGATTAAAGAGGCGTGCGCTGTCCTTGGGGAAATCTGGAAAAATTGATAAAAAATAGCAGAGGATACAACAAAATTACATTCCGCTGTATCCTCTGTTATTTTTTAATCCTCAGAATCTTCCTCTTCAGAGTTGCTTTCCTCTTCCTTCGTTTCCTCTTCGGCTGTTTCTTCCGTTTCCTTCGGGGTTCCGCCAAGGGGGACATATTCACGGTCAGTGACAGGTTTCAGATCATTATCAAGATCAAAGTCATCGTCTTCAAAGTCATCAGAATCTTCTTCCGGTGTATCTTTAGAAGACTTTTTCAGATAATAAATAAGTCCGGCGATTGCGCTTCCTACAGCGGCCAGTCCTAATAAACGTTTTAACCATTTAGACATATATGTGGCTCCTTTCTCTGCTTTGCAAATATGTTAAGATATATTGTAATACTTTTCGAAAGAAAAAGGAAGGGGGGAGCGTTAAATATTGTACTGAATTTGGACCTTCTGTTTGGAAGAGTATAGACAGTTCGGATTCACTGCAGATGAGTTGTGGAGATCTTGAAAGTATGTTACACTATATGTTGTGTTTAGAAGGAGGTACATATGGATCACAAAGAACCAGGAAAGGCAAAGAAAGGCTTGTCAAGAATTATATTCAGCCGGACGGGTTTCATTCTTTTGCTGATCCTGATACAGCTTGGAATATTTGTCATTACAACGAATCTGCTGCAAAACTATGCAATGTTTATCCACGGGACGATGACAGTATTGAGTGTCATTGTGGTAATCTACATCATTAATTCTGAAGATAACCCAGCTTTTAAAATGACATGGATGCTGTGCATTGTGGGATTACCGGCAGTGGGAACGCTTTTCTATATATATGTAAAAACCCAGGGGGGAGTACGATGGATGGGGAAACGTCTGGCTACGCTCCGGATTGAGACGGATTCGTATATGCTGCAGGACATGGATGTGGTAGATGCCCTTAGAGCCAGCAAGCCGGCGAATGCCAACCTTGCATATTATCTGTCTCATCACCTGGGATTTCCGGTATATCGTAATACGGAAATCACTTATTTCCCGCTGGGTGAGGATAAGTTCCGTGCAATGATCCCGGAATTGGAAAAAGCCCGGAAATATATTTTTATGGAATACTTTATTGTGGAGAAAGGGTATATGTGGGACAGTATTTTGAAGGTTCTCACCCGGAAAGCAAGAGAAGGGGTGGAAGTCAGATTTATGTATGACGGCACCTGCGCGATTTCCATGCTTCCCTACGATTATCCTTCAGAGCTGGAAAGCAGAGGAATAAGGTGTAAGATGATGAACCCTATCAAGCCTTTTTTGTCCACAGTACAGAATAACCGCGACCATAGAAAGATCTGTGTGATAGATGGAAAGGTTGGTTTTACCGGCGGAATTAATTTGGGTGATGAATATATCAATCGAAAAGAAAGATTCGGGCACTGGAAGGATACGGCGGTTATGCTGAAAGGGGATGCAGTGCAGAGCCTTACAATGATGTTTCTGCAGCTGTGGAACATCGATGAAAAGCGGCCGGAGAGGTATCAGCGGTATCTGACGCCCAGAAAAGACGGACTGAGAAGGGAATTGGGATATGTGCTCCCCTATGGGGACAGTCCTTTTGATAACGAAAACGTAGGGGAAGAAGTCTATTTCCATATATTGAATCACGCAAAGAAATATGTACATATTATGACGCCTTATCTTATATTGGACAGTGAGATGATCTCTGCGCTTACAAGAACTGCAAAGAGCGGAATCGAAGTAATCATTATCATGCCGCATATACCGGATAAATGGTACGCATTTGCATTGGCTAAAACTTATTACAGAGAATTGATCCGGGCAGGAGTGCAGATCTATGAATATACACCGGGATTTGTACATGCGAAAGTCTTTGTCTCAGATGACGATACGGCAACAGTCGGAACGATCAACTTGGACTATCGGAGCTTGTATCTGCACTTTGAATGCGGTGTATTTATTTATAACAATTCAGTTATCGATAAAATTGAAAGAGATTTTCAGCAGACTCTGGCAAAATGCCACAAAATCAGCCTGTTGGATGTAAGAAAGAGAACAATGCTGACCAAACTGGCAGGTCAGGTGCTGCGTCTTTTTGCTCCTCTTATGTAGAAGAAGGAAATCAGATAGATTAGCAAAAATAATAATGTACAATAAGAAAAAAATATAGTATAATGCTTATGGCTGTTAAAGAGCAGCTATTGGATAGTAATGTAAATGACACACAGGAGGAATTGATATGGTAAAAGCAGTAGTAGGCGCCAACTGGGGCGATGAAGGTAAAGGGAAGATTACCGATATGCTGGGAGAAAATGCGGATATTATTGTCCGTTTCCAGGGAGGAGCCAATGCAGGGCACACGATCATAAATGATTATGGTAAATTCGCACTTCATACACTGCCTTCCGGCGTATTCTACAGCCATACAACAAGTATCATTGGAAATGGAGTGGCCCTTGATGTGCCGAGGTTATTTGAGGAGATCCAGTCCATTGTGGAAAAGGGGGTTCCTATGCCGAAGATCCTTGTATCGGACCGCGCGCAGATGGTAATGTCCTATCACAAAAATTTTGATGCCTATGAGGAAGAAAGGCTGGGAGGCAAATCTTTTGGCTCTACAAAGTCCGGAATCGCGCCGTTTTATTCAGATAAGTATGCGAAAATCGGCTTCCAGGTGAGCGAGTTGTTTGATGATGAGCTTCTGAAGGAAAAGACAGTACGCGTGGCGGAACAGAAAAATGTACTGCTTGAGCATCTCTACCATAAGCCATTGATAGATCCTGCTGATTTATATAATGAGTTGCAAGAATATAAAAGAATGATAGAGCCATATGTGTGTGATGTGGCATTGTTCCTTCATAATGCGCTGAAGGAAGGGAAAGAAATCCTTCTGGAGGGACAGCTTGGTTCTCTGAAGGATCCCGATCACGGAATTTATCCGATGGTCACTTCTTCTTCCACCCTTGCTGCATACGGTGCAATCGGAGCGGGAATCCCTCCATATGAGATTAAAAAGATCATCACAGTGTGCAAAGCATATTCCAGTGCTGTAGGGGCAGGAGCTTTTGTCAGTGAGATCTTCGGGGAAGAGGCAGATGAGCTTCGCCGCCGGGGAGGCGACGGAGGAGAATTTGGAGCTACCACGGGACGTCCGAGACGTATGGGATGGTTTGACTGTGTTGCTTCCAAATATGGCTGCAGGCTGCAGGGAACGACAGATGTGGCTTTCACGGTTCTGGATGTTCTGGGATATCTGGATGAGATTCCTGTGTGCGTGGGATATGAAATTGACGGAGAAGTGACAACAGACTTCCCGACTACACATCTTCTGGAAAAGGCAAAACCTGTATTAAAGAAGCTTCCGGGATGGAAGTGCGATATCCGTGGAATTAAAAAATATGAAGATCTTCCGGAAAACTGCAGAAATTATATAGAGTTCGTAGAAAAGGAGATTGGATACCCAATTACAATGATCTCAAATGGACCGGGGCGTCATGATATTATTTATCGGTAATTAAAGGGCGGATATAACAAATAAAATTGAAAAATAGTTCGTACAAAAGCGGAAAAAGTGTCAAAGATGACAATTTTTCCGCTTTTTTTAAGAAATTCCTTAGTTTTATTTTATCTATTTTCCACAGACTGTACATATTTAACTGCTATACTTGAATCTGTAAACAAAAAGAGTCATAACATCGGAAAATAGCAAATATAATAATAAAGCCGAAAGATTTGGATAAAAAGAAAGTCAGTAAAGAACGGAGGTATGAACATGAGACATGATATGAGAAAAAGCGGCAGCCAGGAAATCATATCCCTGGAGGAATATCTGGACAGAAGACAAAAAATAAAAGAAAAAGAATCCAAAAAAGAACAGAGAAAAACAGAAAAGAGCCCCGCCTGGATGTGGGCAGAGCTTTACGTTTGATTATCCTGTTCCGTATCATCCTTATAGGAAAGCTCATCTGGCTTCTGGTGATCGCCTCTGATATTTTTGTATACCAGTGTGTAGGCATAAAGAAGGACAGGGATAATGATCGTACAGGCAATGGAAGCTTTCAGCATTCCCATTGCAGCAGAGCGGTCTGTGAAAGCAAAAAATAAAGTGCTTCCATATAAGGCGAAAAGCAAAACAGCGCCGAACAATGCAAGAAAACGTTTCATTTTTTTCATAAGCAGAAATCCTTTCTTTATGCAGCAAGAGGAAGCTTTTGCCGCAAGTTTGTCAGATGTTTCATATTATATATGGAAACAGTGAAAAAATCAAATACTGGCTCTTTGAAAAAAATGGAAAATGGTATATAATAATTCGTGCAGAATAACTTACAAAGGAGTATATAGAATATGAGCAATACATTATTAGAGCAGTGGAGAGCAGTTGCTTATAATGAAAAATCAGACAGAGGACAGCTTCAGCAATTCTGGGCATCCTATTTTCAGATTGAAAAGGAGATCTACGAACAGCTTCTTTCTAATCCGGAAGAAGAGGTAAGAGGGACAGTAAAAGAGCTGGCTGAAAGATATCATCAGAGCGTCATGACAATGGTAGGTTTTCTGGACGGCATTGATGAGAGTCTGAAAGTTCCGAATCCGATTGAGACAATGGATGAGGATACAGAAGTAAACCTTGTATATGATAAAGAACTTCTGTATAAAAATATGGTGGCTGCAAAGGCGGACTGGCTTTATGAACTGCCGCAGTGGAAAGAAATTTTTTCAGAGGAAGAACGGAAAAAACTTTACAAAGAGCAGAAGGAATCCGGTACAATACGCAAGGGCAAAAAAGTGGGACGAAACGATCCTTGCCCATGCGGAAGCGGAAAGAAGTATAAAAAGTGCTGCGGAAGATAGAAAATGACTGAACTGGGTATATTCTGTCTGTTGTATTTTGTATTAATACGTCTGGCAATGGGAAAGTGGACCTCTACATTTGCAGGCTTCTGGGCGGCGGCCGGGATCGGCTGTCTGGCTGTCCGTCTGCTGACGGCATATCTTCCGGAATGGCTGGAAACGGTGGTGTGGTTTACTTTTTCCGTTGCTGTTTTTATTTTTTTGGCTGTAGAGATCAGAATTTTTTCGGAACTTTTGAATAAGCAGGAAAAGAAGTGCGACTACCTGATCGTATTGGGCGCACATATAGAGGGCGATCAAGTTACAAATTCGTTAAAAAGACGTTTGGATAGAGCGATGCAGTATAAAGAGAAATTTCCAAAGACCCGGATCATTGTTTCCGGGGGGCGAGGTACGGGTGAAACAGTCACTGAGGCAGAGGCAATGAAGAAGTATCTTCAGCAGCATGGGATAAAAGAGAGCTGCATTGAAATGGAAGATCAGTCAACGACGACAAAAGAAAACCTTGCGTTTTCGGCAGCAATGCTTCCGGATATGAATTGTCCGGTGGGGATTGTGACCAATAATTTTCATATTTACAGGGCAAGACAATACGCCAGGAAACTTGGATATCAAAATACATGCGGCATTCCGGCAGGGTGCAGCAGGATCTTGCTTCTTAATTATGCAGTAAGAGAGTTTTTTGCAGTGTGGAAGATGTGGATTTTGGGATAGACTATAGAGGACCGGAAGGAGAGAAAAGCGATGAAGGATATGTATGATGCGTTTCAGTTGAATAACGGTGTGGAAAATCCGTGTATCGGATTTGGTACATTCAAAGCGGCTGACAGTAAAAGTGCGGAGATTATAAGGACAGCCATTGACGCTGGATACCGATATTTTGATACTGCATCTTTTTATGGAACGGAAGGATATCTGGCCGAGGCAATCAAAGCCAGCGGCATAAAACGAGAAGAGCTTTTTATTACATCAAAAGCCTGGAAAACAGAAATGGGATATGAAAATGTAAAAAAGGCTTTTGAGAAGACACTGGAGACACTTGAGACAGATTATCTTGATATGTATCTCATCCATTGGCCCTTGCCGGAAGAAGGCTATAAAGACTGGAAGAGACTGGATATTGAGACCTGGAGAGGAATGGAGGAAATTTACCGGAGCGGCCGGGTAAGAGCGATCGGCGTAAGTAATTTCCTGCCTCACCATATTGAGAATATTCTTCAAAATTGCGAAATCAGGCCGGCTGTAGATCAGATTGAATTTCATCCAGGCTATACTCAGGAGATGACGGTTCAATACTGCAAAGAAAAAAATATTCAGGTTCAGGCCTGGAGTCCCATAGGGAGAAGCGCGCTCCTTAATCATGAAATGCTGATGGAGATCGCTGATTCCTACGGAGTTTCTGTGGCGCAGCTGTGCATTCATTATGCCCTTCAAAGGGGAATTATTCCGCTTCCGAAATCCTCTACAATAGAGAGAATGAAGCAGAACCAGGATGTATTTGGTTTTGAGATCAGCAAAGAAGATATGTACCGTATTGGAACAATGGCTCAGGCCGGCTGGTCAGGACTGCATCCAGACTTTGGGAGTATACGCGGGGCTTCCAAATAGATTTTAGTCAGACTGGACAGGTGAAATCTGGGGAAAGGTAAGAGAGAAAGGCGGAGCAAAATGAACAATATCAGGCCTTACAGGCATAAAGTACAGTATTATGAGACAGACCAGATGGGAGTTGTACATCATTCCAATTATATCCGTTGGTTTGAAGAAGCAAGGACAGATTTCATGGAACAAATGGGGATGGGGTACGATGAGATGGAAAGGAGAGGGATCGTAAGTCCGGTCCTTTCTGTGGAGGCAGACTATCGCCGGATGGTTTACTTTGGGGAGAGCGTTACAATAGAGACGAAAATCCGGGAATATAACGGGATCAAAATGACAGTGGAGTATGAGATCGTTGATGATAAAACAGGTATGGTACACTGCCGGGGACTTACAAAGCACTGCTTTTTAAACAGCAAGGGCAGACCGGTTTCCCTGAAAAAAGATTTTCCTGATTTTCATGAAATGTTTGTAAATGCACCTGGAATGGAACAGAAAAAATAAAAGTATATTTTATAAAAAAATGCAGATACTACTTCTGATAAACAAATCTAAGGAGGTAGTATTATGCCGGAATTAAAATGTACTGTACAGACTTGTATGCACAATAAAGATTTTTACTGTGCGTTGGACAAAATCCAGGTGGGAGGCTCATCCGCAAAGAATGCAGAGGAGACATGCTGCGACAGCTTTGAGGAAAGAAAAGGATCCGCACAGAATTCTTATGGAAATTCCGCCGGACAGACAGCATCTGCATGCAGCAGCGTAGATTGTCAGGCAACACAATGCCGGTACAATGATAATTGCCAGTGCCATGCCGGCAAGATCAGCGTGGAAGGCAGTAATGCCTGTCAGTGCGGGCAGACAGAATGTGCGACATTTAAGTGTTAAATGATTAACGGGAGACGTAGTAAAGTTTAACTTTACTACGTCTCCCGTTAACGTTTTAACAAATTTGCTTTTTCCCTTATTCGTTGCTATAATATAATCTACATGTGTAATGAGTATCGGAAGGATCTGAATAGACAATGGAAAAGGAAACTCAGGAAAAGGACCTGAAAAATAGCAAAACCAACAGCGGTTATTATGGTAATCGTCTGCGGATCGGAGCCAGCAGGGGCTCTTCCTGGATCAGACAGCAGTTTGGAAAAGGAATGACCTATTTTCTGGTGATCGCAGCGAGTATTGTTTTTTATTTTGCGTTGCTTAGAGCAACAAACCTTACAGATGTATTCTGGAAGATTATCGATGTATTGAAGCCCATTCTATACGGACTTGTAATTGCCTATCTTTTAAATCCTATCGTGAAAAAGGTAGATCACTACTTTATTCCATTTTTGGAGAAAAAGCTGAAAAACGAACAAAAGGCGGCAAAGCTTTCACGGGCAACGGGAATTTTTTTGGCGATCATTGTGTTTTTTGTGATCATCATTGCTTTGTTCAGCATGTTGATTCCGGAATTATATAAAAGTGTCCGTGATATGGTGATTACTCTTCCGGGGCAGTTAAATGATTTTGTCGCTGATCTCAATGAGCTTTACAGTAACGATTCGGCAGCAGGTAACCTTGTGAAAGCAGGGATTAGTGAGGGGGCACAGATGTTTCAGACCTGGCTTCGTACGGATCTTCTGCCCCGGGCTAATGATCTGATGTCCAGTCTTACCGTGGGAGTGCTGAATATACTTCGGGAATTATTTAATGCTCTGATCGGTGTCATTGTCTCGGTATACATACTGTTCAGTAAAGAAAAATTCGTGCGTCAGACAAAGAAGACGGTATATGCAGTGCTTTCTTTTCACAATGCCAATGTGCTCCTTCATCTGACAAGAAAGAGCAATGAGATTTTTGGTGGTTTTATCATTGGCAAAATCATAGATTCTGCTATCATCGGAGTGTTGTGCTTTATCGGGATTTCCCTGCTTGATATGCCGTATGTCATGCTTGTGAGCGTCATTGTAGGGGTGACTAATGTAATTCCCTTTTTCGGCCCTTATATTGGAGCAATCCCCAGTGCACTCCTGATCCTGCTTTCTGATCCTGTTAAGGGGATTTATTTTATCATTTTTATCTTTTTACTGCAGCAGCTGGACGGAAACTTTATAGGTCCGAAGATCCTGGGAAATTCAACAGGCCTGTCAGCATTTTGGGTTATTTTTTCCATTTTGCTGGGCGGAGGACTTTTCGGATTCCTGGGTATGCTGATGGGAGTACCAACCTTTGCAGTAATTTATTATATCGTCCAAATGATCATTAATAGCCGATTGGAGAAGAAGCATCTTCCCGGGCATTCGGATTACTACGATGAAATGAGTTATGTGGATGATGAGGGAAATTATGTGCATTCAGAAGAAAACATTTCACAAAAGGAAAATAAAGGAGAGTAAGCTATGCCGATTCGAGTACAAAACGATCTTCCGGTAAAAGAGATATTGGAACAGGAAAATATTTTTGTCATGGATGAGCACCGGGCTGTTCATCAGGATATCCGTCCGATCCGCATCGGACTTTTGAATCTGATGCCGCTGAAGGAAGATACAGAACTTCAGATTCTCCGCTCTTTGTCCAATACACCTCTGCAGGTGGATGTTGTTTTTGTAAATGTGTCAAGTCATGTATCAAAAAACACATCGACCAGCCATTTAAACAAATTTTACCTGCCTTTTACAGATATTAAGGATCAGAAATTTGACGGTTTTATTATTACAGGAGCTCCGGTGGAGCAGATTCCGTTTGAGGAAGTAGACTACTGGGAAGAACTGACAGAGATCATGGAATGGACAAAGACCCATGTAACTTCCACGCTCCATCTTTGTTGGGGAGCCCAGGCTGCCCTGTACTATCATTATGGGATCAACAAGGAGCCTTTGGAGGAAAAGTTGTTCGGCGTATTCTGGCATAAGGTGCTGAACCGGAAAATTCCTCTTGTGAGAGGCTTTGACGATGTCTTTTTAGCGCCTCATTCCCGCCATACGGATGTGCCTGTGGAAAAGCTCCGTGCAGATGACAGGATTACGATTTTAGCAGAATCAGAAAAAGCAGGCGTATTTCTTTCCATGGCAGAGGAAGGAAGACAGATTTTTGTCATGGGTCATCCGGAATATGACAGAATTACTTTGGATGGAGAATATAAGAGGGATCTGTCCAAGGGACTGCCTATCAAGATGCCCGAAAATTATTATCCGGACAATGATCCGGAAAATAAACCTTTACTGACCTGGAGGGCGCACGGTAACAATCTCTATACAAATTGGCTTAATTATTATGTATATCAGGTAACACCGTACGACATGATAGGAACACCGTTTTAAGGGTTGATATCAAACAGCTGTTAAATGGTATACAATCAAAACTAAAAGAGGATATCCAAAAAGGATATTCTCTTTTGTTATATATTATATTTTATAGGAATTTAGGAGAAGAGAATGAAAAATCGGGTAATGTCTGTTTTGGCAACACTGTTATTTCTATTATGTCTTGGATATGGAGCATATCAGGAAAATGAATTAAATGTGCTTGAGGAAGAAATTGTTTCAGTTGAAGTACAAAGGAGATCTCCTTACCTGTCAGAAAGCGAGGTTGACAGCGAGGATTTAATGAAACAATTATCACGGGAAATCAAAGCTACAGATTTTATTGAGCAGGACGAAAGAAAGGCAGAGGTTAAAGATAAGTCAGGGCAGCCCGATATCGTATTTCATATTTATGGAGAAGAAAGAAGTATACTATATACGTTAGAAATAACAAACAATTTGGAACAAGTAACAATGAACATAAACCAGAAAAACTATTTCTATGATAACGAAAAATTAGACCGCATATTCGAAGAAATTTTTTCAGAAGCACAGGAAAAAAGAGAAAGGGAAGAAATCATTCCTCTATAGATAAGATTAAAAGACTTCGTGCAGGTGGTTTGTATATGACGCAGCTGCCTTTGTCTGAAATGTGATAGTAAAACAGGAAAAATTGTACCCGGATCGGTAAGAAAAAGCATCACTCCCATACAGTTAAATAGTAGTGAGGCAAAGGGATTTTGGCTCTATTGTCTGAAAAAAATCAAGTATGATAAAGAAAAGACAATAATATCACGAAAGTATGGAAGATATACAGAAGGAGGAAGAAAATGTTTGAACGATTGTTTTCCCCTATCCGTATCCGGGATATGGAGTTGGAAAATCGGGTAGTGATGACAGGAATGGGGACCCGGATGGTCGGAGGAGATGGAAGAGAAGTAACTGACCGCTTGATCAGATATCATGTAGAACGTGCCCGTGGCGGTGTGGGACTGAATACGGTGGAAGTCTGTTCTGTAGATGCGGCAAGTGCGCCGAAAGGATTCCTTGCCTTGAGCGATGACAAGTATATTCCGGGGATGAAGAAACTGGCAGATGCAGTGCATGAGGCGGGAGGAAAGATCTGCCCGCAGCTGTGGCAGGGGTCTCTGGCTGTGGGAAGCGATCCGGATGCTGAAATTTTAGTTGCCTCAAAAATGAGGCTTTCACGGAAAGTAAGCATAAAAGGAATGAGTAAAGAACGGATCCATTCCATTGTGAAAGCTTATGGCGAAGCTGCCAGAAGAGCTGCACAGGCAGGAATGGACGCTGTAGAATTTCATGCAGCGCACACCTACCTGCCCCATGTTTTTCTGTCAGGAGGCATAAATCACCGGACAGATGAATACGGAGGCAGCTTTGAAAACAGATGCAGATTTCCTTTGGAATGTATCCGGGCTATTCGTCAGAATATTCCGGAAGGGATGCCTCTTTTCATGAGGATTGTCTGCCATGACGATTATCTGGAAAATGGTCTGACAGAGGGGGAAGTTATTGAATTTTGTAAGCTGGCAGGCCGGGAGGGAGTGGATGTTCTGAACATTTCCAGAGGTAATTTCCTGACCCGTGCCCAGATTTATGAAATTCCTCCGATTGATCTTCCTAAAGGAATAAATGTAGGGCCGGCTTCCCGTATTCGAAAGGAGACAGGAATGTTGACAATGCCGTCCGGACGTATCAATACGCCGGGGTTTGCTGAAGAAATCCTGGAGGAGGATAAAGCCGACCTGATTGCCATGTCCCGCGCACAGCTGGCAGATCCTTACTTCTGTAAAAAAGCAAAGGAAGGCAAGCTGGCTCAGATTAATTATTGTGTGGGATGCGACCAAGGGTGTTATGATTATTTTATCAACCCGGAGAAAGATCATATCAGCTGTATGAGAAATCCGGCGGTAGGAGAGGAAGAAGAACTGAAAGTCCAGGCTGCCGAAAAACCGAAACGTGTCATGATTGCAGGCGGTGGAATTGCCGGACTGGAAATTGCGGATATCCTTCAGCAAAGAGGACACAAACCTGCTATTTATGAAAAAACCGGAACCCTGGGAGGTCAGTTTGTGCTTGCGGGGACCGCGCCGAGGAAGGATGACTTTGGCATGGCCGGAAGAATGGCCGCCCAGAAAGCGATGGAGTCAGGGATTGATATTTTCCTGAATACCGAAGTGACTGCAGAAGTTATTGAGAAGGAAAAGCCGGATGTCGTCGTTGTTGCAGTTGGTTCAGTGCCTTTTGTTCCACCGATAGCAGGTATTGATCAGGCAAATGTTATGAGTTCTAAAGAGGTACTCTCGGGAACCAAAGTTCCTATGAGCGGAAATGTTGTAGTGATCGGCGGAGGTCTGGTAGGATTGGAAGTCTCAGAGCATCTGGAGCGCCGGGGCTGTCATGTGACAGTAGTTGAAATGCGCGAGGGTATTGGGATCGATCTGGGACATATGAGGAAAACAGCGGTACAGATCCAGCTGGAACAAGGACATATTCACCAGATTGTAAATGCAGCATGTAAGGAAATTCGGGAAAAAAGTGTTGTGCTGGAAGTAAAGGGAGAAACGATGGAAGTTCCGGCGGACTATGTGGTGATTGCTACTGGTTCCCGGGCAAAAGACAGTACAGATCTCCAGGAATGCTGTGAAAGGCTGGGAATACCGGTATATGTGATCGGCGACGCAAAACGGGCAAGAAAGGCTCTGGATACGATTTATGAAGCCTATCTTGCCGCATTGGAAATATAAAAATCGGGGAACGAAAATCGCCAACAGGTTCTTTGGGATCTGCTGGCGATTTCGTAAAAAAAGAATGATCGGAAAGGCAAAGAAGGGAGAAGAAAATGAAAGTAATTAAGCAGGATATGACAATTAAAAAAATGGTAGTAGAAGTTATGAAACATGCCAGAAGCCAGAGTTATACGCCGCAGCAGCTCTGTGAGAGGCAGAAGATCATAGATGCCCAGTTCTTTTATTATTGGGCTATGGATATGAAAAAAGAGGAATATATCTGTGATCTGTTTACAGAAGACTTCACCTACCGGTGCTATGTGGAAAATAAAACAGCTCCAAAGGATCAGGCAATGAGATCCAAGTATGTCAATCGGAATATGATGACAATGCATATGAGCCATAATCCGTTGATCTGGCTTATAAGCGATACAGAGGCAAGGGGAATTTTCCTTTATGAGGATAACAATACCTACCGGGAAAGCAAACAGACCGCTGAAGGATTTTCGGTATACTGTGATGATTTCCGCAAGTGTGAAGACGGTATCTGGCGGATCAGTACAATGCGGATCGGATATCGGAAAATGGAAGGAGAACTGGAGGATTACGATGTTCCTGAAGGCTGGACACCGAAATCCTGGGAAGAATGGCGCTGTGGACAGGAGTAATATGACGGACAGTTTGTAGTATTTTCTGTAAAGGACAGAAACAGTAGGATACGCCTCTGCTTAGAAAGGTGTATCCTGCTGTTTTTATGCAAGAATTTCACCCAGGCATTTCAAAAGCCGGTCATTATCCTCGGGGTGCATAATACAGAAACGGATATATTCTCCCTCCAGTTCTTCAAAAGAAGAACAGTCGCGGATCATCATTTTCTGCCGGATGGCATGCTCAAATACCTGGAAGGAGGAGAGTCCCTCCTTTTCGATGCGCACTAAAATGAAATTGGCATAAGGCTCATAGTATCTGGCATTTTGAAAGCCGTCCAGAACCTGACAGATCCGCTTTTTCTCGGAAAGGATAAGGTTCCGGGTCTTTTCGATATACCCGGCATCCTTCAGCATTTCTTCCCCGGCAAAGGCAGCAATGCTGCTGACGCTCCAGGGATTTTGATGAATCTGAAGAGCCTTAAGAAAGTCCTTGCTGCTGGTGATCCCATAGCCCAGGCGAAGGCCCGGAGCTGCAAAAAATTTGGAAACGCCGCGGATAACCATAAGGTTGTCGAAAGAGCGAGTCAGAGGAACGGCGGAGATCTCATCTACAGAAGGGGCAAATTCTGCATATGTCTCATCCACCATAACAAAAACACCTCTTTTGCGGCAGGAAGCTATGAGGTTTTCCAAATCAGAGATAGGGACAGCGGAAGAAGTAGGATTGTTAGGGTTGCATAGAATGATAAGATCTGCATCTTTTGGAAGCTGTTCCATAAAATCATTGATATCCAGGCAGAAATTTTCCGATTCTTTTAATGTATAGAAGGAAATATGTCCGCCGGTAAGGGCAAGTTCTCTTTGGTATTCAGAATAAGTGGGACCGATAACGACTGCATGAGAGGCTTTAAGCTGTGTGATTAAAAGAGAGATCAGTTCTGTGGAGCCGTTGCCGGTGACGATGTACTGGACAGGAATTTTGCAGTACGCGGATATGGTTTCCTTTAAAGTAGTATAATTACGGTCAGGATATCTGGAAATAATATCCAGATTTTCAGCAAGTTTTTCTTTGACCCGGGCGGAAAGTCCCAGCGGGTTTACATTGGCTCCAAAGCTTATGATCTCTTTTTTTGGAAGATTGTAATATTCTGCAATCTGTTCCAGATCGCTTCCGTGAAAAGCGGGCTGTTTCGCGTTTTGCATATAAATTCCCCCATATTTCTTCTATATTTTCTGATTACGGCATTGCCATACTTGTCAGAATAATGCTATAATCCATTATAGTATGTTTAAAGAAAAATGCAACGCAAGAAGAGGTGGAAGGCTTGAAAAATAAAATTAAAAAATTTTCAAAAGGGGACTTTCAAGTGGTACATCCGGAGATTGTCTTTAATGACACATGTCTGATCCTCACCATTGGAGAGGGAGAAGTGTACCGGGGAAGTTTTACGATGAAAAGCCGGACAGACGGAGCAATACGAGGAATTGTTTATCCGTCTTCTTTTCGTATGCACTGCATTGAGCAGGGCTTTGAAGGAAACCCTGTGACAATCCAATTCGAGTACGACGGGAAAGGACTTACGCCGGGACATGTGGAGCAGGGAAAATTTTCTATTGTGTGCAACGGCGGAGAATTTGAAGTGCCTTTTACCGCAATTATAGAAAAACCCTATGTCATGACAAATTATGGAAAGGTGCAGAGCACAGATGACTTTAAGAGACTGGCTATCAAAGACTTTTCAGAGGCGCAGAGGCTGTTCCGCTCCAGAGAATTTTATGAAGTCTTAAAATATGAAAATCCCCGGGTTTTTCATTTATATGATAATATGAGAAAATGGTCCCTTGATGAGCAGGCCATGGAAGAGTTCTTAGTCGGAATTAAGCAAAAAGAGTGTATTTTTCTGACGCTCCAAGGAGAAGGAATGCTCTTTGAGGATTTGAAAGAGTCTACAAAAGGGAGCCTGACTGTTATCAAAAACACATGGGGATTTATGCCTGTGAGAATAGAGTCGGAGGGCGGATTTATTACAGTCAGCCGTCCGGAGATTACGACAGATGATTTTGTCGGTAATGTTTACGAGCTGGAATTTGTTGTCAATGCAGAGAAATTGCACGCAGGAAGAAATTTCGGAAAGATTCATCTTGTAACTCCCTATGAAATTCTTACCTACGAAGTAGAAGTTTTGCAAAATGGAGAATATGATGAGAATCATCGGGAAATCGAATTTCTTATGGCACAGATCCTGAAGGAATATGTGGCGTGTGAGGCAGGAAGGATTGATATTAACAGCTGGGTTGACAGCGCCATAGAAAAATCCAAAAAAATGCGGAACTACGCGCCGATGGATGATTCTTTGCAGCTGTTTCAGGCGCATATTTATATTAAGGGCGACCGCATGGAAGAGGCAAAGTGGATTCTGGAAAATTATAATTACAATCGTTTTGCTATTGGAAAAGATCCCACAACAAACGCCTACTATCTTTTCCTCACCGCATTGATCCGGCAGACCGGAAATCATGTGGAGAGGGTGATCGATGAAATCGGAAAGACCTATCTTCGGCATCAGGATTCCTGGGCGCTTCTGGCTATGCTGTTGATGCTGGATCCGCAGTACAGGGATTCCTACAGGCGGATCAAAGTCTTGGAACAGCAGTTTTATTCATATGGCGCGAATCATGTTCTTTTTTACCAGAAAGCATATCTGTGTTATCAGGACCGAAGCAATCTTTTGAAAAAGCTGGGAAAATTTGAACTGCATGTGCTTAATTTTGCTACAAAATACCGGCTTATTACGAGAGAGCTGGCTCTTTATGTGGCCAACCTTGCCAGTCAGCAGAAGCACTATGACAGCGGACTGTTCCGGATCCTGGAGAGGATCTATGAAATGTATGAGGAGCCGATGATACTGAATGCGATCTGCACGCTTCTTATTAAAGGGAATAAGATGCAGCAGAGATATTTTGTATGGTATCAGAGAGCGGTAGATGCAGAGCTTAAAATTGCACAGCTCTATGAGTATTACATGGAAACCATTGAGGAGGACCGGGTGAGGGAAGCACTTCCCAGATCCATTTTCCTCTATTTTATGCATGGAAATAATCTGGATTATAAGAAGGCGGCGCTTTTGTATGCCAACCTTATTACCTATGAACAGTACGCAAGTGATCTGTATATCAGTTATCGGGAACAAATGGTAGAATTTGCATGGGATCAGCTTGTCAAAAGACATATCAATGATTCTCTGAAGGTGATTTATAAAAGATTCTGTACAGAGGAAGAAATGACAGGCGAACGTCTGGAAGCGATGAGGGACATTTGTTATGCATATGAAGTGACAACTAAGGTGCAGGGGATGAAATGTGTTCTTGTGATCGAAAAAGACGGAACAGTGAAACAGAGAGTTCCTTATACAGAAGGGGGAGCAATTGTCTATCTTTATGACAAAGAGGCGCGGATCGTATGGGAGTCTATGGAAGGGCAGCACCATACAGATTCCATTGTTTATGAGACAAGACGCCTTTTTTACGAACCCAGATATCTGGAAATGTGCAAAAAGTATCTGTCCCATATCAATAACTGGGGAGGAGAAGGGCAAAAAGAAGAGGTGACATTTGAAAACCTCCGTATGAAAGGGCTGGAAGAATTTGAGGAAAAAGAGGTATTTCAGCTTTGCAGCAAACGCATACGCGAAGAGAATTATGAAGAAGATGAATTTCTTCTGTATCTTTGCTTTGAACTGTTTAAGAGACAGCAGTATGATAAAGTGACCCTTACCTATCTTGTTAATTTCTTCTGTGGAGCAACAAAAGATATGAAAGCTCTTTGGAAAACAGCGAAGGATTATGGAATCCAGGAAGGGAAGCTGGGAGAGAGGATCATTACACAGATGCTCTTTTCAGAAGATATGTTTCAGGAGGAAGAGATTTTTGTTGAGTATTATCTGAACGGAAATGCTTATTTCCGTCTGAAACAGGCCTATCTTGCCTTTGTATCCAGGGAATATCTGGTTAGCGGGCGGAAAACGGGCCACACCATTTTTGAGATTATCGTCAACGAGTATCGGCTGGGAGAAAGCCTGGCGGATATCTGCAAAATTGCGCTTCTTCATTATTACTCGGACAAGGAGTATGATCATGAAGTGGAGGAAGTTTTGCATAAGGTACTGGGACAGCTGTGCGAGAAACAGATTATTTTCCCGTTCTATCTGAAGTATCCTGATAAATGGCTTAGAGAGGCACAGCTTTATGATAAGGTTATGGTTGAATATCATGCAAAGAAAGGCGGGAAGGTACGCATTTCCTATAAAATGCGCCAGGATGCTGTGGAAGATCTGGGGTATCAGAGCGAAAGCCTGACGCCTATGTATGAAAATATTTATGTGAAGGATTTTATTCTCTATCAGGGTGATGTAGTTCGGTATTATTTCCAGGAAACACAGGAAAAAGAGAAGAAAACCATACGACAGGAAGAGAGGATCCTGGAACAGACCCGGGAAGTGCCGGCAATTGGGAAATACGGCAAACTCAATGCGATGGCTGGCATGTCTCCTGCAAAGAGAAAACAGGCAATGATCGATTATCAGAAAGAAATCGTCATGGCAGAGGAGATTTTCAGGGAATATTAAAAAGAGAGTAGAAACAGTACAAAAGCTTAGGAGGAATTACGGTGAGAGGCGGAAGTATTTTAGGAATTGAACTGAATGACCAGTATTGCCAGATCAGCTTTTACGACGAAGCGAAACATGAGCCGGAAACGCTGGAAGTGGCGGTAGACAATTATCAGATTCCTCTCATCCTGGGATATTATAAGGAACAGTGGGTTTACGGCAAAGAGGCAAAAAGACTGGCGACGATCAATGAAGGATGCACGGTCTCTGACCTGTATCAGAAAGCACTGCGTCAGGAGAAAGTCCGGATTGGAGGGAAGAATCATGACGCGGTCTGGCTTCTGGCCAAGTTTTTTGAGCTGGCGTTAGAGAGATTCCGGCAGATTGAATATCTGACTTTTTCGGTTCCGCGCACAGATATCGATATCAGTAAGATGCTGAAGGGGATTGCGCAGTTCGTAGGAATCGCTAAGGATTCTGTCTATGTGCAGGATTATAAGGAAAGCTTTTGCCATTACATGTTTTATCAGCCTAAAGAGTTATGGCAGTATGAGGCTGCTTTGTTTTACTGCGACAGGAATGAGATCAGAGCCTATATGCTGCGTCGTCTCCGTGGTGTCAGAGGGCGCGGCGATGAACTGTTCGTAGCGGTGGATGAGGTGGCAAATGCCCATATGAAAGAACTTGCGGCGATCTATCCTGTACTGAATGTAGACAAGGCGAAGGATGCGGATGAACGGTTCAAGGCGTTTATTCAGAGTGTATTTGATAAAAAAGTTGTCTCTTCTGTGTATTTGACAGGAGAAGGCTTTGAAAACAACTGGTATCCGGCATCTTTGAAAGTGCTCTGCAATGGAAGAAGAGCCTTCCTTGGCAACAATCTCTACAGCAAGGGGGCTTGTTATACGGCATACCGTAAATGCAGAGATTATGAGGACAGTCCTATTTATCTGGATGAAAGTAAGATGACGGATCAGATCTGTCTGCGTATGCGGGTAAGAGGCAAGGAAGGGTGGTATCCTATTGTACAGTGGGGCTCTCACTGGTACGAGGCTGACGGGCAGTGGGATGTGCTTCTTGAGGATACCTCAGACATTGAGATACATATTGAATCGCTGGCCAGCGGAGAACTCCAGGCGGAGACAGTGTCGCTGGCAGGGCTGCCGGAGAGAAAAGACTATGCGATGCGTCTGACAATCGAAGTGATGTTTTTAGATGAACAGACCTGCCGGATTACATTTAAGGACGCCGGATTTGGAGAGTTTTTCCCGGCAACAGATTTTCAGGTGGAAAAGACCATACATTTAGGAGGAAGCAATGGGCAGTTTAATTCTTTGTCATAGAAAGAAAGCAAAGCATCCGTATGAGATTGCAAGAATCCATAAAAGGATCTATACAATAGAAGAACTGTGCTACTATTTTTGTAATAATCTCTATCTGGTAGATTATACGATCGTAAACCGTCAGCTCTGCGACTGGCTGGAGGAGGAACTGGAACTGTATGATCTGGCAGATGAGCTGCGAAGTCAGTTGGAACAGAACGGCCCGGTGGAACAATTCCTTCTGACCGTCTTAAGTCATTCTTCCATTTATTCACCGGCAGAGATTACAAGGATCCATAATGTGCTGGAACGTCTGAAAAGCCAGAATGAAGTGGAGAGAGAAAAATATAAGGCGGATAATCTGCTGCAGACAGGAGAGTATGCGTCAGCCATTCTTGTATATCAGGGGATTGTAAACAAGGAGTGGGACGAGACAGTAGGAAAGGAATTTTACGGACAGGTCTATGGATGTCTGGGTGCGGCTTACGGTCGGATGCTTCTTTATGAAGAGGCAGCCTCCATGTATGAAAAAGGATTCCGGGTATGTCAGGATACAAAAATGCTGAAAGCTTATCTGTACTGCTGTTACCGCTATTTGCCGGAAGCGCAGTATGTAAAAATGTTGTCGGCGGAGCCTGTCTACCTGAGCATGGACTCTATTTTAAAGGAAGAGCTTCGCAAGGCAGAGGAGAAGATCAATATGGATGTAACAGAAGAAGATTTCCGTCAGTGGAAAAAGGAATACAGGAAAACAGGAAAATAGGGATGTTGTTATAGAGTGCTTTGCTTGACAAGCAAAGCACTTTCGTGTTATGATTACAGAGCAATTTAGCGTGGTAGAGTAATCAATTGGTAAATTGATAATATAATAAAGCTGATTGCAGGAGGGTCATATTATGAAAAAAAGATTAGCATTGCTTCTTGCGCTTGCAATGACAGCATCTGCAGTGGTTGCCGGATGCGGCAGCAGTTCCGACAGTAACAGCAGTTCCGACGAAAATACAGAAAGTCAGGAACAGACAGAAGTAGAATTTAAAGAAAAAGAGGCTGGAGATACTTTTACAGTCGGATTTGATCAGGATTTCCCGCCTATGGGATTCGTAGGGGATGATGGTGAGTTCACAGGATTTGACCTGGAGCTTGCGCAGGCTGTCTGTGACAAGCTGGAGCTGGAGTTCGTTGCAGAGCCTATTGCATGGGATTCCAAAGACGCTCTTTTAAATTCAGGCGCAATTGACTGTATCTGGAATGGATTTACTATCAATGGAAGAGAAGACGACTATACATGGTCTGATCCTTACCTTGACAATAAACAGGTCTTTGTTGTGCGGGGAGATTCAGGAATTGAATCAGAAGCCGACCTGGCAGGAAAGATCGTAGATGTTCAGACAGATTCTTCTGCACAGAAAGCGTTGGAAGATAATCAGGATCTGACTTCTACATTCAGTAATCTGCAGATTGTGCCGGACTATAATACCGGATTTATGGAACTGGAATCCGGTGCCGTGGACGCAGTTGCAATGGATATTGTTGTAGCTTCCTATCAGATTGATTCCAGAGATGCGGATTTCAAGATCCTGGATTATGAGATTGCATCCGAAGAGTATGGAGTAGGATTTGCCAAAGGAAATGAGGCATTGAGAGATCAGGTACAGCAGGCTCTTAACGAACTGGCGGAAGAGGGAAAAGTTGCAGAGATCTCTACCAAATGGTTTGGAGAAGATATTACAACAATTGGAAAATAAGTTAAAAAGAAAAAGGGCTGTCCTTTGGGCGGCCCGTTTTTAGCGGAGAGGAGTTAAGTTATGGCTATTTCAGTCATGTTGAGTCAGTTGATGGAGGGAATGGTATGGTCGCTTGCCATTTTTGTGATCACCCTTATCTTTTCCCTTCCGGTGGGACTTCTTGTATCCTTTGGAAGAATGTCCAAAAATATCGTTATTCGTTCGGTCTTTAAACTTTATATCTCGATTATGAGAGGAACGCCCCTTATGCTGCAGCTTATGGTAATCTTTTTTGGGCCTTATTACATATTCGGTATTCCAAATTCACCAAGCTGGAAGACGATCGCATGTATGGTGGGATTTGTTTTGAATTATGCGGCTTATTTTGCGGAGATTTACCGGGGCGGCATAGAGGCAATGCCCCGCGGACAGTACGAGGCTGCACAGATCCTGGGATATACGAAAGCACAGACATTTGTGCGGATCATCCTTCCACAGGTGATCAAAACCGTGCTGCCGTCCATTACGAATGAAACTATCACGCTTGTAAAGGATACTTCTCTTGCATTCACCATCGGTATTGTGGAAATGTTTACAAAAGCCAAGGCTCTGGCGGCATCACAGACAAATATGTTGCCCTTTGTATTTGCGGGAATATTCTACTATGTGCTGAATCTTATTGTGGCATTTTTGATGGAACGTCTGGAAAAGAAACTGAACTATTATCGCTAGGAACCAGGAAGGAGAAAAGAGTATGAGTCTGTTGGAAATGAAAAATATAAAGAAAAGCTTTGACGGACAGGTTGTGTTAAAAGACATTTCCCTTTCTGTGGAAAAGGGCGAGGTACTGGGGATCATCGGACCTTCGGGATCCGGGAAATCCACCCTTCTTCGATGTGCTACCGGGCTGGAGAAGCAGGATTTCGGTGAGATCAAGTACGAAGGTACTTTTGGCCTGGTTTTCCAGAACTTCAATCTGTTTCCTCACTATTCCGTGATGAAAAATATTACGGATGCGCCTATTAAGGTGCAGAAGAGAAAAAAGGAGGAAGTCTATGAAGAGGCGAGGGAGCTTCTTCGCAAAATGGGGCTGGAGGACAAGGAGAAGGCGTATCCGTTCCAGCTCTCCGGAGGACAGCAGCAGCGTATCTCCATAGCAAGAGCTCTTGCCATGAAACCGGATATTCTCTTTTTTGATGAACCTACATCCGCTCTCGATCCGGAGTTGACGGGGGAAATACTGAAAGTTATCAGGGATCTTGCTGTCGAGCATATGACAATGGTTATTGTGACTCATGAAATGAACTTTGCAAAAAATGTTGCAGACAAGATTATTTTTATGGATCAGGGCATTATTGCGGAAGAAGGGACTCCGGAAGAAGTTTTTGGTTCTTCTAACAAAAGAATGCAGGAATTTCTTGGAAAATTAGGTGATAACTTATAAATAACGGATGAGTTATAAGAAAAAGTAATAAGTGAGTTGAAAAATAAATAATAAATAAGACATAATACAAGGCAGGAGGGAATATTGCTTTTCCTTCTGCCTTGTATTATACTTATACGTGCAAATGCTGACAGAAAGCTGCGGCTTATGTCCGCGGCGAAAAAAATAGAAAAGGATGGGTGTTCATATGCAGAAATTAGAACAATTGTATGAAGGAAAAGCCAAAAAAGTATTTAAGACGGATGATCCGGACATTGTAATTGTGGATTACAAAGACGATGCAACTGCTTTTAACGGCGAGAAAAAGGGAACGATTGTCGGAAAAGGTGTGATCAACAACCGTATGACAAACTATATTTTCCAGGTTCTGGAAAAAGAAGGCGTTCCGACCCATTTTGTAGAAGAGTTAAGTGACAGAGAGACAGCGGTAAAGAAAGTGGAGATCGTACCACTTGAGGTAATTGTCCGCAATGTTGCTGCAGGAAGTTTTTCCAAGAGACTGGGTATTGAAGAAGGAAGCGCACTGCTGGCACCTACTCTGGAGTTCAGCTATAAAGATGATGATCTGGGTGATCCTTTGATCAATGATTATATGGCGATCGCTATCGGTGCTTCCACAAGAGAAGAGATTGACAAAATTACAAAATATACTTTTAAAGTAAATGAAGTACTGAAGAAATTCTTTGCAGATGCAGGGATCGAACTGATCGACTTTAAAATCGAATTTGGAAGATACCACGGCGAGGTGATTCTGGCAGATGAGATTTCACCGGATACATGTCGTCTGTGGGATATCAAGACACATGAAAAACTGGACAAAGACCGTTTCCGCCGGGACATGGGAAATGTAGAAGATGCATATCAGGAAGTATTCCGCAGAATTGGCATTAAATAGGGAGCAGGAAAGAATTCATGAATGACTTTGAAAAAGTAACAACAGGCCTGGGTGAAGAGTGCGGTGTGTTTGGAGCCTATGATATGGATGGGGGCGATGTAGCCCCCACTGTATATTATGGGCTTTTTGCATTGCAGCACAGAGGGCAGGAAAGCTGCGGAATTGCTGTGACAGACACATATGGAGAGAGAAAGGTACAGTCGAAAAAGGGCCTCGGACTTGTAAATGAAGTGTTTGACAGCGAAACCCTCCACAGCTTAAAAGGAAATCTTGGTGTGGGACATGTACGCTATTCTACGGCGGGAGGTTCCAGGGCAGAAAATGCAATGCCGCTTGTTATCAATTACGTGAAAGGTATTTTGGCGATCGCGCACAATGGTAATCTGACAAATGCGATAGAACTTCGGCGGGAGCTTGAGTTGACAGGAGCAATTTTTCAGACGACAATTGACTCCGAGGTAATTGCCTATCACATTGCGAGGGAGCGGTTAAAGACATCTTCGGCAGAAGAAGCGGTAAAGAATGCTATGAAGAAGATTGAGGGAGCATACGCTCTTGTAGTGACCTCGCCCAGGAAGATGATCGGAGCAAGAGATCCCTTTGGTCTGAAACCTCTTTGTCTTGGGAAAAGAGATAATACCTATATTTTTGCTTCGGAGAGCTGCGCCCTTGCGGCAGTGGGAGCAGAGTTTGTAAGAGACGTTCTTCCGGGAGAGATTGTGAGCATTACAAAGCACGGTATCGACTCGGATATGAGTATGGCAATTGCACCGGAAAAACAGGCCAGATGTATTTTTGAATATATTTATTTTGCCAGAACGGACAGTACGATTGACGGGGTAAATGTTTACCATTCCCGTCTTACTGCCGGAAAAGCGCTGGCAGAATCCTATCCGGTAGAAGCAGATCTTGTGGTAGGTGTTCCGGATTCAGGGCTTGTTGCAGCAAAAGGATATTCAGAACAGTCGGGAATCCCTTATGGAATGGCTTTCCACAAAAACAGCTATGTGGGCAGAACATTTATCAAACCGAAGCAAAGTGAAAGGGAATCCAGTGTCAAGATCAAACTGAATGTGATCGAAGAAGTTGTCCGCGGAAAACGTATTGTCATGGTGGACGATTCGATCGTGCGGGGAACTACCTGTGCGAATATTATCCGTATGCTGAAAAAGGCAGGAGCGACAGAGGTTCATGTCAGGATCAGTTCGCCTCCGTTTTTGTATCCCTGCTATTTTGGAACGGATGTACCGTCCAATGAACAGCTCATTGCCCATTCGCACACAACGGAGCAGATCCGTGAAATGATAGGAGCAGATTCGCTTGGTTATATGGAGATAGAGAAATTAAAAGATATGGTCGGGGAGCTGTCCTATTGTGACGCATGTTTTACCGGGAAATATCCGATGAAGGTGCCGGGAAGAGATATCTCCCAGGCTTTTGAATAAAACTCAAAAGAGAAAGGAAAAACCGATATGAGTCATGACAGATATGTAAGTCCGCTGTCAGAGCGTTATGCCAGCAGCGAAATGCAGTATATTTTTTCACCTGATATGAAATTCCGTACTTGGAGAAAGCTTTGGATCGCACTTGCAGAGACGGAAAAAGAGCTGGGGCTTCCTATTACAGAGGAACAGATTGAAGAACTGAAAGCCCATGCAGATGATATCAATTATGAAGTGGCAAAAGAACGGGAAAAGATCGTTCGTCACGATGTAATGTCCCATGTATATGCCTATGGACAGCAGTGCCCGAAAGCAAAAGGGATTATCCATCTGGGAGCTACCTCCTGCTATGTGGGGGATAATACGGATATGATCATTATGTCCGAAGCCCTGAAATTAGTCCGCACAAAACTCATCAATGTTATTGCGGAGCTGGCGGATTTTGCAAAAAGCAACAAAGATCTTCCGACCCTGGCGTTTACCCACTTCCAGCCGGCACAGCCGACTACAGTGGGGAAGAGAGCAACGCTTTGGATGCAGGAATTTCTTATGGACCTGGAGGATCTGGAGTATGTGCTTGGAAGTCTGAAACTTCTGGGATCCAAAGGAACTACCGGAACGCAGGCAAGTTTCCTGGAATTGTTTGATGGAGATCAGGAAACGATCGATAAAATTGATCCCATGATTGCAAAGAAAATGGGATTTAAGGAGTGCTATCCGGTATCCGGGCAGACTTACTCCAGAAAAGTGGATACAAGAGTGCTGAATGTCCTTGCGGGAATTGCAGCAAGTGCGCATAAGTTCTCCAACGATATCCGTCTTCTGCAGCATCTGAAAGAGGTAGAGGAGCCGTTTGAAAAGACACAGATCGGTTCTTCCGCCATGGCTTACAAGAGAAATCCTATGAGAAGCGAAAGAATTGCTTCCCTTTCCAGATATGTAATGATAGATGCACTGAATCCGGCAATTACTTCCGCTACACAGTGGTTTGAGAGAACGCTGGATGATTCTGCAAACAAGCGTCTGAGTATTCCGGAAGGATTCCTGGCAATAGACGGCATTTTGGATCTTTGCCTGAATGTAGTGGATGGACTGGTAGTTTACCCGAAAGTTATTGAAAAGAGACTGATGTCAGAGCTTCCGTTTATGGCTACAGAAAATATTATGATGGATGCAGTAAAAGCAGGCGGAGACCGTCAGGAGCTGCATGAAAGGATCCGTGAGCTTTCTATGGAAGCGGGACGCAATGTAAAAGAAAAAGGACTGGACAATAATCTGCTGGAACTGATCGCAGCGGATCCAGCCTTTGGATTAAGTATCGAAGAACTGAAGGAAACGATGGATCCGTCAAAATACACAGGACGGGCTGCTTATCAGGTGGATCATTTCCTGGCAGAAGTCGTGGCCCCGGTTCTGGAGAAAAACAAGGACATTCTGGGAGTAAAAGCAGAGATTAATGTCTAAGCAGCGGCGTTTTTAGAAAGAAAGCAAAGCATAAAAGGCAGGCAGCAAAAATTATTCCTCCGTGAAGAGAGGAGATTTTGCTGCCTGTTTTCTGGCGTCGGTGTACAAGGAGCGTGTTGCCCCTTGCACACCGACTCTATCTTTTGATCAGGAAATAAAGAGCGAAAATATAGAGATATTGCTTGCAACAGTTACCTGCTTCCCATATAATTGTGGAATGACCCAATAGGAAATGACTAAGGAGGAAACGACAGATGATGCTGGAAAAGAAAACAACGGAATTTCTGGAAGAACTCTCCTCGGCGGCCCCGGTGCCGGGCGGTGGAGGCGCATCGGCGGCTGTGGGAGCTTTTGCAGCAGCCCTGGGGCTGATGGTGGCGAATCTGACAATAGGGAAGAAAAAATACAAAGACGTAGAAAATCAGATGGAAGAGTCAAAAAAAAGCCTGGAATTTCTTAAAGAAAAACTGATCAGGCTGACAGATCAGGATGCCGAAGCCTTCGTTCCCCTGGCAGAAGCGTACCGCCTGCCCAAAGAAACGGAAGAAGAAAAGAAATATAAGGAACAGATTATGGAGGAAGCGCTCTATCAGGCGGCTATTGTGCCGCTGCAGATCATGGAAACAATCCATCTGGCAATGGAGGAATTGGAGCTGCTTGGAAAGAAGGGCAATCTGCTGGCAGTCAGTGATGCCGGGACGGGAGCCCTGTTTGCGCAGGCAGCTATGGAGGGAGCGGCGTTTACCGTATTTATCAATACAAAGCTTATGAAGGATAAAGAAAGGGCAGAGGATCTGAATGCCCGTGCAAACACATTGATCGCGGAAGGACGCAGTATAAAAGAAGATGTGTGCCGGGAGGTTATGAAGAATATCAAATAGTGCCGGCATAGACCGGAGCTGAAAGCGGAAAGGAGAAAACATCATGGGAACTGTCATGAAAGGGGCAGAGGTAGCAAAAGAAATGAAAGAAACGCTGATCCGGGAAGCGAACGAGCTGAAAGAAAAAGGGATTGATCCCTGCCTGGCTATCATACGCGTTGGAGCCAGAAGCGCTGATCTGTCTTATGAAAGAGGCGCGAAAAAAAGAATGGAGCTTGCGGGCATTGCGTGCAAAGTTGTAGAGTTGTCTGAGGATATTACTCAGGAGGAATTTGAAGAGGAATTTCAAAAGGTGAATCAGGATCCGGAAGTGCATGGTATCCTCTTATTTCGACCTCTTCCGAAACATTTGAATGAGGAGAAGATCAAAAATATCATTCATCCTTTTAAGGATGTGGATTGTATGAGTCCGGTAAATCTTGCAAAAGTATTCTCGGGGGATGACAGCGGATTTGCACCCTGTACGCCGGAAGCGGTAATAAAGATGCTGGAACATTACGGTATTTCTCTTTGTGGGAAGAAGGTGACAGTTGTGGGAAGGAGTATGGTCGTAGGAAGACCGCTTTCTATGCTGCTCCTTAAGCGTCATGCTACCATTACGATCTGCCACACGCGTACAAAAGATCTGGAGAAGGTTTGCCGGGAGGCGGATATCCTCATAGCGGCAGCAGGGAAACCGAGGATGATCACAGGGGATATGGCAAAGGAAAATGCCGTGATCGTAGATGTGGGGATCAACGTAGACGAAGAGGGACGAATGTGCGGAGATGTTGATTTTGAGTCTCTTGCAGAGAAAGCCGCCTTTATCACTCCGGTACCGGGGGGAGTGGGAGGCGTGACGACCTCTATACTGGCGGCCCATGTGCTTCGGGGGGCGAAGTATTTAAATGGGATTTCAAAAGAATAAAATGTTTAAGCCTGGATATTGCACTTGTCCTACAAAAGTGATAAGATAATTTTCGATAGATTGTTATTTATTTATCGAAGTTATCTATAGGAGAAGGAGGGCGTGTTGTGGAAACACTAAACGAGATTGTGCTGAAGGTGCAGCACTACTTATCAGACTACATTTTGATTGTCGCCCTTGTGGTGGCAGGGCTGTGGTTTACAGCTCGCACAGGATTCATTCAGGTGAGAGGCTTCAAACGCGGTATGAAGCAGGTGTTCGGAGGGCTTTTCGGCAAGAAAGGTGAGGCTGGCAATGACGGAATGAGCTCTTTCCAGGCCCTGGCGACAGCTATTGCGGCGCAGGTCGGAACTGGGAATATTGCAGGTGCAGCTACTGCGATCGCAATTGGAGGTCCGGGAGCGATCTTCTGGATGTGGGCAGCAGCGTTTCTTGGAATGGCAACGATCTATGCAGAAGCACTGATGGCACAGAAATATAAACAGGTAGGAGCAGACGGAATCGTAACGGGAGGTCCGGTTTACTATATCAGGGCAGCGTTTAACAATGTTTTTGGAAAAGTACTGGCAGGTATTTTTGCAGTACTTTTGATTTTTGCCCTTGGATTTATGGGAAATGCAGTGCAGTCCAATTCCATTGCATCTTCTTTTAACACCGCATTTGGTATTCCGCAGTGGATCATGGGCCTGATCGTGGCTGTCCTTGCATTGTTTATCTTTTCCGGCGGTATGAAGAGAATTGCCAAGGTTACGGAAACCATGGTTCCTCTTATGGCTGCTCTTTATATTATCGGTTCTCTGATCGTTATTATTTATAACTGGAGAAATATTCCTCTTGCATTCTATGAGATTTTTGTGGGAGCCTTTGCGCCGTCTTCTATTGCAGGAGGTGCAGTTGGCGCTACTATTAAACTGGCTCTGACAAAAGGTGTTGCCCGCGGACTTTTCTCAAATGAAGCAGGTATGGGATCCACACCTCATGCGCATGCGGTTGCGAAAGTGGATCATCCGGTTGAGCAGGGGCATGCCGCTATGATCGGCGTATTTATTGATACCTTTGTTGTGCTGACAATGACAGCACTTGTAATTGTTACAACCCGTGCATTGCCGGAGTCCTACAAAGTAATGGACGGAGGATATACAGCGGCGGCACTTAGCCAGTTTGCATATTCTCTTGTATATGGAAAAGGCGGAGAGATATTTATTGCAATCTGCATGTTCTTCTTTGCATTTTCCACGATCGTGGGATGGTATTTCTTCGGTCAGGCAAATATCAAATATCTGTTTGGACCCAAGGCAGTGCCGATCTACTCTATACTGGTATGCATCTGTGTATTCCTGGGGTCTCTGGCGCAGGTAGACCTTGTATGGAATATGGCGGACTGCTTCAACAGTATGATGGTTGTGCCGAATATAATCGGTCTTCTGGCCCTTAGTGGAATGGTGAAGAAAGTACATGATGATTATTTTAATAACTTCCTTCCGAAACAAAAGGAAAATATGAAAAATAAATAAAAACATATATTTTGAATTGTGCAATACGCACAAAAGTGAGTTTGTTTTTTCATAGGTGTTGCAAAAAAAACGTTCATAATGTACTATAGACACATAGAATAATTTAGTAAAATATATGTAGAAAATCTATAAGTAAATTTTGACAGCAGGTAGATTTTTCCTACGAGAGAGCTGTGACGATGCAGCCGCCGAAGAGGCAAGCCGCAAGGATGAGGGTGAACATCCGGGCGGTGAAACTTTCAGGCAAAAGGATTAGGGAAAGTACTGCATTCTGGATCTTGTAAGAGCTGGCAGAGTAAAAGTGTTCTGCGCAGACAATAAGACAAAAGACAGAAGAGGGCGATGAACACACAGAAGTGTTTTCAACGTCCTTTTTCTTTTTAACGTAACTCTTTGTTTATCTATAGAAAAGTCCTATAGAGCAAAAAGTTCTCTTACAGACATCTTTGGGAAGGAGATTGAAAACGTGGCAAGCTATAGTGTCCTGACAAACAATCCTCTTGTTCGCGATACGCTGAAAGACAAAAAAGAGGTCATTTATAAAGAAATTTCTTACGAAGATGTTTTGCGGGAAGCAAGAGACAGAGTATACCGGGGATACAGGCTTTTATCACATCCTTTATCAGGAAGTGTAAAACCTAATGAAACACCATACAAATCCATTATGATTGGGAACAGAAAGGAGGAGATTGACGCACAGTCCGTCAGGATCATAGAATCCGCTATAGAATCGTGCCGGAAGTTTGTTTTTAAATCTGACAAATATAAGCCGGAAGTGTATAAGGATTTTCAACTGATCGACTGGACTTTGCTGGAAAGTGCAATGGCATCGGCAGATGCGTAGTAATGCCTTGAGATGGTTTTTCTGTGAAGCCAGAAAACAAAAAAGAAAACAATGATTAACAAGGAGGGAACACACAGTGAAATTAGAAATGGGGCACATATACATTAAGGACATCCAGTTTGCAAGCGAGTCAAAAATCGAAGACGGAATCCTCTATGTATCCGAAGAAGAAGTAAAGAAAGTAGCTCTGGAGGACGAGAAGATCAAAAGCGTATCCTTTGATATTGCCCGTCCGGGAGAGTCTGTTCGTATTACACCGGTAAAAGATGTAATTGAGCCGCGTGTGAAAGTAGAAGGCAAGGGAGGAATCTTCCCGGGAGTGATCGCCAAAGTTGATACAGTAGGAAGCGGAAAGACTTATGCGCTTAAAGGAATGGCAGTTGTAACTGCAGGACGTATTGTCGGATTCCAGGAAGGTATCATTGATATGACTGGCCCGGGAGCAGAATATACTCCATTTTCACAGACAAATAACCTGGTAATGGTATGTGAACCAGTTGATGATATCAAACAGCATGACTATGAAAAGGCAGTGAGATTTGCAGGATTCAGAGTGGCAGTTTATCTTGGGGAACTGGCACGTAACCTGACACCTGACGAGACAAAAGTATATGAGACATGTACGATCAAGGAAGGATTTGAGAAATATCCGGATCTTCCAAGAGTTGCTTACGTTCAGATGCTTCAGAGCCAGGGACTTCTGCATGATACATATGTATACGGCGTAGATGCAAAGAAAATTGTTCCGACAATTTTAAGCCCGACAGAAATTATGGATGGTGCGATCGTATCAGGAAACTGTGTATCCGCATGTGACAAGAACCCAACTTATGTACATTTGAATAACCCGGTTGTCCATGACCTTTTTGAGGAACACGGAAAGACGATCAACTTTGTATGCCAGATCATTACAAATGAGAACGTATACCTGGCAGACAAGCAGCGCTCCTCTGACTGGACAGCAAAACTTTGTAAAATGCTGGATCTGGACGGTGTTATCGTATCACAGGAAGGTTTCGGTAACCCGGATACAGACCTTATCATGAACTGTAAGAAGATTGAAGCAGAGGGTGTTAAGACTGTTATTATTACAGATGAATACGCAGGACGCGACGGAAAATCCCAGTCTCTTGCAGACGCAGACGTTGCAGCAGATGCAGTTGTAACAGGCGGAAATGCAAATGAGGTTATTATTTTGCCGAAGCTTGACAAAGTGATCGGAACACTGGATTATGTGACAAAGATTGCTGGTGCAAGTGAAGAAACATTGCGCGAAGACGGCTCCTTAGAGGTTGAGCTTCAGGTAATCACCGGAGCAACAAATGAGACGGGCTTTAACAAGCTGAGCGCAAGATAGAAGGGAGGACATACGCGAAAATGAGTAAAATAAAAGTAGTACATTACATTAATCAGTTCTTCGCAAATATCGGTGGAGAGGAAAAAGCAGATTACCCGGCAGAGCTTCGTGTAGGCGAAGTAGTAGGACCAGGTATGGCGTTCAATATGAACTTTAAGGATGAAGCAGAAATCATTGCAACAATCGTCTGCGGTGACTCCTATTTCAATGAAAACCTTGACAAGGCAAAAGCAGATATCCTTGCTATGGTAAAAGAGCAGGCGCCTGACGTATTTGTTGCAGGACCGGCTTTCAATGCAGGACGTTACGGCGTTGCATGCGGAACGATCGCAGCAGCGGTTCAGGAAGAACTTGGTATTCCGGCAGTTACAGGTATGTATGTGGAGAATCCAGGTGCTGATATGTTCAAGAACCAGGTATACATGGTATCTACAAAGAACAGCGCAGCAGGTATGAGAGATGCAGTGGGCAAGATGGCTCCTCTTGCGCTGAAGCTTGCGAAAGGCGAAAAGATCGGCGCTTCCTGTGAAGAAGGATATATGCCGAACGGCATTCGTGTAAACTTCTTTGAGAAGGAGAGAGGATCCAAACGTGCAGTGAAGATGCTCCTTCAGAAACTGGCTGACAAGCCGTATGTGACAGAATATCCGATGCCGAGCTTTGACAAAGTAGCTCCGAATCCGGCTGTGAAAGATCTTGCACATGCAAAGATCGCTCTGGTTACTTCCGGCGGTATTGTTCCGAAGGGAAATCCGGATCACATCGAAAGCTCCAGTGCTTCTCATTATGGAGAATATGATATCACAGGCGTTATGGATCTGACAGCAGATACATATGAGACTGCTCACGGCGGATATGACCCGGTATATGCAAATGAAGATGCAGACCGTGTTCTTCCGGTAGACGTTCTTCGTGAAATGGAAAAAGAAGGAAAGATCGGTGAACTTCACCATCTGTTCTATACAACAACAGGTAACGGTACAGCCGTAGCATCTGCAAAGGCTTTTGCAGATGAGTTTTCACAGAAATTGAAAGCAGACGGAGTTGACGCAGTTATCCTGACCTCCACTTGAGGTACCTGTACTCGTTGCGGTGCAACGATGGTAAAAGAAATCGAGAGAGCAGGAATCCCGGTTGTACATGTTTGTACAGTTACTCCGATTTCTATGACAGTAGGAGCAAACAGAATCGTTCCGGCGATCGCAATTCCTCATCCGCTTGGAAATCCGGCACTTGACCCGGCGGAAGAGAAAGAACTTCGCCGTCACATCGTAGAGAAAGCTCTGGAAGCTCTTACCACAGAAGTGGATGGTCAGACAATCTTTGATTAATAAAAACAGCTGAAAAAGGAGATGTTACCGATGAGCAAAATTTATGACGTAATCATCCTTGGAGCAGGTCCGGGAGGACTTGCTGCAGGACTGTACGCAGGACGGAGCCGCCTGTCTACCCTTGTCATCGAAAAGGGACAGGACGGCGGACAGATTGCGATCACAGACGACATTGAGAACTATCCGGGACAGATCGTAGAAGGAGAGTCCGGTCCGTCATTGATCGCAAGAATGACACAGCAGGTGGAAAAGTTCGGTGCAGAGCGTGTTTCTGACACGATCAATGCTGTGGATTTCAGCGGAGAGATCAAGATCTTAAAGAGCGCAAAAGCAGAGTATCAGGCAAAGAATGTCATTATTGCAACCGGCGCATATGCAAGACCGATCGGATGCAAAGGAGAAGCGGCATTCAGAGGAAAAGGAGTTTCCTACTGTGCAACATGTGATGCAAACTTCTTTGAAGATCTGGAAGTGTTTGTAGTCGGAGGCGGTGATTCTGCAGTAGAAGAAGCAATGTATCTGACAAAATTCGCGAGAAAAGTTACGATCATCCACAGAAGAAACGAGCTTCGCGCAGCAAAATCTATCCAGGAGAAGGCATTTGCAAATCCGAAGATTGAATTTTTCTGGGACAGCGTAGTAGAGGAAGTCGGCGGAGACGATATCCTGCAGTGGATGAAAGTAAAGAATGTCAAGACTGGCGAAGTAAAGACAGTGGAAGCCGACGAAGAGGACGGCATGTTCGGTGTGTTTGGATTTATCGGAACGGTTCCAAATTCCAAGATCTTTGAGGGCATCATTGATATGGACGAAAGAGGCTATATTAAGACAGATGAGAATATGCACACCAATATTCCAAATGTATATGCAGTAGGGGATGTCAGGATCAAGAGCCTGCGTCAGGTAGTGACAGCGGCAGCTGACGGCGCAATTGCAGCTGTTCAGGTAGAGAGAAGTCTTTCAGATTATTTCTAAACCGCTGAAGCAAAAAAGCCATAAATATTCATGAAGGAGTGATTACAATGATAGAAGTAGATAAGAATACATTTGAAGAAGAAGTTCTGAAAGCAGACGGATACGTTTTCGTAGATTTTTACGGTGACGGATGTGTACCGTGCCAGGCATTGATGCCGAAGGTACATGAGTTTGCTGATACTTACGGGGACAAAATGAAATTTACAGCCCTGAATACAACAAAGGCACGCCGCCTTGCAATTTCCCAGAAAGTACTGGGACTTCCTGTGATGGCTATTTACAAGGACGGAGAGAAGATCGACGAAGTTGTAAAAGACGATGCTACAGAGGAAAGCATTGAAGCGATGATTAAGAAATATCTTTAATCATAAAAAACAACCAAAATGAATTACTGAAGAAAGGAGAAAGCATAATTATGGCTATTTTAGAAGGTAAAAAAGCAATAATTATCGGAGACCGTGATGGTATCCCAGGACCGGCTATCGCAGAATGCGTGAAAACAGCTGGTGCTGAGGTTGTATTTGCATCAACGGAATGTTTCGTCTGAACGAGCGCAGGCGCAATGGATCTGGAAAACCAGAAGAGAGTAAAAGAATTTGCTGACGAGCTGGGAGCTGAGAATTTAGTAGTAATTCTCGGTGCAGCAGAAGGTGAAGCTGCAGGACTTGCAGCTGAGACTGTTACAGCAGGAGATCCTACTTTCGCAGGTCCATTGACAGGAGTCCAGCTTGGACTTCGTGTTTATCACGTATGTGAACCAGAAATGAAAGAAGAATTTGACGAAGCAGTATATGACGAACAGATCAGTATGATGGAAATGGTTCTCGATGTAGATGATATCATCTCAGAGATGACAGCCATCAGAGAACAATACTGTAAATTCTAATCAGGCGGGGCGGCGTCACCCCGCCGCTCCGTATATCAGGTAATATTTGGTTGGAACAATTTAAGATGGAAGGAAAGGGAAAACCCATGAACAGTGTAATTAAAGGAGCCAGCTATGTATTAGTACATACTCCTGACATGGTTTTATATAATGGAACAACACAGACAACAGAGCGTATTGTAAATCCGGAATCAGAGTATCTGAAAGAAGTGCCGGAGAAACTTCGTTCCTATGAGGACGCAGTTGCTTACTGGCCGAACCAGACCTATATCGGAAACGTACATCCGGAAGAACTGGCAGAAGTAGAGTTCCCATGGTATGACAAGAAGATGGAAAACGCCGACCGCTATGGAAAATACGGCGAGATCATGCCGGAAGAGGAATTTTTGCTTCTTGTACAGGCAAGTGATATGTTTGAAGTCGTACGTCTGGACAAAGATTTTGTTGCAAAATATAAGGATGCATTTGCAAAAGATCCTATTATCTCAGAGGATATCGTTGAGAAAGTTCACGAGGGTGTGGAATTAAGCGAGATCGAACATTTTGTGAACGAAGAACATGCAGAAGGGCTGTATTTTGATGGAAAACTTGTAGGCTGTGTAAAGGCTGCTCACGACATTGATGTGAACCTGTCTGCTCATGTTATGCATGAGAACCTGATGAGCAAGGCTTCCAGTATTCTGGCTCTGCTCTATGCGGTTCGCAATGCGGGAATTGATAAATCAGAAGTAGAATACGTGATCGACTGTGCAGAGGAAGCATGCGGTGATATGAATCAGAGAGGCGGCGGAAACTTTGCAAAGGCTGCAGCTGAAGTGGCCGGACTTGTAAATGCAACAGGTTCTGATGCAAGAGGATTCTGCGCTGCACCTACTCACGCTGTGATTGAAGCAGCTGCTTTGGTAAAATCCGGAGCATACAAAACAGTTGTTGTTACGTCCGGAGGATGTACTGCAAAACTTGGTATGAACGGGAAAGACCATATCAAAAAAGGTCTTCCGATCCTGGAGGACTGCCTTGGAGGATTTGCTGTTGTTATTTCCGAAAACGATGGTGTAAATCCGGAGATCGATCTTAGCCTTCTGGGACGCCACACTGTTGGGACAGGTTCCGCTCCGCAGGCTGTTATCGGAAGCCTGGTGGCAGATCCGCTTGACAGGGCAGGCTTGAAGATTCCGGATATCGATAAATATTCACCGGAAATGCAGAATCCGGATATTACAAAACCGGCAGGAGCAGGGGATGTTCCTCTGGCAAACTACAAGATGATCGCAGCTCTGGCTGTAAAACGCGGTGAGCTGGACAGAAAAGAACTTGCTGACTTTACAAAGAAACACGGACTTACCGGATGGGCTCCGACACAGGGACATATTCCTTCCGGAGTACCTTATATCGGAGTTGCAAGAGAAGACATTCTGGAAGGAAAGATCAAGAATGCCATGATCATCGGTAAAGGAAGTCTTTTCCTTGGACGTATGACAAATCTTTTTGACGGTGTATCTTTTGTTATTCATGGAAATACTGCAGAGGCAGAGAAAGCTGAAGCAGGCGTTTCTGAAGAGGAAGTAAAAGGACTGATCGCAAAAGCGATGAAGGATTTTGCAGCAACATTAATGGCAGAGTAAAGGAGTGGAGAAAATGGCAAATAGTATTGAAAAAATGATTGCCTCCACCTTTATGGAAATGGCAGAGGGTCTGGAGACCGGAAGCTTTGGGAAAAAGCCGAAGATTGCTCTGACAGGTATGGGCAGTGAGCATGGGGAAGAAAATGCAATGGAAGCTGCCGTTGCTGCGGCAAAAGAGGGCATAGATGTATACTACATTGGTACTCTGGAGGCAGAAGGGGTAACCACGGTAAAGGTGGCTGATGAAGAAGAAGGCCACAAAAAGATGGAAGAACTTCTGAAAAATAAGGAAGTGGACGGTGCAGTAACAATGCATTTTCCATTCCCGATCGGAGTTTCTACAGTGGGACGCGCTGTGACACCGGCAAAGGGAAAAGAAATGTTTGTCGCTACAACGACAGGTACTTCCAGCGCAGACCGCGTGGAAGGAATGATCAAAAATGCGATTTATGGAATTATTGCTGCAAAAGCATGCGGGAAGAGCAATCCGACCGTAGGTATTCTGAACGTGGATGGGGCACGTCAGACAGAAATTGCGTTGAAGCAGCTGAAGGAAAATGGGTATGATATCTCATTTGCAGAATCAGCAAGGGCAGATGGAGGCTGCGTAATGCGCGGGAATGACGTGCTGCAGGGCTCCCCGGATATTATGGTATGTGATTCGCTGTCCGGAAATATTCTGATTAAAATGCTGTCATCCTTTACGACAGGAGGAAGCTTTGAAGCAACCGGTTATGGCTATGGCCCTGGTATCGGGGAAGGGTATGATCAGCTTGTTATGATCATTTCCAGGGCGTCCGGAGCACCTCTCATCACGGGGGCTATCCGGTATGCAGCAGAGCTGATCCGCGGAAAGGTATTTGATGTTGCAAAGAAAGAGTTTGCAGCAGCCAATAAGGCCGGGCTGAAGGATATCCTGAATGCCAGAAAAGCGGCAGCAAAACCGGCAGCGGAAGAGGAAGAAGTAAAAGCACCGCCGAAAGAACCGGTAACTTCACAGATTGCAGGAATTGAGATCATGGATCTGGAAGACGGGGTGAAAGTTCTGTGGAAGCTTGGCATTTACGCAGAGAGTGGAATGGGATGTACAGGTCCTATTATCCTCGTGTCAGATGCAAATTATGAAAAAGCAGCAGAAGAGCTGAAAAAAGCAGGTTATATTAACTAAAGTTCAGTACAGGGAAGTGGCAGTCGGTGTGCCGAGATGCCACTTCCTTTTTCTGCGCCTTATATTGTTTGGAAAATTGTGGAATTATATAATAGAGGATATGAGAACAGAAACAATAGCGTTAATAAATGAGGGGTCATTGGGGCTGGATTTTAAGCCGGTGATGACAAGGGTGTTAAAAGGCGTACTGGTGGCGGCTTCAGTATGGATTACAGCATCTGTAGTGTCTAAGGAGGAGGCAATGAACCCGGGAACAGGAGAAAGCTTTGGCCTGGAAACAGCCAGAGAAAGCGTCGGACGGTATCCCGGAGTCGGCAGTGAAGTGACAGAAGAAGCACACAGTATTTTAAAATTGATGGAAAATCGAATGGTTTTGGCAAAAGCAGTTTTGGAGGAAAAAGAAAATACAGCTTTGAATGAGACAGAAAACCCGGGTCGGAAACTTTCTATAGAAATGGCGGCACCTGCCGTTATATCAGAAGGAGCGTCAGGGGTAAAAGAAGTAATAACAGTTCCGGCAGCGGATAAGGAATCTTCCGATACAGCAGGAGGAGAATATGCGCTGACATTTGATGGTTCTCTTCCCATGGATTACTGTGTGGGCAGTACAGTGGAACTGTCGGATATTACTTTAATGTATCGGGGCGGGAAGATCATGCCGGAGGATGCGGCAGTGAAAATTCCCGATACAGGAAAAGCAGGGAATTATAAAATTTCTGTGGAGTACAAAGGCTGTAAAGCAGAGATTCCCTTTGGTGTTGTGGATTATAAAGTCCATTTGAACGGAAATGGAGGAAGTTGTACGACAGATATGGCATATCTGACAGATTATATGCTGGAAGAGACGGCAGTTCCTGTTCGTCCCGGAAAAGAATTTGTCGGATGGTATAGAGATGAGGCGTGTACGATTCCTTTTGAGAGAGCCAAAAGGGGAGAGACAGAGCTGGAATTATATGCAGGATGGAAAGAATATACGGGATTTCTCTGTGATGACGCAGGATATATTACAAGTTATACAGGAGAAGGAAATGGGATTACAGATGGGCTGCTTGTTTTGCCGGATAGAGAAGGATGTGTCGGAATCAGGGCAGGATCCTTAGATGGATTTGCAGAAGAGATATTTGAAATTTATGTTCCTGCCGGAATTACTGACATTGAACCTGGAACTCTGGAAAACCTGCCTCTGCTGTTTTATATTGAAGTGGATTCAGATAATCCGGTATATGAGAGCAGAGAAGGGCTTTTATACAGCAGGACAGACGGAAGTCTTATTTTACGGCCGGCAGGAAGATAAAAAAATATCTGTAATTTTTCCCCGGATAGTGCTATAATAAGCAAGATACAGCTGTTAATATTATAACCGAGGAATCAAAAATATGAGGATTCATCAGATTACAGAAAATAAAAAGGCATTTTTGGATCTATTATTACTGGCAGATCCCCAGGAGGACATGATAGAGAAATATCTGGACGCTGGGGATATGTTTGCGTTATATGACGAAGAAGGTGAAGTGCAGTCAGTCTGCGTTGTTACCATGAACAAAGCAGGGAGCTGTGAATTGAAAAATATTGCTACGAGAGAAAAGGCGCAGGGCAGAGGATACGGAAAGGCCCTGCTTCACTATGTGTGCGAGAAGTACAGTTTCCAATGCTCTACCATGTATGTGGGAACGGGAAACAGCAAAAAGACGATTGGCTTTTATGAACACTGCGGTTTTACTCCTTCTCATATCGTGCCGGGATTTTTTACGGAAAATTACCGGGAAGAAATTTATGAAGATGGTGTGCTGCTGACAGACATGGTTTACCTGAAGAAGGATCTGGCTAAGGAATCGGACCCGAAGCGGGTTATGGATCTGGCTTTGGAGGCGGGAAGAATCCTTTTGAAAAACGGCGGAGAGATTTTTCGTGTGGAAGAAACGATCCAGCATATCTGTAAGAGATTCCATGTCAATGATGTAGATACATTTACCATGAGCCATGCAATTATCATCAGTGTTAAAATCGGAGATGGAGATTCCTACACAAAGGTAAAACATATACCGCTTTCTGCCGCTCATCTGGGAATTGTAGCTGAAGTGAACGATTTATCCAGGGAGATTGCCGCTGGCATGGTGGGATTGGATGAGGCGTTTGAGCGGCTTGCGGAAATTGAAAAAATACCGCCCAAAAGAAGCTATTTTCAGGTCCTTTCTGCCGGTATAGGCAGCGGATGCTTCGGGTATCTTTTGGGAGCAGGAGTCCCGGAGAGCTTTGTAGCATTTTTGATAGGATGTATTCTGTATATTTGGGTGCTGACCGCGAAAAAGCATCATATGTCCAAAATTATCGTAAATATTACAGGCGGCGTGCTGCTGACAACTCTCGGTCTTGTGGCACTGCAGATTGCCCCTGTTCCGCTTCAAAGAGACGGGATCATCATTGCATCTATTATGCCTTTAGTGCCCGGAATGGGATTTGTCAATGCAATCCGTGATATAGCGGACAGTGATTTCCTGTCGGGGACAGTGCGGATGATTGACGCTCTTCTTGTGTTTGTATATATAGCGATCGGCGTGGGGATCACACTTGGGATTTATGCAAATATGGCAGGAGGTGTTCTTGGATGATAGAGTACATTGTGGCAAATCTGATATGCCCCTTTTTTGGAACTATTGCTTTTTCCGTTCTGTTTAACGTGCCGAAACGGTTTTATTTAAGCTGCGGCATTACCGGTACAATGGGGTGGATCATATACTGTCTGACAGTCAATTTAACCTCGGCAGCCATTGCTTCTTTTTTGGGAACACTGGTGGTAGTTCTGATATCGAGAATGCTGACAGTGCGGATGAAGTGCCCGATCACTGTTTTTCTGATCTCCGGCATTTTTCCCCTGGTGCCCGGAGCGGGCGTTTATTATACCGCCTACTACCTTGTCATGAATCAGCTGGGAGAGGCTGCACAGCGTGGGATTGGAGCGATAAAAGTGGCTTTTGCCATAGTACTTGGCATTGTCTGCATTGTCTCTATTCCCAGAGAATTTTTCCGCCCGGATTACTGGAGGAGCCGCCGGATCCACAAGAGAAAGATTCAGAATAGTTGATTACCATAATTCACATGTGTTATACTGATTATGAAAAGCATAATACACAGCCTGAAAGAGGAGGCGACTAGGTATGTCAGATATAACGGAAATCATCTGTCAGATACTGAAGAAAAGCAGGTACACAGTGGCATTAAGCGGTTTTGGAATGCTTGTGGAAAGCGGATATCCTGCAATTCGTGACGGGGGAGAGTCCTACGATATTGAACAGAAGTACGGATATTCAACAGAAGAGATCTTTTCCAGTTCTTTTTTTTCGACGCGTAAACCGCAGTTTTACGATTTCTACAGAAAAGAAATCCTTTCGGCTCTTGATACACCGCCGGGAAAAGGATTTTATGAGATGGCCAGGCTGGAGGAGATGGGGATTTTGCAGACCATTATTACCCGGCGTATTTTCCATTTACCCTCACGTGCAGGATGTAAAAATGTCATTGAGCTTCATGGAAATGTATACCGCAATTATTGTACACATTGCGGCCAGGAGTATTCTATGGAGTATGTAAGGGATGGAGAGAAGATTCCTTTGTGTGAAAAATGTAAACAGGCTATTCGGCCGGATGTGCGGCTGTTTGGGGAAATGGTGGATAATCAGGTTATTACAAGAGCTGCAACGGAGATTCAGAAAGCCGACGTGCTGCTGGTGCTTGGTACGAACCTGAAAAGTTATCTCTGTACACAGCTTCTGGATTACTATGAAGGAGATAAGCTTTTGCTGATCTCGAAAGAACAGCATTTTTCAGATAAATTTGCAGATATATACTGGAACAGCAGAGTGGATGATGCTCTGGATAAAATTATAACAGAAATGGAGAAGAACAATGAGTAAAGTAAGAACAAGATTTGCACCAAGTCCTACGGGAAGGATGCATGTGGGAAATTTAAGGACGGCATTATATGCTTATCTGATAGCGAAACATGCGGGAGGAAGCTTTATGCTTCGGATCGAGGATACAGACCAGGAACGTTTTATGGAAGGGGCTCTTGAAATTATTTACCGGACTCTGGAAAAGACCGGACTTGTACATGACGAGGGACCGGACAAAGACGGAGGAGTGGGTCCTTATGTGCAGAGCGAGAGAAACGCTGCAGGTATCTATATGAAATATGCCAAGCAGCTCATTGAGCAGGGAGATGCATACTACTGTTTCTGTGATAAAGAGCGCCTGGAGTCTTTAAGAAGCAAAGTGTCAGAAGACGGAAATACAGAGATTGTTGTCTATGATAAACACTGCCTTCACCTGAGCAAGGAAGAGATTGAAGCGAACCTGAAGGAAGGAAAGCCATATGTGATCCGCATGAACATGCCCACAGAAGGGACAACAACCTTTCATGATGAAATATACGGGGACATCACAGTGCCCAATGAAGAGCTGGATGATATGATTCTGATCAAATCGGACGGATATCCGACTTATAATTTTGCAAACGTAGTGGATGACCATCTGATGGGAATCACCCATGTAGTCCGCGGAAATGAATATCTGTCCTCTGCTCCGAAATACAATCGTATTTACGAAGCTTTCGGATGGGAAGTGCCGGTTTATGTGCATTGCCCGCTTATTACGGATGAAAACCACAAAAAGCTGAGTAAACGCTGCGGCCATTCTTCTTATGAAGATCTTCTGGATCAGGGATTTGTATCAGAAGCAATCGTGAATTATGTGGCTCTGCTGGGATGGTGTCCGGAGGGAACACAGGAAATCTTCTCTCTGGATGAGCTGGTAAAAATCTTCGACTATCATCATATGAGCAAGTCACCGGCTGTGTTTGACATGACAAAGCTGAAATGGATGAATGGCGAATATCTGAAAGCAATGGATGCAGACAGGTTTTATGAGATGGCAAAGCCTTATATTGAAGAAGTGATCACAAAAGATTATGATTTGAAGAAGATTGCGGCGCTTGTAAAGACCAGAATCGAAATCTTCCCTGATATCAAAGACCAGATAGACTTTTTCCAAGAATTGCCGGAATATGACACAGCAATGTACTGCCATAAGAAAATGAAAACAAATGAAGAGACTTCTCTGGAAGTTTTAAAAGAAGTTCTTCCGATCCTGGAAGCGCAGGATGATTACAGCAATGACGCCCTGTATGCCACCCTGAAAAAATATATTGAAGAAAAAGGTTACAAAAACGGCTATGTAATGTGGCCGGTGAGAACTGCCGTGTCCGGCAAGCAGAATACGCCTGGCGGAGCGACAGAAATTATGGAAGTACTTGGCAAAGAAGAGTCCCTGTGCAGGATCCGTAAGGGAATTGAATTGTTAGAAACGAGGTAAGGAATGCATCTGAATAAGGCACAGCAAAAAGCAGCCTGTCATTTCCAGGGGCCATGTATGGTCCTTGCCGGTCCCGGTTCCGGGAAAACTCTTACCATTGCAGCAAGAATAGAAAATCTGATTAAAAGGTACAAAGTAAGACCAGAAGAAATTCTGGTCATTACTTTTACCAGATATGCTTCCTATGAAATGCAGAACAGATTTAAAAGTCTTATGGGAGGAGTCTGTCCTCCTGTAACATTCGGGACATTTCATGGGATCTATTACGGGATTCTAAGGTGGGCTTATGGATTTACTTCGGCAAATATTCTGACCGGGGAAGAGAGCAGCAGACTTTTGGGACAGATCCTGGCTCTGCCGGAACTGGACCTTAAGCTGGAAGTGGAAGATGAACAGGATTTTATCAGAGATCTTCTGACAGAAATCGGAAAAGTAAAAAATAACGGGCTGGATATTCAGACATATAAAGCGTCCGTATGTCCGGGAGCATTTGCAGATATCTATCAGATGTATGAAAAGAAGAGAAAGGAAATGCGCAAGATCGATTTCGACGATATGCTGATTCTATGCCATGAGCTTTTTAAGTCCAGACCGGATATTCTTGAAAAATGGCAGGCCAGGTTCCGGTATATTCTGGTAGATGAATTTCAGGATGTCAATAAAATACAGTATGAAATTTTGAAGATGCTGGCGCTTCCTGAAAATAACCTGTTTGTAGTAGGAGATGACGATCAGTCGATCTATCAATTCCGGGGAGCAGACCCTTCTATTATGCTTGGTTTTTCCAGAGACTATCCCGATGCCGGGCAGATTCTCCTGGACGTCAATTACCGCTCCACTGCTCATATTTTAAACGGCGCCCTCAGAGTGATCGGGCACAATGAGCAGAGATTTTCCAAAGAGATCAAACCTCATGCAGGAAAGGGAGAGTGCGTCCATGTGCAGGAAGTCCTGGATGTGACAGAGGAAGGAAAGTATGTGATAGAGGGCGTGAAAAAGAGGATGGAACAGGGCGTGCCGGCAAAAGAAATCGCGGTACTGTTCCGCACGAACCGGGATGCCAGGATCCTGGCGGAAATGCTGGCGGAATACCAGATTCCCTTTGAGATGAAAGAAAATATCCAGAATATTTATGATCACTTTATTGCCCGCAATATAAAAAGTTATCTGCAACTGGCCTCCGGAAGCAGGGAGAGAAGATATTTTCTGGATATTATGAACTGTCCGAAACGTTACTTAAGCAGAGAATGTCTGGAATCTTCCAGAGGGGATTTTGAGGAGATGAGGAAATTCTATTGCGACAAGGGGTGGATGCAGGACCGCATCGATCAGTTTGAGTGGGATGTTAAAATGATGGAAAACAAAACCCCTTATGCGGCAATACAATATATAAGAAAGAAGATCGGCTATGACGACTATCTGAAAGAATATGCCAAAATCCGGCGTATACGGGAGGAAGATCTTTTTGAAATTCTCTATGAAATTCAGGAAAGATCTAAAGAATTTCAAAGTTTTGAAGAGTGGTTTCTCTATATAGAGAATTACGGGAAAATGTTAAAAGAGAAAAAGGACAGAAGCAGAAAAGATCAAAATGGGGAGCAGGGCGTGGCGCTTATGACTATGCACGGCGCCAAAGGCCTGGAATTTGACACGGTATTTGTGATCGGAAGCAATGAAGGGGTCACTCCTTACCGAAAAGCCAAACTTGATGAAGAGATTGAGGAGGAGCGCCGGATGTTTTATGTGGCTATGACCCGGGCAAAGAGAAAACTGGTGATCAGTTATGTAAAAACGAAAAACGGAAAGGAACTAAGTCCTTCCCGCTTTGTTGAAGAGCTTCTGTTAAAAGAAGGAGAAAGCAGACATTAAAGATCCTCTTCCTCGCCAAATTCCTGCTCGTCCAGCCATTCGTCAAATGCATCTGCCGCGATTTCATATTCTTCATCGTCAAGAATATTTTCCAGATCCGGATTTTCCGGGTCTGTGTCAATATAACGGTAAAGATATACATCGCCTTCTTCGCTTTCGCCGTTTTCATCCAGAGGAAGAAGGGCGATATATTGGCGTCCGCCGGCTTCATAGACAGTCAGAACAGCGCATTCAATCTCTTCATCGTTATCCAGAGTCAGTGTTACAGTAATTTCATCCATATTTTCAGCAGTCATACCAAAATCTCTCCTTTATTCTTTCTGTTTTTACTCTATCAGAGCGGCGGCACAAAAGCAAGTAAAATCTATGTTGCGAAAAGAGAAAGGAAAAGGAGAGGAAAATGGCTGGGGCTGGTAAAAATAAAAAAAATGTAGTAAAATACAAAATATATGTGACTGGAATCATTCGCAAGGAGGAACAGATATATGAAAAACCGCAAGATAAAAGTGCTTCTGGCACTTGTTGTCATGGGAATTATGATGTTGTCCGGATGTAAGAAGCAAGTGGGCACACCGGAAGATAATCCGGTTCAGGAAGAAGATACAGAAGAAACAGATGAGGAAGAGGCGGAAGAAGAAGGGTACAAATTTGGTTTCAGCGGAATCAATATGGAGAATCCTTATTTTATTACGCTGGAAAACGCAATTCGCGAATCGGTTACAAGCTCAGGGAATACACTGATTACCGAAGACCCGGAAGGAGATGCCCAAAAACAGGCTTCACAGATCACAGAGATGATCGAGGCAGGGATTGATGCCATTTTTTTAAGCCCGGTAAATTGGGAGGAAATTACTCCCTCTTTGCAGGAACTTCAGGAAGCGGATGTACGCATTATCAATGTAGATACACAGGTTAAGGAAATGGATTATGTAGATGCCTATGTGGGATCTGACAATGAAGCAGCCGGACGTATGTGCGGTGAGGCGTTGATTGAGAAATGTCCGGACGGAGGCAAAGTACTGATACTGGAATGCCCGACACAAAATTCTATTAATGAGAGAATTACAGGATTTGAGGAGGCGATTTCAAAAGCGGAGGTCGGTTTTGAAATTGTGGCAAGAGAAAATACAGACGGAAAATTTGAAAAGTCAGTGGAAGTGGCACAAAATATCCTCAAAGAACATACGGATGTAACAGCCATTATGTGCGGAAATGATCAGATCGCGGTAGGAGCGCAGACAGCAGTGAACCTTCTTGGAATGGATGATGTAATTATTTACGGTGTGGACGGTTCCCCAGATATCAAAAAAGAGCTGGAAAAATCAGACACACAGATTGCAGGCACAGCGGCACAGTCTCCGATCAATATGGGGAAAAAGGCTGTGGAAGTAGGGCTTGCTATTTTGAATGGCGAAGAATATGAAAAAGAAAATTATGTAGAGATCATTGATATGATCACGAAAGATAATGTGGAAATGTATGGAGCAGATGGCTGGCAGTAGAAGCAGCAGGAAGGACGGAACATGAGAAGAGAAAAAGGGAAACCGCTGCCTTTGGGCGTGAGTGTGGGAAAAGACAGCGTTAATTTTGCAATAGAGGTTCCGGAAGGAAAAGAATGCAGATTGCTCCTTTACAAAAAAGGAGAACGGGAGGCTTCTGTCATTTTTGAAATGCCGGAAGAAGACGGAGTCGGAAGTGTACGTTTTCTGTCGCTTTTTGATTTTGCATATTCGGAGTATGAGTATAATTATCTGATAGATGAGGAGGTCTGTATTGACCCCTATGCCAGAAGTCTTGCGGGAACAGAAGAGTTTGGCCGCAAATGGGAGCTTCAGGAGCATGAGGTTCGTGCCGGAATTTATGAGGATCACTATGACTGGGAGGGGGATTTTCCTCCCTGTATTCCTGCCAATGAAGTGGTAGCCTACAGTCTCCATGTGCGGGGATTTACGAAACACAGCTCTTCAAAAGTTGCCCATAAAGGTACTTTCCGGGGAGTCATTGAAAAAATTCCTTATCTGCTTGAGCTGGGGATCAACCAGATCCATCTTATGCCGGTATATGAGTTTGAACAGCTGGGAAAATATGTAAATTACTGGGGATACGGACCGGGATTTTATTTCGCTCCCAAAAGAGCTTATGCGGCATCAGACGATCCGGCGTCAGAATTAAAAGATATGGTGCGGGAATGCCACAAGGCCGGGATTGAGGTAATACTGGAAATGCCTTTCGAGGGCGGCACTTCCAGAATCCTTATGGAGGAGTGTCTGCGCTGGTATATGATGGAATACCATGTGGACGGATTTATTTTGAACCCGGATGTAACGCCGACAGATGGGAGCTATGCTGACCCGCTTTTAAGCAAAGTGAAACTTTTCCATCATCAGGCAGGTTTTCAGAATGTTATGCGAAGGTTCCTGAAGGGGGACGAGGGCATGATTGAAGAGGTGATATACTGGCTTCGAAGGCCTGCAGGGGCGGAAGGCATGTATAATTATATTGCAGGTCATAATGGATTTACCCTGAACGATCTGGTTTCCTATGATGCAAAACACAATGAAGCAAATGGAGAAAACAACCAGGATGGACCGGATTACAATTACAGTTGGAACTGCGGAGCAGAAGGACCCAGCCGCAAGAGGGCGGTCGTGGCGCTAAGAGCAGGACAGATGAGAAATGCTTTTATGCTTGTTCTCCTTGCACAGGGGATTCCCTGTATTCTTGCAGGAGATGAATTTGGAAATACTCAGAAGGGGAACAACAATGTGTACTGTCAGGACAATCCGGTGGGATGGCTGGACTGGAGCAGACTTGAGAAAAACCGCGCTCTCCATGAATTTGTAAAGGAGATGATCGCGCTTCGCCGCAGTCACCCGGCGCTTCGGCAGAAAGAGGAACTTCGGGGCATGGACCAGATCAGCTGCGGCGTACCTGATGTGTCTTATCATGGAGAATATGCATGGCAGACGCCATCAGAAATATCCAGCCGCCAGCTTGGAGTATATTACTGCGGTATTGCAGCAAAAGATACGGATTGTTTTGTTGCTTACAACATGCATTGGGTAGAGCACAGTTTTGCTCTCCCGGCGCTTGGAAAAGGGAAAAAGTGGTATCTGACAGCGGACAGCAAAACAGGAGTCCTTGAAGATCCGGAAGTGCTGAAAAATCAGAGAGAAGCCGTTCTGGAAGAAAGGACGATCGCGCTGTTTATCGGCAAATAATTATGCAAGACTACTTTTGCGGACAGGAGATTATGTGAGATGAAAGCCTGGGGGCATTTTTGTACAATAACGCATCACAAGATTCTCGTAATGAGAGGCTGCTTTAAAATCGGATTATACAGACAGGGACTGCTGCATGATATGTCCAAATATTCCCCTGTAGAATTTCTGGTTGGCTGTAAATACTATCAGGGCAACCGAAGTCCCAATAATGCAGAGCGGGAAGAAAAGGGCTATTCCCTGGCGTGGCTTCATCATAAAGGGAGAAACAAGCATCATTATGAATATTGGATCGACTATGGCCTGGAAAAAGAGGACGGCATTATCGGGATGAAAATGCCGGTGCGCTATGTGGCGGAAATGTTTGTAGACCGCATTGCTGCCTCGAAGACTTATCAGAAGGAAAATTACCGGGATGAACATCCGCTGGCCTATTATGAAAGAGGAGCTGCCAGACTGGGACGGATGATCCATCCGGATACAGCAGCTCTCCTCCACAGTCTGCTGAAGATGCTGGCAGAGGAAGGAGAGGAGCGGACCTACGCTTATATCCGCAATGTTGTATTAAAGAAAGATTTTCCCTATTAACTAAAAAGAGTTCCGTAAATGGAACTCTTTTGCAAAACATGGACGTTTTTCAATGAATTATTCAGGATATACGAGTCTGTCATCGGATATATTTTCCAGTACTTCCATACGGTATTTCCGGGCAAGATATCTGGCCATCGGAAGATTCATATCCAGATAGTTCCCGCAGTCTTTTGGGGAAGCACCGGGAACCTCACCTTCAAAATCAGCAATAAAATCAAAAAGCGCCTGTATAAGAGGGATGATATCCCTGGATTCATAATCGCCTGCCAGCAGCAGATAAAAACCGGTGCGGCAGCCCATAGGACCGAAATAAAGGACTTTGTCAGCGTATGTTTCGTCATTTCTAAGGAAGGTGGCGCCTAAGTGTTCGATGGTATGTACCTCGGCAGTATTCATGACCGGCTCTTCATTAGGGCTTGTCATACGAAGGTCAAAGGTGGTGACAGTACAGTCGCCGGCTTTGTCTTTTCGGGACACATATACGCCGGGCTGCAGTTTCCAGTGGTCTATGGTAAAACTGGTAATTTTTTTCATTTTTGTCTCATCCTTTCTCAAACATATTCCTTTTTCAGTGTAACACTTTTTCCCTGAAATTTCTATGAAAAGAACCATTCAGTGTGGTATACTGGTACTGGACTTGCAGAAAGGATGGGCGATGAATCATGAAATTATATCTTGTACGCCACGGCGAGACAGATTGGAACAGGGCGAGAAAAATACAGGGGCAGGTAGACATTCCCCTCAACGAGTTCGGAATACATCTTGCAGAGGAGACAGGGAAGGGACTGAAAGATATCCCCTTTGATCTTTGTTTCACGAGTCCTCTTGGCCGGGCAAAGCAGACAGCTGAAATTATTCTGAAGGGCCGGGACGTTCCGGTGATAGAGGAACCGCTGATCATGGAGATGGCTTTTGGCGTGTATGAGGGCAAATGCTGTTCCAGTGAAGGATGGGAGCTTCCGGAAAGTTTCCACCGCTTTTTTGACGGACCGGAGGAGTATGAAGCTCCGGAAGGCGGGGAGGATTTTAAACAGGTAAAGGAAAGAGTGGGAAAGTTCCTGGAAAGGATCGGGTCAGACGACACATTAAAAGACAGCACGATCCTCATTACAACCCATGGAGCTGCATTGGCAGGTATGCTTAATTATATAAAAAAAGAGCCTCTTTCGAAATACTGGGGGCAGGGAGTACATAAGAACTGTGCAGTGACGGAAGTAGAGGAAAGGAACGGCAGTTTCCATATTTTGGCGGAAAATACCGTATATTATAAAGACAAGGTTGAACCTTGGAAAAAGTAGCAGACGGAGGGTAAAAAGATGATTAACGATAAAAAAGTGTTGTTCAGCGGTATGCAGGCAACAGGGAATCTTACTTTGGGAAATTATCTGGGAGCACTGAAGAACTGGGTGACATTAAGTGATGAATATGAGTGTTTTTACAGTGTTGTGGATATGCATTCTATTACAGTAAGGCAGGATCCGGCGGTGCTTCGGAAAAGAGCAAGGGCATTGTTGATCCTGTATATTGCAGCAGGTCTGGATCCCAAGAAAAACTGCATTTACTATCAATCTCATGTTTCCGGGCATGCAGAGCTTGCATGGATCCTCAATTGTTTCACTTATATGGGCGAACTGAACCGGATGACCCAGTTCAAGGATAAAGCGGCGAAGCATGCAGATAACATCAATGCAGGACTTTTCACGTATCCTGTGCTGATGGCGGCAGATATTCTCCTGTATCAGGCGGATGTGGTTCCGGTCGGAGTGGATCAGATGCAACATCTGGAGCTGACAAGAGACATTGCGGAGCGTTTTAATAATATTTACGGGGACGTATTTACGATCCCGGAGGCATATATCGGAAAAGTGGGCGCTAAGATCATGAGCCTTCAGGATCCCTCTAAGAAAATGTCCAAATCAGACGAAAACCCCAATGCCAGCATTTATCTGATGGATGATCCGGATACTATTATGAGAAAGTGCAAGAGAGCTGTGACAGATTCTGAAGCCCAGATCCTTTACCGTGATGAGCAGCCGGGAATCAAGAATCTGATCAATATCTACAGTGCATGTACCGGAAAGACTCCGGAGGAAGTAGTAAAGGAATTTGACGGAAAAGGATATGGCGAATTTAAGCCGGCAGTGGGAGAAGCAGTCGTATCCGTGTTAAAGCCTCTTCAGGAGGAAGCGGCACGTCTGGAAAAAGATAAGGCATATATTGACGGTATTATAAAAGAAAATGCGGAAAAAGCAGGTTATTTTGCAAATAAGACACTTAGAAAAGTGCAGAAGAAAGTAGGATTCCCGGAAAGGATCCGCTAAAATTCCGGAAAGGCAGAGAAAAAGAGATGGCAATACAGACAGCGGGAGAGCAGAAGTATTATGATCTGATTGAAGAAAAAGCAAAAAAGATGCGCACAGCAATGATCATCTGGATCAGCTTTCTTGCGCTTGCCTTGATCTCTGTATTTTCTAATATCCTGCTGGGAGCAGTGTTTGGAGCGCTGGGCGTTTTTCTGGCAGTAAGAAACCGAAAAGAGCAGAAAGAAATGGACAAAGAGCTGGAAAGAGCCGGGGATAAAACAGAGTTCTTTAATCAGCTGATTGCGCCGGATGCACTGGAAGTTCCCGACTTTCAGCTGATAGTGACAAGGGATTACATTGTGCAGTGCACAAAAGAGAAGCTTTATATCCGGCCGCGAAGTGAGATCAGGAGCAAGGATATTGCCACAGAGAAAGGGACGAAGGTTCTGATCCTTACAGATCAGAATGGGATCAGACACGAAGCGGCCAGAGCGAAGAAAAAGGATGCAGCAGCATTTGACAAAATCTGTCGGGCGCTGCAAGCAGAAGAATAAAAAATCAAGCCCATTTCCAAGGGGCTTGATTTTTTGTCATTAATTTAGGAAAATTTAATCCTCATCGTCGCTTTGTACCGTATAAGTCTGGCGTTTTCTTGCCATCTCGTCACTTTCCAGATATTCGTCATAAGTGGTGATCTTATCGATCAGTTTTCCGCCCGGCACAATTTCCATGATGCGGTTTGCGGTCGTCTGTACGATCTGATGGTCGCGGGAGGAGAAAAGCAGGACGCCCGGAAATTTCATCATCCCGTTGTTGAGGGCGGTGATGGATTCCATGTCCAGATGGTTGGTAGGCTCATCCAGAATCAGGACATTTGCTCCGGAGATCATCATCCTGGAAAGCATGCAGCGTACTTTTTCGCCTCCGGAAAGAACATTTACCCGTTTTACTCCGTCATCGCCGGAGAAAAGCATACGGCCAAGGAATCCCCGGACATAAGTAACATCCTTTTCTTCCGAATACTGCATCAGCCATTCTACGATGGTGTAATCGTTATCAAACTCAGAACCAAAGTCCAGAGGGAAATAAGCCTGTGACGTTGTAACACCCCACTTGTAAGTTCCTTCATCCGGTTCCATCTCCCCGGTCAGAATCTGGAAGAGAGTGGATTTGGCAAGCTCATTTCCGCCTACAAATGCCACTTTGTCTTCTCGGTTCAGCGTGAAGGAAATGTTGTCCAGAATCTTTTCTCCGTCAATGGTTTTGCTAAGGCCGTCTACAGTGAGAACTTCATTTCCGATTTCACGGTTGGGGCGGAAATCGATATAGGGGTAGCGGCGGCTGGAGGGCTGAATGTCATCCAGCTGGATTTTCTCCAGGGCCCGTTTTCTGGAAGTAGCCTGCTTGGATTTGGAAGCGTTGGCGCTGAAACGGGAAATAAATTCCTGCAGTTCCTTGATCTTTTCTTCTTTTTTCTTATTGGCTTCTTTCATCTGGCGGATCAGAAGCTGGCTGGATTCATACCAGAAATCATAGTTTCCGGCGTAAAGTTTAATTTTGCCGTAGTCAATATCGGCAATCTGTGTACAGACCTTGTTCAGGAAATAACGGTCGTGGGAGACAACAATCACTGTATTGTCGAAATTAATCAGAAATTCCTCCAGCCACGCGATAGCATCCAGATCCAGATGGTTGGTAGGCTCGTCCAGAAGGAGGATATCCGGGTTGCCGAAAAGAGCCTGGGCAAGGAGAACCTTTACCTTTTCCGGTCCGTTTAAGTCCTTCATGAGTTTGTAATGCATTTCTGTGTCAATGCCAAGTCCGTTCAGTAAAGAAGCGGCGTCAGATTCTGCCTCCCAGCCGTTCATTGTGGCAAATTCCGCTTCCAGCTCACTGGCACGGATGCCGTCTTCGTCAGTGAAGTCCTCTTTGGCATAAATGACTTCTTTTTCTTTCATGATTTCGTATAGCCGGGCATTTCCCATAATGACTGTATCCAGAACGGGAAATTCATCGTATTTAAAATGATCCTGCTGAAGAAAGGAAAGCCGCTCTCCCGGAGTGATGATCACCTCGCCTTTGGTAGGTTCCAGCTGCCCGGAAAGGATCTTCAGGAAAGTAGATTTTCCGGCTCCGTTGGCGCCGATCAGACCGTAGCAGTTTCCTTCGGTAAATTTAATGTTTACATCTTCAAACAATGCTTTTTTGCCGACACGCAGCGTTACATTACTTGTACTGATCATAAATATCCGTCTCCTTAATATTATCCTTAATAATTAGGTTTCAATCCCATGAATGGGGATGTGTGCATATCTCGATGCGATACAAAGCATATCTTAGCAAAAAATACCGGAAATAGCAAGAAAATAAGGTTCCCATTCAGGAGAAATCCGTTTATAATGAGAAAGGAAAGTGAGGAGATGAATATGGAAAAGGCAACAATGGTGCTGGAGGGCGGAGCCACCAGAGGCGTATTTACATCCGGAGCTTTGGACTACCTGATGGAGAGGGATTTTTATACCTCCCATGTGATAGGGGTATCCGCCGGAAGCTGCAATGGCGTGGACTATGTTTCCAGACAACCGGGACGTACAAAAGACTGTATGATACATAAGGAAAAAGAATATAGCTACTATTATGGATTTGCAAAATTTATAAAAGAAAAAAGCCTTCTTGATATGGATATGGTATTTGAACGTTATCCAAAAGAAATCTTCCCCTTTGACTTTGATACTTATTTTGCATCGGAGATGGAGTGTGAGATCGTAACGACCAATTGTATTACAGGAGAGGCAGAATATATGACTGAAAGAAAAGATGAGGACAGGCTGATGAAGCTTTGCAGAGCGTCCAGCAGTATGCCGCTGATCAGTCCTATTGTCAATATTGACGGCGTTCCTTATCTGGACGGAGGTCTTGCCGATTCTATTCCGATCCGCCGGGCAATGGAGATCGGAAATGAGAAGATCATAGTGATCCTTACGAGGAATCCGGGATACCGCAAGAAAATGCCTTCAAAAGCGGCAGTAAAAGTATACCGCCGGGCATACCGGAACTACCCGAAGCTGGTAAAGAGCATCGTCCGGCGCAATGTTGTCTACAACAGGACAATGGAGATGCTGGAACGCCTGGAGGAGGAAGGAAAGATCTTTGTCCTTCGTCCGCTGATCCCTACCGTATCACGGCTGGAGAAGGACTATGATGTACTGATGCATTTTTATGAACATGGATACCGTCTGATGAAGAGAGAATATGACGCACTTCAGAAATATATGGAACAATAAATATGGGAGGAAAGAACATGTATTTATATAAACATCATATTGCAACAAGAGGTGCACAGCAAATGTCTAAAGTAACGGATATGGTGCGGGAAGATATTGAAAAGAGCGGGGTAAAGGACGGCATTGTGGTTGTATTTTCCCCTCATACAACGGCGGGTTTTACGATCAATGAAAATGCCGATCCGGATGTGGTGCATGATATGCTGAAAGGATTTGAAAAGGCATTTCCTACAAACGCAGATTTTTACCGCCATGCAGAGGGCAATTCCCATGCACATATGAAGACGACGCTGGTAGGCCCGTCACAGACTCTGATCTTAAGCGGCGGAGATCTTCTCCTTGGAATCTGGCAGGATTTGTATTTCTGTGATTTTGATGGCCCAAGAAACCGCACATTTTATGTAAAAATTATGGAAGGTTAGGAAGGAAAGAAAGACAGGATGGATGAAGAAAAAGTGCTTCAGTTTTTATCTCTGGCTGAAAAATTAAAATGCCAGACCAGACATTCCTGGACAACCAACGGAAGGCAGGAAAGCGTGGCAGAACATGTGTATCGCCTTATGGTCTTTGTCTGGCTATTAAAAGACGAATTTCCAGACTGTGATATGAATCGGGTGATGGAACTTGCTTTATTTCATGATATGGGAGAGGCGCTGACAGGAGATATCCCGGCCTTTGAAAAGGGCAGAGAGGATGAAAAGATAGAAGAAGAGGCACAGCAGAGGATTGCCGATATGCTCCCGGAACCATACAGGGCAAGACTTTCCTCCATTTTTAAAGAAGTAGAAGAGAAGGAAACAAAAGAATCCAGACTTCTTCAGGCAATGGACAAGCTGGAAGCCCTGATTCAGCATAATGAAGCAGATCTATCTACCTGGCTGCCGCTGGAATATGAACTTCAGCTTACTTATGGGCAGGAGCAGACAAAGGATATTCCCTATATGAAGAAACTTCGCCAAAGAGTCTATGAGGATTCAGTGGAAAAGATGAAGGCAGCGGGGAATGATAAAGGAATATAAACGCATATTTCTATATTATAATAGTCGCAAAGATATCCTGGTCAGAAACTGGGATTCTTCCACAGCCATTTCATCCAGTACGGCTTCTTTATAGAAGAAGCTGCCGGGATTTTTAGCAGCAGCTTCCTGGAAGGCAAGAAGTTTTGCAAGAGCCTGGTCGGCATGATAATAGTTGCCACGCAGATAAATGGCAGCATACGTGCCGGCCTTTTTTAAATGAGTAGTAAGGAAGGGCGGGACATCCTCCGGTTTCAGGGAAGTTTTTGTGAAAAAAAAGGCATAGGTATCGTACTGTTTTTGAACGACGGACTCCCAGGGAAGCATGGCGCCATATGGATGGCCGGAATTTAGGTCATACTTGCTGCAGGTACCGATATGGCTGCAAAGGGCTGAAAAAACCGGTTCATGCTCTGAGGAAAAGACAGGGCTGCTTAAAATAAGAAGCTCATCTTCCTCTTGCTTTTCCAGGTGTACCTCGGAGAAGCGGGTGACATCTTTCAGATGCCTTCCCTGGCGGACAAGATCTAATTTTGTATTTATGACGGTCTGGATACGGCTAAGATGCCGAAGCTGTGCGGCAACTTTTTTTTGCTGTTCACGAAGCAGTTCTTCAAAGTATTCTGGATTTTTATGATCAATATATTCTTTAATTTCTTTTAAAGGCATCCCTAATTCTTTTAAACAGGTGATGGTAAAAAATACATCACACTGTTTCTCGCTGTAATAACGATATCCTTTTTCATCTGTATATGCAGGAGAAAAGAGCCCGATTTCATCATAGTGAAAAAGGGTTCTTTTATTTGTGCCGCAAAGGGCGGCAAATTCCCCTGTTTTTATGCATGGAATATCAAATTTTTGCATAATTATTCACCAACTCTCTTGACTATAACGTAACGGTATACTTTATTATAAATAAGTCATACAGGGGAGTCAACGATCCCTGTATATATTTTGTACTTAAGGAGAATGAACAGCATGCCAAAATTAAGCGAACGTGTCGGAACTTTTACGGATTCTGTTATCCGGCGGATGACTAGAATCAGCGATGAATATAATGCAATCAATCTGTCTCAGGGATTTCCGGATTTTGATCCGCCTAAGGCAATTATGGACGCCCTTGCGAAAGCTGCATACGAGGGTCCCCACCAGTATTCTGTTACATTTGGAGCAGAGAATTTCAGAGAGGCGCTTGCAAGAAAGCAGGGAAAAGCAATTGGACGAAAGATTGATCCGGAGAAAGAAATTGTCGTAACTTGCGGGGGCACAGAAGCTATGATGTGCGCGATGATGACAATCTGTAATCCTGGGGATAAGGTGATGGTCTTTTCTCCATTTTATGAAAATTATGGAGCGGATGCGATCTTATCCGGAGCAGAGCCTATTTATATTCCTCTTGTACCGCCGGAATATGCATTTGATATTTCTTTGGTAGAACAAGGATTTAAAGAAGGGGCAAAGGCGATCATTGTCTGTAATCCATCCAATCCATGCGGGAAAGTATTTTCCAGAGAAGAACTGATGCAGATTGGGAATCTGGCAGTGAAGTATGATGCCTTTGTTGTGACAGATGAGGTATATGAACATATGGTATATGCGCCTTACCATCATACTTGTATGGCTTCTCTTCCTGGAATGTATGAGCATACAATTACCTGTAATTCTCTTTCTAAGACGTATTCCATTACCGGATGGAGGCTGGGATATCTGATCGGGCCCGAAGAAGTAGTAGAGGCCGCTAAAAAGGTACATGACTTTCTGACAGTGGGGGCGGCAGCACCGCTTCAGGAGGCAGCAGTCGTAGGGCTTACATTTCCGGAGTCCTATTATGAGGAGCTGCTTAGAGTATATACAGAAAAAAGAGAGTATTTTCTGGCAGGACTGGATCGGATCGGTCTTAAGCATAATGTGCCCCAGGGAACTTACTTTGTATTGGTAGACATTCAAGAGTTTTTGGATCTTCCACAGTTTCAGGGATATACGGATCTTGAATTCTGTGAATGGATGATTCGAAATATTAAAGTGGCGGCAGTGCCGGGATCCAGCTTCTTTAAAGAGGAAGTCAATCATCTGATCCGGCTGCATTTCGCAAGGGAAAAGGAAACCATTGATGAAGCAATCAGCCGTCTGGCAAAATTACAGGAGTTATTATCATGAAATCATATTCAGTATTTTTTGCAAACTATACAATTGGAGAGGATGCATATGAACAAGTTGTTCCTGTTTGCGCACCTCATGGCAGCAGAATCCTTCTGATTGGAGGAGAAAAAGCGATGGCGGCAGCAGGGGGGCTGTTGAAAGATGCCATAAAAGGAAGCAGCCTTGAAATTGTAGATGAGGTCGTATTTGGCAAAGACTGTACATATGGAGCCATCGACCATTGGGCTGTGTATGCAAGAGAACAAAAAGCAGATATGATATTTGGACTGGGAGGTGGAAAAGCCCTTGATACAGCAAAGGGGGCAGCAGCAAGAGCAGGTCTCCCTGTTTTCACATTTCCCACAATTGCGGCTACTTGTGCAGCCACAACAGCACTGTCTGTTGTTTATAAAGAGGATGGTAACTTTGACAGTTTTTATTTCTTTGACAGACCGGCAAGACACTGTTTTATCCATACATCTGTGATTGCCAAAGCCCCATTTATTTATCTTAGAGCAGGGATGGGAGATACCATCGGAAAATTTTTTGAATGCCACTTTTCGGCACGGGGTGACCAGCTGGAACACAGCTCTTTTATGGGCAGAGAGATCAGCAATCTTTGCTATGGTCCCCTTTTAGAGCATGGCGTCCAGGCTCTAAACGACTGCAGGGAACATAAAGTATCTTTTGCGCTTGAGCAGGCAGTGCTTGCCAATATTGTAAGCACAGGCATGGTGTCTTTGATGGTTGTAGACGATTACAACTGCGCCATTGCCCATTCAGTTTACTATGGATTGGTTCTGATTCCGGGATTTGAAGAAAAATATCTTCATGGCGATGTGGTCGCATATGGGGTTTTGGTGCAGCTTGCGGTAGATCAGGATATGGAAAGGCTGAAGGAAGTAAAAAGATTTATGCAGCAATTAGGCATTTTGTCTACTTTGAAGGAAATGGGAGTTCCTCTTGACCGGGAGTATTTAAAAGAGGTATTGAAAGAAACAGTAACAGGTCCTGATATGGAGCATATCCCATATGCTGTGACAGAGGATATGATTTTTGAAGGTATGAAAGTCGTAGAGGAGTTGGGATAAGAAATGGAAAACACATATATAAACAGAAAAAATATTTTAAAATTCATATTAGGATCTGCTTTCGGTGTACTGATGTTTCTAGTACCAATCCCTTATGAAGAATCTTTTACTACGCTTCTTGATTTTGTAAAAGTATGGTTGCAGACTCTTTTTGGAAGTGCACTTCCCTATATGATTATGGCGCTCCTTGTTGTATCGGCAGCTTTCAGCCTTTTTGATTATGCATTCAAACCAGAGTTTATCAGGAAGAACCGGTATTTGAGCAAGGCATTCTGCACCACGCCCTTATATCTGATTTCCAAAATTATCGGGGCTTGTGTAGGAGTTATGGTTGTGATGGGAGTAGGGCCGGAAGTTGTCACTTCAGCAGATACAGGTGGAACGATCATTGACCTTTGCGGTACATTGTTCTGCATTTTGATCGCCTTCAGCTTTGTCCTTCCATTTCTGACCGACTGTGGAATTATGGAATTCTTAGGGGTAATTGCACGCCCCATTGTCCGGCCACTATTTCATGTGCCGGGAAGGGCATCGGTGGATCTGATTGCCTCCTGGTTCGGGGCGGCTAATGCAGCAGTTATTTTAACAAGAGAGCAGTATATGAAGGGATTTTATACCAAAAGAGAAGCGGGCTATATTATGACTAATTTTTCATTGGTATCCGTTCCTTTCTGTCTGATGGTAGCAAATACGATTGGACTGGATTCTAATTTTCCTGTTTTTTATCTTTGCATCTGTCTGGTAGGAATGACCCTGGCAGTCATTATAGCCAGGATACCGCCTATACGTACCATACCTGACACCTACCGGGAGGCGACGGGAAAGAAAGTGGCAGAAGATCGGGACGAAAGTAAAGGGATTCTGGCCTACGCTTTGGAATCCAGCTGTAAAAGAGCCTCTGAATTTCATGGGAAAACAGTAGCATCCAGTGGGCTGGAAGTTATGATGGGAACCTTGTTTGATCTCATTCCCATAGTAGCTTCCTGGGGAGTGATTGCCCTGATGATTGCTACTTATACGCCGTTTTTTGACTGGATATCCTATCCTATGGGACTGTATCTGCAGCTGTTTGGCGTACAGGATGCATTTACAGTGGCTCCTGCAACGCTTGTGGGATTTACGGATATGTTTATTCCTGCTCTTCTAATTGCGGGTACAGAGGTTGCAGTAAAAACAAAGTTTATTATAGGAGTACTTTCCCTTGTGCAGATTATTTATCTGACAGAAGTGGGAACAGTTGTGATCAAAAGCGAAGTTCCGCTAAACTTCTGGAAGCTTTTTGTAATTTTCCTGGAAAGGACACTCATTGCCATTCCTTTGATTGTACTTTTTGCAAATTTAATTTATTAGAAAAAAGGACCATGCAGTTTATGCATGGTTCTTCTTATAAAATGCTAAATAAAGTCGTTTGTTATGAAATTAATAACGGATTTCCTGAAGATAAAGTCCTTTTGGATCACAGGGAAGACTTGCGGACTGTCTGCCGGCAAAAATTTCTTCAATATCTTCTTTTTTTCGTGTGCCCAGACCGATTTCAAGAAGTGTTCCTACAATGATACGTGACATATTGTGGAGAAAATCATCCGCATGCATCGTAATCTGCATTTCTTCGCCGTCATCATAGACCTCAATCTGGTAAATCTCCCGGACTGTAGACTTGTTTTGCTTGGCAGAGGAAAAATTTTTAAAGTCATGGCGGCCTGTTAAAAGGAGCGCTGCCTCCTGCATTGCTTTTTTGTCCGGCGAACGGAAACAATGGAACGTATATTTCCGGTCAAAGACACTTGGGACGTCATTGATCGTCATACGGTATACATAGATTTTTGATTTCGCATTCAGCTGGGCATGAAAACGCTCCGGCACATCTTCCACCTGAATGATAGCAATATCCATAGGAAGATAGCGGTTCAGATAATGCTGGATTTCGTAATCCTTCATTTCGGTATTTGTTTTGAAATTGGCAATCTGCGCGTAAGCGTGGACGCCTGTCTCCGTTCTGCAGCCGCAGAAAAGTTCCACCGTTTCGCCTGTCATTTTCTGTATTACTTCAATGATCTTATTAGAGATCGTATTTGTAGATTCATTTTTGCCAAGGCGTGTCCAACCCTGATATCTGCTTCCGTCATATTCGATTGTAAGTTTTATATTACGCATAACGTCACCCTCCGGATTCCGGTAATTATTTTGAAAAATCAGTTTTAGTATAGCAGATTTTCTGGTATACTGTCCAGTGACTGGAAAGTATAAAAATCAGAATGGAGAATAGAAACTATGGCAGAAAGCAGAAAGGTATCAGAATCATTGACGGAGACTGTGCACATGGTAAGGCCCAATCATTTAAATGCAGCAGGGCGTCTCTTCGGAGGCATTCTGATGCAGTGGATGGACGAAATTGCGGGACTTGTGGCAAAGCGTCATACAAGAAAAAATGTAATCACTGCATCTGTGGATAATCTGCGGTTCTTAAGGGGCGCTTACCAAAGAGATGTAGTTGTGATCACAGGAAAGGTTACTTATGTGGGAAATACATCCATGGAGGTGAAAGTGGATTCCTGTGTGGAACATTTAAATGGGGAAAGGACACTGATCAACCGTGCCTATTTTACCATGGTGGCGCTGGATGAGAACGATCACCCCACACCTGTTCCGAAACTGATCCTCGAGACAGAGGAAGAAGAACAGGAATGGGAAAGCGGAGCCAAAAGAAGGGTGATGCGCAAAATGAGAAAAGAAGAGGGATTTTAAAATAGGGTCTTTAAAGGCCCTATTTTTTTCTCCGCATCTGTGTCATAACAAGATTTACCATAGTGTCGATCTGATTCTTTTCTTCATCCGAACGTCCCTCTTTCAGAATTTCCAGAATCAGTGATGTTTCTTCCGGGGTAAACTGGATGCCTCGTTTCCCGGCGGAAGTGATCAAAGCCATCATAACTGCCGCAAGAGAATTTCCGGATTTCCCTGCGGTCTGCTGTGCAGCGGTTTTGATGAGTTCCAGTTTGACGGGATCAATATCTTTCATCGCCGGGTGGTTCAGCCATTCCTGGGTCATTTTCATCCTCTCCTTCCTGATCTTCGTTCGAGTGATCTTCACTTTCCGATGTATTCTGGAATGCATTCATCATCTGCATGACGCTGGAAAAGTCGCCCATATCTGCACCGGAAAAATCAGGCATATCCATATCTTTCATCATATCCATCATACTCATGGCAGACAGCAGCATATCGATAGTTTCGGCGTCCTTTCCAAGATAAGGTCTTACATCTTCCAGAATTTCCGTGACAGAAGCAGAAGATTTAGAGAAAGTATCCCTCTGGGAAACAGAGCCGAAGAGGCCGAAATACTCTGCAGTTTTTTTGAGTTCCAGAAATTTAATATAGAAGGCCAGCATCCGCTGGATGCCAGGCGGGGTATACGGAAGCATCAGCTTCATCATCTGCAGCTGAGTAGAACTGGTAAGCATGTCAAAAGGAGTCATGGGTAGAGGAGGATGTTTTTCCATATGACCCACCTTTGCGTGGCGTTGTAACTATGTATATGAAGAAAGAAAGACGGATATGCAGCAAGAAAGAGCGTCATTTACTAAATGCAGGAGGGAACAGCCGCAGCTGTTCCCTCTCTAACAGATTAGCAGCATCCGTTTCCGCCAAAGCCGCCGCAGCAGCACAGGAGAAGGATGATCCACAGGCAGCTGTCGTTTCCGCATCCGCAGCCAAAGTCGCCGCTTCTTCCAAAACCATTGCCGCCGCAGCAGCACAGAAGAAGAATGATCCAGATACAGCTGTTTCCTCCAAATGTATTTCCACATCCGCAGCCTCCGCCGGAACGTACTCCTGAATCGCATCCGCATGATAAATCGCTCATAAGATAGCCTCCAACATATTTTGTTTACAGTACATCATATGCCCGGGAGAAAAAAGTGTGAAAGAGAAAATAAAAAAACTGATCTGATTCAGCTTCTAATATTCATTGTTGCGCTTGTTGGTCTTATTTATGAGATCTCCAAGGGAAAGAAATAGCCGCCACTACTGCGAATAGTGACGGCTGTTGAATATAACAGTTAGTTCATTGTCAAGGGTAGCCGTTTCTATGGCTTTCCCTTTTTCTATATTTAATATAACATATCAGACAATATGAAGCAAGGACTATATATTTTTTCTGCCGGATTCAGACTAATATTAATCTGTCAAGAAAAAATGCTTGACACCACAAGAGAATTATTATATGATGACACAGGTGATAAAAAATGAATGAAATACTAGAACAGGCGCTGCTGTATGATTTTTACGGTGAGCTGCTAACCAGTCACCAAAAAGAGATATATGAACAGTTTATTCTTGAGGATTTGTCCCTGGGTGAGATTGCTTCCGATGCAGGGATCAGCCGTCAGGGAGTTCATGACCTGGTTAAGCGGTGCAGCAAGACACTGCAGGGGTATGAAGAAAAGCTGCATCTGGTAGAAAAGTTTCTTTCTATAAAAGAAAAGATAGAGAGAATGGATCATATTCTGGAGCAGCATACAGAGAAAGAAAATCAGGAACTGGTATCCAGTATCCGAACGATCGCAAGAGAGATCATAGAGGAATTGTAGTATTAATATAGAGGAGTTAAAGAATGGCTTTTGACAGTTTGACAGAAAAACTTCAGAACGTATTCCGCAATTTGCGGAGCAAAGGCCGGCTGACAGAGGATGATGTCAAGGAGGCAATGAAGGAGATCAAAAGAGCGCTTCTTGCCGCTGACGTAAACTTTAAAGTCGTAAAGAATTTTATAAAAAATGTTCAGGAGCGAGCCATCGGACAGGATGTGATGAACGGTCTGAATCCCGGCCAGATGGTGATAAAGATTGTAAATGAGGAACTGATTTCTCTGATGGGTTCCGAAACAACTGAGATCAAGCTCCAGCCCGGAAGCGCCATTACTGTTATTATGATGGCTGGTCTCCAGGGGGCAGGTAAGACAACCACTACCGCAAAACTGGCGGGAAAATATAAATTAAAAGGGAAGAAACCTCTTCTTGTAGCATGTGACGTGTACAGACCGGCTGCTATCAAACAGCTGCAGGTCAATGGAGAAAAGCAGGGCGTGGAAGTGTTTTCCATGGGAGAAAATCACAAGCCTTCCAATATCGCCAAAGCAGCTCTGGAGCATGCGCAGAAAAACGGCAATAACCTGGTGATCCTTGATACGGCAGGACGGCTTCATATTGATGAGGATATGATGGCAGAGCTTCAGGAAATCAAGGAAGCAGTAGAAGTACATCAGACGATTCTTGTTATTGACGCCATGACCGGACAGGATGCCGTTAATGTGGCAGAAGAATTTAATCAGAAAATTGGAATAGATGGTGTGATCGTTACAAAACTGGACGGTGACACAAGAGGCGGTGCGGCGCTGTCTGTTAAGGCGGTGACCGGGAAACCGATTCTCTATGTAGGTATGGGAGAAAAGCTTTCTGACCTGGAACAGTTTTATCCGGACAGAATGGCATCCCGTATCCTGGGAATGGGGGATGTGCTTACCCTCATTGAAAAGGCGGAGGCAGAAATCGACGAAGAAAAAGCAAAAGAAATGTCCCGCAAGATGAAAAAAGCACAGTTTGATTTTGATGATTTCCTGGAAAGTACCAAACAGATGAAAAATATGGGCGGTCTTTCCGGTATTCTAAGCATGCTGCCCGGTATGGGTCCCATGGGAGGTCTCGGGAAAAAAGGCATGCAGTTGGATGACAGTCAGACAGAAGAAGCAGAAAAGAAAATGGCGCGGATGGAAGCAATGATCTATTCTATGACTCCTGAAGAGCGCCGCGATCCGGATCTTCTGAATCCTTCCAGAAAGCACCGTATAGCCAGAGGCGCCGGTGTGGACATCAGTGAAGTGAACCGTATGGTAAAACAGTTCAATGAGATGAAAAAGATGATGAAGATGATGGGAAAAGGTGGTAAAAAGGGAAAATTCAGATTACCTTTTTAACCAGCACATATGCGGATATCCGCAGTGTGCCAGATAGATAATAAAAAATGTGGAGGTGAAAAAATGGCAGTAAAAATCAGATTAAAAAGAATGGGACAGAAAAAAGCTCCTTTCTATAGAATCGTTGTAGCTGATTCCAGATCCCCAAGAGATGGAAAGTTCATCGAGGAGATCGGAACATATGATCCGAACCAGGATCCTAGCGTGTTCAATGTAAATGAAGAAGCAGCAAAGAAATGGCTGAACAACGGTGCGCAGCCTACAGAAGTAGTAGGAAAGATTTTCAAGGCAGCAGGCATTGAAAAATAGAACCGGGAGGTGTGCGTATCATGAAGGAATTAGTAGAAGTCATCGTTAAAGCACTGGTAGATGACCCGGAAAGTGTTGTTGTGACAGAGAAAGAGGAAGGCCGTACAACAGTAGTTGAAGTGAAGGTGGCAGATTCCGATATGGGAAAAGTCATTGGAAAACAGGGCCGAATTGCAAAAGCAATCCGCGCTGTCGTAAAAGCAGCAGCATCGAAAGAAGATAAGAAAGTGGTAGTTGATATCGCTGGCTAGAAAGAAAAGCGCGTTTGGGGAAGCGAAGGGTCCAAAAAGACCATTTCCCGGACACGCTTTTATTCTTCTGAAGAAGAATTTTGGTTTCTGCAAAGAAGTTTTATTTGACGATTAAAAATATGTAAAAAGAGCAAAAGCAAGGAGAAAAACTATGGAAAAACAGCTTCGGGTAGGCGTTATTTCTTCCACCCATGGGATAAGGGGCGAAGTAAAGGTATTTCCTACAACAGATGATGTGAAGCGTTTCAAAAAACTGAAGAAAGTTTATCTGGATACAGGAAAAGAACAGATTCCCCTGGAGATAGAACAGGTCAGATTTTTTAAACAGTTTGCTATCTTAAAATTCAAGGGAATTGATAATATAAATGACATTGAGAAATATAAAGGGAAGGACATTCTGGTTGACAGAGAGGACGGAACTCCCCTTGGGAAGGATGAGTACTATATTGCCGATATGATCGGAATGGATGTGTATACAGACGATTCCGAGGAACGTTTCGGCAAATTGAAAGACGTTATGGCTACAGGAGCCAATGATGTCTATGTCATTGATTCTGACAAACATGGCGAGGTGCTTGTACCGGCGATCCGGCAGTGTATCCTGGGTATTGACGTAGAAGAAAGAAAGATGACCATTCATCTGATGGAGGGACTGTTATCATGATGCATTTTCATATTATGACACTATTTCCGGAAATGGTGATGGCAGGACTTGGGACAAGCATAACCGGACGGGCTATCGACAGGGGGCTTTTGTCTATTGACGCAGTCAACATCCGGGATTATGCGTTCAACAAGCATAACAGTGTGGATGATTACCCTTACGGCGGAGGAGCGGGGATGCTGATGCAGGCGGAACCGGTGTATTTAACTTATGAGGCAATCCGGGAGAAAATAAACAGCCGGGAAGGGAAAGAAGCATCGCAAGCACCTCGGGTGATCTACCTGTCTCCCCAAGGAAAAACATTTTCCCAGGAAATGGCAGAAGAGCTTGCAAAGGAGGAAGATTTGATCCTTCTGTGCGGTCACTATGAAGGGATTGACGAGCGGGTACTGGAAGAGATCGTGACAGACTATGTTTCCATCGGCGATTATGTACTTACCGGAGGAGAACTTCCGGCTATGGTAATGGTAGATACCATTTCCAGATTGGTTCCGGGGGTTCTGCACAATGATGTCTCTGCAGAGTTTGAAAGCTTTCAGGATCATCTTCTGGAATATCCCCAGTATTCCAGGCCGGAAATCTGGCATGATAAGCAGGTGCCGCCTGTTCTTTTATCAGGGCATCATGCCAATGTGGAAAAATGGAGAAGAGAGCAGTCCGTGATCCGCACGGCAAAGAACCGGCCGGATCTTCTTAAGAAAGCCCTGCTTACGGAAGCGGAGAGGAAGATGCTGGAAGAGATGGGGCTTCTGGATGATACAATTTAGATAACAAAAATCGCAGAGTAAACTACTCTGCGAAAATCATTTCATAATTTGTTTTGGAAAATAAAAATTCTCTGGAAGAATCCAGAGAATAATCAGATATTATTTCGAATAAATATGAGATTAGTTGTTATAGAAAAAAGTTAAAATTGATTTTATCAGCATAAAATGAATCGAGAAAAGGCTAAAATCATCGTAAAATGTACTTATTTAGTATTTTTTCTTGAACAGCTATACTTTATGATGTATAATAACTAAAGTTTCGCAGAGTAGTTTACTCTACGAAAATCAAACAGGGAAGTGATGATATGTGGTACGCCTTGAAATGTCATCCCGGAAAAGAGCAGGAAATTCTGGAATCCTGCCGTCAGGAAATTGACAGCAGGATTCTTTGTGATGCCTTCCTTTTCACTTACGATCAAATGAAACGTTATGAAGGAAGCTGGCACGTGGAGAAAAAGCAAATGTTTCCGCAGTATATTTTCCTGGAAACCAAAGATGGCAAGGCGCTATTGGAACATTTCAAATTTTCGTCTGTATTCCCAGCGGCGGAAGTAAAAGGAAATTTGAAAGAGATTTCTTCTGAGGAAGAAAGTTTTTTGCAGAGCCTTTACAACACCGGACATCACCTTCCTATGTCAGAAGGGTATATCCAAGATGGACAAACCCATGTGACATGCGGTCCGCTGGTGGGCTGGGAAAGGCAGATCAAAAAGATTGACCGTCATAAACGTCTGGCAAAGCTTGCATTTCCGGGGAATGACTTTGTAACTATGATACCGGTAGGGCTGGAAATTAAAAGTAAGTCCTAGAATAGAAATCCTAAAATGTAATGTTTGTAAAGTAGAGATTTCGGCAGGAGTGAAGAAGCAGTGGAGAAGTGGTATGTGATGCGCACTGTTCCAGAAAAAGAACAGGAAGCGGGAGCGCTGATGGAAAGGACCATAGACAAAAGCCTATGGAGTCAGTGGAGAGTTTTGAAAAAACAGAAGCTGTTCCGAGCCAAAGGGAAGCTGTTCTTAAGTATGGAGACGATGTTTCCAGGCTATATTTTTGTCAAAAGCAGTCTGCCAAAAGAACTGGAGGAGGAACTAAATAAATCCAAGGAGTATCCGAAGCTAATTGGAAATGAACCAATAGAAACCGTACCGGTGGAGGAGCAGGACTTGAGATTTCTCCAGGCTGTATGTGGAAAAGAATTGGAAAAGCCCATGAGCCTTTCAAGAGTGGAGGCAGACGAGGAAGGGAAGCTAATCCATGTAGAAGGGATTCTGAAGAAGTATGAGGGGCAGATTATAAGGCGGCGCTTGAGGCAGCGATATGTGTTGGCTGAAGTGGAGCTGTTCCAGAGAAAAGAGAATGTACTATTCGGGATTTACCTGCCGGGAGATGAGATCTGGCAGGAAAGATGAGTGATAGAAGTAGTAATCACAGAGGAGTAAAAATGTAATGGACAAGGAAACGTATTTGGCAGATCCGAGATTTAAGGGAATCGAGCCATTTAAAAATAAAGTGTGGCTTTCTTCTCCCACAATGCACGGGGATGAGCAGCGTTGGGTAGATGAAGCAATCCAGACAAACTGGGTGTCTACTGTGGGAGAAAATATCAATGAAGTGGAACGCATGGTTGCAGAAAAAGTAGGATGCAAATATGCGGTGGCACTCTCTTCCGGTACAGCGGCGCTGCATCTTGCGGTGAAACTGTGCGGTGAAAAGTTATACGGACAGCCTAAGGTAGGACATGGAACATTGGAAGGGAAAAAGGTGTTCTGTTCCGATATGACTTTCGATGCCACTGTAAATCCTGTGGCATACGAAGGCGGCGAAGCGGTATTCATCGACACGGAGTATGATACCTGGAATATGGATCCAGCTGCTCTTGAAAAAGCATTTGAAATATATCCGGATGTAAAACTGATTGTGATTGCTCATCTTTATGGTACTCCGGGAAAAATCGAAGAGATTAGAAAAATTGCGGATCAGCATGATGCGCTGATTGTAGAGGATGCAGCAGAATCATTTTGTGCGACTTATAACGGTGTCCAGACAGGATGTTTTGGAGATGTATCTATCGTATCCGCAAATGGTAATAAATTAGTTACTGGCTCAAGCGGGGGATTACTATTGACTGATAATTTAGAGTGGGCGAATAAAGCACGAAAGTGGTCCACACAAAGTAGAGAGAACGCTCATTGGTATCAGCATGAAGAGGTGGGATATAACTACCGCATGAGTAACATCATTGCAGGGATTCTTAGAGGTCAGCTCCCTTATGCGGAAGAGCATAAAGAACAGAAGAAAGCAATTTATGAGAGATATCAGGAGAACTTGAAGGACCTGCCGGTAACAATGAATCCAGTTAAGCTGAATGGGGCAGATATTGAACCGAATTACTGGTTAAGCTGTCTTCTTATTAATAAGGAAGCAATGTGTAGGCAGATGCGAGGAGAACAGGAAAGTTTATATGTGAGTGAACCAGGGAAAAGTTGCCCGACAGAGATATTGGAAGCATTGATGGCATTCAATGCAGAAGGCAGGCCGATCTGGAAGCCGATGCATATGCAGCCTATGTATAGAATGAATGCTTTTATTGGTCGCGATGGTAATATGAGGGCACGTACTAATGCCTATATTGCTAGCACATGTGAGGATATAGGGGGAGATATTTTTAATAGGGGACTTTGTTTGCCGAGTGATAATAAAATGACTGAAGAGCAGCAGAACAAAATTATTGAAGTGATAAGAGGATGTTTTGAGTGATGTATAAGAATGGACTAAAGAGAGTTTTTGACTTTTGCTTTGCATTGTGGGCTCTTATTATTTTATTTCCGTTCCTTTTGATTTTTATGGTGTTAGGTACTGTGGCTATGAAAGGGAATCCATTTTTTACTCAGTTAAGACCTGGTAAGGATGAGAAGATATTTAAGCTCATCAAATTTAGAACGATGAGCAATGCAAAGGACGGGAATGGAAATCTTATGTCAGATGATCAGAGACTTAATGGATATGGTAAGTTTTTAAGAAGTACATCAATAGATGAATTACCAGAGTTGCTGAATATTTTGAAAGGAGATATGGCAGTCGTAGGACCACGACCACAGCTTGTCAGAGATATGGTATTTATGACTGATGAGCAGAGAAAGAGGCATACTGTAAGGCCAGGCCTCTCTGGTCTTGCACAGGTTAATGGCAGAAATGTGATTACATGGGAGGATAAGCTTTCTTGGGATTTGAAGTACATAGAAAAGATTACTTTCCTTGGTGATGTGAAGATTATTTTTGAGACTATTGGTAAAGTATTCAAACGAGTAGATATTAATCGTGAAGGTACTGTTTCTGATATGGACTTCGGTGATTACTTATTGCAGAAGGGTGTAGTGGGTAAGGAAGAATACGATAAGAAGCAGGCTGAAGCTAAGAAATTGTTGAGAAGAAGGTAATAACGAATGGAAAAGTACAGTGTACTGATGGCGTTATATAAAAAAGAAAAACCAGAATATTTGCGTTTAGCTATTGACAGTATTTTGAACCAGACTGTTCCTCCGGATGAGATTACTATTGTAAAAGATGGCTTGCTTACGCCAGAGCTTGATGCAGTACTTGAGGAATATAGTAAGAAGAGTATGGTATTTAACATAGTGGGATACGAAAATAATAGAGGTCTTGGATTGGCTCTGAATTATGGATTGGAACATTGCAGAAATGAGTTAGTTGCTCGTATGGACACTGATGATATTGCCAAATCGGATAGATGCGAAAAGCAACTTAAGAAGTTTGCAGAGCATCCGGAAATTTCGCTTTTGGGATCTTCTGTCGATGAATTTTACAAGGATTCAGAACATGTGGTAAGTAGAAGAGTACTTCCAACTACTCACAAAAAAATCTATGAATTTGCTAAGAGAAGAAGTGCATTTAATCATCCGACAGTAATGTACAAGAGAAGTAAGGTATTGGCGCTTGGTGGATATAGTGACCTTAGAAGAAATCAGGATGTAGATCTCTTCGGAAGAATGCTTTATTCTGGATTAATTGCTGCGAATATAGAAGAGAGTTTACTTTTTTTTAGATGTAATGATGATCTTGCTAAAAGACGTAAATCTTGGGAGAACACTAAGTCCTACATAGATACTATCAAGAAATTCTGGAAGATGGGGTATTCGAGCTTCGGTGACTACGTGATAGTTACTGTTGCACAGACTAGTATGTTTTTAATGCCAGTTAAATTGCAACATTGGATATATAAAAAGTTTTTGAGAAGATAAGAAAAAGGTATATATGTATGAGTTTAGAGCAGAAAATCAACTATCAATTAAATAAGTTTCCAACTGTAAAGAAGATTATCAAGAGAGTATACCAGCGATTTATGTACGCTATTTCTCCGAAGATTAAGTCAGAAGGTAATATCGTACGTATCAGCCCAGATGATAAAAATCATGAGTATTTCTTTGGTTATTACGATAAGTCCCCATGGGATGCGACCGATCGCTATATGCTTTGTATGAAGGCAAATAATACATGGTCAGATGTTAGTCCGAAAGAGGATGCAGAGATTTTGCTTATTGATACAGATAAGAAAGAAAATGATTCAGAGAGAGTAAAAGTGCTTGCTAAGACTAAGACATGGAATGTACAACAGGCCTGTATGCTCCAATGGCTTGGTCCAGATTACTCTAGCCGAATTATTTATAATGATTTCAGGGACGGTAAGTATTGTTCCGTGATTTTGAATATTGTAAATGGGGAAGAGAAAGTTATTCCTGCAGCAGTATATTCCGTTTCTGCAGACGGAAAGTTTGCTTTGACTCTTGATTTCAGTCGCCTTTACGAGCTTCGTCCTGGTTATGGTTACTATAATATTCCAGAGAAAACGAAGGGCGTTGCTCTTCCTGATACAACTGCAATTTGGAAGATAGATCTTGAGACGGGCGAAGTATCAGAGCTTCTTAGATATACTGATTTTGCACATTTTCGTCCAAGACCAGAAATGAATGAAGAAAGCACAGTCCATAAGGTTAATCACATAATGTTAAGTCCGAACGGAAAGAGATTTATGGTTCTTTACCGTTGGTTTTGTGGACAAAGAAAATATACAAGGCTTGTTACATGCAATGTTGATGGAACAGAAATGTATGTACTTTCAGACGATGATATGGTAAGCCATTGTTGTTGGAAGAATAACTCTACAATTTTGGCGTTTGAAAATAAGAAAAGAGGGGGACCAGGATATTATCTAATGAAAGATAAGACGGATAAATATATTCATTGTTGGCCGCAATTCTCTAATGATGGTCATCCAAGCTATAGTCCGGACGGTAGCTTGATTGTTACAGATTCATATCCTGATAGAGCGCGTGTTGCGAGTATTAATCTAATGGATGGTAATGAGAAGAAGGAAAGAAATACTACAATTGCTAGAGTTTTTTCACCTTTTAAATACGATAATGACACTAGGTGCGATCTTCATCCAAGATGGAATCATGCCGGAGATAAGATTTGTTTCGATGGTGCCTTTGAAGGTCATCGAGGGTTATATGTAGTAGATATTCTAAAAAATAAAATTGAAGGAGTTTCTGAAAATGCCCCCTTTGGTAAGTGTAATAGTTCCAGTATATAACGTTGAAAAATATCTAGATCGTTGTATACAGTCATTGTTAAAACAAACATATAAAAATTTAGAAGTAATACTTATAGATGATGGTAGTTCTGATAATTGTCCTAATATTTGTGATAGGTATGCTGCTGATTATAATAATATTAAAGTTATACATAAAACAAATGGAGGGTTGAGCTCTGCTAGAAATGCTGGATTGGATATTGCAAAAGGTGAATATATTGGATTTGTCGATAGTGATGATTGGATTGAATCTGACATGATAGAATATTTGGTTACAATTATTAAACGTTATGATGCAGATGTTTCCGATATAAGATGTTTGCAAACTGATGGAAGTGCAGAAATCAGTAATAAAAAAGAACAGTTAAAGCTTTTTACTGAAACAGATATCTTGAAAAGATATTTATATAGAGGGATGAGTGAACAGAATGGTGCTCCTTACACTGTATGGAGAAAGTTATATAAACGCAAAATTATAGAAAATGAAAGATTTGAAGAAGAGATTTTAAATGAAGATATTTGCTTTAACTACAATGTTCTTCGAAAATGCCATAAATATATTGAAAGCAATCAAATAATGTATAATTATTTTCAAAACGATTCGGGAATAACTGGTGGAAAATTGAGAAAAAAAGACTTGGTTTTACTAAAAGTGTGCGATAATTTGGTTGATTTAGCGAAATATTCGGAAGACGATGAAGTGATTAAATTAGCAAAAATGAAGAGAGCAAGATCAGATTTTTCTTTGTTAATGCGAGCAACTCTTAATGGAACTGATGAGGTTACTGATCAAGAACTTGATAATATGCAGAGAAACTTACGCAGTAATTTGAAGTTGATATTAAAAAGTCCGATGTCCTTTACTCGCAAGCTGATATGTGTTTTATTTGCTGTTAATCGTAATTTTACAGAAAAAATTGTAAAGACTGGGAAAAGTATAGTGAAGTAGTAAATAAATACGGAGCTAATATAACACATGGTAATATACTTTTTAATTAATTTTCTGATGACACAAATACTAGTAACAATATTTGCAAATGAAAAAACAGTTGTTGCCTTAAGAAACTTAGCGATATTCATACACGGGCGGATAGAATATCAGTTAAAGTGTTTTGGAGATAATGACTAATGAGAGATGGAAAGATGAAAAGAGTAAAACTTCTAATAGTTGATATTGGTGCACTAAAAGGTGGAATAGAAGTTTTTGTACATAATTTTTACAATTATTTAAATATATCAATAGATATAGATTTTTTGGTGTTTTGTGAGAAATGTGCGTGGGAAGATGAGTATTTATTAAATGGAAGTAATGTATATCACATTCCACCAAGAAGAGAAAATCCTTTTACTTTTAATTTAAGGATTAATAACTTTTTTAAAAGTCACAATGAATTTGATTACGTGTGGGTTCAGTCATCTTCTGCAAGTAACATATCATGCCACAAAGCAGTAAAAAAATATACGAATAGTAAACTTTTAACACATGCGCACGTATCCAAGGCTGAGACAAGAAAAGGAATACATGATTTTTACACTAGAATGATGCATTCATATAATCAAAAAAAATTGTGTAAACTTACGGATTATCAACTTGGATGTAGTAAAGATGCGCTGACTTACTTATTTGGTGATGCCGGTAATGGGTATGTAATAAATAATGGGATTGATGTGACTAGATATGTGAATGCAAGTAAGGATAAAGAGAAGAATAGAGAACAGATAGGAATAGAAGTAGATTCGTTTGTTTTAGGGCATGTAGGGCGATTTGTAGCAATAAAGAATCATCCATTTATTATTGATGTTTTTGAACAAGTTGCGAACAAGATTGATAATGCGATTTTAGTTTTAGTTGGAGAAGGTGAAGAGAGGAAAGTAATTCAAAATATAGTTAATATGAAGATGCTTGATGATAAAGTAGTATTCTTTGGAGAAAGAGATGAGATAGAAAAGTATTTCTCGGTTATGGATGCGTTTATATTTCCTTCATTTTATGAAGGCTTTGGAATTGCTGTTATTGAAGCACAATTGGCTGGAGTAAAATGCTATATCAATTCAACTTTACCTGATAATTTGGATGTTACAACTAATATACATAGACTGTCTTTAGATGTTACACCTGAAAAATGGGCAGAAATGATAGTTAATGGGCAAAATCAGAATCAAAACATAATAATTGATGATAGAGTTGCTTCGTTTGATATTTTGACTAGTATTAATAAGTTCCTGAAGATAATTGGAATATAGAAGGAGGAAATAGAATGGCATTTAATATATGGATTGGAATCCTTGCCTTTTTATTTGTTTATAATGTTCCGATTGCTTTTTTACCTATAAGTAGTTCAAAAATTGTTGTTATAATTCTGCTGGTTTGGAGTACTTTTAAAGGTGAGATAAGGATTGGGAAAAAAAGCATAAAGCCCGTGATATGGATAATAATTCTTATTTTTTATTCATTTATTGTTGCTATTTTGAATTCATCAGGAGACTATAGTTTGATCTACTCTGAAATTTTATTTGTAATTAATCATACCATGGGTTCTTTATTGTTTGCTAATGTTTTATATCATTATAAAAAACTTTCTATTCGATATATATTGAAAATGCTTGTGTATATTGCCGTTGTGCAAGCAATTATTATTATATTGATGATAGTTTCAGCTTCTTTTTACTCAATAGTTGCCAATTTGTCTCCCTTGGCAACAAGAAATAGTATATATTTGCGATATGGCGGTGCTAGGGGATATGGATTGGCACAGTCTATTACCTATGACTTGGCAGTTGTTCAATCGTTTGCTCTTCTGTTTATTGTTTATTTATTTCCAGAATTTAGAAAAAATGAGCCAAAACTTTTTACCATATATTATTTATTGATTTGTTTCTCTATAACTGTAACTGGTAGAACTGCTTTCATTGGTATTTTACTTTCTATTCTTTTAAAAATAGTATATACAAATAAATTAAGTAAAAAAGGGGTTAATAGAGCTGTTACGACCTTTGGAGTTGGGGTTATAGCACTAAGTATCGGGATGAATTATTTGCAGAATACTTCATTCTATTCGAATTTAATAAAATATATATTCGAGTTTAGGATATCAGGTGGTATAGCTAGTACATCAACAGGAAGTAACATAATAAAAATGTTTGATACATTCAAAACGATTACATGGAAATCATTTATATTTGGAGATGGAAGATACAAAGGTGAGGGCGTGTATTATTATATGAACGTCGATGTTGGATTTTTTAGACAAATTTACTATTTTGGCATGATAGGATTAGTGATCTTGTTAATTGCTTATTGGAGCATTTACAAAACGACAATAAGAAATGTTCTGGATAATAGGTTTAAAAAAATGTGGGTATTATTTTTTATTTATGTATTGATTGCGAACATTAAGGGGGATTTCATTTTAGGCTGTGGTATGGCTATTTGTGAAATTCTTCTAATATATTTTGCTTCATATAGTCATAAGCGATTAGCGGAAAATGGGTGAATGTATGAAAAAAGTATTACTTGTTAATCAAGGATTTTCAAACAATTTGGGGGATAAGTTAATTGCCTATTCTTTAGGGTTGTTTCTCAATGAAAGTGGTTTTGAAGTTCAAAAAGCAGGCTTTACATGTTTCCAAGAAACAGATATAGGAAAGATTAATTTTAATAGCTATAAAGCAGAAAGAAAAATGGACTTACCGATTTGGATGAAATGGTTTTTGAAAAAAAAGAGAGCGACTCAAAAATATATAAGCAGTTTTGGGGATGATTATGACTATTTAATCATAGGTGGTGGACAATTACTTAAAACTGCTTGCTATTTCCCTTATGCATTGCGCAAATGGATTGATTTTGGGAAAAAACATGCAAGAAAAATTATACTTATTGGTGTGGGTGCTGATTCCTCATTCAGTCAAATTGAAAAAAAAATATATATAAAATCTTTAAAGGAATGCGAAAGAATAATTGTTAGGGATAGCTTTTCACAAAAAATTCTTAGTGAGATTTTTGGTGTCGAATCTAGCGTATTACCTGATGTGGCATTTTTATATAGTAAAAGTATGATTGGCCATTTTCGAGATGAATTATATCCAGTCGTTATGCCTTTTGATTTTGATACTTACAAATATCATTTCAAAAATACGAAAACTTTTGAAGAGTATTATTTCGAATGGAAAAAATATATAGATGATGAATTGGAAAAATGTGATCGAGTTATGCTAGCTTATACAACATCAGAAGATAAAAAGGCTTGTTACTTATTAAAAGATTATTTAGGAAAACAGTACAATAGCAAAGTATTAATTAAGGAAACCGATAGTTTAGATAGTCTGATTGATTGTATCTCACATGCAACTAAACTATATACGTCAAGAATGCATGCTATGATTATTGGATATATGATGAACAAAGATATAGAATGTGTATCAGTCTCTCAAAAAACAGATCAGTTTAAGAAGGAATTTTTGGAAGCAAAAAAACCGGCATATGTATATAGTGAAATATTAATCAGAGAATTAAATGACATAATGAAATAGCAATTGGAGAATTACTAATGGTAAAAGGAAGAGTAAGTATAATAGTACCAATGTACAATGCTTCAAAGTTTTTGAAGTATACTGTAGATTCATGTTTAAATCAAACATACGAAAATACGGAAATAGTATTAATTGATGACTGTTCGAATGATAATACTTATAGCATTGCTATTGAGTATGAAAAGAATAATTACAATATTAGAACTTTAAAGAATAAGGAGAATAAAGGTCTAATAAAAACAATAAACACTGCACTAGATTTTATTTCAGGAGAGTATGTACTAATTCTAGGTAATGATGACATACTCGGCATTGACCATTTAGAAGTTATGGTTCAAGCACTAAGCAGCGATGCAGAACTTTCTTTTGTATATTGTAAAAGTGTTTTGATCGATGAGAATGGTGAGGAGTTTGGAGAATCAGAGACGATGGATATTAATAGGAATATGTGTAGAATAGCATATACAAATCCTATTAATTCTTGTGGTTTGCTTATGAAAACAGAAAGTTTATTTACGGTTGGAAAATATCCTGTAATAGATGGATGTCCGAATTATGGAGAGTGGCTCCTATGGATTGAAATGTTGGAAAGTGGAAAGGCTTTGTTTGTTGATCAAGCCAAATCTTATTATAGGATTCATGCTAATAATTTGACAAAAACCTTTATGGATAAAAATAAAATACAAAAGAATTACAGCTACAATTTGATTTGCATGGATAGAGCGGTGAAGTGTTTAAGCTTCAATATAACACAAAAATTACAAATAGAAATACAAAAATTAATGTATATGATAAAAATGTTTTATCATTTTAGAATAAAAAGATAGTTATGAGTATATTGAGAAGGATTATTAATAAAATAAGTTGGGAATATCGGCGATATATCCATTTTGGTATAGGCAATTACAATTTAATAAAATCAGGAAAATTAGTTTGTGATATTAAGAAAATAAATTTTTATCAACGCGTTTATATTTATAAAGATGGTGGAAGATATGTTTTGGGTGATGGAGTACAGTTTGGGTATGACATAGGTGGAAGAAACAAACGTGGGTACGTTGAATTGCAAGCTCGAACTAAAAAATCCAGTATTTGTATCGGGCAAAGAGTTGCGTTTAATAATAATTGTACCATCTTAGTTTGTGGAAATGTTAGTATTGGTGATTGTTGTCGTATTGGTTCCGAAGTAGAAATAATTGATTTTGATGGACATGGAGTACCTCCTAATAAAAGAGGAAATGTAGGGAAAATTGCACCTGTACATATCGGAGATAATGTTTGGATTGGAAATAGAGCCACTATTCTTGCCGGAACTATTATAGGAGATAATAGCATAGTAGCGGCAGGAGCAGTTGTTAAAGGCATTTTTCCAAATAATGTAATAATAGGAGGAGTTCCAGCAAAAATAATAAAGAAGATAGAGGAAGACGATAAAAATGCAGAAACAAAGTAGAACATCATTACTTTTGTCAAATATGATTGTTTATGGCTTTAATCAAGTTATCGTGGTTTTAATTCCAATGATAATGTTACCAATATATTCAAGGCTTTTGCCTGATATCAGTGTGTTTGGGGCATCTTCATTGACAACAACGATTTCTACCTTAGCGAGTGCAATAGCAGGGTTTGGTATGTTTGATGCGGCAGTTAGGTTTGCATTCGATAATGATGATAATGAGTTTAAGAAGAAAGTATGTTCTTCTGCATTTGTCTTTATGCTTTGCTCATCTTTGGTTGTTTGCCTCATGATTATTTTGCTGAATAGACAAATATCTATACTTTTTTATGGTTCTTCGGATTATAAAGGTTTAGTAGTAATTGCAGGATTTATGGCATTTTTTACCGTTATGAATTCAGCAGCATTAATACCAATAAGAATAACTAATAATAAGAAGATAACACTGATTAATTCTTTAATTAAAGCTGTGGCAACAGCAGTTATAACTTTAGTATTGCTATTTAATGGTTTCTATTTATATGCGATTCCGATTGGCTCTTTAATCGGGCTGATTGTTTCATGGTTTTTTTCTTTTTTTGCTGTTCAGAGAAAATACACCTTGTTGAAAAAAGCAGATAAGGAATTAATAAAACGAATGTTTGTCTTTGCTGTT
>OJSI01000248.1_pt1 | contig 65086 bp, 70 predicted proteins | sample 1599401 | NCBI WGS metagenome assembly OJSI01 (sample SAMN04168658, study PRJEB22393) | human gut metagenome | biome: human gut microbiome; feature: stool | host: Homo sapiens | collected 2014-03-24
TCTGCGATAAGTTGCAGATACCCTTTGAGAAGATTTCCTCGGAGGACTTCTCGGCATTCCTGCGGATACTGAGCCTGTCCAAGCAGCTCAAAAGCCCCAACAATATGAGAGGAAAGGCCAGCCCCATCCCGCCCAACCGCAAGGCCAGACGTAAGCGGAAGTAAAATTTCCATATCCGGGAGCGGCAAAAAAGCCATCCGCCGGTTGATTGGCAAATGGCTTTTATGAAGCAGTATTCTGTTGTGGTGGTTGTTCCCAGTTTGGGAACAGCCACTATTGAAGATGCTATTCTTTGTTTTTCTGCGACATCTGCGCATGGGCTTCCTGCTGGACAAGCAGCCCCGCCGAAAAGCCGTATTTGAAGTGGCTTTCGTTTTCCTCACATTGAGCGATTGCCACCTGCTCCCGCAGTTCTTCAACCAGTGCATAGTCCTCTTTGCTCAGACGCTCAGATAAAGTGTCCATCAGGGCGGCACTGGCTTTGACTGCCTGCTTGAACCTCGATGAATCAGCGACCACCGTTTCACAGGGATAAAATCTGCCGTTATACATTTCTTCCAGAATCATGCGCCCACCTCCCTCAGACAAAAATCATCTCAGACAGGATGATTTCCTCTGCCCGGCTGCGGATGCTGTTCATGCCCCCGACCCACGCAAGCTGGTCACGGGCTTTCAGTTCCTCGGTGACACCCTCTGCCTCCTGCATCTGCGAGACAATACACGCCAGCCGGTCAGCGGCCTGTTCGTTCAGGTCAGCAAGATATGTCCAGAGTTTTTCCGACAGAAGCAGTGCATTGTACTGGCCGGGCCGGTGTTCTTGCAGAAACGCCTTGTGCATCCGGCCCCACCGCCCAATGGGGCGGCTTTCCTCCGGCAGCTCCAGATCGGGGATGTAGTAGTCTCCCACCAGCGTGTAGCTGATGCCGTTTTGATGGATTTTCTTTGGTAAATGCTCCATATTCGACCTCCTGTATTCAGTTTTTTCAGAATCCAGTTGATCGTGTCCCTGTTCATGATAAATTCAAGGCAACTGAACTCTTCACGAACAAGTATGGCATATCCATACTGTCAGCGGGATAAATGTCCTGCGGTCATCCGATCAGCAGACTTCTCCTTCCTCATGAGATCCTTCATCAGGATTATCCATATCTGACCGGAGGTGAAACAGAATGAAAATAAAGCTGATTGACTTCGGATTGGTTCCGGAACATTCTCCCCTCAGGCTGCACGCAAATGATGCAGGTGCAGATGTATATATTCCCTTTGACTGTACTTTAAAACCCGGGGAGATTATAAAAGTGCCTCTTGGATTTGGTTTGGAACTTCCTGACGGATATGCCGGCTTTGTATTTCCGAGAAGCAGCATGGCAGTAAAAGGACTGGTCTGTGAGCTGCCTCCTATAGACTCCGGATATCGCGGAGAGATCCATGCGATCATCAGCAATATCAGTAATTTCAGACAGTCAATCTCAAAGGACATGCGGATCGGGCAGCTTGTCATCACACCCGTGATCATTGCAGACTTTGTATTTAATCTCGGTAACAAGCGGGGAACCCATGCTTTTGGAAGTACAGGAGAATAGAAAAAGATTTATAACAGGTGCCGGCTTATTACCGGCACCCAGATCATTAAAATCAGTAGACAAAGGGAAAACATCACTATGATTACATTCGGAGAAAAACTAAAGCATTTAAGAAAGAAAAATCATCTTACACAGAAACAACTTGGTATATTAATAGGCTTTTCTGAAAGCTGTGCTGATATTCGTATTACTTTCTGCAAAAAAAGATTCTACAAATTCGTCTTTCAATTCATTCCTCCTCCAGCTAAAGATTTGAGTCTCCGTCTGTCCATTCTATAAAAGCGCTTGTCAATATTTCACATACACTTAAGAATATGAAAAAAATACATGCAGTAATGAAAAAAATACACATGATTAGAATTTTAGTAGCAATTTTCAGTTTTTCGATAATGATTTTCATTCGTTTCCCCTAAACTTGCTATTCACCATAATAATACGAACTCCCGCAGACACTTTCTCATTTTTTCTCTATGCATGATGGGGTTTTCTTTTACTGTCGCTTGGCAGATGATAGAAATATCATGTTTCAATATTTACTAATTCCCGCACCTTCGACAAGAAGTCATAATCGGTTTTACAACAAAATCCCCCGCTATACTGCTTAGCCTCTTTTTCGAGCCTCTTATCATCACCACCAGACATAAGCAGGAATGGTGTTGTCAAATCCTTTTGACGTATTTCTCTAAGCAAGTCTAAGCCGGTGCCATCCTTCGCTATAATCGGAGCAAATTTCATCAATTTCGATATTTCCCAACACCTGTAAGGCTTCTTTAACACCAGATGCTACATAAATTTCAAATTCTTTTCCCAAAACAGTAACTAAAAACGCTAAGTAATCTAAGTCATCATCTACAACAAGTATTTTTTCATTCTTATTTCATCCTCCTTACTGCGACAGTTCTTTTCCCTCGTCCTCGCTTATGTAACCATATCTCACCATCTGTTGAATAACATATTGTTGGCGTTGTTTTGCCAAGTCAGGATTTGCTGTCAATGAGTAAACGGATGGTGCGTTAGGGATACCTGCCAATAGGGTGCTCTCATATCCAGTCATATCAATAGGCTCTTTTCCAAAGTATCCTCGACTGGCATCCCGAACACAATAGTAGCCATCACCGAAATATATAGAATTAACATAGAGTTCTAAAATTTTATCTTTTGTATAGGTGTTTTCCAAACGGAACGCCATGAACATCTCTGCAATTTTTCGGATGAAGCTCTTTTCCTGCGTGAAATACATATTTTTGGCAAGCTGCTGGGTGATTGTACTTCCACCCTCTCTCAAGCTCCATGAAATCAGATTATTCCATGCAGCTCGTCCTATTGCAATCAGGTCAATCCCCCAATGCTGTTCAAAGCGATGATCCTCCACAGCTACAACAGCATCCAAATATAAGGGATATATGAAAGAAAAAGACAGGGATGTCCGTGCGGCAGACGAGGTTGAAATCGTTGATATCCTCCAAGCCTGCACCAACATCCGTGACCAGCTTCTACTCCTGCTGATAGCAGAAACCGGCTTCCGCATCGGAGAAATCCTCGGCTTGGATTATACCAAAGATATTGATTATAAACAGCATAACCTCAAGGTGTACTTTCGGGATGATAACGATAACGATGCCCGCGCCAAGAATGCGGAATACCGTTCAGCGAAGATAAGCAACGACACCTTCGAGTTCCTTATGCATTATCTGTCGGAATACCGGAGTCTGCTCCAGCATCAGAATCTGCTGTTCATCAATATAAAAGGAAAGACCGCTGGCAGACCGATGAGGGTGGAAAGCGTTTACGATATGCTGGAACGGATGGAAAAGAAAACAGGAATCAAGCTGACTCCTCATATGCTCCGCAGATACTACGCCGTATCAAGACGGAATTCAGGCTGGGTGCTGGAACTGATACAGTTAGCCCTCGGTCACAAGCATCTTGATACAACGGTTAAATATCTCGGCATACTGGACGATCAGCTCATGGAAGCAAGCCGGGAATTTTATGAGAAGCACTCGGATCTGTACGGCATCAAGAATTTGCTATAAAGGATGTGGAATGAAATGGCGGTGCTTGCATTAAAACAGGTTGAAACACAACAGGACGCTTCGATTCTGCAAGCACGGCTGCAGAAAGAAACCTCCGAAGTCAAAAATCCGTATAAAGGCAAAGTGATTGAATTCATGGTGAGCGAAGACATGGAAACCATAGCTGACCTTGACTATCCGGCAAGGGTAAGGTTTGAAAAATGGCTGCCAGATCATACAGACTCGGCAGAATATCGTCACTATCTGGTCTCGTTTGATAGGATAAAGCAGTATTCGGTAAGTAAAGAAATCCACATTGCAGCGGATGGAAAACCTGTCCGTCCGAATTATGAGAACACAATCCTGTTCCTGCTGTATCATCCCAACCCGGACATCCGGGCGATGTTCCGAAAAGCCACGAAGAAACACGAATTGGCATGGGATTTTACACGGGCTGTACCGGAGAAGCTGAAAAGGCAGATTTTCGATATCCTGCACTATGCGTTAGAAAATGACACAGCCTTTGAAACAAGGCGCAAGCATCTGTTAGGACTGAGAGAACTGTACGATTTCTGCGCAGACGAAAAAATCGATGACATCGAGCAGATGGAGCTGGCGCAGGAACAGCAATTCAAAGGCCTTGACAGTGAACGGCTCAAACCCTGCAACCGAGTCGGAATCATAAGTTTTTGCCGAAAAGCACTGTTCATGCAGACCGAAAAGATTAACTGGAATGCCCATGTCTGGTACATGGAACGTTTTCAGATACAGCCAGAAAGGCTGGATGCGGCAAGTCCGGTATCCTCAATCTCCTTCACAGAAGTTACGCATAAGAAAAACCGGGAATTACTGAAAAAATACATCCGATACGGACTTGGCATCACCAACCTGTCGGTGAGTGTGATTCGCGGAGAACATTCTGCTATCCGAAATTTTCTGAACGATATATGCCAAGATGAAAATGAGGATGTATGCTCGGTGACTCCGGCACAGATGGATGACTACTTCAAAAAACAGCGACAGCGATCGGTACAAGCTGAAACCTACAATAAGAATGTCATGTGCATACAGCACTTCTTCAATTTTCTCAAGGTTCGGCAGTACATTGAACGGATACCCTTCGATGCAGAATGCTGTCTGAAGAAAATAATCCCACGGCATCTTGACCGGAGTGTAGCTCAAGAGGCCGCGGATGAAATTCTCGAAAAGCTCTGCTGTTTCCCCGAAACGATAAGGATCATGTACCTGCACCTTTGGGGAGTCGGCCTGCGCATCAGCGAGGTATGCACCTTAAAGGGCAACGCCTACTACATACAGGGCAAGGACGCTTGGATTCAGGTGTATCAGATAAAGATGAGAACTTATAAGCGAATCCCGATTCCGGACGCCTTGTATAAGCTAACGAAGGTTTATCTGAAAAAGCATGGCATCAAAGCGGATGATTATGTATTCCAAAATGCAAAAGGCGGCGCATACTGCAAGTCAACCTTCCGCTACAATATGTTGAAATACTGCGAACTCAACAACATTCAGAACGGCGGCTATGTGTTCAAATCCCATGATTACCGCCATACGATAGCGACCTATTTTTACGACACGGGCGTATCGCTGCAGAGTATCCGTGATTACCTCGGTCATGACTACGAAGAAATGACCGAGCAGTATATCGACTATATGCCAAAGAAAATTGAAAAAGCAAGCGAGGAATACTTCAGCCGGCACAGTCTGGCGGCTTGCATGAAAAGAGGTGAAAAGACAGATGGATAACCGGATTTATTTATGGGATTTATATGACGAGGCAGAGAAAGCGAAATTCTTGAAAAAGCAGATCAACAAAAATCCATATTACGACTTAGAACCGATACCGGCATCAAAGCTGCGTGAGGAAATAACGGATTTTATAAAGTGGCGAAGCACGCAGGTCTGTTTAACGAGGCTGTATAACGGCCTGCAGCAGTTCAAAAAGGTGTGCCGGTTTTTACAGGATACTGCCAAACCCGGTTCGAGCCTGCATGACATAAGTGCAGAGGCATGGATAAAGCGGTTTAAAATATGGATGTTCAAGGAACAGATGCCTTTATATAAAAGACAGACCGCCATCAACGGAAACACCTTAATGGTAAAGGCTCGGGAAATATCCTACCTTGAACGCATGTTGAAATTCCTCTCAACGGATAACCGCCAGGAAGAAGAAAAGGATATCTGGGAGCTTGATAAGCTCGGCATCGAGTTCAGAGCCAATCCGATCAAGAGAGTCCGAACCTTAAACTTCACAAAGATATCGCAGGACGGTATCCGGCAGGAAGTGAAAAAAGGCATCTACCTCAACCTGCAAAGCGAAGCCATCGCCTGCGTGATAAAAGAACTGACAGCAGTGCGGAGGTTGTCACGGTATCTTGAAGAACGGCAGCCAGACATCCAGTCCTGCAAGGACATCAGCCGCAAGGTGGTTGAAGAATATCTTACCTACCTCAAAACAGAGGCAACGGAAACCAAACATTTCCATGCAGACCTAAACCGCCTGCGCTGCCTGCTGGAAAGCATCGGTCAGATGTGTGATTATCCGAATTTAATCGGGCTGTTTCTTACAAGAGATATTCCGCAGACGCCGAAAGCAGCCTTCAAAACTTATTCGGACGAAGAACTCAAGCGCCTCAACCGGGAGATTGTCAAGCTGGATGAGCAGACTGCAAGGCTGATGATTATCCATCAAATGCTCGGCACACGAATCTCTGATACACTGACGCTCGCTCCCGACTGCCTGTCGGAAAAAAACGGTGAAATCATTATCCGAATCCGGCAAATGAAAACAAAGCCTTATGAAAAACCAATCAGTGCAGAGCTTGCAGCTTTAATCCAAATGGCAATTGATTATACCAAAGAAAAATACGGGGATACCCCTTACATCTTCGTGGATGATAAAGATACAGCACACGCTATGCCATATACCAAAGTGCAATATCGAGTCACGGCGATGATTTACGACAAGGACTTAAGGGATGACAACGGTGAGCTCTTCGGATTCAGCACACATATCTACCGGCATTATTACGGCGTAAAGCTGACAGAAATGCATCTGGATGATTGGACTATCGCCAAGTTGCTGGGACACAGCAGTGTCCGGAATGTAAAATACTATCGCAAGATGAGCAATCAACTACTTGCCGATGAAACCCGAAAGGCACGGCAGAAGCTCTCGGCGATAATATTAAACAACTTAGACGGATGGGAGGATGAATATGAGCAAATACGAAAAGATGGTCGCCTGTAACCGAAAGAGCAGTGCGGACAAGATTGAACTTGCTAAAAAGACAATCTTTAAAATGCTGGATGAGGGAGAGAAAATAACGATTCCGAAGCTGATTGCTAAGACAGGATTGTCGAGAGGATTTTTTTACAAGAACCCCATTGTACGAAGCACACTGGACAAGGCACTTGAACAGCAGGTCGGAATGACTGATCCCCGAAAGAACATTCTCGATATGGCGATGGACAACGAAATCGTTGTATCATTCTTCATATTATGTCCGTAAATCACAGTATGCCGGTCTGAAAAATCTGCGCTGTTGCGGTAGTCCATAAAAATGGTCCCTGCCGTGTTCCAAGAGCCGTCCAGCAGGCGACGAAGGTAGTAGCTGTTATCCTCGCTCTGCGCCACCGGATAGTTTATCTTGGTATCGGGGCAGTGCAGCCATGCGATGATGTCCTTGTTTTCTGTCTGTAAAACCTCAAAATCTACTATGATCGGCGCAGTTTCCTGTACAGATTCTTGTTCCGACTGGTTGCTTTCAGCGTCCTGTGGAAGTTTCATTACTGCTTCCTTCGTAAGTGAATCGTTCAAATTTTGGCTTTCCAGCATTTCCAGCAAATACCCTGAAATTTTATAAATAGATAAAGCCGCAATTATCAGGCATACCGCCACAATTATAATTTTTTTCATTGTTAATAGTTCCATCGCTTAAATTAGCACAAAAAAGACGGTGGCGGTTTTTAAGCCGTCACCGCCTGTAACTGATGTTGTCAATGAGATGAAATCTCAATCATCTGTTATTTAGCATGCAGTTTTTTTCTTTTGCTGTAAACCGCCATACCTATAACACCGCCGCAGGAAACCATCATCAGGCTGATCCACAGCGCCATATTGCTGCTGTCCCCGGTCTGGGGGCTTTCTATTTGCTCAGAAGGCTTGCCCTGCTGTTCGGGTTTGGCTGGGTCGGTTGGGTCAGCCGGGTCAGCGGGGTCTGTCGGGGTGGTCGGGTCAGTCGGCCCAGCCGGATCGGTGGGATCTGTTGGAGTAGTGGGGTCAGTTGGGTCGGTGGGGTCGGTCGGCTTTTCGCTGGTTTCAAACGGCGTGTTAGAACCAAGGATTGCGTACTGGCTCAAATGGTCGGTTTCAAACACGAGGAAGTTTCCTTCCACCACCGCGTCAAAGCGTTCCAATGGGTCGCCCAGATACACCGCCTGATAGTATTTGTAGCCTTTCAGGTGGTCGTTCAGCGGGATTTTCACCGTCATGGGATTGTCCTTGATTTCAAGGGTTTCCCCATTCTGGCGGACGCTGATGTCGTAAATGGACAGCAGGCCCGGCAGCTCCTCTTTCAGCTCCGGACGGCTTTCCAGCACGCTTTCCTGTGCAATGGTGTCGGCATAAAGCTCTGCACCCTCTGGCACTCCATCGGTCAGGGAGATGGAAACACCGGTTTCGGAAGCAGTCAGATCTTTGGCGCCAGTATCCTCACCAGGTTTTGTTCCAGGATCAGTGCCCGGATCGGTAGAAGTCCCGGACGGGGATACTTTGATCACATCATTGGTGCAGTAGTAGCTATACATGCCGGTCTTTACCACGTTGGTGGTATAGCCTGCCGGAATATCTTCTTCGGTCGCACCGCTGACGCCTTCTCCAGCCACAGGCACTACAATTTTTGTCAGGGTTGTCTGACCCCAATCCTCCGCAGTTACGTTATCAACGGCGGTCTGATAGACCAACCACTGGGAATGATTCGGGTCTACTCCCCAATAAAATCTCTGCCCGTCCTTGATCAGCACTGTCATAGAGCTGATATCGCCTATTTTGGCGCTGATGGTTTCCCCTGAGTCGGTATATCCCTCAGGCAGAACGTCCTTTTCAAGTCCGTCAACGGTAGCAATTTGAACGGCAAGATATTCTTTTTGGCTAGGAAGTCCTTCCACCTTCACCAGCTCGTGGATATAGCCCACAGGCTTGCCGTTTGTTAAATCGCTGCCGGTGTAGATTGTTCCGTAATTAACGCCGTATTTCTTTCCGTCCTCGCCCTTGGTGAGAACCTTCCAGTCTTGAGCAACATAGTTACTTTCATATATGACATTTTCCCTTTCGGTGGTCTCCCCCTCGATGCCGGAATTGGCGGTCAGGGCAAGCTCTGTTTCCAGATTACCTGTGAAGGGAAGGGTTGAGGATGTTGTCGATACAAAGGCCGCAGAATAAGTGTTTTCACCTGCGCTCTTATACGCTGTCACAGAAGCGTTTGAGCCGACCTTGAGCAGACCCGGTGTTCCCTCGGCCATAAAGCGGATCGCCGCAGTCTGAGACGTTTTGTTTTCATTGATGGTCAGGGAGCCGTCTCCGGTAATTTCCAGATTGCCGCCCCAGCCGAAGCCCCATACAACCAGTTCGGCGATATGATTGTCACCCACCAGATGAAGCTTCAAATCGTCGCCCATCTCGTTGGTGGCAAGGGTCATTTCCGGGTGGTTGTAGTTTGTCAGGGTGATGGTGTTGGTAGCCTTGTCATAGACAGCGCCCTCCACCGTGTCAGCCTCGCCGCCGTTGCTATAAAGTACATAGCCATCGGGTTCTTCTACACTGCTATCATACAGCTGCACCCATGCAGCGCTCATGTCCCCGGACGAGGGGCCGTTCGCCGCAAACGCCGGCACAGCCATTCCAACAGCCATACAAAGCGTCAGCAGTCCTGCAAGAAGTTTGCGCTTTAGTTTCATGATTGATTTTTCTCCTTTCAAGATAACATTTATGTGAATACACGGGTTTGATCATTCTTTTTGGTGTGTCACCCCCCCCCTTTTTTCTCGGTGTTCTATGCCATCCGTTCCCCGGTGCGCCGGTTCAGGCAGCCAGGGCGGAACGAATAACCTTCTTTAAGCCTTATTTCCCGGCCGCTGTTTTTTTCCGTTTGTAGAACAGCATCCCCAGCAATCCGCCGCAGGAAACCATCATCAGGCTGATCCACAGCGCCATATTGCTGCTGTCCCCGGTCTGGGGGCTTTCTATTTGCTCAGAAGGCTTGCCCTGCTGTTCGGGTTTGGCTGGGTCGGTTGGGTCAGCCGGGTCAGCGGGGTCTGTCGGGGTGGTCGGGTCAGTCGGCCCAGCCGGATCGGTGGGATCTGTTGGAGTAGTGGGGTCAGTTGGGTCGGTGGGGTCGGTCGGCTTTTCGCTGGTTTCAAACGGCGTGTTAGAACCAAGGATTGCGTACTGGCTCAAATGGTCGGTTTCAAACACGAGGAAGTTTCCTTCCACCACCGCGTCAAAGCGTTCCAATGGGTCGCCCAGATACACCGCCTGATAGTATTTGTAGCCTTTCAGGTGGTCGTTCAGCGGGATTTTCACCGTCATGGGATTGTCCTTGATTTCAAGGGTTTCCCCATTCTGGCGGACGCTGATGTCGTAAATGGACAGCAGGCCCGGCAGCTCCTCTTTCAGTTCCGGACGGCTTCCCAGTACGCTTTCCTGCGCGATAGTATCAGCGGAAAGGGTCGCGTCCTCCGGCACACCGTCGGTCAGGGAGATGGAAACGTTGGTGTCGGAGTTGGTCAGTTCGGTAACATTTTTCTCCCACACAGCATAAAGCTGTATGTCATAGATACTGGTGGAAGCGGGGTTTTCACCGTATTGTAAGCTGCGGTAATAGCTTTCCCAATCGGCAAACCAGTCAGAATTTGCGGTGTTTGCAATTATGCTGTTACGTTCGCCAGACGGCGAGAAAGACCAGCCCGCAAAGATATAACCCTCACGCACAGGAGCTACTGTGCTGACATCGAAGAACTTGCTGTCTTCTGTGCCTGTCTCGTCAATTTCACGGACAGCTTTTTCCCCGTCCTTCAATGCTCCGCCGTTGGGATTGAAAGTAACCGTACAGCCTCTTGTAAAGATTGGCGCCAAGTTTAGGTCCCCTGCCCCGTATTTTAAAACGTTTTCAAAATCAAAGGTTATAAAGGTTTTACCGTCTTTTACCGTTTTTGTTTCACCCGAACCAATAATTGTATCATACCCTGATTCTCTCCAGTTTTTAAAATGATAGCCGGGCCGAACAGGATTTGGCAGAACAATCTGCTGCTCTTCCCGCTGGATATAATAGCGGTCAGGCAAATCCGCCAATTCTTCCTCGGTAAAATAGTTTTCCACGCCTTCATAGTTTATATTGTAATAAGGCTCATAAAAGGTAACATAGAACTGAGAGAAACCTCCGCCATACATCGATCGTACAGGCCCATGACCGACGTGTCCGCAGCCTTCTGTGCCCACTTCCTCGCCATCGAGTTTTTTACCGCCGGCATAACAAGCGTCTAAACGCATGGGTAAACCAGTATTGTTAACATATCCTGCATTGAAAGTATGCCCCGGAAGTTCGCATGCCGCTTCCAAAGCGGACTGTAAATTACTATATTCTTCTTCCCCATAGGCTGATGGGTCGATCTCTAATAACTTGTTTTCAATGGCAATCTTTATCGCATTGTCATAATATTTTGTTATGGGTTCCAGCTTTGACAAATCCGGCGTGCTGGTTGTTAAATAGCCATCACTTACATACCTCGGTTCATGAGCACTGTAATTAGAATTAGGAATATTAACATATCCCAAATACAGGTCTGCATTCATGAATTGAACCGTAGTTACATACTTCCAATACTGATAGTCCGCCGTGATACACGCGCAATTGCCCTTGTGAATGTCCATGTTGGGCTGTGCGGTGAAACTCTCGCCGGGCATAACCAGTATATCCATGTTGGTACTAGGCGTATCCTCATTCAAAACGTGGTCTACGTGTGTGTATTTCGGGCCGTCAGCGCCCGGCTCCTGTTCAGCAGGCGTAGTGGCTGCGGCTGCCGGTACGGCCATTCCCGCCGCCATGCAAAGCGTCAGCAAACCTGCAAGTAATTTTCGCTTCATGATTGTTTCCTCCTTGTCAAATAAGATTGTTTATCCTTTGGTGTAAGCAAAGGATAGAAGGGGCGCCCCTTCTAAAAATTTTTCCTGCCGGCTGCCTGGGACAGGTTTTGCATGAAGCCCCGCCTGCAGGCGCTTTTGCCGGTTTTGTTTTATCTCTCAGCCTTATTCCTCGACCACCACCTTTTTCCGCCTGCAGTCCAGTATTCCCAGTACGCCGCAGGAGACCAGCAGAACGATATAGACGGCGTTTTGCCCTTTATCGCACTGGAGCGCTCTGCGGGAGAGCGGCGCCCTGCATTTCGGACAGAATTTCACGCTTGGGGCCGGCCGCTGTTCCTTACACAGCATAATGCCGATCCTGCACGAAACAGCGGCGGTTGATCATCAGCTCGTTCTCAAGGTACTGGGCGACCATATCGGCTACGGCGGTCACCGCCCGTTCCTCTCCCTTGGCCGACAGGCCGGGACAGGGATCACTTACGGAAACCGTCAGTCCGGTTCCCGTGTCGCATATCTCCGCCGAAAGGCTGAAGGTGCTGACGTTCCCGTAAACCGAAAGCCGGGCGACCACCGCGCCGCTTTCATTCTTCCAGTATTCCGCCCCCTCCGCGTCCAGCACATCGTAAACAGCCATCTGCACATACCGCCGGACATAGGGAAGGAGCCTTTTCACCTGACGCATTCCGTTTCTCTCCTTTCGTTTTAATCGCCATACAGAGCGGAGAACTTCTCCTGCACATCACCGCAGTGCCGACCCATCAGTCACACGGCAAGATTCCGAAAAGCAGTATCATTTTGCTTTGACATTCCATCGCAGGGGCGGCGCAGTGAAATCGTCTGTTCAGTTCCAAACGCTTTTTCCTCCGCCGTTATGGAAAGGGAGACGTCTGTTCCGTCTGCTCTGCATTCGGCAATAATCTTTCCCGGCGCTTCCTCCCCAAAAGCAATCCCTTCCTGCCGCAGCATACCATACACCGAGCGCAGGACATAGGAGCGCACATAGGGAAGTTCTCTTTGAACGTATTCCATCATTTCTTTTCCTCCTGAATTTTTGGGGAATCGTGGCGGACGCCGGGAAGAAGTAGATTCCTAAGTCCTCATTTTAGGTGAAAAGAGGCCGGATTGTCTATGCGTAAACCCCGCCAATCGTATCAAAACAAGTGGCGGTGAACCGCCACTTGTGCATATTATATAAATCAAAGCAACTATTTTGAGGCTTTATATATGCATAACTTCTAATCGTTCCAAGTAGGGGATGAGGTGTGCTTTTCTTTCCTGATTTTTCCTTTCGCGGATGCCGAATGGCGTAAATTTCATTTTTCAGATGGGGAAAACGATATTTTTCATCAGGACAATTCGTTACCGCACACAAAAACACCCTGCCTCTCCGGAGAGAAAGCAGGGTGTCAGCCAGTATGTTAATCGTTGCGGTAAAGCAGGTACATAGTGATGCGGGATTTTGTGCCTGTCTTTTCGTACAGGGCGGAGATATGCCGTTCCACCGTCCGCTTGGACAGGAACAGGCAGTCGGCTATCTCCTGGGCGCTGCTGTCCGAGGAAATCATCTTGGAGAACACATCCCATTCCCGTTCGGTCAGCCCGTATTTTGCGATGAACGCCTCCCTTCGCTCTTCGTCCGACTTTTGGGAAGCAGGCGGCTCCTTGGGTTCTTTGACGGCGTTCATGCGGGCGGTATACACAGCCATAACAACGCTGACCGCCACGAACAGCACCAGGGCGATGACAATGGCGGCCAGGCTGTTGCCGGTGGACAGCAGCGCCACCGATCCGCTGGCGATCAGGGCGGCGCTCACGTTATTCATGGCGCGGCCCATGCCCGCCCACAGCGACGGCAGGCGCATATGCCGGGAAAGCTCCATAAAGCCCGCTGTGAAAAAGACAACGAAAAAACCCGAGGACAGGTAAAAGACCACCAGTCCAATCAGGAACGGAGCGCCCAGGTTCAGTACCACAATGGACAGAACCGACATCATCATCACGCAGTACATGATAAGCCCCATATACTTCCGCTTTCGGATATCGAAGACAAAGCCTGCGGCGAGGCCGCTGAGCGCCAGCAACAGGCGGGGCCACTGCCCGATATCCGTCCCGCCCGCATGGCGGAGGGTCACGGCGTTGTCCAGTGTGCTGAACACACATGCCATCAGCACTACCAGCAGCGCCAGCATAATGCCCGCCGTCCGTTTTTTCCGGGTGAGGGAAATGTCTGTTTCTGATTTTGAGGCCAAAGCCGCAGTCTCCGTCATTTCGATGCGGCTTTGGCCGGCCTGTCTCGTTCGGATGACCAGCAGGCTCAAAGCCGCCAGAAATACCGAAAGAAACGCCGCCTCCGCAACCTCCAGGTTGACAAGGTTGTTGTTTGCATACTGGAGCAGAATTCCCAGAGCGTAGGCGATCCCCGCCAGCCGTGCCAATGCATTGTCGCCGTCTATGGTGACGGAAGCCAGATAGTGGACGGCGCTGCCGAAAACGCCCAGCAGCAGAAACAGCACCATCCCTGCTGTCATAGTCGCCGCATAGGAGATATGCTGCTGGACAATGAAGGTACAGATAATCGCACCCAGCGCCAGGATAAAGGTCAGCGCGCTTTTATAGCGCCTTCCAACCCAGCGTTCCATGGCCGGATACAGGAAAAAGCCGACGGCGCTGGCGCCCAGCGCATAGTTCTGGGCAATGACGGTTTTCCCTTCCGTCACCGACAGGGAGATCATATTGACAAACAGATATTCCGCACCTAAAAAGACAAAAGTGAAAATGCCGACCAAAAGGATAAAGTGAATCGCCGGCTTGTTAAAAACAAAATGATGTTTCATATGTTTCCACCCCCGTCCTAGGGTTCTTTTACGATCTCAACCACATCGCCGATGTCGCAATCCAGAGTCAGGCAGATCCGTTCCAGTACGGAAAGAGCCACATATTCATCCCTGTCCAGCTTCGCCATAATAGAGGGGGCAATCCCTGTCATTTTCGACAAAGCAGAAGGCTTTATCTTTTTATCTATCAGCAGCTTCCAAAGCTTATTGTACTGAACCGCCATTTTGTTCACCTCATAAACAGAATATATTTATTATAGCAGAAACAATTTGATAAGTCGAGCTTTAATTTGACTTGTCAAAATATTTTATGAGAAAAACATTAACAGAGGAGTAACAGCAAATAGTCTGTGTTTTCTCTTTCTGCTGTATTCTCTCTTAAAGTGGGTACTTCAAGGCGGGTCAAAATGAACCGCCCCTCAGTCCACTGTTTAGGCATAGTTCTCCCTTGGCGGACGAGATTTGTTTTTTTCGGCTCACAGCAGATAGTATCGATTGGAGGTCGCACTGCCGTTTTCACGGCAGTGCGGCTCCTTTCGTATCAGTCCGGCTTTCTCTAAATCCTTGACGGCTCGTTTAACAGTGGAACGGGAGAGTGAGAGGAGGTCTCCTGACCACTGTCAATCCAAGTCATGTCCAGTTCACGCAAGGCACGCTATTAAAGCATTTTTTCTATAGTTCAAATCGTTTCCGGTCAATTGCTGTCAGCCTCTGTAAACCCGGAACAACCGGTAAATATTAGCCGGATATTGGCTGCGGCTAATAAAAGGTGTTCGTATTACTGTCAATGGCTTCCGACAGGATCGGCTACCATGCCCGCCTTAGCAGGAATGATATACAATATTCAATTGATCAGATTTACTATCTATACTATACCGTGTAATGGTCGGTTTATCTACGACTTTTCGACCACTTCATTTTGTCTTACAAATTGATATTTCCCTTTTCCAAATCCTTTGACTGCTTTAATTAATCCAGCATTTTTTAAATGGTTCAAAAGGTTCCCAGCCGCAGTTACAGAGATATTGATATTTTCCATAATCTCTTTTCTTCCAAAAATCTTATCAAATCCCATTTTCTCAAACAGAAGATTTGCTTTTTCTTTGGTGGCCTGGTTAGCATTCAGTTTATTAATAGCATTATGAATTGAAACGTTTTCCAAATCAATTAACGCTTTTTTCGGGTCAATTAACATCTTTTCCGGATCAATTAACACCTCTTTTTCTGGAACATTATAATTCAAATTATAAAGAATTACGAAAAAAGATGTTGGAGTTGATCTAAAAAGCGGTTCCACATCACTGCGATAATATATTGAGCGACGATACTCTTTCTTAATTTTTTTGAAACCACTCCCACGACGTTCCATAAAGTGCATTCGACTAAAAATATCAGCAATTACAGGATTTCGACGCTTAGAAGCAACATAATCTGTATCAAGATTCTAAACAATAGAACCATCAAACATTCCGCCAGGAGAATAAATTTCCATACGGTCATCAAAAATATCAATGTGCACTTCACTGCCGATTTCCATATAGTCCCTGTGGATCAGGGCATTTACAAGTGCCTCATGTACAGCTTGTTCAGGATATTCCGGCATTTCGATTCTGGCCAGTTCCAGTCTTTTCCCACCGCTTTTTGGTATTATTTTTTACAAATTCAATTCCATTTTGTAGCAGGGACACCAAAGATCCACTGAACTCCTTATCATCCAACGCTTCTAATACGCCTGACGCTTTATCTAAGCCGTACCAACGTGTGCAAAACAGGCGTGAATGGCGTATTGGAGATTCATCTGCAAATAGAGCTCCTGCGTTTGTCAATCTGCCACTCTCATCTGCCAGTTCAAAAGAAATAAAATCCGAATCGGTCAATTCGTTTCCTGTCCTCATACGATAAACAGAACGTAATTTAGTAAATGAAAAATCCTTCATCAAATAATGAGATATCACACTATCATAAGTTATATTTGTGCCATGCAGGACAAGCCGTTTCAGCGCAGTTGCATCTGCAGGAATACTCTCATTCCCTACCCGTACATAGGCAATACGGTTTCCGTCCGATACATAATAATAAGGAGTTTCCGCCTGCTTTTACAGATCTCTTCTTTCCCTTCGAAAAGATAGACCAGTTTTCCCATGAAACATCCCTGTTCTTTTCCGTCTTTTTGCCGATGGATATGATCGGATATGATCTTCATCTGCTTCGATATAGAGATACTCACAGGCTTTCTTTTCTACAGGGAGTTCTTCCATATGGGGGATCTCTTTTTCGATCGCATGCACCTTGTTCATCACAGTTGTTTTGGTAATTGTTTGTCCTTTTGTCTGGACGGAGTCTGCTGCATGCTGATAAGAATGTACTTCAGCCTCGCTCAGTACTTTTGCTTCGGCTACTGGAGTAAACCGTTCCCGGTTTGGAAGATGGAGCAGTTCATCCAGCAGACACCGTATCTTTCCCTCCGGATCCTTATATCCTGAAGCTGTACGATGAGTACATGGAGAGACCTCTGTCCCACAAAGCCCACATGCTGCTCCACACAGAGCACGAAATGTAGGCCAGGCAGGTTAAATCTTTGTAAAATGGTAGAATTTCTACCCCACTCTCCGGCGGTCAGTGCTAAAATAGGACATTGAAAAAAGTCGAAAAAACGGAGCGCTGCTCCGTGGGGAGGAGAGAGAACTATGTGGGAGATAGAGCTGAGTCTCTGCTATGCCATGCTGAGCAAAAATCAAAAGAAAGCGGCGGACATTCTTCTGGAGGACCCGGACGCCGCCCGGACCATGACCGTGCGGGAACTGGCCGGGCAGGCCGGGGTGGGACAGGCCACCGTCATCCGGATGCTGCAGGCTGCTGGATATGAGGGCTGGTCCGCTTTTCAGCGGGAGGTCTGGCAGGAAAAGGGAAAGCAGGAAAGAGGAATGCATGAGGCCCCTGCCAGGGAACCGGCTTCCGGAGGAAAGAAATCCCCGGCAAAGCGAGAATACAGAAAATACGAGGCCGTCTTCCAGATTATCAGGGATGATCTCACTATGATATCGGACATGGCGAAACATCTGGACCTGAGACAGCTGGAGGAGGTTGTGAAGGTCATAAAAAAGGCCAAGATCATAGATGTGTACGGGACAGATAACTCCGCGAACGCGGCGGCAGAACTGTCGGGGCGGATGCTCCACTTAGGGCTCACCAGCAGGAACTACTCGGACCTGTTCTTCCAGAAGGTCAGTGCCGGCCATCTGGGAAAAAGGGACGTGGCTATCGGGTTTTCCATATCCGGGGAGACCCAGGCTGTCATAGACTCCCTGGCTGCGGCCAAGCAGGCGGAGGCCGTGACAGTGGCGGTGACGGGGGACCAGGTATCTGACCTGGCCCAGATTGCGGACTACATCTTTATCACTCCCACCATCCACTTCTCGGAGATCAGCCGGTGGATTTCCTCCCGCATCTCCCAGATGGCCTTTGTGGACGCCCTGTGCGGCGCTATCATGGTCAGCGATCCGGACCGCTTTGACAAGATGCTGATACAGTCCACGAAGGAGTTTGAACAGGATATGCACAGAAAAGACGCGTAGAGCGATAGAAAACACAGCAGAAGGACTTTTCGGAGCATTGCTCCGAATGGTCCTTTTTTCGTGGGATTTTACAGAAAAACGCTTTACACAGACTTTACATTTTATTGAAGATTTCTTAAAATTCATTGTTTATAATCCGGGTTGTGTCCGAGAGGACCGAAAAGAAAGGAACCAAGACACCCATGTTCAGACGAATTTTAAAACAGGCTCTCCCCACCATGATCGCTTTTACCATGTCAGGCATGTACAGCGTGGTGGACGGACTATTTGTGGGAAAGGCGGCAGGGGACACAGGACTTGCGGCCATCAATATCGCCTGGCCCATCCCGGCTGTGATCACGGCCCTGGGGATCGGGATCGGCACAGGGGGAAGCGTCCTCTATTCCAATATGATGGGAAAGGGAGACGGGGACGGCTGCAGGAGAATGTTCAATACAACTGTGTCATTCCTTGTGCTGGCAGGTATCCTTCTGTCAGTCCTCCTCTTTGCGGTGAGGGATCCTCTCCTTCGCATCTTCGGTGCAGAGGGGGACGTGATGGAGCAGGCACAGCAGTACACCGGCATCATCATCGCCGGGGGCGTGCTGCAAGTGTGCGGAACGGGCATCACGCCTCTCCTTCGGAACATGAACCTGTCTTTTGCGGCCATGATCAGCATGGTGACCGGATTTGCGGTGAACATCGCGGTCAACTACTATCTGATGTTCCCCCTGGGAATGGGGATACGGGGCGCGGCCTTCGGGACAGTGACAGCCCAGCTCGTGGTGCTGGCTATCAGCGTCCTTGTCCTTGCCAGGGCCTACAGAGAAAAGGTAAGGCCCGCTCTTGAGAGGAGGCTGGCAGCCGGTATCTGCCGCAGCGGCATCACTGCCTTCGGTGTTTCTCTGGCGCCCACCGTGGCCCTCATCTTCACCAACTGGCAGTGCCTCCGGTACGGGGGAAACGCAGCGGTGGCCTGCTATGCTGTCATCTCCTACATTGTCTTCCCGGTACAGTACCTGCTGACCGGTATAGGAGACGGGGTACAGCCTCTCCTGAGCTACTACAACGGAGCGGGCCGGCCCGTGGAGCTTGGGCAGGTGAAACGGATCGCCCGCATAGGAGCGGGCGTGCTGGGGGCAGTGACTATGGCGGCGGTATTGATCTGTACACCATACATCGCCCGCTGGTTCGGACTCTCCAATGAGGCGGCCGTATTTTTCGGGACAGGGATGAGGATCAGCGCACTCGCATTTCTGGTGACAGGATTTGCAAAATTTAATCTCTCTTACCTGAACGCGGTGCTGAGGGCCAGACTGGCTGTGATCCTCACATTTGCGGAGAGCCTGGTCGTATCACCTGTATACCTGTTCCTGCTCCCGGCATTTACCGGGATGACGGGCATCTGGATCTCGCTGCCGGCGACAGCGGTCACTATGCTCGTGATCTATGGAATGATAAGCAGAAAGGAAATGAGTTATGAGAAAAAAGGTTAGCTTTCGAAAAGTGGGAACTGTGTGGCTGTTTGTCCTGCCCGCCCTGATCCCGCTGATCGTATTCTGGATTTACCCGATACTCCGGTCTGTGTATATCAGTTTTACAGACTGGGACTACATGTCACCAACATACAATTTTGTATTTCTTGACAACTTTATAGCGCTCTTCAAGGACGCACGTTTCTACGATGCCCTGTGGAACACCATCGTGTTCACAGTGGGGACCCTCATCCCCTCCATCGTCCTGGGACTGCTCCTGGCGCTGCTGATGCAGAAGGCGTTTAAGGGGAGCGGGATCATCAAGTTCATCCTCTTTTCCCCGTGGATCACGCCTACAGTGGCAATTTCCATCGTGTGGACATGGATCTATGACCCGGATACGGGAATTGCGAACACAGTGCTGGAATTTCTGCATCTTCCAGCACTCCAGTGGATCAAAAGCTCTGACACGGCCATGCTGGCGGTCATCATCGTGACGGTCTGGAAGAGCCTTGGATATGCCATGATCTTTTACCTGTCCGCCCTGGAGAAGGTTCCCAAGGAGCTCTACGAGGCGAGCGGGCTGGACGGGGCAAAGGGCTGGCAGAGATTTCGGGACGTGACGCTCCCGTGCATCTCGCCCACCACCTTCTTCCTCGTCATCATCACCATGGTCACCTCCCTGCAGGCCTACGACCAGATCCAGATCCTGACCCAGGGAGGTCCGTCGGGAAGTACGAGGACGCTTTTATATATGTATTACCAGCTTGGATTTGAGGAGTTCAACATGGGACAGGCTACCGCGGTGGCCATCGTCATGATCGTCCTGACCGTATTTTTGTCAGCAGTGCAGTTCACGGCGTCCAAGAAATGGGTTCACTACTAGAGGAGGGAAAGCATGAAGATAAGAACAGGAATTCAAAAAACAGGAAAAATGGTTATACTCCTTGTGTTCTGCGTGTTCACCGTCTTTCCCTTTGTCTGGATGGTCCTGAGCGCGCTGAAGACAAAGGCTGAGATCATGGACGTGTCGGCCTTCTTCCCGGCCGAGTTCCAGTGGCAGAACTTTTACGAGGTCATTTTCAATTCGCCTCTTCTGAAATACGTGGCGAACAGCCTGTACGTGTCGGCGTTTACCCTGCTCATCCAGATTGTGACCGGGGCCATGATCGCCTACGCCATCGTGTTTATGAAATTTAAGGGAAAGAAGATCCTCTTCGCGGTGATCATGGGAACCTACATGCTGCCCACGGCAGCCACCTACATTCCCAGCTACATCATCCTGGCAGACTGGGGACTTCTGAACACATACACAGGACTGATCATCTCCGGATGCGTCAGCATATTCGGCATCTTCCTTCTGAGGCAGGCCTTCATGCAGGTGCCTGCGGGTATGATCGAGGCGGCCAGGATAGACGGGGCCAACCACTGGCAGATCCTCTGGAGAGTGGTGTGTCCCATGACAAAGTCCTCCTTCATAACGATGGGACTTATGAACTTTATCACCTGCTACAACAACTACATGTGGCCCTCTCTGATCACGGACTCAGACTCAAAGATGCTGGTGTCCCAGGGACTTCGGAAGTTTTTCATCGAGGGCGGAGCCTACGGGACCGAGTGGCCCCTTGTCATGGCCGGCAGCGCCATCATCGTACTGCCCCTCCTGATACTGTTTGCCTTCACCCAGAAATGGTTCATCAACGGTATCGGCGGAGACACGGGTATGAAGGGATAAAACCCTCTTACATATATCATTCAAAACAAAGGAAAGAAAAAAAGCAAAAAAGGAGAAATATCATGAAGAAAAGAATTGTATCTGCACTTTTATTATGCGCTATGGCAACATCACTTCTGGTGGGCTGCGGCGGCGGTTCCTCCTCCTCTGAGCCCACAACGACAGCAGACGGAAAGCTCCAGATCGACCTGTGGTACTCAGGCGGAAAGACAGCTGTGAACGTGTTCCAGGAGATCGTGGACGACTTCAACGCATCCCAGGATGAGTACGAGGTTGCCACCACCACACAGGCAGACTACACAGAGACCTACGAGAAGCTCCAGGCAGGTATTGCCGGAAAGAACGCGCCGGACATGGCCCTTCTCGACACAGACAAGTCCAGAAACCTCTCAGAGAAGAACCTGGTGGCAGACATCAATGAGTTTGTGGACGCTGACGACGAGTTCGACAAAGAGGACTACATTCCGGTCTTCTATGACCAGGGCGTGGACGCGGACGGAAAGCTCTTTGCCCTTCCGGCCTACGGAACTACACAGGTGCTCTACTACAACAAGCAGATCTTTGCCGACGCAGGGATCGACCCCACCACCATCAAGACATGGCAGGACCTGGAGGCGGCAGCCGAGAAGATCACAACAGACAGCGTGGTTGGATGGGAGCCCATGTGGGGCTACGGGAACCTTGTGGACGCAGCTCTCAGCAACGGTGCGTCTCTCCTCAGCGAGGACGGCGAGACATGCCTGATCAACTCCAAAGAGTGGGTGGACGTATGGGAGAGCTTCCGCAAATGGATCCACGACGACAAGATCATGAAGGTAAACTCCGGCGGACAGGGCTGGGAGTACTGGTACACCACCATTGACGATGTGCTCCAGAACAAGGCCGGCGGGTACACGGGATCCTCAGGAGACCAGGCAGACCTTGACTTCAATATCGTAGGCGCCATCGAGCAGCCCGGATTTAACGACAACCCGTCAGCGCCCACAGCGGACGCGCTTCAGCTTGTCATGTTGGAGGGATCTTCCGACGAGGAGAAGCAGGGCGTGTACGAGTTCATGAAGTACTTCACAACACCGGAGAACCAGGCGAAATGGTCCATGGCGACAGGGTACGTGGCTGTCCGCGAGTCCACCCAGGAGGTGCCGGATTTCAAGGCCTACACAGATGAGAACCCCCACGCTCTTGTACCGCTCCAGCAGGCAATGCACGGCACATCTGCCCTCATCGACCCGACGGGCGGAAAGATCCTGGACGCTCTGAAGATCGCGGCAGACCAGGTGGAACTGGAGAACGTACCGGCGCAGGAGGCGCTGGATGCGGCGCAGGCAACTGCACAGGAGGCGCTGGACGCGTTATAAAATGAGACAGGAACTGAAATTTACCGTCAGCCGGGAGGCTGAAAATCTGCACAGGGAGCCGCTGGTGGTTCCCTGTGACACAGAAAGACTGTATATCAAAGTGGATCTGCCGGAGGAATTCCGCTATATGAGCTTTCTCATCCTGGAGGACCCGGAGGGACATATCCGTCTTCAGAAGCAGCTGGCCTGGGGAGACCAGGGCCTGTGCGTGGGAAAGGGCCCAAAGGACACTACCATAGGAGGCGTGCCGGGCAGGATACAGCCGGGAACGTGGCAGGTGTGCCTGGGCATCTTTACGGAGTATCTGCACCAGAGGCTGGGGGACAAGAGAGGCTGTATCACCATGACCGTGTCCGACGGGGAGGGCCCTGTGTCAGACCCCATGGGCGGCCTCGCCTGGGTGGAGGACACCCTGGAGATTTCCCCGGAAAAGTACCGCTGGGACAAGGTGTACGGCACAAAAAAGCAGTGGTATAAGGGGGATTTCCACACCCACACAAGGCTGTCCGACGGGAAGGAGCCCCTGGAAAATGCCATGAAGAAGGCAGTGGATATGGACATGGACTTCTACGTGCCCACAGAGCACAATCTGATGCACACAGGCTGGTGTGACACATCCCTGTGCATCCTTCCCGGCATAGAGGTGACGACGGACAAGGGACATATGAACCTGTTCGGCATCACAAAGCTGCCGGAGCGGATCCTGGACATTGTGGCTCACAACGGCGAGGAGATCGTGGACAGCTACATGGAGGAGACAATCCGGGAGGCGAGGGAGAACCACTGGATCACAAGCATCAACCACCCCTTCCTCACCATATGGAAATGGCGCTATGACCAGACTGACCTGGATGACATCGACTGCCTGGAGATCATCAACGACCCAACTTACACAGACGCCAAAGACTCCAACGAGAAGGCCGTGCGCTTCCTGGACGCTCTCTGGCAGGATGGTCATCGGATCTACGGTGTGGGCGGCAGCGACTCCCACAATCTCATAGAGGAGCGCTACGAGGGGGCGGACCTTCCCTCCATTCCCGGAGACCCGGCTACCTGGGTCTGCTGCGGGGAGCTTACGCCGGACAACCTCATGGCGGCCGTGAAGGCCGGGCACATGTGCGTCACCCGCTTCTGCAGGATGACTCCCGTGATCCACGGAGCCGGCAGGACCTTTCTTCCGGGAGATGAGCTCCCTGAGGACGTGGACAGAGTAACGATACAGGTGCTGATAGAGGGGCTTGCTGAAAAGCCGGTGGTCTCTCTGGTGAGAAACGGCGCTTCCCGGGAGCTGGAAGTCAGAGAGCTGGAGGTCAGAGAACTGGAAGGCGGAAAATGGGAGGTGCTGGCTGACGCTGAACTTGAGGAAGAAAAGTGGCAGTGGCTTCGCCTGGACGTCCGCAGCCGGGAGAAGGAATTCCTCGGCTACATGAACCCTGTGTTCAGAGGATCGGCGAACTCCCGGTACCGCACCTTTGGCGAAATAAAAAAGACAATGGAAGAACTTTAATATGATCAGAGGAATTTTATTTGACAAAGACGGGACACTGGTGGACTTTTTCTCCCTGTGGCTCCAGGCGGCCCTGGCTGTGACGCCCGCATTTCTCGAGGAAAACCACATCCAGCCGGACAAGGACATGACCGACTACGTGCTGCGTGCCATGGGAGTGGAGGACGGGAAGGTGGACCCGAGAGGAGCCCTGGCCTACAAGTCCTACCAGGAGATAGCGGCAGATATCTGCCAGGCGCTGGAAAAGAAGGGGATCACTCTGGATCCGGCCAGAGTCCAGGAGCAGCTGGAGCGCCTCTTCGACGAGAATGTGACTGGGAAAAATGTGAGCTACACGCAGGTCACAGATATCAAAAAGATGCTGCGGGCCCTGAAGGAGAGGGGCATCTGCGTGGGACTTGCCACGGCAGACACCATGCGCTCCGCCAAGAGCTGCCTGAAAAAGCTGGGCACCTATCAGGAGTTTGACTACGTGGGAGCCGATGACGGCGTAAAAAGACCCAAGCCGGAGGCGGACATGTTCCTGGAGTTCCAGCATAAATTCAACCTGAAGCCGGAGGAGATCGCTGTGGTGGGGGACACCTACAATGACGTGGCCTTCGCAAGGAACAACGGCGGCATCGCCATAGGCGTCTTGAGCGGCGTCAGCAGCGAGGAGGATTTCCGGGGAGAGGCAGACTATATCCTGGACTCTGTTAAGGAGCTGCCGGGGCTCCTTGAGCGGATGTCCTGAAAAGCGGCAGAAAAGAAAGTATATCAGACACGACAAGGAGGAATAACTGTGGCTGAAATTCAGTTAAACCATGTATATAAAAAATTTGAAGATGGAGTTACCGCGGTAAAGAATTTTACCCTGGATATTCACGACAGGGATTTCGTGGTGTTCGTGGGACCTTCCGGATGCGGAAAATCCACAACGCTGCGCATGATCGCCGGACTGGAGAAGATTTCCGACGGCACTCTTGTGATGGATGGAAAGACCATGAATGACGTGCAGTCCTGTGACCGTGATATAGCCATGGTATTCCAGAATTACGCGCTCTATCCCCACATGACCGTGGCGGAAAACATGGCCTACAGTCTGAGACTGAAGCATGTGCCGAAAAAGGAGCGCAGGCAGAAGGTGGAGGAAGTGGCAAAGATACTGGGGCTGGAGCAGGTGCTGGACAGACGCCCGGCAGAGCTCTCCGGCGGCCAGAAGCAGAGAGTGGCCATGGGCCGGGCCATTGTGCGCCAGCCCAAAGCCTTCCTGATGGATGAGCCTTTATCCAATCTGGACGCCAAGCTCAGGACCCAGATGAGGAGGGAGATACAGAAGCTGTACAGAGAGCTGGACAGCACCTTTATCTACGTGACCCACGACCAGACAGAGGCCATGACCCTGGGCACGAAGATCGTGGTCATGAAGGCCGGAGAGATCCAGCAGATCGCCTCCCCAGAGGTGCTCTACAATGAGCCGGCCAATGTGTTCGTGGCAGGATTTATCGGCATGCCGCCCATGAATTTTTTCAAGGGCAGATGCCAGATGCGCTATGAGAAGGTCTACGCCAGCACAGCGGGCATGCAGATCGAGCTGTCTGCGGAGCTGGCGGACAGAGTGAAGCAAAAGAGCGAGCTGGGCAAAGACATCATCATCGGTGTGCGGCCGGAGGATATGCTGATCGCTGACACGGGCATCGAGAGCCGCGTCCGCGTGTACGAGATGCTGGGGGCGGAGACCTACCTGTATTTTGACCACGACGGCGGGAACGTGGCGGTCAGAGTGGAGGCCGACACGCCCATCCGCAAGGGCGACCGGGTACACTTTAACTTCCGTCCGGAGAAGATCCATCTGTTTGACGCCCAGACGGAGGAGAGAATATAGAAACCGCGAAAAAAGGAAAAGCTTTGGCAAGATCAATCTGGGCCGAAGCTTTTTGTTATCATAAAAATATCTATTTTGTTTTTATCTATCGACATAGTATAATTTACATATCAGGAATAATCGATGGGATGTGACACAGAAGTGGAAAGAGAGCAGATTGACAAATACGAATTCAATACAGCGGATAAAAGGATAGCGGTCTACCCAAGCTCCGAACCTGACAGCCCTATTGTGTATATAAATACTTTTGAGGGAGAAGGTGATAATGTATACCGGGCGCTGGAAAACATGGACAATCCCGCTTTTACCCTTGTCGCTGTGAGCGGTCTGAAGTGGGAACACGATATGGCCCCGTGGGATATCCCACCGCTCTCGAAGAAAAGCACTCCCTGTATCGGAGGCGCCGACGACTATCTGCAGCTTTTAAGGGAAGAAATCATGCCGCGGGCAGAAAAGATGGCGGATGGCGTCTCGTGGAGAGGGTTGGCAGGTTATTCTCTGGCCGGGCTGTTTACAGTGTATTCTCTGTACCGGACAGACCTTTTTTCGAGGATCGCAAGCGTGTCCGGCTCACTCTGGTTTCCGGGCCTTATGGATTATATCACTTCTCATGAGATGAAAAGGATTCCGGACTGCGTTTACTTTTCCCTCGGGGATCTGGAGAGAAGGACAAGAAAGCCCTGTCTGAAAACAGTACAGGAAAATACCGAAAGAATCCGGAGTTTCTATGCAGGCCACGGTATTGATACGTTCTTTCAGCTCAATCCGGGCAATCATTTTAAAAATGCTGACCAGAGAACAGCAGCAGGCATTTCGTGGATTTTGAACAGGCAGGTCAAAGGAGCGTAAAGTAATCAAAAGGGTAAGCAATCACTTTTTGTGGAGGGAGATATCATTATGATATCAGCAGAAGTATTAGCCCACGAAAAAGAATTGGAAGAAAATTTACAAGCCTTAAGCAATAGAAACAGGAAGTCTTGATTTATCAAGACTTCCTGATTACTATGCCCTTATTAACACTAAACTTGAAAAAATTCAAAGCAGCTTTGGCTTGCCGCGCCTCAATATTAGAACGGCTTGACAGGGGTGAGCTACCTATTGACAAACCCGGCAATAAGTATCCATACGATGCGGGTACTAAGTTTGCCAACAAAAATTGTGTGAGAAAAAGCATATGAGCAGATATCGGCTTGCTCAGAAATCAGGAATTGCTCAGTCATCAATCTCTACGTTGCTGAACCGGAAAAGCGTACCCACAATCCAGACTTTAGAAAAAATATGTGATGGTTTTGGCATCACTTTATCGCAGTTCTTTGCCGAAGATGACAAAGTTTTGGATCTGACCAAAGATCAGGAAGAACTGCTAAAAGATTGGAACTCGATGGACAGTCGGCAACAGGAATTGGTGAAAGCGTATATACAGGGAATTATCAGGAAATAAGGACGTCTTCCAATATGTATGATTGGGAATTCTTCCCGCTGATACCAGTTTACGATCGTGGATCGTGAAACCTTTGCCATCAGCGCCGCTTCTTCCGGGGTCAGATAATTAAGATTTCCATTGCATCTTCGATTCCCGGATTGTAAAAGTTTCTTTCTTCTGAAATTTGCCAGAGCAACATTTTCTTCCATAGCAAGTTCTTTATAATCATTGCAGGGCGACAACTGATACTCTTCCTGCTCATCAAGAAATTTCTGAAAGCTATCTTTTGTAATCCGCTTCTGATCAGCGATAATAACGGTTGAAAAATATTTTCCATATCTTTTACTTTTCAGCAGCGCATAAACATCTTTTCTGCTGATTCCAAGCAGCCTTGCCATTTCCGGCATACTGATAGTTGCCTCATACAATTCTTTTTTTGCTTTACGATCCTCAACTGTCTGATACTTCGACTGTCCATTGTACCAATTCCAAAATTCTTCTTTGGGAATCCGTTTCCAGTAGTCAATTGTAACAGTCTCAAGATTTTCCCGTTTAACCAGATCATAGGCAACACTTTCTTCAATTTCCAGCAGCTGTGCAATATCACGCACAGAATAGGACCATTTCTTTAACTCCACCCCTGGCTCTTCTCCGGTCACTTTCTGGTATTTCACCTGATTGGCATACCACTTTTCAAAACTGGCAATATTGACCCGCAGCTTGCCGGCGATCTCCCTGGACTCAAATACATTTTTATGAAGGAGCCAGTACCGATCCGTCTTCTTAAGTCCTAACAATTCTCCCATTTCCGTTACGCTCATCCATTCTTCCTTTTTCCCCATAGAGAGTCCTCCCTTCCTGCTAAAAGGATAACGGAAATATAAAAATAACGTTACTATGTCGATGAACTTTTTTCATACGGAAATTATTTCCCGGAAGGCTGTTTATCCAGCCAGTCGTCAAAACTCTTCTTAGAGATTCGGTACTTCCCACCGTCCAACTGGATCCAGCGAAATTCATTCCTTTTCAAAAGGCTATAGACTGTTGGTCGGCTGACTCCAAGGATTTCCTGTAATTCTGCTACTGTATAACATCGTTTTTCTGCCATATTGCATACCTCTTTCCATTCTTTAATACGACAGTACCACAGGATCGCGATCTCCAATCCAATTAGAAAAAGACATAAGGGCACTTCTCAGTTTTGGTGCATTTTCCACCATCTCCTGTGCAATTCCCGTTAGATTTTGAATAAAGCTATCAATACGGCCATATTCCGGCTGCACATATGATGAAAACTCATCTACGATACGGTTCTCACCGTCTACCATGACTGCGCCTATCTGTATAATTTCTGACCTGTTTCCTCTCATTTTCTTTCTCGCATTTCCGGTAACCACACACATTTCAAGGTCAACAATCACATAGTACCTTCTCTTTATCATCGTCATCATCTCCTAGAAATCATATTTGTCAGGATTCAGCCCGGCTCTTAACAATAACTTTCTTCTGTCTTCAGCATACATAAATTCCAGCTTAACCGGATCCAATCCTGATAATTCTAATTCGGTTCTCTCTACAGCACAGCTCCTTCTGGTAATATCAGTCTCATCCATACATCTGCAGTGATTACTCATACTCCCACCTTCCTTCCTAATCGTCATTTTCTTTAAGTGCATCCCACATAAAGAGTTATGATTTGTCTCATCTTATGAGCTAAGAATAAGCTGACAGCTGGGGTATAAAAACACCAGCTTATTTTGTGGACACTTTTTTACTAAAATTCAACATATTGTATTTGAGCATTAAAAAAGGCCCGGGAATTTTCTCCCAGGCCACATAATTCGGTCACACCCTTTAATAAAAATCACTGAAGAGGTAAATTTTTAATCACCAATTCAATCTTCTCCGCATCATACGGTGGCACCAAATGAATTGACAATCGACCTTTGTCAATAAGATACGTCACACCGCCCTCCTTATTTACCGCTTTCTTTCTACAAAGCTCCGGATATTTCCTGCTGAAATTAGCCAGCCGTCGTTTCAGGTTGACATTATAAGTAAAGACATCAACCTGATCCTCTGCCTCATTAAAGAGGATGATTGTTTCTTTTTCATACTTTGTAAGCTTCAAATACTCCCTCCTTCCTGACATGTGAACTGGACACTAACCTGCCTGGGTATATAAACTATCGCCTCACGATTTTTACGTTCAAAAAATGCCATCGCGATGAGGCTTTTTCATCACCAAATGCGTCTGAGCCACATACAATCAGGCCTTCTCCCTTACCATCTGCTTTTCCAGATACTTAGGAACCGGCCTCCCTGTCCTTTTGGCAATAGCGATCTGCTTTTCCCGCAGCTTTTTCACAACTGATACACGTTTCTCAGGCTTCTTTTCTACATCCGGAAGCGCCTTCCCCGGATGATCTTTCTGGAGATTGACACATCCATCGATCGCATCATAATTGACCTCCATCCCGGACTCCCAGCTTCTCTCATAATGACCATTCTCATATGCTTTCTGCCACAGTTCCAGCCTATTCATCAGTCCCTGTCTGTTCTGCATTTTATTACGATCCGCTTCCTTTATCTGATCCTTTTGCACATATCCACGAAGGATCTCTTTTGTCTTCTGATCGAAGCCTTTTTCACATGCCTCCATAATCTTCTTTCCATAGCAGTCCAGGATAACACTGGGGATATTCTGATGGTATTTCTGATGTTCCATAAGAAAAAACTGCCGGCCGTCTATAATGATCTCATCTGCAGCCATCCAGTTTCCATCCATACCGTCAATCCGATAATCTTTCGTATCCAGTGTTACAAGCGCCCCTGCTGTATTGATCCGGATAAATCCGGCGATCCGTCTGGGCAGATCCTCATCTGCGTAATAACAGGCTATTTCCCCGTTCCGATTCAAAACAATCACATCACTGGCTTCTCTGATATCGGCTATTTTTCTCCAAATATCCATAATCGTTTCTTCTATCTGGATATAATTGACAGAGATGAGAAATCCTTGTCTGTTAATAACAGTTTGGGGATGCGGATAAAAGAGTATTGATCCGCCTCTTTTCCATAAAAATACCGAAACACCATGTTTTCATCCCTCCTGTTCCGTCTTCCATTTTTCCAATAAACTGACGATTATCCGTTCCATTTGCTCTTCTGAATATTCCAGCGGAAAATATTTCGTGAGCCTTTTCTCTGAAATTGTCACCTTTCTATTTTGGGTTTTAGGAGCAATACAATTATTAAATATCGAGATCATAAAATTCTGACTGATTGTTTCCGTTTCAAGATGTTTCCGCAATGCTGAAATCTGTCCAGGCTTGATGAAACCATTGTCCCGGATATATTCATAAATCCATTTCTGGATTTCCCTGTCGAGATATGAAATATCAACAGCTACCGTGAATTGCAGTTTCTTTTTATCAACAAGTTCGAGCAGTTCCGGTATAAGTTCCGTGAGACGAATATAACGCTGTATCTGCTTTGAACTTTCTCCAACCTGTTCAGCTAAAATATCTCTTGAAACAGTTCCTTTCAACTTCTGGCCATTTTGACCAGAAGTAATATCTGTTCTTCCTCCCTGGTGTTTCATGGCATCCAATTTCATTTTAAACGCATATGCCTTTTCACTCGGAAGCAGTTCTTCCCTCTGAATATTGGCATCTACCATTGCGATTACCGCTTCATCATCTGACATTTCTCTGATGATTGCCGGAATTGTAGTAAGACCTGCGATAGCAGCTGCATGCATTCTACGATGACCAGATATCATTTCATATTGATCATTCGCCGTTGGACGGATCAATACAGGAGTAAGCACTCCATTTTCCTTTACACTATCTACCAGATCCTGCATTTTTCCATCATCAAGAACTTTAAAAGGATGATCCTTGAAACTATGGATCCTGCTGATTTCTATCTCCATAGCCGACTCTTCATTCAGAACTCCAAGCATTTCGTCAATACTTGTCAGTTTAACTTTTTCCCCGCTTCTATTTTTCATTTTCCAAAACCTCCTCTGTCAGATTTCTGTATGCCTCTGCAACTTTACTCCTGGGACAGTGTGCATAAATACTTATTCCTTCTGCGCTTGTTTCGGCAGCCTTTACAGATATAGGAATCGTATTCTGAAAGACAACAATCCTTGATCCGTATGTTTCATGTACTTTAGAAGAAATATCTTTCGCATAATTTGTTCTGTAATCGACCATAGTAAGAAGAATTCCCTGGATTTTCAATTTACGGTTCAACCTCTTCTTTACCATCATGATTGTTTTAATTAACTGCTGAAGTCCTTTTACAGGAAGGTAAGCAGCCTGAACCGGGATAAGCACTGAATCTGATGCCACCAGAGCATTAATTGTCATCATTCCAAGACTTGGCATACAATCGATCAAAATATAATCGTATCGTTCTCTCATCATATCGATATAATCCTTCAGTATTAATTCCCTGCTCATAACATTTCCCATTGTCACTTCCAACGCAGAAAGTTCAATATTGCCGGGCATAATATCTATATTTTCCTCATGATGAAGAATCCCAGCTGCCATATCGATTTCTTCCTCATTAATAACAGCCGTCAGGATGTTTGCCAGAGTAACCGGAATTTCATCCGGTTCGACATATCCAGGGCTTGCAGTCAGACTTCCCTGCGGATCTGTATCGACAAGCAATACTTTATTTCCTTTCCTTGCTAATCCAATGCCAAGATTTACAGCAGTAGTAGTCTTTGCGACTCCGCCTTTCTGATTTGCTATTGAAATAACCTTACACATTTTTTGTCCTCCTCAATTACTGTTCCCAGTATTGTTCTGCCCAGAGTTTTAATATTGCCAGGATTTCCCGTTTCATTTTCTCCGGTGTATAACTGGATGGGAAATATCGGTGAAGCTGTTCATTTGTAAAAATCACTCTGGAGATTTCTCCCTTCTTAATCTCACTCATAATATCTTCCATCTTTTCTTTTGTGAGCTTTCCTTCTTTGCTTAACCTTTTCATCCGCTGCGCCTGTGACAGTGAAGGCGTAGACTGTGCATAATCCATAGCGTCGAGAAGCTGTTTTTGCTCTTCCTTCTTCAGAGAGGCGATCTCTACTGCAGGATTAAATCCGATCATTTCATCATCCAACTGTTGGAGCAGTTCCGGGATCAATTCTGTAATCTTGATATAGCGTTGAACCTGCTTAGGGCTGTCACCGCCTTCCTCTCCAATAATCTCGACTGTCTTTTTCCCTTTGAATTTGTGGTCAATTTGGCTACGCTTTCGACCGCCTTTTCTTTTCATTGCCTCATTTTTCATCATGTAGGCAAATGCCTTTTCGCTGTAGCTGATCCGCTCCCGCTGCAAATTAGAATCCACCATGGAAATAATCGCCTCGTCATCAGACATCACCCGGATGATTACGGGCAGCTTACGATATCCCAACTGCTGTGCCGCATATTTTCTTCTATGCCCTGCCACAATCTCATACACACCGTCCAGGACAGGTCTAACGATCAGTGGACTGAGTATCCCGTAATTTTGAATACTTTCTTTTAGAAGCGACATCTCTTTATCGTCCCTGACCTGAAATGGATGCTTCTTAAAATCACGAAGCCTCTCAATCTCAATTTCAATGACTTTCTCTTTTTCTTCCAATTCTTCCTCCTTCTTTCTTCTGAAACGTAAAAAGCCCGTTCAGATCAGATTTTTATAAATCCGATCCAAACGAGCTTCTCGTTTGACATATCCATGTAATTGATATTGTATCAGCTTTTTTCAGATAATCCGTAATGACGTACCGCCTGTTTATCCAGCATTTTCTCTTTTTTACTATCTAAAACACAGGCTGACATCTAACTGAGCACTCATATTAGCTAAACGCCCTGAAAAAAAGTATTAGCCACAGAGCATATTTATTAGCTGGAGCCGCCGATTTTTGTCCGTGTATTAGCTGAGATTTCATTCCTGACAGACCCTTTTTTCTCTCCAGAAAATGAAATAAGCGGGTAATTATTCAGCCGTTCCAGCTAATAATTCCCGCTTATATTTGCCGTCTCCGGGAGGATTTGAACCTCTGACCCCTCGCTTAGGAGGCGAGTGCTCTATCCAGCTGAGCTACGAAGACATTCTATGATTTTTGGCTTAAACACTGGGTTTTCAGCCTCTCGGTCAGATAACCGATTCTATGGTAACAGCCATTTTTTATGACTGGTAACCAACTTAAAGATAATATTTTTTTGACATCATACCTATCACCTTTTAGGGTAAAGGTTTTCTGTCAGTTTTGACCGTTTCGAAATCAATTCGAACTCGGTGCCGTTTCCCTTAGGGTAGAAGTATATGCACTCCTTAGGAGGCGGTCGCTCTATCCAGCTGAGCTATAGCGACTTATTAAAATAATGTCACAGTTATCATTTCATAATAACCGCCGTACTAGTATAGTTTAGCATTTTGCAGATATAAAATCAATCATTTTTTCATGGAGATATCTTTATTTTAAATTAGGACGGGATTTTTCATCCCGTCCTAAACTAAAAGTTAATTCTTCCCTGAAGCCACATATTTGCTTTAAATCTTCTTCCAACTGCAGGTTCTCCCAGTACTTCCTTTACAGGTACGCACACGTCAAACTGCAGTTCATTGACATCAAGTTTCATCACATATAATTCTTCTCTTGTTTCTTCATTTTCAATTGTATGCAGTTCCAATATTTCTCCCAGAATAGAATATCTGTCACATTCCACTCCATAGGGCATAAAATATGTATCCACAATACTGAATACATCTTCTGTCACAAGACGTTTCGAAACTTTGGAATAAATATCAATATCATCCAGAGTCAGGCTTTCCATTGCTGTCTGATCTCCGTTTCTTGCTGCGCTTAAAAGCATCATTCTGTTTCTTGATTCTTCCCTGCTCCGTTTCTCCAGCTCTTTTGTTTTCAGAACAGGAAAAAGAACTGTACCGGAATTACAAAGACCGGACAAAGTGACAGATCCGAATTTTATGCTTCCGCCTGAAAGCTGATTCTCTTTCATATATTCCAACACATTCTGAAGATGAAAAATAAGGCTGATCCCTACTTTTACATCTTCACATATGCCTACATATGCTTCCCTGTCCATTCTTTTTTCCACACTGATATCAGCATAAGAAGAAATCCCGCTTCCGATAAAATATGGATAATAATACTGTCTGAAAAAATTTTCCTCCATATCCATATCTCCGCAGAGCGCCACTCCGATTCCTGCTCCGCACTCTTTCTGGTATTCGCAGAAATCGGATTCTGTCTCTACTGATATCAGCTCATGACTGGAATAATGCTCTTCCATTTCTTTTAAAAAGGTATTCAGCTTTTTTCTTGTTGAAATATTTCCATATCCTATTGCTTTTAAATATTTATGCATCGGCTTCTTTCCTGAATCATTGTCTACAAGGATTTAGTTTTTCTTTTCTATTTTTTCCATTCCACCCATATATGGACGCAGTACCTCCGGAATCTTTACAGATCCGTCTGCCTGCAGATTATTTTCCAGGAATGCAATTAACATTCTCGGAGGTGCTACTACAGTATTATTCAGAGTATGGGCAAAATATTTGCCTTCTGCTCCTTTTACACGGATGCCAAGTCTTCTTGCCTGTGCATCTCCAAGATTAGAGCAGCTTCCTACTTCAAAATATTTCTTCTGTCTTGGAGACCATGCCTCCACGTCACAGGATTTTACTTTCAGGTCTGCCAGATCTCCTGAGCAGCATTCCAGTGTACGTACCGGAATATCAAGAGAACGGAACAGGTCTACTGTATTCTGCCACAATTTATCATACCATACCATACTTTCTTCCGGTTTACATACAACGATCATTTCCTGTTTTTCAAACTGGTGAATACGGTAAACTCCTCTTTCCTCGATTCCATGAGCTCCTTTTTCTTTTCTGAAACATGGTGAGTAGGATGTCAGTGTCTGCGGAAGTGTGCTTTCATCCAGCATTGTGTCGATAAATTTTCCGATCATGGAGTGCTCGCTTGTTCCGATCAGATACAGATCTTCTCCCTCGATCTTATACATCATGGAATCCATCTCTGCAAAGCTCATAACTCCGGTTACTACATTGCTTCTGATCATAAACGGAGGAATGCAGTAAGTAAATCCTCTGTTGATCATGAAATCTCTTGCATAAGCCAGTACAGCAGAATGCAGTCTTGCAATGTCTCCCATCAGATAATAGAATCCGTTTCCTGCAACTCTTCCTGCACTCTCCAGATCAATTCCATTAAAGCTTTCCATTATTTCTGTGTGATATGGAATCTCAAAATCCGGTATAACAGGTTCTCCGAATTTTTCAATCTCAACGTTTTCGCTGTCATCTTTTCCGATCGGTACAGAAGGATCAATGATATTCGGAATTGTCATCATAATCTTTTTGATCTTTGCTTCTACATCCTTTTCTTCATTAGAAAGGCTTTCCACTCTGTCAGCATTTGCCTGAACTTTTTTCTTTAATTCTTCTGCTTCATCCTTTTTACCCTGTGCCATACATGCGCCGATTTCTTTGGAAATCTTATTTCTCTCTGCACGAAGTACCTCAACCTCCTGCTTGATGTCTCTGTTTTTCTTATCAAGCTCTAATACTTCATCTACAAGGGGAAGCTTTTCATCCTGAAATTTCTTTTTAATGTTTTCCTTTACTACTTCCGGATTATTTCTCACAAATTTGATATCTAACATCTTTTACACCTCATCCTTTATATTAATTTTACTTGTTGCACCAATTTTACCTGTTGTATTTATTTTTCCGGTTGCTCCGATTTTGCCTGTTGCATTCATCCTTCCGGTTACGCTGCCTTTTCCGCCTGGCCGTTTCTTTGTTTCTTTTACATCCATGTTATATACTTCACTGAAAATTGCACGGTCCAAAGCTTCTGCTTCTTCTTCTGCAAGTTCTACATAACTTTCTCCCTTTACAATTTCCTTTATATAAGTATAACATCCTTCTCGGCTATGCATAGCATTAATTACCCATCCACTGTTATTTCCATCCAGCATTGCAAGTGCAAAACTTAATTTTCCGCCCATTTCATTAAAGGCATCATATTTCACTATACCCAGCTTTTTAAAGTCTTTTTCCATCTTTCGGTATATATCTTTTACATCCTGTCTGTTCTGTTTTGTCAGTTTAGCAAGACCATCAATTTCCGAAAATTTTGAAAGGATACTTTCTTCTAAAGTTTTGCCATCTTTTCCTCTCATAAACGAGTTGTAGCTATTTTTTAGTCTGTCATATTTCATACTTACATTTACATATAAAGCGAACAGAGCAATAATTAAAATGATCAGAAATAAAAATATAAATGCAGGATCTATTCCCAATCTTGATAATATTGTACTTTCCATTAAATCTATTCTTCCTTTCTTATGGACATAATCATATCGAACATACGTTCTAATTCATCATCCGAATAATATTCTATTTCTATTTTTCCCTTTCCCTTTCCTTTCACTGCAACATGTACTTTTGTACCGAACACTTCTTTCATTTTATCTTCTAAATCTGTATAAATAAAAGAATTTTCTACTTTTTTCTTCTCTTTTGCCTTTTTAGGATTTTTCAATTCTTTGATCAACTTTTCAGTCTCTCTTACACTCAATTTTTCATCAAAGATTTTATTTGCGAGAATATACTGTTGTTCCAGATCATCAATAGCGAGAAGTGCTCTTGCATGTCCTGTACTGATCATATCATCAATAATCATCTGCTGAACTTTTTCATTAAGTTTCAGAAGTCTCATAGAATTGGTAACTGCTGTCCTGCTTTTTGAAACTCTTTCAGCTACCTCATCCTGTTTCAGGTGATATTCTTCCAGAAGCTTTTTAAAAGCCATTGCTTCTTCAATCGGATTTAAATTTTCTCTCTGAATATTTTCAATGAGGGCAATTTCTACGACTTCCTGTTCATTATAGTCCTTAATGATAACAGGAACTTCTTTAATCCCTGCTATTTTAGCAGCTCTCCATCTTCTCTCACCGGCAATAATTTCATAATAATCATTTCTTTTTCTCACAATAAGAGGCTGAAGAACCCCAAATTGTTTGATAGAATCAGCAAGTTCCAGAAGGGCATCCTCTTCAAAATTTCTTCGCGGCTGCTCTCTGTTTGGCTCTACCATATTTATTTTCATCATCTGTTCACCGGTTTTCATTTCTTCAACATGTGAAGGCTCCTTTTTTTCCGGTTTTTCTGATGCTTTTGATGACCTGTTATCTGGAATGAGACTGTCAAGTCCTTTTCCTAAACCTTTCTTTTTTACCGCCATATTTTTCCCTCCACTATTTATTGATCACTTCATCTGCCAATAATCTATAGCTTTCTGCTCCTGCTGATTTTGAATCATATTGATTGATAGGCATTCCGTAACTTGGAGCTTCTGCCAGACGTATATTTCTGGGAATAATGGTTTTGTAAATATTCTGATTCAGATTATCTTTGACATTTTCTACTACTTGCAGCGAAAGATTTGTTCTTGCATCATACATTGTAAAAACAACTCCTTCTATAGATAAAACTGGATTTAATCTTTCCTGAACCAGTTCAATGGTATGTATTAACTGGCTTAAACCTTCCAAAGCGTAATATTCACACTGAATTGGAACCAAAACAGAATCTGCCGTTGTCATAGCATTAATGGTCAGCATACTTAATGATGGAGGACAATCAATAATAATAAAATCATAATTATCTCTGATTTTTTCCACTTCTTTCTTTATAATATACTCTTTATCATCAATTCCTATTAATTCTATTTCCGCTGCAGACAGATCTATATTTGTTGGAAGAATATCCAGATTTTCAGATACTTCCCGGCAGATAATATCTTCTATTTCTGCTTCGCCAATAATCAGATCATAAACTGTCTTTTCAACTTCATCTTTACTGACTCCTAATCCACTCGTCATGTTTCCCTGTGGATCCATATCAATGGAAAGTACTTTTTTTCCTTTTTCCGCCAGACATGCCGAAAGATTAATTGCCGTAGTCGTTTTTCCAACTCCACCTTTTTGGTTAGCAATCGCTATAATTCTTCCCATTTTTTATACTCACCTTTCTCATGATAGTTATTAGTATAACATCTTTTTTTGCTATTATCTACATTATGTTTCACGTGAAACATATTTTTTCTGTTTTTCATAAATGTTTCACGTGAAACATTTACTTTTTTGTATACGTTCGTACTTTCTTTTTCACTTCTATAACATCATCTTAATTTTCTCCCTCTATAAAAAATATATATTAATCTTTGCTATTCTGTACTTTACACTACTATCTTTATTTAAGGTACAACTGGTACTTTTTGATTATCCGCCTTAAAAAGTTTAAACCTCTCCATTGTTTAAATACAAATATGAAAAAAGAAAAATTCATTTTTTATCGACTGTAGCGTCGGTGTACAAGGGACAATACGCTCTATATTTTTGTAGAAACAAATCAAATATTTTCAAGACATATTTTCTATTAAAAAATAAAACCATTCCTCTAAGATGTTTCACGTGAAACATTTTTCAAAAACTCTTTAGTTATACTTCCATTTATGATAAAATATTTATAACTCATTCAGTATATATAAACATATAGGCGGATGATAATTATAAAAAAGAAGGGAGAATAAATATGAGCTGGAAAAAGAATCTTACAATCACAACTATTCTTGCCGGAACAACTGCAATTGGTATACATCTGATAAATAAAGCGATTTACGTTTCTGCCACCCTGGACAATCTGTTAAGTCATACACCCGAAAACTACTACGATTGGAAATTCGGTAAGATTTTTTATCGAAAAGCCGGAAATGGAAAACCTATTTTACTAATACATGATCTCTCCTCATACAGTTCTTCTTATGAATGGAGCTATATGATAGATGAATTATCAAAAACCAGAACTGTATATGCTTTGGATTTGCTTGGATGCGGAAGATCAGATAAGCCTGCTCTTACCTATACCAATTTTCTCTATGTACAAATGATCACTGATTTTATTAAAAATGTTATAAAAAGTAAAACAGATGTTATTGTTACAGGAGAATCTTCTTCTTTTATTTTAGGATCTTGTCAGAATGACCATGATATTATAGATCGGATTATTATGATAAATCCATCTGATATACAGACATCTGCGCATATACCTAATAGCAAAACTAAAATTTTGACCAAATTAATTCAGCTTCCTCTTATAGGAACACTTTTATATAACATCCTTACTCAAAGAAAAACCATAGAAAATCTGTTTTGTACCGAATATTTCTATGATAAAAACAACATATCTGAAAGAGATACTAAGGTTTATTACGAAGCTGCTCATATCGGAAATGCTGAATCCAAAAATCTGTTTGCAAGTATTTCCGGAAGATATCTGACTTCCAATATTAAATTATATCTTGAAAATTTAAACAACAGCATATTTATCATTACCGGAAGTAAGGAGAAGTATCTTGAAACTGCTTCAAAATATAAAGAAATACTTCCTTCCATTGAAATCACTTCTGTAGATAAGACATCATATCTTCCGCAGCTTGAAGATCCTTCAGGTATTTTGGAACAAATCAATATTTATCTTGATGATCTGACAGAAGAGTAAACATGAAATATCTCTGATCTGAAATAAAAGAACCGCTGCTTAATGCAACGGTTCTTTTGACGGAAGACCTGCTTTTCTGGGATATTTTCCCGGCGTACTTTGTATCTTATTTATTATAACAAAAGATCGTCCAATATCTGTTTCCGGAATCTTAAATTTCACTACTTTTTCTGCCTTTCCACCAAGAAGAGACAGTGCTTTTTCTGCATCCTTTAATTCTTCATCTACTTCTCCTGATTTATAGGATATAAAATATCCTCCCCTTTTTAAGAATGGGACACAGTATTCTGATAAAGTGGATAGATTGGCAACAGCTCTGGAGACGCATAGATCATATTTCTCTCTGTGTTGTTGATTTTTCGCATAATCCTCTGCTCTCCCGTGAATAGTATCGATTCCGGAAAGACCAAGCTCTTCAATTACTGCATTTAAGAAATTAATTCTCTTATTCAGGGAATCCAGAAGTGTAATATCCATATCAGGAAAAACAATCTTTAAAGGAATCCCCGGAAATCCTGCTCCTGTTCCGATATCAATTACCTTTTTTGTTGTATCAGACAAGAAGATATTCTTTTCTGAAAATGCCTTTACAATACAAATACTGTCAAGAAAATGCTTTTCATAAACTTCTTCGTATTCTGTAATTCCCGTAAGGTTCATTACCTTATTCCACTCAACAAGCATTTCATAATATTTTGAAAATTGTCTCTTCATTTCATCAGAAAGTATAATGCCAAGATCAGCTGCTCTCTTTTCAAATATTTTACTCATAATTTACTCCCGGTTTCTGTATTGTTCCATATATACAAGAAGAACTGAAATATCTGCCGGCGAAACACCTGATATTCTGGAGGCCTGCCCGATTGATACCGGACGGTACTCCTTTAATTTCTGCAGAGCTTCTATTCTTAAACTCTTTATACTATCATAATCAATATTTGCCGGTATTTTTTTATTTTCAAGTTTTTTAAATTGCTCTACCTGCTTCTTTTGCCTGGATATATAACCTTCATATTTTATATTTATGTTAACTTGTTCCCACACTTCTTCTTTCAGATCATTCGGAAATTCCGGACGATCTTTATCAATCTCTTCAAGACATTCATAGGAAAGTTCCGGACGCCTGATTAATTCTGCAAGAGAAATGCCGGAATTAAGAGGAGTGCTATTATATTTTTGCAAGATTTCCTGCACTTTTTTTTCAGTACCAACATGTACTTTTTTTAATCTCTCAATCTCTTCTTCGATCAACTTTTCCTTATAGAGAAGTCTTTGATATCTTTCTTCTGTGATAAGACCTACTTCATATCCCTTTTCAGTCAGCCTTTGATCCGCATTATCCTGTCTTAACAAAAGCCTGTATTCTGCTCTTGAAGTCATCATCCTGTAAGGTTCGTGACTTTCTTTTGTCACCAGATCATCAATTAAAACTCCTATATAAGCTTCTGAACGGTCAAGAACCAGAGGTTCTTTCTCTTGAAGTTTTCTTGCTGCATTAATTCCTGCTATCAGTCCCTGTGCCGCCGCCTCTTCATATCCGGAACTTCCATTAAACTGCCCTCCGCTGAAAAGTCCGTCAATTTTCTTAAATTCCAGTGTAGGCCACAGTTGTCTTGCATCAATACAGTCATACTCAATTGCATATGCATTTCTTACAATTCTTACATTTTCAAGTCCGGGAACTGTACGGTACATGGCATACTGCACATCTTCCGGAAGAGAACTGGACATTCCTCCAATATACATTTCATTTGTTTCCAGTCCTTCCGGCTCAATAAATACCTGGTGCCGGTTCTTATCTGCAAATTTTACAACTTTATCTTCAATAGAAGGACAGTACCTTGGCCCTGTTCCCTCTATCATACCTGAAAACAGCGGAGAACGATCCAGATTCTGCCGAATAATTTCATGCGTCTTTTCATTAGTATAAGTCAGCCAGCAGGAAACCTGTTCCTTTTGTATACTTTCCGGATCTGTAGTAAAAGAAAAAGGAACGATTCTTTCATCACCTGTCTGTTCTTCCATTTTACTGAAATCTACTGTATTCTTGTCTATTCTGGCAGGTGTTCCTGTCTTAAACCTATACATCTTGATTCCAAGCTCTTTTAAGCAGTCTGTAAGATAATTGGCAGCCTGAAGTCCGTTTGGCCCGGTATTCATACTTACATCTCCATAAATACATCTTGACTTCAGATAAGTTCCTGTACATAGAATAACTGCCTGACAGCGGTAAATTCCTCCTGAATAAATCTGCACACCAATAACTTTTTTCTTTTTTTCAGCGCCTGGTGTCTCTATATCTTCTGTGAGAATATTTACAACTTCTGTCTGTTTTATTTCCAGATTTTCCTGATTTTCCAAAACCTGACGCATTGTCCTGCTGTAACATGCTTTATCTGCCTGTGCTCTTAAGGAATGTACTGCCGGTCCTTTTGATCTGTTCAGCATTTTTGACTGGATAAATGTCCTGTCTATTACTTTTCCCATTTCTCCTCCAAGAGCATCCACTTCTCTTACAAGATGTCCTTTGGAAGTTCCTCCTATATTTGGATTACAGGGCATCAGTGCAATACTGTCTACACTTACGGTAAAAACAAGAGTTTTAAATCCCAGTCTCGCACATGCCAAAGCTGCCTCACATCCTGCATGACCTGCCCCTATGACAGCTACATCATATTTATCTTTACTTTCCCATACAGAATTTGCTGAAAATTTCATTTACCAAATCCTCTCCTACCATCTCTCCTGTAATACTGCCCAGAGTTTCATAAGCATCCATAAGATCAATTGAATAAAAGTCTTCCGGCATATCATTCTCTATACTTTCTATCACTTTCATCAAACTGTCTTTTGCACGTTCCAAAGCTGTTTTATGACGTATATTTGTAATATAGATTTCATTATTAAATGAAATTTCACCATGATAAAACATCTCTTTCACGATTTCTTCCAGCCGATCTATTCCTTTTTCTTCTTTTGCTGAAATTTCAATTACAGGAATATTTTCAATGTTATACTCCTTACATATTTTTTTGATTTCTTCTTTTGTTACTTTTCTTTCCAGATCTGACTTATTTAAAAGAAGGATTGATTTTTTCCCCTGAATAAATTTCATGATCTCATAATCATTTTCATCTAAATCATTGGAAGAGTCAACTACATAAATAATAAGATCCGCCTCTTTTGCATAATCTTTTGCCTTGTCCACTCCTATTTTTTCTACTTTATCGTTTGTATTCCTGATTCCGGCAGTATCAATAATATTCAGGGAAATTCCCTGGAGATTAATCGTTTCCTGAAGAATATCTCTTGTTGTTCCGGCAATTTCGGTTACAATTGCTCTTTCTTCTCCCAGCAGTACATTTAACAGGGAAGATTTTCCTGCATTCGGTTTACCCAGAATAACTGTATTGATCCCTTCCCGTATAATTCTTCCATCATCTGCAGTTTTCAAAAGAGTTTCTATTTCTTCAATAATTTCTTTTGTTTCTTTCTTTAAAACATTTCCATATCCATCAATACTGATATGTTCAGGATCATCTAAAGCAGACTCTATAAATGCAGTGTGGTAAATAATTTTATTTCTTAAGTCACTTATCTTTTCTTTTACGCTTCCCCGAAGCTGCTTAAGTGAACTTTTTAATGCATAATCATTTTGTGACTGTATGACATCAATGACTGCCTCTGCCTGTGACAAGTCCATCTTTCCATTTAAAAATGCTCTCTTTGTAAATTCTCCTGGCTGTGCCGGTCTGGCTCCATTTCTTATACAGGCTTCCAGAATCTTTTTTACAACATAAACGCCGCCGTGACAATCTATCTCTACTGTATCTTCTCCGGTAAAAGTATGGGGACCTCTCATCAGCATAACGAGAACTTCATCTATTACTTTTCCCTCTTCTTCAATAAACCCGTAATGAATCGTATGAGTTTTCTGATCAGACAGCCTTTTTCCTTTTTTATTTTTATATATTTTATCGGCAATCGCAAAAGCCTCTTCTCCGCTCATTCTTACGATCCCGATTCCAGACTCTGCCATCGCTGTGGATATCGCTGCAATCGTATGATTATTTTCCATACTCAATCTTCTCCTATATTATTGAAACAAATAAATCTTCCTAATTTGAAGAACGAAGTTTCCTATTGAATAAAAAAGCAGGGGTTTTACAACCCCTGCCCCTTTACTTTCTCACTGGTGTTACAACTACGCGGCGATACGGCTCTTCTCCTTCACTGTGTGTTGTTACATGCTTATCCGCCTGCAAAGCAGAGTGGATGATCCTTCTTTCATATGGATTCATCGGTTCAAGTGAAACTGCTTTTCTTGTTCGTTTTACTTTGTGTGCAATATTTCTTGCAAGATTTTCAAGAGTTTCTTTTCTTCTTCTTCTGTAATCTTCTGTATCAAGCTTTACTCTCACATATCCTGCCTGCATCTTATTTGCTACTCTGTTTGTCAAATATTGGAGGGCATCCAGAGTCTGTCCTCTTTTTCCAATGAGGATTCCCATATTATCGCCCTTCATATCAATATTAAGGGCTCCTTCTTCATCAATGGATGATTGAATCTCTACTTCCATGCCCATTGAATTAAGTACATTCTGAAGAAATTTTTCACATTCTTTCACTGTACCTTCTTCTACTTTGGCAAGTTCAGTTTCTGCTTTCTTAGTATCTTTTTTTATTTCTTTCTTTGTTTCCTTTTTGATTGTTTTTACAGGTTCTTTCTCTTCTTCTACTTCGAGATCAATATTGGACGGAACAGCTTCTTTTACCAGTTCTTCCATGCTTTCTTCCAACAATTCTTCTTCTTTTTCTTTCTCAGGTTTTCTTCTGGCTTTGATTACAGCCTGCTTCATTCCAATCCCTAAAAATCCTGCACTGCCTTTTTCGATAATATCGTACTCTAACTGATCACTTGTTACTCCAAGCTGGATCAAGGCTTCCGTAATTGCATCATCAAGTGTTTTTGCAGATACTGTGATTTCATCCATAGTATGTCCCTCCCTACATTTTCTCAAAAATAACCTGTAAAAGATCATTTCTGAATTTCTTATTTATTTTCGTTATAATTCTTTACAAGATTTGCTTTGGAAGCAAGACTTCCTGCCTTTGCGTTTTTCTTGTTTTCTTCCGCTTTTTTCAGTTTTTCTTCTTTTTCTTTATCACTGATAACTGAAGTCTTTGCTTTTGTCTGGATGCTTCTTGCATTTGTCTGAGCCATGGCATTTATTTTTTCTGCCTTTTCTCCACGTTTTTCACGTTTCTTTTCAGCTTTTTCTTTATTTTTTTCAATCAGTTCTTCCACTGACATTTTCTTCAGATGACTGTTAATGATCACCTGCTGGATACAACGTACTACTGCACTGATGATCCAGTAAATACCAAGACCTGCCGGCAGGGATATAACAAAGAACAATGACATAAGCGGCATCGTGATATTCATTGTTTTCATTGTTCCTGCCATTGGATTATCTTTATCCATTGCCTGTCCTGAAATAGCCTGTGAAAGTCTCATACTTAAATACTGTGTCAGAACAGAAAGGGCAGGAAGTGCAATTGCCGTTACAATGAGAATTACTGATGAAACTCCGAACTGACTGCTTATATCTGCTCTTTCAGTAAACATCTGCATCGGTGAAAGAGACAAATCCGGAATAGTAAGGAATTTCTGAACATCACCAGTTGCATTCTTGATTGCCGGAACATAACTTTCCATATCATAAACAACAGGATACAATGCAAACAGAAGAACCATCTGGATCGCCATAGTCAGACATCCGCCTGTCATGGATGTTCCATATTTATCATACACCTGCTGCATTTCTTCATTCATTTTCAGCTGTGACGCCTGATCTCTTTTATTCTGATATTTCTTTCTTATTGCTGTCAGCTCAGGATTCATAACGCTTGTCATTTTTGACGTTCTCTGCTGTTTGATCGTGAGCGGCATCATGATCATATAAACAATAATAGTATATAAAATAATTGATAATCCCACCAGACCTACATCTGAAGGAAGAATATTATCTAAGACCGTATAGATAACATTCATGACCTTTCCCAAAAGCCATGCAATCTGTCCGACAATAGGCCAATTTGCTGCTGTCAACACAACACCTTCCATATTTACTTATCCTCCGTTTATGGTCATTCGTTTTACAACCTCTCTTTCCATCATTCTATGGAACCGGGTCGTATCCTCCTTTTGCAAATGGATTACAGCGAAGGATCCTCCATACTGCCAGAAGCCCCCCTTTGAAGGCTCCGTATTTTTCCAAAGCTTCTATTGCATACTGCGAACAGGTGGGAAAATAAATACAGGTAGAATATCCTTTCATTCCTGAAAGATATTTTTGATAAAATCTCACAAGACCTATCAAAAACTTTTTCATGTCTTTCACTCCATTTACTGAATCTATATTACCCTCTCTTATTTTCTAGGAGGGTACCATTTTATGAAGACGGGAAAGATGCAGGAGGGCACTCTCGATTTCCTTAAAGCTTTTCCCTTTCGATCCTGCTCTTGCTATAACTACAATGTCCTTTCCCCTTAGAAACATATCTTCATTCAAACGGTAACTTTCACGTATCAATCTTGTTAAACGATGTCTTACTATACTGTTGCCAACTTTCTTACTCACTGAAATTCCAATTCTGTTTTTTTCCGTACAATTATCAATAACATACATAACCAGATATCTGTTGGCATTTGATCTTCCATTTTTATAAACGTACTGAAAATCTTTATTCTTCTTTAATGATTCGGAAAAATTCATATTATGATCCCTTTTTTTAGCTGGGAAGTCCAAAAACTTTCCTAATAAAATTAAGAAGAGAAGAAAAGGCCACAAATATGCGGCCTACGCTGATAATTTCTTTCTTCCTTTTGCTCTTCTTGCAGCAAGAACTTTTCTTCCGCCTGCTGTGCTCATTCTTGATCTAAAACCATGAACCTTAGCTCTTTGTCTCTTTTTTGGCTGGAATGTCATTTTCATTGATATCCACCTCCCTTATATTTTACACAGGAATACTCCCGCTTATTTCTAAAAGACATCGTTTTGATTATATGCAAAAAAGCCCCGCAAGTCAAGCAAAACCGACGATTTTGAAAAATTTATATATATAAATAGGAAGTAAAGTTATCAACAATTTGTGGATATCTTTTAATTTTTTTGTGGATAATATGTTAATTTTGATTTTTTTTATCTTCCAAATCCTTTATTTTACACAGATTTGATTTTCAAAAAGTTATCCACAAGCTTTTTTCATTGCTTAAATATCCGTTTTGATGTAGAATATAAGGGAGTGGTTTTTGTTATAAAATGCCTGAAATGCAGATAGATTAGGAGTTAATTGTAATGAACATCGTAGAAGAAAAATGGCAGGAAATCATTGAACATTTAAGGATTGAACATGAATTATCCAATGTTTCCTTTAATACCTGGATAAAACCTCTGAGGGTTTATAAAGTAGTAGACAACACGGTATTTATTCTTGTCAATATGAATGCCAGCGTCGAATATATTGATAAAAAGTACAGACTTCCTCTTACCGTTTCTATTGCAGAAATTACGGAAAAAGAATACGAGGTGGTATTCATTTCTGAGGACGATGAACAATTAGAGGAAATTATGGAGATGGCCTCCAAAACTTCTGAAAAAAAGAAAACAAAATCAGCTGCACAAAAGGCAGGTCTGAATCCGAAATATACTTTTGATACTTTCGTTGTAGGTGGAAACAACAGCTTTGCACATGCTGCTTCTCTTGCGGTAGCGGAATCTCCCGGTGAAGTTTACAATCCCCTTTTCCTTTACGGAGGTGTAGGACTTGGGAAGACTCATCTGATGCATTCCGTTGCTCATTTTATTTTGGAAAAAAATCCAAAGAAAAAAGTTCTGTATGTGACGAGCGAAACTTTCACCAATGAACTGATCCACGCACTGAAAAATCCAAAGGAAACTTCTATGGCGGATTTTCGTGATAAGTATAGAAATAATGACGTTCTGCTTATTGATGATATTCAGTTTATTATTGGAAAAGAAAGTACCCAGGAAGAATTTTTCCACACTTTCAACCATTTACATACAGCCGGGAAACAGATCATTATTTCCAGTGACCGTCCTCCCAAGGATATTGAAACGCTGGAGGCAAGACTTCGTACCCGGTTTGAATGGGGGCTGATTGCCGATATATCTACTCCTGATTATGAGACAAGAATGGCAATCCTTCAGAAAAAGATTGAAATGGATTCCTTACAGAAGTATAACATTCCGGCCGATGTTCTGGAGTATATTGCATCAAATGTAAAAACAAATATACGTGAACTGGAAGGATCTCTTAATAAACTGATTGCGCTTTACAAACTGGAAAATAATCAGCGGGAAATTGATATCACTCTTGCAGCAGAAGCTCTCAAGGATATCATTTCTTCCAAAAATCAGCGGGAAGTAACGCCGGAACTTATTCTTGATACCGTATCTGAACATTTCGGCATATCAATAGATGATTTAAAAAGCAATAAAAGAAATGCTGAAATTGCTGTTCCAAGGCAGATTTTCATGTATCTTTGCAGAAGCATGACAGATACATCATTGAAAGTTATCGGTATTATTCTTGGAGGAAAAGATCATTCCACCATCAATCATGGTGTAAATAAAATAAAATCTGAAATAGAAGAAAATGAAACACTTAACAATACAATAGATATCATTAAAAAGAAGATCAATCCTTTATAAAGGCTTGAATCTTTCGTGGAAAGCTTGTTTATAACTATGTGGACAAGCTGGGGATTAACATTTTGATTTCTTTTTTGTCTGTAACATGAACAGAGTTTTCCAAATCAGTTCCACATGGAAATAAAATGGTTTCCACATACTTTTTAAAGTGACAAATCCCTGAATACAAAGCCTTAGAGGGGTTTTCCACCTTATCAAAAGCCCTACTAAGAATAAGACGAAATTATAATATATATTTTTATTTACTTCGCGTGTGAAAGGAGTTATACACAGCTATGAAAATCATATGCAATAAATCAAATCTCGTAAAAGGAGTCAGTATTGTATCTAAAGCAGTTCCTTCTAAAACAACGATGCCTATTCTGGAATGTATCCTTATCGATGCCACTATGGATATCATAAGACTTACAGCCAACGATATGGAACTTGGTATTCAGACAGAGATAGAAGGAGAAATTATAGAACATGGCATGATTGCCATTGATGCAAAAATCTTTTCAGAGATTGTAAGAAAGCTTCCTGATAATGAAATTGTGATTGAGACAGATAACAATCTTCAGATGACAATTACCTGTGAGAAAGCTAAATTTGATATTTCCGGTAAATCAGGAGATGACTTTTCTTATCTTCCTATTATCGAAAAAAATGAGACTGTTACAATTTCACAGTTTACATTAAAAGAAGTGATCAGACAGACCATTTTTTCTATTGCTGATAATGAAAGCAATAAACTGATGACAGGAGAATTGTTTGAAATACAGAATGGAATTTTAAGAGTGGTATCTTTGGACGGCCATCGTATTTCTATTCGTAAAATTGAATTAAAAGAGCCTTGCGAAGACAGAAAGATTGTTGTTCCCGGAAAAACATTAATCGAGATCAGTAAGATTCTTTCCGGTGAAGCTGAAAGTGAAGTATGTATGTACTTTACAAATAATCATATTGTATTTGAGTTTGATAATACTATTGTTGTTTCCAGACTGATCGAAGGAGAATACTTCAAGATCGATCAGATGCTTTCCAGTGATTATGAAACAAAGGTAAGGATCAATAAAAGAGAGCTTTTGAATTGTATTGACAGAGCTACTCTTCTTGTAAAAGAAGGGGATAAAAAACCAATTATTATTAATATTGGTGACGAAGTTATGGAACTTAGGATCAAATCACAGTTGGGCTCTATGAATGAAGATATTATGATCCATAAAGAAGGAAAGGATCTTATGATCGGATTTAATCCTAAATTTTTGATCGATGCTTTAAGAGTAATCGATGATGAGGAAGTGGATCTTTATCTTATGAATGCAAAGGCGCCATGTTTTATTAAGGATGAAGCAGAAAATTATATTTATCTGATTCTTCCTGTAAATTTTAATGCGATTTAAGGAAAGAGGAGAATAAAAAATGCAGTCTGTACATTTAAGGGATGAATTTATCAAGCTGGGACAGGCGCTTAAGGCGGCCGGGCTTGTAGAATCCGGTGTAGAAGCAAAAGAAGTGATCCAGGACGGCCTTGTTAAGGTAAATGGTGAAACCGATACAAGACGGGGCAGAAAGCTGTATGCCGGAGATATTGTTACTTATAACGGGGAAGAGATAAAAATTGAAGATTAAATCTTTGAAACTCAAGAATTTCAGAAATTATGATATTCTGAATCTGGATTTTGATGATTCTACTAATATTTTTTATGGAAATAATGCCCAGGGAAAAACAAATATACTGGAATCTGTCTACCTGTGCGGGACAACAAAATCCCACAGAGGTACAAAAGACAGAGACATGATTCTTTTCGGACAGGATGAAGCTCATATTGAAGCATTTATCGAAAAAAGAGGAATTATTTATCAAATTGATATTCATCTGAAAAAGAACAGTCCCAAGGGAATTGCCATAAATAAAATGCCTATCAAAAAAGCCAGCGAATTGTTTGGTATTGTAAATATTGTTTTTTTCTCACCGGAAGATTTAAATATTATAAAAAACGGTCCTTCAGAGAGAAGAAGATTTATCGATCTGGAGCTTTCACAGCTTGACAAAGTATATCTTAGTAATTTATCTAATTATAACCGTATTATAAACCAGAGAAATCATTTGCTGAAAGATATAGTAAGACAGGAACATACAGAAAAAGGCCTTCTGGATACATTGGATATATGGGATATCCAGCTTGCAGAATATGGCGAAAAATTAATAGAAACAAGAAATAAATTTATTAACCAGGTTAATGAAATTATTTCAGATATTCACTGTAGATTAACCGGAAATACAGAAAAAATAGAGGTTTCATATGAGCCTGATACAGGAGAAATGTCTCTTTTGGATTCGTTGAAAAAATACAGGGAAAGAGATATGCGTATGAAAAGTACCACCTGCGGTCCCCACAGAGATGATATATGTTTTGTAACAAACGGAATAGATATACGTAAGTTTGGATCGCAGGGACAGCAAAGGACGGCAGCTCTTTCTTTGAAGCTTTCAGAGATTGAACTGGTAAAAATGTCTGTAAAGGATACCCCTGTACTCCTTCTTGATGATGTTTTGTCTGAACTGGATAAATACAGGCAAAACTATTTATTAGAAAGTATACATGATATTCAGACTTTGATTACATGTACAGGAGTAGATGAATTTGTAAATAAGCGTTTTTCTGTTAATAAAGTATTTCATGTCCATCAGGGGCATGTGACAATGGAGAACTAGGAGGATATTATGAGTACAGAAAAGGTACAGCATGAGTATGGTGCAGATGAAATTCAGATATTGGAAGGACTTGAGGCTGTAAGAAAAAGGCCCGGTATGTATATCGGAAGCACATCTGCAAGAGGATTGCATCATCTTGTCTATGAGATTGTTGATAATTCCGTAGATGAAGCATTGGCAGGATTCTGTGACAGTATTTATGTGGAAATCAATAAAGATAATTCCATTACAGTAACTGACAATGGGCGGGGGATTCCGGTTGGAATTAATCATAAGGCAGGCATTCCGGCTGTAGAAGTTGTCTTTACTGTACTTCATGCCGGCGGAAAATTCGGAGGCGGAGGATATAAAGTATCCGGAGGACTTCACGGAGTAGGGGCTTCTGTTGTAAATGCTCTTTCCAATTGGCTGGAAGTGGAAATCTGTAATGAAGGAAAAATTTATAAACAGCGTTATGAAAGAGGAAAAGTTATCAATAAACTGGAAGTGATCGGGGAATGCGATCCCGATAAGACAGGAACAAAGGTAACTTTTATGCCGGATGATACTATATTTGAGGAAACCGTTTTTGAATATGATGTGCTTAAAAGAAGGCTTCGGGAAATGGCGTTTCTTACCAGAGGCCTGAAAATTGTGTTGACAGATCACAGACCAGAGGACGGAGATGTGGAAAAGTCCTTTCATTATGAGGGGGGAATCAAAGAATTTGTAACGTATTTGAACAGAAGCAGCACTCCTCTTTATGAGGATGTTATTTACTGTGAAGGAATGGTAAATAACGTGCAGGTGGAAGTTGCAATGCAGCATAACGATTCCTACACAGATAATACGTATGGATTTGTTAATAACATTACAACTCCTGAAGGCGGAACACATATTGTAGGTTTTAGAAATGCGCTTACAAAGACCTTTAATGATTATGCAAGAAAAAATAAACTTTTAAAAGACAGCGAGCCAAACCTTTCAGGAGAAGATATAAGAGAAGGCCTGACAGCTATTGTCAGTGTAAAAATTGAAGAGCCTCAGTTTGAAGGACAGACAAAACAAAAGCTTGGAAACAGCGAGGCAAGAGGAGCTGTGGATAATGTAGTGAGCAGGCAGCTGGAAATCTATCTGGAACAGAATCCATCGATTGCCAAAACCACTATAGAAAAATCGGTTCTTGCCCAAAGAGCAAGAGAAGCAGCAAGAAAGGCAAGAGATCTGACAAGAAGAAAATCTGCTCTGGATGGAATGTCCCTTCCGGGAAAACTGGCAGATTGTTCAGATAAGGATCCTGCAAACTGTGAAATTTATATTGTAGAGGGAGATTCTGCGGGAGGATCTGCCAAAACGGCAAGAGACAGGGCAACACAGGCTATCCTTCCTCTTCGAGGAAAGATATTGAATGTGGAAAAAGCCCGTCTGGATAAGATTTATGCCAATGCGGAGATAAAAGCAATGATCACTGCATTCGGAACAGGTATCCACGATGATTTTGATATATCAAAACTTCGTTATCATAAGATCATTATTATGACAGATGCCGATGTGGACGGAGCACATATCAGTACGCTGCTTTTGACATTTATGTACAGATTTATGCCTGAGCTTATAAAGCAGGGATATGTATATCTTGCAAAACCGCCTCTCTTTAAGCTGGAAAAAAATAAAAAGATCTGGTATGCCTACGATGAAAAAGAATTAGACAAGATTCTGCAGGAAGTAGGAAGAGATTCAAATAATAAGATTCAGCGCTACAAAGGACTTGGAGAAATGGATGCTGAGCAGCTCTGGGAGACAACCATGGATCCGGAACACCGCATTTTGGAAAAAGTGGTGATGGATGATGAGACAACATCAGAGCTGGATCTGACCTTTACAACCCTGATGGGGGATAAGGTAGAACCAAGACGTGAATTTATTGAGGAAAACGCAAAATATGTTCAGAATCTGGATATATAATTTGAATGCCTGATAAGCAGACAGAAAGGTAGAAAAGAATGGAAGATAACATTTTTGATAAAGTCCAGGAAGTAGACCTGAAAAAAACAATGGAGAAATCCTATATTGATTACGCCATGAGCGTTATTGCTTCCAGAGCGCTTCCGGATGTAAGAGACGGATTAAAGCCGGTGCAAAGAAGAATCCTTTATTCTATGATCGAGCTGAACAACGGGCCGGATAAACCACACAGAAAATGTGCCCGTATCGTCGGTGATACCATGGGTAAGTATCATCCTCACGGAGACAGTTCTATCTATGGAGCCCTTGTCAATATGGCGCAGGAGTGGTCAACCAGATATCCTCTTGTTGACGGTCACGGAAATTTCGGAAGCGTGGACGGAGACGGCGCGGCTGCCATGCGTTATACAGAGGCAAGGTTAAGTAAAATATCAATGGAGCTGACTGCAGATATCAATAAAGATACCGTTGATTTTGCACCAAACTTTGATGAAACGGAAAAGGAACCTGTTGTACTTCCGTCAAGATTTCCAAATCTCTTAGTAAATGGTACTTCCGGTATTGCAGTCGGAATGGCAACAAATATTCCGCCTCACAATTTAAGAGAAGTTATTGACGCTGTTGTGAAGATCATAGATGATCAGATTGAGGACAAGGGCGTTACTACAATGGAAGATATATTGAATATCATAAAAGGACCTGACTTTCCGACAGGAGCCACTATTCTCGGAACAAAGGGAATTGAGGAGGCGTACCGGACAGGAAGAGGCAAGATCAGGGTTCGTGCAGTGACAGATATAGAGACTCTTCCAAATGGAAAAAGCCGGATTATTGTTACGGAACTTCCTTACATGGTAAATAAGGCAAGACTGATTGAGAAGATTGCCGAACTTGTCAGAGATAAAAAGATTGACGGAATCACAGAATTAAGTGATCAGTCCAGCAGGGAAGGGATGAGGGTATGTATTGAACTAAGAAGAGATGCCAATGCAAATGTCATTCTGAACCAGCTTTACAAACATACACAGCTTCAGGATACTTTTGGAGTCATTATGCTTGCTCTGGTAAATAATGAGCCGAAAGTAATGAATCTTCTTGATATGCTGAATCATTATCTGGCTCACCAGGAAGAGGTTGTAACAAGAAGAACAAAATATGAGCTGAATAAGGCAGAAGAAAGAGCTCATATTTTAAAAGGTCTGCTTATTGCTCTGGATCATATTGATGAAGTGATCAGTATCATTCGTGGTTCTGAGACTGTGCAGATTGCTAAGGCAGAACTTATTAAACGGTTTGATCTTTCAGACGCGCAGGCACAGGCAATTGTAGATATGCGTCTTCGTGCTCTGACAGGTCTGGAAAGAGAAAAACTGGAAAAAGAATATAATGAGCTGATGGAGCAGATCAAGGAATTAAAAGCTATTTTAGCAGACCGGAAAATTCTTCTTGGAGTGATCCGTAAAGAAATTCTTGTGATCCGCGATAAATACGGCGATGACAGAAAAACAAAGATCGGTTTTGATGTATATGATATTTCTATGGAAGATCTGATTCCAAAAGAAAATGTGGTTATCACAATGACAAAACTTGGCTATATCAAGAGAATGTCAGAAGATACCTTTAAAGCTCAAAACAGGGGCGGAAAAGGAATCAAAGGAATGCAGACAATTGATGCGGATTATGTAGAAGAATTGTTCATGACAAATACACATCACTACATTATGTTCTTTACAAATGCAGGACGTGTATACCGACTGAAAGGATATGAGATTCCGGAGGCCGGAAGGACAGCCAGAGGAACAGCGATCATTAATCTTCTTCAGCTTATGCCGGAGGAAAAAATTACAGCAGTTATTCCGATTGATGAATATCGGGATGGAGAATATCTGTTCATGGCAACCAGAAAAGGACTTGTAAAGAAAACTCCTCTGAAAGAATACGCCAATGTAAGAAAGACTGGACTTGCAGCCATTACACTTCGGGAAGATGATGAACTGATAGAAGTAAAATATACGGATAATGACAGGGATGTTCTTCTTGCTACAAAATACGGACAGTGTATTCGTTTCAGCGAGAAAGATGTAAGGCCTACCGGACGTACTTCTATGGGCGTCAGAGGAATGAATCTGACAGATCATGATGAAATTATCGGAATGCAGCTTGATTCCCAGGGAACACACCTTCTGATCGTATCAGAAAGAGGAATGGGAAAACGTACTTCTATGGATGAATTTACTACCCAGAACAGAGGCGGAAAAGGTGTGAAATGCTACAAGATCACCGAGAAGACAGGAAATGTTGTGGGCATTAAGGCAGTAAATGAAGAAAATGAGATCATGATCATCAATACAGAAGGAATTGTGATCCGGATGGAATGTGCAAGTATATCTATACTTGGAAGAATTACCTCTGGAGTGAAACTTATTAATTTACAAAAAAATGATAAAGTTGCAAGCATCGCGAAAGTAAGAAAAGGCGATGAAGATGATAATGACTCGGAAGAGGAGACAAAAGAGCAGTAAAATATTGATGTAATCAATAAAAAGAAATAAAAGCACCCTGCAATTGATACGCTATTTAATGGCTGTTCACTTGCAGGGTACTTTTTCTTTTACTTATCTTTTTTACTTATTGTAAAATCTGCTGTGTTCAAATTCCCGGATAATGATCTGGGCAGTTTTTTCAACAGCGGCAATTACAAATTTAGTACATTGAGCTTTTCTCTCCGGAGAATCTTTTTCCATACCTCTTGTCAGAACACGGCAGCAGGTTCCGCCGCATGTTTCCTTGAAAAAGTCATGCATTTCATTGCACAGCTGGAAGCAGAAACCATTGCTGGGATCACCGGGTTCTGTCCGTCCGAAAAAGTAGCCAATGCACATAGTTGAACCTGCAAGAGCGCCGCAGATACAGCCTCCTCCGCCAAGTCCCCATGGAAATCCGGTGCTCATGGCAAGAGCGTCATCAGGCATATCCAATTCAAAATTTTTTTTAATCGCATAAATTACAGATTCTGAACAGGTGAAACCAGAATGGAAAATATCTACAGCATCCTGTTTCAGGTGTTCCATGTCAATAGATGTAGTCATAGAAAAAACCTCCTTTTGTAGATAAGATAATTATAAAATGACCCGGGGTATAATGCAATTGGGGACGTAACATTTTTTAAGTTTACTACGTGTCAGATTGCATTATACCCCGGGTATTTTTGTAATTTTATACACAATTTTATATAATAACATGTCATTCATTCGATTATGGAATGAATCTGCACAGAAAAGGAATTGATTCAAAAAGGAAAATTAAATAAAATAGAAAAAGAAAATAGTAATGAAAATAAGGAGGGAATAAGAGTGGAACATAGAGAGAATGATTATAAAGTAAATGATTTAAGAAGTGCTCTTGATTTATTAAGAAGCCTGCCGGGACAGCTGATAGAAACAGATACGGAAGTGGAGCCGATGGCGGAATTGTCCGGCGTATATAGACATGTAGGAGCAGGAGGAACGGTGATGCGCCCTACAAAAGAAGGACCTGCCATGATTTTTAATCATGTAAAAGGACATCCCGGGACAAGAGTTGCAATTGGACTTCTGGCAAGCAGAAAGAGGGTGGCAGCTCTTCTTGGCGGAAAACCTGAAGATCTGGGAAAAATGCTTTATCGTAGTGTGGATCATCCGATTCCGCCTGTTGTTACAAAGGAATCGGCTCCATGCCAGCAGGTCGTACACCGTGCGGATGAAGAGGATTTTGATCTCTATAAGCTTGTTCCGGCGCCTACCAATACGCCGGATGATGCAGGTCCTTATATTACAATGGGAATGTGCTATGCCACACATCCGGATACAGGACTAAGTGATGTGACGATCCACAGGCTCTGCATCCAGGGAAAAGATGAGCTTTCTATTTTCTTTACGCCGGGAGCAAGACATATCGGAGCTATGGCAGAAAGAGCAGAACAGCTGGGACAGAAACTGCCGATTTCCATCAGTATTGGTGTAGATCCGGCAATAGAGATCGGTTCCTGCTTTGAGCCGCCTACTACTCCTCTTGGTTATGACGAACTTGCAGTTGCAGGTGCTCTCCGCGGAAAACCGGTAGAGCTGTGCAAATGTCTTACAGTTAATGAGCGGGCTATTGCAAATGCAGAATATGTAATAGAAGGAGAAGTGATTCCGGGCGTAAGGGTACAGGAAGATCAAAACAGCCATACCGGATATGCAATGCCTGAATTTCCAGGATATACAGGACCTGCAAGTTCCAATTGCTGGCTGATTAAAGTAAAAGCTGTGACTCATAGAGAAAATCCTATCATGCAGACTTGCATCGGACCAAGTGGAGAACATGTATCTATGGCAGGAATCCCCACAGAAGCCAGTATTTATGGAATGGTGGAAAAGGCAATGCCGGGAAGGCTGAAAAATGTATACTGTGCTTCCGCAGGAGGCGGAAAATATATGGCGGTCCTTCAGTTTCAGAAGAAGGAAGCAAGCGATGAAGGGCGGCAGAGACAAGCAGCGCTTCTTGCATTTTCTGCTTTCAGTGAACTGAAGCATGTGTTCCTTGTGGATGATGATGTGGACTGCTTTGATATGAACGATGTATTGTGGGCAATGAATACACGGTTCCAGGGAGATGCGGATATTATCACAATTCCAGGCGTCCGCTGTCATCCGCTGGATCCATCCAATGATCCGTCTTGTTCCGTAAGTATCAGGGATCATGGGATTGCGTGCAAGACTATTTTCGACTGTACTGTTCCATTTGACCAGAAAGACAGATTTAAAAGAGCAAGATTTATGGATGTAGATCCTGAAAAATGGACAAAAAACGCAAAATAAGAGGAAGAAAATGAAGGAAAAAAGAATCGAAAAAGAACTTTCTTTTTCAAAATTAATAATAAAGTTTACAAAGATAGGAAATGATTATCATATTATTCTTGAGGGAGGAAACAGACCTCACATAGGATGTACTGTTTTGGCAATTCCCCGTCCTTCTTTGAAGGAGGATGGAAGCATAAGCAGTACAGCTTCTGTTATTAATGTAACCGGTCATAAGGATGAATTTCTCTGCAGATATCTTGCAGAAAATTTTGCTGCCAGGGAAAATGCAGTAACAGTATGCACAGGCGGATTCCACACGGATCATATTACGAAAGAGCAGATTGAAGAAGTAAAAGAAGCAGTTTTTACAGTTTGCGAAGAATGGAAGGAAGAATAAAAAAAGCAGGCGGACTGGCCGCCTGTTTTGCATTTAGAGGATGGTTTACTTTATTAAGAGAATCAGATTTCTGCCCGCCGCATTACCAGATAGCTGAAAGTATTGATAACAAAAATGCAAATAGCTAATGTCAGCATTCCAATAAACGGATTGCCGCTGGAAATACCTAAAGCCATAAGGCAGAAGGAGAAAAGCGCCGCAAAAATATCGGGAAAGCATACCGTAATAACGGGGATTCCGCCAACAACAAGCAGAGGCAGACCTACAGCGATCAATACTTTTCCAGGCTTGGCAGATCGGTAAAATAAAATGGCGATCAAATATCCAGCGGAGAAGAATATAAGCATGATAAGAAAGGTAATAATAAGATCCACGAAAATTTTTATTATCGGATTTGCTTCATACATAAAATTAAAATACAAACTGGAAGAAAGAGTCATATAACGTACATTATTTACCGAAATAATATCTATGATATATAGAAACAAAGTATCAATAATGGACATGATCAGGCTAAGGATAGAAATAGTAAGTAATCCTCCCAGGAAAATCTTTTTTCTTGATACTCCGTTTTGCATGAACAGACAAAAATATTCACGGAACAGACAAAGACCTACAATGAGACAGAAAAACTCAGAGGAAAAGCCAATTCCGCCTGTATTTTTGTCTCCGGCAATGTTCATTCCCACAACAGCGATAGCGAGAATAAGAGCAATTACGATATAGTAAATAATTAATGCTTTGGAAAGATCAAGGCATTGATATTTTAAAATTTTTTTCATATAAAAACACTCCTTTCGATAACAGCCAATTTATATACTTGTAAGATGGATAAAGAGTTTCTGCAGATCCATAGGAGACTTTTCCAGTCCTTCAGGAAGGTGCTTATCAGACTTTCCAAGGATATATGCCGATTTCAGACCGCCAATGACATCTGCTCCCAGAACCTCTGTATATTTAGGAAGAGAAGATAAATAACTATCTACTTGTGAAATAGTTCCGGAGACAGTGTAACTGTTGGCTAAAAGGTTATCGCGGGATTCATTTTTAAGAATTTCTCCTTTTTTTATAATAATTACTTCTTCTATGACATTTGCTACTTCTTCAATAAGATGAGTAGAAATTACTGCTGTAAATGGCTCTTCACTATATTTTTCAATCAAAATTTTATAAAATAAATCCCTATGGTATGCATCCAGTCCGAGAACAGGTTCATCAAAGAAAACATAAGGAACATTTACGGATAAAGCCAGAATATTTCTAAAAATAGATTGATATCCTGTAGATAGGCTTTTTATTTTCTTCTTTATATTTAATTCAAACATTTCAGAAAGTTTCAAAGCATATGCTTCATCAAAAGAAGGATAAAAATCTTTTGATATTTTGAAGGCGTCTTTTACTTTCATACTTTCAGGATACAGATTTTTCTCATTGATCAGAAAAATTTTTCTTAAGGCGTCATCGTTTTCAACAGATGGGACACCATCCACAGTTACATACCCTTCATCGGGATATTTGCGGTTACTGATAATATTAAGAAGCGTAGATTTTCCGGCTCCGTTGCGACCAAGAAGGCCGTATATTTTACTCTCCTCAAATGTGAGATTTATCTGGTGCAAAGCCCTGGTATCCTTAAAAGATCTGGATATATTCTTTACCTCGATTCCTTTCATTGTGAAAACCCCCTTTCAATCATTGCAATAATATCGTCACTGGTAATTCCCAGCCTTTTGGCTTCTTCGATCAGGCTGCTGATATAATTTGTATAAAACTGATCTTGTCTTTTTTGTCTTAGCTTCTGAACGGCACCATCGGAAACAAACATTCCAACACCCCTTTTCTTAAAAATAATATTTTCATCTACAAGAAGATTAATTCCCTTTAAAGCTGTGGCAGGATTAATTTTATAATTTACTGAAAATTCCGTAATAGATGGAATCTGGCTCCCCTCTGGAAAAGCCCCGGTCAGGATACCATCTTCGATCCCTTCGGCAATCTGTAGAAAAATAGGTTTTTCCTGGTCAAGATTAAATTTCATTCCATAGTTTCCTCCTTTCCCAAAAGTTTTCTTCATACTTTATGTTCATGTTATTTAGCTAAGTGGTTAATTAGTTGAGTAATTAACTATATATGTATTAAAGCATAGAAAAGGATAAAAGTCAATAGCGACATTGAAATATGTTCCCAAACCAATTATACTTATAGAGATAAAATGTGGATAAGTCAGCAGATATAAGGATAATACAGGGAAATTTACTAAAAAGGGGACAGACTATGCGAACAATCAATGTGAATGAAATTACAGAGCAGATCAAGGAGATGTGCATCGAAGCAAATCATTATTTATCAAAGGATATGGATATTGCAATGAAAAGAGCAGAGGAGGAAGAAGCTGCTCCTCTTGGAAAAAAAATTTTGCATCAGCTTCAGGAAAATTTAGAAATTGCAGCAAAAGATACTATTCCTATATGTCAGGATACAGGTATGGCAGTAATTTTCCTGGAAATAGGGCAGGATGTCCATCTGGAGGGAGGACTTCTTGAAGAAGCTGTAAATGAAGGAGTTCGTCAGGGATATGTACAGGGATTCTTAAGAAAGTCAGTAGTAGGAGATCCTATCATTCGTGAGAATACAAAAGATAATACACCGGCAGTCATACACACCAAAATTGTGGCTGGAGACAAAATAAAAATAAAAGTGGCACCCAAAGGATTCGGCAGCGAGAATATGAGCCGCGTGTTCATGCTGAAACCGGCCGATGGACTGGAAGGTGTGAAAAATTCCATTTTAACAGCAGTGAAGGATGCAGGTCCAAATGCCTGTCCTCCTATGGTTGTAGGCGTGGGAATCGGAGGTACTTTTGAGAAATGCGCACTGATGGCAAAGGAGGCTTTGACGAGAGAAGTCGGAGTTCATTCTGATATTTGCTGGGTAAGAGAACTGGAAGAAGAAATGCTTAAAAAAGTAAACAGCCTTGGCATCGGACCGGGAGGGCTTGGAGGAACGACAACAGCCCTTGCAGTCAATGTAAATACTTATCCTACTCATATAGCAGGCCTTCCGGTTGCAGTCAATATCTGCTGTCATGTAAACAGACACGTAGTCAGAGAGATTTAAAACAGAGAACTTTAAAACATAGAATTTTAGAATAGATAACCTAGGAATATGAGAAGAAAGGAAGTATCCGTTATGGATAAACATATAAAAGCACCTATATTAAAAGAAGTGGCAGAACAATTAACATCCGGAGATTATGTTTATATTACAGGAACCATTTATACTGCCCGGGATGCAGCTCATAAGAGAATGGACGAAGCGCTGAAAAGAGGAGAGAAGCTTCCTTTTCCAATTGAAAACGCAATGATTTACTATATGGGTCCTTCTCCTGCCAGAGAGGGGCGTCCTATCGGATCAGCAGGCCCTACAACGGCAAGCCGTATGGATAAATATACTCCGCGCCTGCTTGATCTGGGACTTGGAGCCATGATCGGAAAAGGAAAAAGAAGTCAGGAAGTTCTGGATGCGATTGTGAGAAATAAAAGCGTATATTTTGCAGCAGTAGGAGGCGCCGGAGCTCTTCTGTCAAAATGTATCAAAAGCTCTGAAGTGATCGCATATGAAGATTTGGGGACAGAAGCGGTGCGGAAATTGGAAGTGGAAGATTTCCCGGTGATCGTTGTGGCAGACTGTCATGGAAACAATCTGTATGAAAGTGCAATGAAAGAGTATAGAAAATAAGTATAATTAAAAAGGGAAGAAAAACGAGATGAAAAGAATATTACTTATGGTTTTCAGAAACTTTTTGCTTGTTCCGTTTGCCTGGTGCAGACTTTGTTATCATGCCAGCCATACGGAAAAGTATTCTGATGAGGAACAGTATGCTTTACTGAAATATATTACACTTCGGGCTAATCGTGGCGGAAATGTGACGATAGATGTTCACGGAAGTGAAAATATACCAAAGAAAAATGGATTTATGTTTTTTCCGAACCATCAGGGATTATATGATGTTCTGGCAATAATAGAAGCAACTCCCTGCCCTTTTTCTGTAGTAGCAAAAAAAGAGATTGCAAATATACCGTTTTTAAAGCAGGTCTTTGCCTGCATGAAGGCATATATGCTTGACAGAGAAGATGTGAGACAGGCTATGCAGGTAATTATCGATGTGACAAATGAAGTAAAAAAAGGAAGAAATTACCTGATCTTTGCAGAAGGGACACGGTCGAAAAACGGCAATCAGCTTCGGGATTTTAAAGGAGGAAGTTTTAAATCAGCTACAAAAGCAAAGTGTCCTATTGTTCCGGTAGCACTTTTAAATGCTTATAAACCATTTGATACAAATACGATTGCTCCTGTTACAGTACAGGTGCATTTTCTCAAACCCATGTATTATGAAGAATACAAGGATATGAAAACCACAGAGATCGCAGCGGAAGTAAAGAGCAGAATAGAAAAAGTGATCCGTGAAAACGAATCATAAATTTTTTTTGTTTTATCGTGATAAAATATTTGATATTTCTATATATAAAGGAATTGTAATCTTTCTCCCCATATTCTATAATTCAGAAAGGATAAAGTAATAGAATATGGAGGGATTTTGTATGTCTGGTGAAATAGAGGCTTCCCGGCGTATTACAGAAGGGGTGATCTGGAAACAGCTTTTGTTTTTCTTTTTTCCGATCATGCTGGGGAGTTTTTTTCAGCAGCTCTATAATACAGTAGATACAGTGATCGTGGGACAGTTTGTAGGGAAAACTGCTCTGGCGGCAGTTGGAGGATCTGCAGCACAGATCGTCAGCCTGATTGTAGGATTCTTTACAGGTCTCTGTTCGGGCGCGTCAGTAATTATAGCCCATTTCTTCGGAGCCAGAGACCAGGTAAGAATCGGAAAAGGCCTACATAATGCTTTCGTGCTTGCTCTGGCAGGAGGGATTTTCTTTACGATTGTAGGGATAATTTTTGCTCCGCAGATGCTGGCTGGAATGAATACGCCTTCTGAAACAATCCCGGAGGCTACTGTATATCTGAGGATCTATTTTGCAGGACTTACTTTTGCTTTCATTTATAATATGGGATCCAGTATTTTGAGGGCGGCGGGAGATTCGAAGACACCTCTTTACTATCTGATTGCCTGCTGTTTTTTAAATATTATTCTGGATATTTTATTTGTTGTCGGGTTGAAAATGGGGGTGGCCGGAGCGGCATTAGCGACCTTTCTGTCTCAAGTATTCAGTGCTGTCCTGGTATTAGCGAATATGATCCGGGAAAAGGGATCTCTTCATTTATCTATAAGAAAACTTAAAGTTTCAAAAGATATTATGAAATCCCAACTGTGGCTGGGGTTGCCGACAGCATTTGAATCAACTTTGTTTGCCATTACAAATATTGCAATTCTATCCGCACTGAATACATTTGGAACAGATACAGTGGCGGCATGGTCAGCTCTTGGTAAAATGGACATGATTTTCTGGATTGTCAGCACTTCTTTCGGTATTGCTATTACATCATTTGTCGGACAAAATTACGGCGCAGGCCGCATGGATCGTGTGAAAAAAAGTACGAAGATCTGTATTGGAATGTATACCTTGTGCGCTATAGTGATAAGTTTGTTCCTTGTTATAGGAAAAAGTGCTCTGTTTCGTTTATTCACATCGGACGAAAGAGTGATAGAAATAGGATGCGATATGCTGATGAGGATTGTTCCGTGGTATACTCTTTATGTATTTATTGAGGTACTGCCGGGGGCCCTGCGGGGAGTGGGGGATGTTATAGGTCCTGCAATTATTACATTGGTGGGAATCTGTGCAATGAGGATCATATGGCTTGTGGGAGCGTTGGAACTGTCTCCGACAATAGGAAGCATTTTGTTCAGTTATCCTGTAACGTGGATATTGACATCGTTGGCATTTATCTTTTATTACTGGAGAAAAAGTTCTTTTGAAAATAAAAAAATACATTGACATTTAAGAGGAGGTCTAGTATAATAACCTCTGCTGGAGAAATACTCAAGAGGCTGAAGAGGCGCCCCTGCTAAGGGTGTAGGTCGGGCAACCGGCGCGAGGGTTCAAATCCCTCTTTCTCCGTTGGCAAAACTACTGATAAAAGATCAGTGGTTTTTTGTTTGCCAAATTGCATAATAGCAATAGTATAATATATAGTGTTTCTTCTATTATAAATATACTAATTGTTGGGTGTCGAAAAAACTTGAAAAAAAGTTAAAAAAAGCTATTGACACTACAAAGTAAAAATGCTATTATATTTGAGCTGACTCGTTGAGGCGGCAAACAGCAAAAAAGCACCTTGATAACTGAACAATAGACAACGACCCTGAAAATTTCTAAGAGAAA
>OJSI01000249.1_pt1 | contig 65028 bp, 59 predicted proteins | sample 1599401 | NCBI WGS metagenome assembly OJSI01 (sample SAMN04168658, study PRJEB22393) | human gut metagenome | biome: human gut microbiome; feature: stool | host: Homo sapiens | collected 2014-03-24
CATCTTTATTTTCGATTTTTGAAGTGTCAACTTATTCAGTACACTACAGATTGGAGTGACTTGACCACAGCAAATGTTTCAATTAACCTGTTCTTTCAGGAAGCAATAAATCATTTATAGGTCAATAAAAGCTGAGTTATCAACTATTAAGACCTGAGTTGTTAGCTATTAACACCTGATTTATCAATTATTAATGACTGATATATCAATTATTAATAGTTGATATGTTTGATATAATATGTTGTAAATCAAAGTGTTATATCAAGGGGGATGCGTAATGCACTGATACGGAGTGAGAGCAAGAGGTTGCTCTCACTCTGCCACCACACTTACTACCACACCGGAAACATCGATGAATAAAGGGATGCAAGTGAATTGTTAGAGCATGAGAGTAAAACTGCTATCAATTTACTGTGAGGGTGCTGCCTAGGTGTCATATAGATAAATATAAGAATTCTATATGTTTGGTGATATGTGACTAGTTTTTCAAATTCAAAGGATATTACAACCTTATTTTTTATTTGGATAAATAATAATAATTGCCTGTGGCAGGAAGAGCCAGAAACCGGAGACTGGTTCAATAATGCAACCGATTACAGTAAGTAGTAAAATAGAGTAACCTAAAAATACGGGTGCCGGTTTTTGTTCTTTTTTGATATAATATTGGAGTGTTTGCCCCAAAAGGATAAGTATTACTCCACAAATCAAGAACCAAAAGGCGAATCCTTGACTATAATTCTCTCCAATAGAATTTACCAATCCATTTCTGAGCATTTCCGAAAAAGCATCTTTTCCGATAAATAGTGCATAAATCGTATGAATGATTCCTGTCGCTGTTAAAAATGTCCCACTATATTTCCAAAGTTTCATGTTTTTATTATTTATACTTGGTTAATGCTGCAAATATAAAGGATAGTAAGACATGGGTATTGGATGAATTCGACTTTTTTATTTTGTATAAATGATAGTAGTCTCATTATCGGGTAACAATGATAAAAAGAAATTTGGAGTACTACCGGATAACTTTTTCATTTCTCTTGATAAATGAGAGGCATCATAATATCCGGCTTTTACTGCTACTGATAAAAGGTTGTCGAATGATTCGTTCCTCAATATTTTAATCGCATTCTTGAATTTTACTATACTATTATATTTTTGAGGAGTGAAACCTGTATGTAACTTGAATTTTCGTTCAAAATGTCGCTGGCAAAGATTAACTTCGTTCATTAAATGGCTTATGGATATCTTGCCTTCATGCGCATTAATTTGATTCACAGCATATGCGATTTGTGTATCCATTGTATGGCTGCTTTTATATAGGTGCTCTTTCAAATAGCGTTCTATTAAATTAATCTTGCACTGAATACTCTGTTCTTCGAATAACCTTTCAGCAAAAGAATCGCTGAAAATAGTATCTAAGTCATTCACACTTAACCTTATATTTGTCAATTCGCTGAGAGAAATTTTCATAAAACGGGATAGTCCGCATGGACGAAAGCGAACTCCAAATGTATTGATAGTACCTGATGATGTTATTAATGCTGAACAGATATCCATAGGACCAATAAAATAAGAATGATAAGGCTGCATTTTAATACCATGATTAACAGTGTTTTCTAATATAAACATAAAGTCCGTACATCCATCTGTAGATAGTTTTATTTGCATACCTTGTTCTGTTTGGCCTTTGAATTCCCAATATCTATCAACGTAGGGAGCAAGTATATGGCATGGTAAGTATTCTTTGTACATATTTAGAAAGGGTATCTGTTGAAAAACGATCTGATAGTACAAATATAAGCAATTGTATAGGATTCCTATTGTACGATTTCGACATTTGTATTTGTTTTAGATTCTTTATAATAGGAAATTCAGGTCCTTATTGTACTGCTTTCGGGTAGTTGTGAAAATGGGCATTGATTCTTTTTCTGTTTTTGCGGAGAAGTAAGCTGTGAATATTCAATTAGGTTTTACCATATTCCTTTAACTTTTAGTTAAGTCTGGTAAAATAAAGAAAGAGTTTTGAATTCATCTATGTGTTTGTTTAATCTTTGGCTTTTCGGAAATTTCTTCATAATATGTGATTTGAAGTAAATGATATAAATATAGGGAGGATATAATTTAAACCGTTTTTCCTAAGTTGTAATTTTGTTTAATGACAATGCTATTAGACCAGTGAACTTTGAAAATTATTATCTTTGTTGTCTCATGTAATGATATGGGTTTAGTATAGAATGGTAAATGTTATAATATGTGATTGACAGATGGATATTGAGAAATTAGCTACATCAGCCGTTACTGGATATATTTCTAAGACCGATTACTTGTCTCCTTTTATAAATGAAGGGGATAAGGAACCATCATGGGATGGTAATATTTACGTCTTTAATAATCGTTCTAAGAGCAAATGCTATTTAATGGGGAAGGTTGCTGTTCAAGTAAAAGGAACATATGTCGGAAAGCCTGTACTCAAAACTCACTATAAATATCGTGTGGAACTTTCTGATTTGAAGAACTATGAGATTCATGGTGTAGCTTATTTTGTAGTTTACATTGACCACGAAAGAGAACCTCATATTTTTTATAATTTGCTACATCCTGTTGATATTGAAAGAATTCTAAATAGAAGTGTTGGTAAAAAAGGTACTAATCTTGAGTTTAAAGAAGTACCTTCTATTCATGATATAACTTCGGTCTTGATAAATTTTATTGATGATTGTAACAGGCAGTCAAGCTTTGTAGCGAGTCCTAATTTTGAGTTATTGGAGTTAGATGAAATACAATTCAAACAACTTTCTGTTAGTTTTTCTGTAAGTTGTAATGAAAACAAAGTGTCTTCATTGTTTAAGTATATGTTTTCTAATGAAGTGTTTTTGTATGAGAAGTCTCCATTAACAGGTTATCCGGATAGACCTATTGATAAAGTTTTGATTCAGGCTTTTAGTACTAATCACAATGATAATGTATCTATTGATGATGAAGTCTTTTTTACGACTTTTACCTCAAAATATACTAAAGCTTTTCAAGAAATCTCTTTTGGTCAATGCATTAGTATTATAATAAATCAAGATAATACATATTCGTATAATGTAAATTTAAAAGGTTCGATAAAAGAGCAAATACATACTTTGGAATTTCTGCTAAAGTTATCAAAGTCTTTATCTTTTAATTTAGGAAAGATCAAATTGCATATAAATGAAAATTGTTTTGATGTTTTAGGAATGGAGGAACAATACAACTATTTGCAGAGTATTTTGCAAGTTCTAAACTCTTTAAATGTGCAGGAGGATTTAATAATTGATTATGATAACTTTGATGACTGTTATGAAAGTGCGCTGGCTGTCTTGATAAAGGTGATAGTAAATAAACTTCCATATATCAATTCAAAATGGGCGAATATTCAGCGTGTAAATATGCGGATTTTCAATCTTTATCTGCCGTTGGTATTTATAAAAGGTCTCAATGGAGAGCCTGATCGCTTTGTTCATGAGCTGACACAAGATGTAGAATTAACAATGCAATATAAGAGTAAGAATATTAGGATGCCTCAGTGCATCTTATTTAGTATACGTGACTATGAATATATTTCTTCAATATATTATGATACTATTTTTAATGAGTTAACAAGTTATGGAAGTCATGAGATATTAGATGGGAGAATAAACCAAGCACTTTTAAATATGCTTTCTGCCTTTGATAAGACTTGTAATATGAAGTTGTTAGATAAAGCTATAGAATTGTCTGAATGGATATATTCAAACTGTATATCATTACCAATGGAAATTAAATTGATAAACAAGCTACAAGCAATCAAAAGAAAACGATCCTTAAATATGGAAGAGCTAGCAGAACTTGAAGTTTTGAGCATACAAAAAAATGATGCAGAGGTTAACACTGCAATATATTTGCTCTTAGAGAATGTTGAAAAGGCAAATATATATTACAAGCAAATAGAAAAAAAGAAAGCTTTTAAGAGTTTTCCTATATTTAAATTCATGAATAAACTAGCTATTTATTAAGGATGTCTATGCATCTGAATTAAGTGACCAAAGGTCAGTGGTTTTCTCTATTTCGTAATATTGGTATACCCCTTCCTTCATACCATTAATACGAGGAAACTCCCTGTCAACATCCAATTCATCTACGGCACCTGTACTGATTTTACCATCAACAGACATTAACATAAAGAGGGTGGTAATTGGTTTTATTTTTCTAATATTGTTCATTTTATAATAGATTCAGGAATTTGTCATCTTTTGCGAATCCGTTGTTAATCCAGTAGGTGGACGATTCCGGCATAATCGGCGGGAATATCATCGATGCTGTAATTGGGCAATACCGTGAATCCACCGCATGACACAACGGGAGCTTTTGTCACCGACACTGTTTTAACCACGTACTTACTCTTGATATCAGGCCCACAACCGTAATTCAGCTAGGGAGCAATGTACGCTCCTTCCCAATCGGCAAAGTCTTTGAGTAGTATAAATAGAATCTCTTGTTTCATTATTCATTGTATTTTAGATAATTTATTTTAATCATTTATACCATGTTTATACGGGCAGACATTTCGGCATTGCCAGCAACGAAGTTCCAATACACCTTTTACGGTAATATAGCAAACTTTCCGGCATCCTTTTTGACTAAAATTGTTTTCGTCAGTGAGTGCTCCCGAAGGACAAAGATCGACGCATAGGTTGCAGTTGTTGCAAACCTGGTATGTCGCCAATGGATCGGGCTCTAATTCCAACGAGGTTACTACTGCCGTAAACCAAAGCAGATTCCCGTACTTATTATTGGTAAGCAGGTAGTTGCGAGCTATAACTCCAAGCCCGGCAAGTTCGGCAGCATGTTTAAGTGACACACGCGAGCGGAAATGTCCATCTACGAATTTACCGCTAAGAGAGACTATTGACACGGCTTTGTATTTGAGTCCTTTGAGTTCGGCTGCTACATCCGCAGCAACCTTATCCATCTTTTTAACTGCCTCATTGCGTATATCCGTATATGTTCGTATATCCTGTTCGAGAATATCTTTGGGTAAAACCATTCCAAGAGAGATGACTGACTTAGCCGTTGGCATAACATCGGTTGGGTGATATCCTTTCGGAGCATTTACAAACCGTTCGACCGAGGCAACTCCCACCAGATCAGCTCCAAACGAGCGACATAACTTTTTAATCTCTTTATTTGTCATTTTTTTTGCAGTTGTATTATATTAAATAATCCCCAGTGCTATTGCGATAAAACTAGGACCATTGATTACCCCATGTAGAAATACTCCTGTCCATGTGTTCTGTGTCTTTTGTACCACATAAGGCTCTATATACAATAGCGGTAATAACATGACAAGTAGTTGCCAACCAAACGCTATATGAAAAATTGCCCAACCAGTGCCATGTAATATCCACGTTTTGTCTTCGAAAGTCTTTTCTTGCCGAGGTAACAACACACCTCTCCAAAAGAACTCTTCGCCTCCGATATTGAGCAACCAATATGGCAATCATGCAAGCAATAGCCAATATCTTCTCGGTGAAAGCGGATCCAAAGTCATAAACGACGGAGTATGGTTGAAATCCGAAAAAAGGACTTGCATCGCAATCATAATTCCACTTGTCAAGAGTCCGATTACCACCAACGCCAGAAGTGAATAACGCCAATCTCTACGAGTCATAGGTCTGAATCGTAGTCGCTCCACAAAGGTCTCTTTTGTGAATTTGCCCCCTTCTTTGCGAAGCATCATCACGCTGGCAATAATAAGTGGAGTGAAAACTCCAAGCCCTCCGCAAATAAACCAGAAGATAATGGACTCCAATCCGGCAACTTCCGAAAGAAACGGAATGCATAAGTGGGTTATCACCCCCATAAGCATGGCTGCCGATACGAATATCAGTGTCGATGGCATTAATCTCAATGGTTTCATTTGTATTCTATTGCTTATTATTTACAAAATTTCTTATTTTCAATCGACAGAATGTTCGGCAAAGAATAATCCTTTCCGATTCAAATCCAATTTCTTCATTTGGAGAATAATACAAGTCTCTTCGAAAGGAACGATAATCAAGAATGGTAATATAAACCATAGGAAAGAGAAGCTACCCATAAAAATATAAATAAAAGGAATACAGTATATTAATAAGCCTACTATTTTATTCCCGATAGTATGAATTGCACCAAGTTGATAGAACTTGCGGTACATAATCCCTATATTAGCTCCACGAAGTAAGGCTACAGGCATCAAGAATGGTATAAAGTCGGCTAATGCATTAAAATCCCATAAACAAAGCATAATGATTACTACCGTATACATAATAAGATCTGCAAGAGAGTCTAGTTTTGCTCCCCTAGTACTTTGCAGGTTCATTTTACGTGCTACATAACCATCAAGTATATCACTGAGTCCACATAAGGAATAGAGTATCATAAATCCATAGTAGTTACTTACAAATAGTAATAGACTCAATGACAGTGGAATTCTAATTAGACTTAGTATATTAGGAATATATCTCATGCAAATGTAATTTTTATCAAAGCTGGTTCTCATATAGTCAACCTCTGTAGCTACTTCGTTATTTGTCCCATACTCTACAACTCTATTTCATAAATACGTGATTGCTCTTCCCATGGATGATAACCATCTCCAATATATCGAAAACCATACTTCTCGTAATATCCAACATGAGTGGTGCTCAGATATAAACTCCTGAATCCAAATTTCCGAGCATCCTCTTTGGCTTTTTCTATAAGCATTTGCGCATAGTTATTACCCCTATGATTTTCGTCAATAAATAAGGCGCAGAGCCACGGATATAAATCCATTCGGCTGATAAAGTCATTGGTAATAAGTCCCGCACATCCGATAAATTCGCCCTCTTTTTCCAGGACGTACCACTGAGGCAGTGGATGTAGAGCATCTACACAATGGCTTATACAATCGCTATATAGAATTGGCGCCATTTTGTTCCAACATTGCTGTAAATACGCTATAATTTGTTGGGTGTATTGAGGTTGTTCTCTTACTGATATTATATTCATAATGTTGTCTATTATATGTTCCTTTTTCTATTTGCAGCAATTATAACTAATGCTTGCGGCAAAAACAGCCAAAAACCGGAAATCGGCTCTATGATACATCCAACCACAGCGAAGGCTAAAATGCAATACCCCAAAACCAGAGGTGCAGGTTTCTGCTCTTTTTTGATATAGTATTGGAGTGTTAGCCCCCAAAGAATAAGTATAATCCCACATACTAAAAACCAAAGGGCGAAAGCACGGCTGTAACTGTCATCTGTGGAGTTTATTAATCCATCTTTTATCATGTCCGTAAAGTCCTCTTTCCCAAGTAATAGTGCATATACTGTATGGATTACTCCTGTTATAACAAGAAATGTCCCACTGTATTTCCAAAGTTTCATATTTTTATTCATTGTCATAGATAATATTTTATTAATGTGCTTTTATAGTCTTTATTACTTTCTCTTTTTCTTATAGTTCTGATGGAGTTGTGTTTGCCAAATTTTTAGCTTCTTTTACAAAATGGGAAAAGTCGGTATATCCCAATTCGTCGTATAAATCATAACTACCATTTGCACGATAGTTCTTCAATGCAGTTTTAAAGCGTAAAGCTTTAAAGCATTGTTTGGGTGATATACCTAATACTTCTTTGAAATATCTATTGAGTGTAGGATTTGACACCCCAACTTCCTTACTTACTGTGTTCAATTTGTAATTACGGTTATTATTGATATAGTAAATTGCTTTTATTACAGTATTGAGTTTGAAATCAGAACTAAAGATTTTCATATTACTTAAAAGCCAATTCTCTACAAACTGAACTCGCTCGGCAAAAGAGCTTCTCAATTTTAGTTCGTCTATTACTTTTTGATTTAGATACTTTTGCAGCGACAAATGATTGTCCACCAAAGTTGGAATATCTTTAGACAAACAGGAGTACAAAACTCCCGGCTTGAATTTTATTGAAAATTCATGGGTTCCGGGAGCGTGTATTACAGTGATCGCTTCTGTTAAGCTACCAGATATCTTATCCCCCGATGTATCAATTATACCATGTCCACGATGTACTTTGAATGTCTGACTACTATCGGAAATATAAATTGAAACTAAGATATTAGCATTGGGCAAAGCCACAAGTGAAAATGGAGTTATAGAATTGTTAGGAGTACATATTTCAAAATAATACTCAACAATATCCTTTAATTCAAAACAAGGATATTTAATCTCTACCTGTTCTTCATCTTCAAATATGACTTTACTCTTTACCATGTTTATTTAGTTAGGTGATATAATACCTGAATACCAAGCCCGAATGTCATCATTCGCTCTTTTTTGTTGGTTAATAGCTGTTGTGTCCAATCAAGCAATCCACCGTCAGCAATTTCAATAGTATTGCCGCCGATCACTATTTGCTGCTTTATTCTGAAACCATGGTAATAGTTATTATCATGTTCCGGTGCTATAACCAAGACCTCAAGATTACTATTCTTTTCCCGGACATACGATATTGATTCCATTATAAGCGGGCTTTGACTGTCATAACCTTTGCATGGAATAATCTCATAATATATTTTTTCCACACCGTAACTTTTACATATTTCATACGATGTAGTTAAATGTTTTAATAGTTCTTCTTTCTCAAAATTAAAGCTACCAGTATCTCTACCACACGAAATAAGGGCGAGAACAGTAAAATGAGGAGTGAAATTAGGATTATTAAATACCTGTGTCCTTATTACTCGTGAAATGTTACTGTAATTGTAAGTTTTGTTATCTAATTCTCCTTTTTTCTTTAACGATGCGTAATGTAATGCTATTGCATTCGTCGGGTCTGCCTGTACTTCTGTGTTTCTTAAAGAAGTAAGGACTTTTTTCTGATCTACTGTTGCTATAATACTACTTGTCCCAAACTGAGCGACCGGGGAAAGTTCTATGGGTTCAAATCCTCTACCTGCTATTAATTTATAGCACCGTAATTCATTTTCTTTATATTTTAAAACATCTTCTAATAAGGCGGGCTTAACAAGCTTGTTGCCCTCATATTTACTTAGTAAAGACGAGGGAGTTTCCTGCTGAACACGCTTGTTAAAAACGTCCAGTAAAACAGTGTTCAGTTCCGACCCGCTTAATTCATCGGACAACACTTTAGCTATATCCTGCAAATCTAACTTACTAATAATGTGATCGCCTATATCTTTTTTCATTTTTTTCTAATACTATATAAATATTCATCAACTATTTGTCCCTCTTTTATAACTGAGGACTTAATAATGTCTTCCTTTTCAAAACCTGTTTTTATTATGTAATCGTATCATTTTAATATGCTTATTGTTTTTTGCAAAGGTAATCTCATATGTCATATTAATAAGTGTAAAAATGAATCAATCTGCTAATTCTTTTTTAATAGCCTAATCATTAATCAAATTGTTCTAATAGTTAATCCTGAATTTTATCTTTTAGTTCTTTTTTTAATTCTGATGGAATATCATTCCAGTGTAAGTTTAATAGAGCTCCTTCTAAAGAATAGAGATAATAGCACACAGGTATAGTCTTTTCAGGATGTTGTTCACGTATCTTTATAAAAGCTTTGACAGAGGTTGTTTCTGCAAGATCGGCTAAAGTGAATATACCAATTTCATTAAGGTATTTCTCGATAGTTGCACCTATGTTCTTCGCATTTCTTAAATTGTTGTCTATTTTTGATTTCATTTTTACTATGGATTACGTAATATATATTTTCTTTCTACAAATTCGGTAATATTTTATCATTTCGGCAATACTTATTCTACAATGATTCAATAGATCGCTTTAAACATCTGATCGGTACCCAACCTTCCTTGGTTGAATTTTCTTTTCGACACCATAACCAACCATTTAGGCATCTTGAGCCGATTACTATCTCGTCTTGATTTACTAGTAACCCTAAGTTCAAGTTATAAATGCGACAGTTGATTGAGAATATCGTGTAGAAATATAATTTTAGAGAGAAGAAGATGAAAAAAACTCATCTTTCTTCTCCCTTGGAAAAAAAGTTTCTATCTTACTCCCTCAATCTCCTACCAAATCAGTCGTATGATGAAACAGTTTACCGAATTACAAAGATACGAATTGCAAGCGTATCTGCAAGCAGGAATAAAAAAAGATGAAATAGCTCATAAACTGGGCGTCCATCGCAGTAGTTTATATCGTGAACTTCGTCGTAATAAATGGAACCCCTCAGACGTATACGATGCAGCCTATGCCCGGTATCGTTATGAGCTTCGTAAAGAGCAACGCGTCCATTCGAAAAAGTTTACGACATATATGGAAGCTAGAGCTGAGACCATGCTTGTTCAACTTGATTATAGCCCTGTGTGTCCCATTGTCCATAGAAGTTCCTGCTGCTGTTAATATCGCTATATGCTTAAAGTGAGAAAATAGATTGGTCAATAGACTTCTCATATATTGTTTTGTACCATTCTTAGCTAATTCCTCAGTTGTCCTTATCTCTTCGATAGGTCTTTTTTGCTCAATGCCATTAATGTACCAATAGTCTTCATTAAAACTTATGCTTTGATTTCTTGATATATACAAGTATTTCATATCGGATAACCTTTATTATTCTACAAATTTGTTAAGTTCTTCTTCAACTTCCTCAATTGTTGGCAATTTACTTTTCAGATTATCAGGAAGTAACTCCTTTACATTAAACTCGCTAACCCCAATTGGAGAGGATATATTTTGCAATGCATATTCTACTTCAATCCTATCTTTATCTCGACAGAGTAGCATCCCTATGGTCGGATTATCATATTCTCCTCTTAGCGTGTTGTTGATAAGGTTTTGATAGAAGTTTAGCTGTCCCAAGTGTTCAGGTTTAAAGTTTCCATTTTTAAGCTCTATAACTACGTAAGCTCTCAAAGGTATATGATAGAACAAGAGGTCGCAGAAATACTCCTTGTTGTTCAAGTTCAAACAATATTGCTCCCCTACAAATGCAAACCCTTTACCTAATTCAAGAAGAAACTGAGTAATGTGAGTTACAAGTTGTTTTTCTATATCTCGTTCTCGTGCTTTTTGAGATACAGACACAAAATCAAACCAATACGGGTCTTTTACTACTTCCTGTGCCATATCCGCTGTTAGGGCTGGTAAGGTCTGCGAGAAGTTTGTTTGTCCTTGTCCGTAATGTTCGTAGAATTGTTGCTTGAACTGATTTTCTAAAATGCTTCTGCTCCAACTATTAGATAGAGTTTGATGTGCATAGAATAATGCTTCTTCTATATTTTGAGCTTTACTAATTATCACCTTTTGATGTCCCCAAGGAATATCAAAGATAATCTTATAATTATCAGCTATTTGTAATTGTCCCTCAACTTGGGGGACAATTGAGCTATTGGGCGAAATATGCATTTGCCCTGCATAAAACTCATAGAAATTCTTACTGTAATATAGGTTCTGACGGGAAAAGCCCTGCATGTCAGGAAACTCATTGCGCAAGTCTACTGAAAGCTTATTTATTACCTTGTCACCCCAATTCTGTTCTTTCAGTTTTTGAGAGATCATTTGTCCCAACCGCCAATAAAAGTGTATCAACTCTGTATTGGCTGTTTTTATCATTCGTATTTTGGTAGAACGAATTTGCTGTTTGATGGCTTTTAGCCACTCTATATATTCGCTATCTATTGCGTTTATAGGATAATCCTTCATGTAACTATGTTTTTTGCAAAGGTAAATAAATTTATGATAGTATGTTTTTGAAATACATTCTTTTAGCACGGTTTAGATGAAAGTCATGAAACGGTCTTGAAGTATTTCTCTGAATTAAAAAGTATTGCATTTGTGCTTGATACCGGAAATCTGTATCTATTAATATTGTATAATTTGTATCTGTTTCTGTGAATGTGTATCAGAGAAAAAAAGGAAAAAATATATGTTATGATTGAGTGTTTGCATCAGATACACCCATTCCCATTCGTTATACTCCATCTTTTGAAACCAACTAAAAAATCATTTCCTTTTGCTTGAAAAAACATTGAAATTTATATCTTTACTGCAAAAAAGAAAAATATATGAATAGTTTATTTGATTCATTTGAAAGAACATGTCTCGAATTTGCAAAACACAATGATAATACTTACGAGTATTATAATAACAGCGCACGAACTGATATGTCAAAAGTGAGAGATACTTTAGAGAGATGGTTCTATAATTATCCTGAAGAAGAAAAAAAAGAGCTAAAGAGTCGATTTAAAAAAGATTTTGATTCTTCATTTTATGAATTATTCTTATATGAACTATTTTGTAAATTAGGATATAATATTACCATTCATCCCGATTTAGCTTCTTCTCCCAAGAAACCAGATTTTCTAATATCTAAAAATAATTTAGAATTCTATGTTGAAGCAAAGGTTGTTAAGAGCAAAACTATGGAACAGGAGGCTTTTGAGCGAAAAAGAAATGAGCTATATGATAATCTAAATAAGTTAAACACAAAAGATTTCCTTTTAAATATTGAACACCTTTGTTTTCTCACTCAGAAACAACCAAGTACAAAAAGGATGATAAAATATATAGAGGAAGAATTAAAGAGAATAGACCCTGACATATTAAGTGAAGAATTAGAGAAAAATGGCATTGAAAATTTCCCGAAGATAGAATATAAGAATAGGGATGTTCATATTATAGTAAGCCCTATCCCTGTAAGTCTTTCGGCAAGAGAGGAAAAGGCGCTTCCGATAGGTATATATCCAGCAGAAGCGTTTTGGGGAGGAGGCGAAGAATCTCTCAAGAATTCTATTGAGAAAAAGGCTAAAAGGTACGGAAAGTTGGATAAACCATTTATTATATGCTTAAATTCGTTAGACATTAGAACATCGGGAAAAATAGACGTTGATAATGCTATTTGGGGGACATTAGCATTATCATGGTCGACAAATCCGGAAAGCAAAGACGAAAAATGGATACGACAATTAGATGGAGTGTTTTGTGATGAGAAAGGTGCTCGACTTAAAAATCTTACTGGCGTTTTGGTATCCAAATTATATCCACATAATGTTCCTGTTGCTAATTATTGGCTCTATGAACATCCCCTTTCCGAGAATAAAATGGATTTCAATAAAATAGGATTGAAATTCAACTATATAAATAAAGGGAAAATAATTGATAATACAGGCGATGATATAGGTAATATACTTGAGATTTCTAAAGATTGGCTAATCTAAATGATTATCGGGAAAGCATTTTACTTTCCCGATAATTATTTAGAAATTGTTCTCATTGATTTCCCTTTCAGGGAACCTTCTGTTTCGTCTACCCTGTTTGTAGATTTTACTATCATTTTCAGATAATGCATATTTTCCTTGAATCGTTTCCGCAAGGTTGGTCATATCCTCATTGATTTTGGTACGGGTAACTTCCGCATAAATTTGAGTAGTCTTTATCGAGAGGTGTCCCATCATTTGGCTAAGGCTCTCAATAGGAACACCTTGTGTCAAGCAGACCGTTGTAGCGAAAGTAAATCTTGACATGTGAAATGTCAGCCGTTTATCTATATCGGCAGCTTTGGCAATACGTTTTAATTGCCAATTCATATTCACATGGGTTTGAAATTTAAAAACTTTTCCACCTGTTCCGGCAAACTCCGTATTTCTGTATCGTTCAAGAATGCGTTTAGGAATATCCAGCAGTGGGATATACGAAGTTGTTCCGGTCTTTTGCCTGTCGAGAATAATCCATTGGCTACCGTCTTCCATTTCCTGAATATTGGAATGTTTAAGATTTCGTAAATCAATGATTGCAATTCCTGTAAAGGTCGAAAAAATAAACATATCACGGGTAAAACGCCATGTGGCAAGTTTGAGCTTGGCTTGCATCATTCGTTGTATCTCATCATTAGATAGCCACGGACGTTTAGGAATTACCCGTTCAGGGACAAAATCAAAGAACGGGTTCTGACGTAAAACTCCTTTATTGCAAGCCCTTACAATAACTTGCCGAAAAGGGTTCATATTGGTTTTAACCGTTCGGGGTGTCATTTTTAAATCAATTTTCAGATAATGGAAATAGCTCTCCGCGAATGGCGTATCAATCTTGCCAAAAGGTAAATCGGAAAGATTGTACTTTTTTTGAAGAAACTCTTTCATGTGACGGTAGGCATTGGTATATACCGGAAATGTACTTTCGGTTATCCGTATTCCGATACTTTTCCGTTTTTCATCCAGCAGTTCGGCAAATTCCTGCATCAAGGTATTGCGATTTACACCGATACCACGCAACGCATTTTTAAGGGCTTCAGCAGTAACGTAGCCATTGTTATTCACCATATTGTTATAATGGGAAGATATTTCGTTGCGGAGCTTCTCTATCTGCTTATTGATAGTAACGGATTCTTTAGATTGCCCCTTTGCCGTACCTGTCTGATTATCCCAATCATCGGGCATTATTTCCAGTCCGGTGCTGAATGTGGTGTTCTTGCCGTCCACGGTTATCCGTCCGACTATCGGGCAAGCTCCTGATTTTTTAATTTTACTGGTGTTCGGGTAAAATAATATACTGAATGTGCTTCTATTCGTTTTCATTATTATTGGTATTTATTGTTCGACATAGGTGTATTTATCAGAGATACGGAGCGATAGTAATTTCATATCATTGCCTATCTTCTCATTATTGACACGTGCGTAGCGTTGGGTAGTCTGAATATTCTTGTGCCCCATCATCCGGCTGACACTTTCAATGGGTACGCCTTGCGAAAGGCATAATTCGGAAGCGAAAACATGCCGCCCGACATGAAAGCTAAGTTTGGTCGTGATATTGCAGAGTTTAGCTATGATTTTCAGCGCATAATTAATACGTCCCGGTCCTAACATGGGAAATACATTTTCTCCTTTTGCCAGCCCCTTGTATTTCTCTATAATCTGTACTGGTATATCCAACAATTTGACATTAAACGGTGTTCCGGTTTTTTGTCTGTCGGTGGAAATCCACAGGCTACCGTCTTCTTCGGTAATAATCTCTTTCCACGTAAGTTGTTTCAGGTCAATGTAAGGAAGCCCCGTAAAGGCTGCGAATACGAACATGTCACGGATAAAGCATTGGCTTTTGGATTCTATCGGAGTGGATATAAGCCTTTGAAACTCTTCTTTTGTGAGTGAGCGTATTTTGAAATCGGGCTTCTTCAACTTGTAGCCAAAGAAAGGAGGATTGATAATCAATTTACGATGCAAGGCGATACGCACGACTTTGAAAAGCACCAACATAGTACCGGAAACTGTTTCATCCGTCATTTTTCTTTCCACTCTTAAATGAAAATCGAACGCTTCGATAAAGGTCAGGTCTAACTGGTTCAGGGGTACATCCTGAATGTTATACTTGACTTTCAGAAAGCGTTTGACTTGTTTTCTGATGGTAACATATTTGTGGTAGGTGGCTTGGGAACGGTCTATTCCGATACGTGTTTGGAAATCCTGCATCATTTCATCAAAGAGAGTAAGCAGTGTTTTTTGTGCGGTCGCAATCCCTTGAAATGCGTTCTTAACTTCTTGGGCGGTCACTGTTCCAGTACGCTCTAAAATACGCCTGTAATGCGTGTGTATGGAGAGATTAATTTTATTAATCTCTCTGTTGAGTTCAACGGCTACACGACTTTTTCCGGTAGCCCTACCGGATTTTACACTCCAAAGCCGTTCTTCGATTTTCAGTTTGGAACTGAATTGGGCGATGGAGTTGCCAATAATGATTTTCCCGACAATCGGATAAATGGCATCGGGGTTTACTTCTGTTTTTTCTGTACTTCCTCCCCGTTTGAGGTAAAAGGACACTTTAAGTTCGTTGTTCATAACGCTCACATTTTAAGTTCGTAAAATTACTTTCTTCGTGAGTTATTTGAACAATGTAACAAGCAGACAAACAGTGCTATAACCAGACGTTTAAGGTCATTGGTTTGCTGTGTTTTTCTCCAATCTCAATGGGTAACGATTTAGAAACGGAAAGTTTGCTCAAATATACTTTTTCCTGCAATTTCATCATCGGACACCCAAAGACACTAAAAGACGTACATTTCTATCATTCAATCAATTACCTTGCTTTTCTCTTTCTTGCTTCTACTGTAATAAGTCGGTATAACAGCTAAAAATGAAAATATCCCGTACTTGCTCCAATCGCTTTGAAGCAAATTCCTTATTGCATATCCGGTTTATTTCGTCCTTGTCAAGATAGCCTCTTTCTATATACTCGAATTTCAGCTTGTAATGGGCGAACGGGTCTGCGGTTATCAATCCTGTGCCTTGCGCAAAGTTCACTACTGTACGGAAACGCTGTATGAACTTCATTGCCGTATTGGGTGAACAGTCGTGGTTCTTTATTATATACAGGTAGAGGTTCTCAATAAAAACTTTGTTGATTTTGCGTATAGGCAAATCCGATACACGATATTCGTCTTTCAGGAATTGGGTCAGGCGTAACTTTGTCAGTTCGTATCTGCTATACGTTTTTTGGGTGGCTTCTCCTGCTTCGACCTTTTTCTTGTACTGGTCGTTGTGTTGCTCGAAAAAGGAAATGATAGTCAGTGCTTCTTCCTCTTTTCCCAAAAGTGCATTTTTCACGCTTTCGGGGGTAACATAGCTGTCACGCATTAACTGGTTGTGGAAGTGTGAACGGATATTGGCTTTGATGTCGTCCAGCATGGAGTTCAGCCTTTGTATTTCCATAGTTTTACCTACGGCTCTGCCGGATTGCCAGTTAGTTTCTAAGACCTCTAACTTGGTATTGAATTGGGTTTGTTTGCCGTCGATTGTGATACGGGCATGAATGGGTACTAAACCATTCTTTTTCATCTTGTCTTTTTTCAGGTAAAACAATACGCAGAAAGTACTTTTTTCATTCTTCATAATCTCACTTTTTTTAGATTGCAAAACTAATTTTAATCCTTGATAATGAGATAAATGGAATATAGACAAATCCCGTCAAAAGTAAGCCATTTTCCGACAATCGTACCCCCTAATCGTTTTTTGGGGTAGGGGGTACGATTTGGATACTGAGGCTGTGTCTTTTCGTGCCCTTTTTTTGTCTTTCAAGCAAGACTAAAACATAAAAAAAAGTCCCGCAATATCTTGATATTGTGGGACTTGTCTGTTTTTTGTCGCCTTTTGGCTTTGTTCCTATGTGATCCGCCTGGGATTCTCCTAAGAGAGCTACCAAGCTGATCTTTAGAACTTTATATTTCTACTTCAAGCATATCCCATGAATTATCCCACTGATTTGCTACGTGCTTTTGCGGTAGTTTGCTCATGGAGAATACTAAGGGCAAAGATAGTTATTTCATTTTATTATCAAAATATCATAAAGATAAAAATTCTTTTCTGACTTCCTCATACATCTTTGCAGATAACAATTTAGTATTATCTAATATAATAATATTAGCATTTTCTTTAAATGATTCTAAGATAGGGTTATCCATTGCACATAATAATATTTGTACTTCTGATGAAACGTTTGTAGTCAAAAAGCTAACAATTTTCTCATAATTGAAATCAGACTGTTCTTGCTGTCTTGGGGTGTCAATAATTAATGGAGCTACTACTTCACTACCAAACTTTGTCACCATTGTAAAGATAGCCAAATAATAAGCTAAGATAGCTCTAGTTCCTTCTGCTGCACCTCCTTCTTTTATTATTTTACTATAATCGAGAGGGCTTTTTATTTCAGCGAAATTTATAGATTCAGCTCCAAATATCTCTACATATTTAGTCAGAATAGCAACAAATGAGTTGCTTATTTTTTCAGCATCTTCTTTAGTTATCAGTCCTTTTATTTCTTTTGTTAAATTTCTTACATCTTTATCTAATGATGTTTTTGTTATTATCATTTCTTCTTTATCGGATATAGCTAAATCTTTAATCGAATTACCTGCTATATTTTCAATAATATTATTAAGAGATACTTGACTATCATTAATCGTAATATACTTTGCGTTTATAGAAGTGATTTTATTTCTAACAGTAGTTAGTTTGTTGTTAATGTTACTTATCGTATTATTGGCCTTATCTAAGCATTTTTCTATTTTTTCTAACTGATTTTTTGCTTGTTTTTTGTCTACAAGTATTGAACTTCTATATACTATAGAGTTTTCATGAATTGTACCACAAAGAGGGCACTCAATAGTATTATCTACATTTTCTACAGCAAATAAATAGTCTTTTTCAAGTTCATCAATAATTCTTTCTGAGATAGCTTTTTGCTGCTCTAAATAAGACTTCTCAGATTGGTTTTGAGTAAAGTTGTCTAAAAGTTTTTCTTGCTGAGTTTGCAGCTCTTTTAATTCAATTCTTATTTCATCGGTAAATTCTTTAAATTTATTTTCTTCTATTGTTGCGATTGTTAAATTAGGCACATATTTACTTACTATTTCAAGTGCAACATCTACCTTTTCAATATTCTCTTTTACATTTTTGGAGCGATTTTGTATTTCCATCTTTTTGTAAGAAAGTTCAAAATGTTTGGGAGATAGTAACCCTACATGGTATTTTATTATTGTTTGTTTCCAGTTTTCATATTGACCTAGTGATTCAAAATTATCCCAAGCTGTACTCCAGCTCTTTTTTTGATCTATATAAAATGGTAAGAAATAGTACGCTGGAGGAGGTGTTTCTAACATACCTGTAGCTCTATTAGGTAATAATGCTTTGAAACTTAGCAATTCAGCAAATTTCATAGCATATCCCCCAGTTATTTTATCAAATTGCATCCAAGCTTTGTCTTCCTCTCTCTTTATAGCTATTAGATTTTTATATCTTCTGACGAAAAAAATATTATCTTCTATGCTAAATTTTATAATTACCTTACAATCTTGACTAGCCCACTTTGAATCAAGAGCAGGTTCACAGCCTAAACCCCATAATAGCAATTTTACTATTGTTGTTTTTCCTACTGTGTTATCATTTGCTGTTATCAGATTCCTTCCTTCTCCGAAGTTGAATCGATTTGCCAGTTTGTTTGTATCTGACAATAGTAGCAGTTGTTTGAATTTTAAGCTTCGCATTTTTTTCTGTTCTTAAATTCCTTATTAATAGTTTGAAATTTTCTACGCTCATTTTAATCTAACATTACAAATTCACAAATAATAGCTCCTTTAATATCTGTATCATCAGGAAACTGGCTTTTTATGTCAGACCCAATGTTACTGATTACAAATTCTAATAGATTTTCAAAGCTCTCATCATCACTTATTGCATCCATCTTTCTATGTATTAAATTGATTATTTCTTTCTTTATATCAATTTGATTAGTGCTATTATTGCTAATTCGCAGCTGTCTATATCTGTTGAATGCCCTATGCAGCTTTGCTTTGTATATGGATTTAATTCCTAATTCATTACAAATATTATTAAAACCCATCTCTACTGTCGTTTCATCTTTTATTGATGTGAAATTAGCAATTGTATTTGACACAGTGATAGATGTCAAAGCCTTTTCCTTTAAGAAATCATTCCATTTTGAAAAGTCGTAAGTAACCTTTCCCTTCTTATGTAACTCATCTATTAAACTTCTGTAGATTTCTTCCGAATTGCATTGAGATGTAGGAAAAAGCAAGTTTACAAGTTTGCTAATCATCCCTATAACCTGCTCTTCATAATTATGCTCGTTCAGAGTTGGTATTATAAATTGAATGTTGGTGGGGAGAGAAGATATATTTAACTCTTTAATTATCGCTTCTTCAATTACTTTATAGTGATTTTCTGATAAATCGTCTAATTGAATCTTTTTTAGGCAGACACCCTTATCTTTTAATTCAAGGTTAAATCCATTTAGAGCTACTAAGTTTGCATAAGAAATTTGGCTACCAATATCTTCTCGGGCTATACTAGAGACTAGCTTCCCAAGAACAGATGATCCTGCTACTTTCTTTTTCTTTTTTCTAATAGTCAGTTGGTGTGGAGTGTAAGCCACATTAGTTGTTTTGACTTGGTTAAAATCAAATTTTGCACAATTGACATCTAACGAATCTGCAATTATTACATCTTCGTGATATTCTATAAAGACAGCATATTCTTTCCGTTCTTTATGCCTTGAAAGCACCTCATACAATGCCCAGTGATATTGATAATCGTACTTATCGAATGTCCATCCACCGGCTTTGTCTTTTTGGGGTGCAAACAATGGGTTTTTATTTTTATTATTCATGTGATATTAATATTTGAATATGCAACTTAACATATTGAAAAACAAATATATTACTTTTTTCTTTTTGCAACATGTTTTTTCTTCTATTTTTCAGTTGAATCTTAATATTCAACTATCTGCATAGTGTTATAAAGATCTTTTTCTTCTCTTCTTTTTCTTTTTAGGCAAGTCATTCTTAATTTCGGGTGAGGATTCTACTCCTAAAGACACAGAAGAAATTAATGAGATAGCTGTTTGAGTATGATTCTCGTTAGAAAGTAAATTAATAGAAGTGTTACATGTCTGCTTTGTCGTAATATTATCATCATTGTTGAAAAATAGACAACTTGCTTTCTTGTTTTCAAGATTGATAGGAAATAAGTTTTCTTGGTTGCTATCTTGATTGATTGCTGTTTTTCTTTCACTGGATTGAATTTCTTGCTTCTGTAGTTCAAACAGTTCGGATATAGTGCCGTTTTTTATTGTGTTGTAGTACTGAAATGTTTCTGCTTGCTGGCGATTGTAACCGAATAGTATATCAAAGTTCCGTTCTGCTTGTAGGAACAGGTTCACACGGTCGAAGCCACCTTTTATTACTCCGTTCTTGGTGTTCTTATGATTGGTAAGCGGAGATAGCTTTTTCTTACCCGTTTGGTCTTTCCGACTGACAATCAAATGACAGTGCATATTCAGTTCGTTGTTGGAACGGTTGCGATCAAAATGAATCTTCCCATAAAACATTATATCCGAAGCAGATAGTTCTTTTTTGAAATTTTTGGCATATTCAGGAATGAATACTTTTCGTATATATCGTTTCATGGCTTCGGCTTGCTCTTGTTCAGTGTTTCCCATTGCCCGAAGTTCTTTTTCCGAGGGGCTGATATGAATGGCATAAAACTTAGCATCTGTTTTTAGGAGTTGCCCTATATTACTATCTATATTCTTTATAACCTTTGACTTATAAATATTATCATCTGTCAGATTGAAAAATCCTTCGGTATAGATACCCTTTTCCATACGTTCTAAATCTTCATGCTCCATGTAATTAACTAACTGTCGGCTACTACCAGCATTATTATATATACCATTAGATGGTGGGGCAAAGTCTATGTGCATAATCCTATGTATTTATCAGATTGCTGATTTCAACTTTCAAGTTCTCTTTTCTTTTGCTATCCATCACGCCACAAGCGGAAAGTTCCGAATAGAGTTGTATCAGGTGAAGTAGCTTTTTATAATCCCGTTGGTGTATCTGATAAAGTGCATTAATCTGTTTGGACTGGTTATTTATCACGTCGGCATGATTACAGAACTGTTCACTTAGCTTTTTAAGCACGGCTGTTTGTCTCTCCTGACTGGCTTCCAGTTGAGAGAGAATAAGAGTTTCCAAAGCTTTGCCGATAGCATCGAAGCGCAAAGCGATAGAATTTGTTGCCCGTATCATGGGATTCAGTTGTTCTTCCTCGTAATGACGAATGAAACGTATAATATCATCCTGCCTCTTATTTATTTTCGCCAGTTCTGATTTTACAGATTCAGGGGCTTCGGATGGATTGATATGCGCCTTATCTATATACCCGAACGCTAACTTTACAACTTCACTCTTTTTCAGTGAATAGCGTTTGCATATTTTTTCTACTAAAGCTGCCGTTTCCTTGTCTATGGAAATGGTGGTAAATATCGTTTTTCGACTGCTGTTTGGCATGGTAATTACCTTTTTATAGAAATATGAATAGATAAATGCCTGATAATAAGTATTGAAAAGGAAATACTTATTACAGGTGTCATTACAGCGTGTTCTTGTAACACGCTAAAGCCGAAGGCTTTGCCCCGCAGGGCAAGAGGGAAGAACAGGACTTGTCCAGTTCCCTCTTGCTCGATTTAGTGAAACGGGCTGAACCGATAGGTGAAGCGGTTTCTACTAAATCGGGGTGGTTACACAAAGTGATAGCTTAAACACAAGCTTCTTTCCTCTGCTGCATTTTGCTGTCAGAGTTTGTTTTCTAATTGATTGGCTTTTTCAAACTGTTTATAAGTTTGATAATCGGCTCGTTCACGTACAAAAGCTCTAATATCGCTAGCCCGATAGTAGGTTTTATGCCCAATAGTAAAGTAGGGGAGCTTACCTTTTAGTCGATAGCGTTGTAAAGTTCTGAAAGACACTTTTAACAGAAATGCTAAATCCTGATTATCAAGTAATCGTTCATTTTCTTCTAATACCTGATCGGTATTGATAAAGGATTTTAAGTCTTGTCCTATCTCAGTGAGTTTCTTAGATAGCTTCTCCATCCATTTATCGAAGTTTTCGTTGTCTATATACATTTTGCTTCATTTTTTAGTTTAACATTATTGTTCTCAATCGATTGATGAAGCAAAATTCAGTAAAACAATGTAGGAGAAAAAGAGGAGTAGTTACCTACTCCCCGAAAAGATATTTGCAAATATTTGAGAATAAGCAGTTTGCACAAATATCTTTTTTGATCTTTATCGGTTCTTACGTTTTCGATCCTCTTTAATGATAGCATTTCGTAAGGCATCCAATGTTTTGGTAAGGTTGTACGGCTTGCGAGTAAATACTTCACCTACCTTATCGTAAATACTTCCGAATTTTAGATTGAAAAGCTGCTCAAAGCCACGAGCTAAACGAACTTCTGGGACAGGTTTTCCATCTTCGCCAACGATTTGCCCCTGTAGAAACAGAGCTAATACGATTTCTGCAATGCCAATAATCCCCAAGTCTTTTGACTTAGGGATTACATATAGGTCGGACTTGAACGCTGTAGGAATAGATAACTTAAATTGTTCTGGATGGTTAATTTTTAAGTTGATTAATTGTAGCTCGGCATCAATTGTCGATAACGCTTTGTGGACATAGAGAATTTTAAGCGCATTTTTCCCCCTGCCCACATTGATATAACTCTTTTAGGGGTACTATCTCAATACGGGTGAGATTTAGCATCCGAAAGATATAGGAATAATCTTCTGAATTGCTAATAGCGACTATGTGCTTGACAAATTCTCCATAGGCATCTTGCATTTCTGTGTTAGTAACTTCTTGTGAAGTTTTAGACAATAGCTCAAAAAACTTCATTTTCAATAACTCATTCATAAGCATAATTTTTAGATAGTGAATAATATTAATTCGTATAATCATAAATTCAATATGCTTATTTAGGTACTATACTTTTTATATCTTCGGTATTTATAGTATCAATTTTAGGAGAAACTATATTTTTGTGATATACCTATTATATAATATGTAAATCAGTCCGCCAGAAAGAAATATAGTTGGTAGAATAAACCAATAGTTATTACTTATTAGAAACTTGGCTATCCAAAAAGAAGGGAGAAATGAAAATACATATTGGGTACTATCTGTAATAACAAAAGGTATTATTAATCCCACCATAACTAAAGCAGATACTTTTGCAAGTGCCATACCTTCCACTTTATTTCCCGCGTATGCCAAAATAATCATAGCAGCCACAACGCTTAGTATTGTAGCCAATATTGATATTATAAATGTAGTCCATAATGACATATCTGATACAGAACAAAAAGAAAGCAGTACGAAAGAAACAATGGCTGCAAATAAAACAGGAATAAGCAATCTTGATATAAGATATCCCTTCTTACCAAGTGGGGTAATTATGATATACCTGTTGATTTTCATGTCTGTTTCATCTAATACCACTAAGACCGAAGCGAAGCAAATCATGTAAGGACACATAATTGCAAGGAATAAATCCAATATCGGATAATATAGGCTGAAATCTTTTAGCATCGGATAATGCTGTACAATTAAAGGGAAAACAAACCTATATATTGCCGCTAATATTAGCGGGATACATATTATTGCAGATAACATACCATCTGAGAATATGTTTCTGATAAACATTTTGAAGGAAATAATATTCTGATTCATAATTATATCGTCATCATTTTTTTTACTGACAGACAAGAAAAAATATACATCGCAATGCACCAAATGCTTATTACCATTAGAGACATGATGCTGATATTTCCAGACATAAGTTCTATAAGACTTATACTTGGATGTAATAGCATAGCTCCCGATTTATAGCCCATTGTATAAACAGATATGGGAGCTACAGATATTATTAAAGTGGAAACCATAATCAGCATAAAATTATTCATGGTTGAAATAAAAGCAGAAAGTGATATTCCAACCAGTGTGAATAATGCTGAACCTAACATAATTCCAACAGCAAGATGTATGTAAGAATGTTCCATGCCTGAGAACAATGCGATGAGAACTCCACTTAGCAAAGAAATTAGTCCAATGGAAATTACCTTTGACAAAATGTATGTGTGTATCGATATGGGCGAAACAGCTAATGCCTGCATTACTTTTTCGCTTTTCTCGAATAATATTATTGCTCCCATAAACATTAATCCGATCAGTACGGGATCTGAAAATATAAGGGTAGTTGTACATAGTTCTTTCCACGGCATAGGAAGAATGCGCAATACTGTAATATACACTAGTGTAAATAACGTATATAGGGCATAAAAACCATATTTGTATTGTTGCCGAATATCGCCTAGTATTAAACTTTTAAGCTTCATAGTAATTTCCTCCCTGTTATTTCTGAGAATATATTGTCTAATGTTGGCTCATTGCTATGTATTGATAATAAGGCATTAGCTTGAATCAGAGATTGTAGCTTTTTATCTGTACTTATTTTGTCAAGTGCGATTGTAGTATTTAATTCTTTTTGATTCTCCAAATATGAATATGTTACTTCATTATAACGCCTTGACATGATAAGATTATGAGGAGTGTCCATAGCTTTAATGTTGCCATCAACAATAAATGCTACACGATCACAAAGTTCGGTTGCATCGTGCATATTGTGAGTAGTCAGAATGATTGTTACTCCTTTATTTTTAAGATCAAGAATAATGTTTTTCATTACTTGGGAGTTTGAAGGATCTAAACCAGATGTTGGCTCATCCAAAAATAACACTTTGGGCTGATGAATAATTGATCGGGCAAAGTTTAATCTGGATTTCATACCTTTAGAAAAACCTGCCACTTTCTTATTGGCATGTTGTGATAGTCCAACCATTTCTAATAATTGTTCGACAGGAATCAGCTTACAGTCATATAAAGAACCAAAGAATTTTAAGTTCTCCAATGCGGTGAATTTCTCATAAAAACTAGGGAATTCAAAATCGACACCAATACTCTCATAGAACTGGTCAGACTTATTTCTAATTTCATTATTATTAATAGAAACACTCCCCTTATATTTAGGGAGCATACCTATTAATATCTTTTGAAGAGTGCTTTTTCCTGCTCCAGAAGGTCCTAAGAAGCCAAATATTTCTCCGCTTCTTACTTGAAAATTCATATTCTCAATAAATGGTAGTTGAGAATAACTAAACGATAAGTTTTTTACTGTAATCATAATTTTTAAATTTTATATCGTATGACTAAAATTGTTTATATAGTCATATTGTAAATTCAAAGTATCGCTATGTAACATATTTGCACATAGTCAGTTGATATTATATAATCTTGTTGTATTGGATTAGTCTTTAAATAGTTGCTGTACTATTCCCCTAACTATAAACTTGAAAACTTCATTGTAAATATCTGTTCCAATTGTTTTCTCGTTTAGAATAGTCAAGAATGCAGCTCTTAAAGCCCCTGCAAATACTTTTGTATTAATTGATTTACTTTCTGGAATAAATTTCAGTAGTTCGTTTGCTAGCATGACATCATCATCTACGTGTTTTGAAAGTACTTCTTGAGGGAGCTTTCTATTTAGATATTCCACATCACTATTAACGAAGATAGATACAAAGTATGGTTTGTTGTTGATTAGCAAATCAGATATAATATCTGTCAATGTATCAACCGTAATATTATTGGTATGCTTATTTATGGCATTAAGAAATTCTTTTTCCAATTTCTTATGATAGTCTATTATTGTATCGAAAAAAAGAAGTTCTTTTGATGTATAGAATAGATAAAATGCTCCTTTAGAAATATTGGCATATTTAACAAGCTCATCTACAGAAGTTTTACGTACCCCTTGTTGCTGGATAAATAGCAAAGCTCCTTCTTTGAGTTTATCCTTTATAAGTTTTCTTTCGTTGTCATCAAATGCTTTTGCCATACCGTGTGACTATTTTGTTATTATTGGTCACTGCAAACATAAGCGTTATTTTTGAATTGACAAAGAAATATCGGTTTATTTTTCTTTGTTTCTATATGATCTGCCTAAATCAATGAGTATTTCGTCTATAAATCATTGTATTATGTTGCCACGATAAGTACATATTAAGTCATTAAGAACTTTACTTCGCCACTTTCGGACAGTTTTGAAAACGGCTCATGATTCTTCTTTTATTTGCCGATGAAAATAAATCGACACGTTTTATAAACCTTTTAAAATTGAAAGTATGGAAGTAGTAACTATTGAAAAGAGAACCTTTTCGTATGTCTGCGAGAGGTTCATGGAGTTTGCCAAACGGATAGAAAGTTTGTGCAGCACTCATACCCAGAAAGTCGAAAACTGGCTGGATAGTCAGGACGTGTGCCTGTTGTTAGACGTTAGTAAGCGAACTTTGCAGTATTACAGAAGTAGCGGAAGATTGGCTTATTCTCAAATTGGTAGCAAGATTTATTATAAGTCTTCCGATATTGAAAAAATTATTGCAGACAGTGAAACACAAAATCAATCACCCAAACACCCCACGTCTTATGAAAAGAGTTAAAAAAGATTATCCGTCTTTTAACCTGTTTTCCATTGTTGGTACATGGGAAAGCATTAATCTGAATCCTACGGTTATCATCTATCGGAGCGACAAAGAGTATCTCCTTTCTATTATATATGTATCGGAAACTACCAAACAGGCTTCACCCGCTACTTATGAGATACAGCAAGATGGTAGCCAGTATTTTATTGCCATTGCGTCTAAACGGCTCTATGTAGATTATGATTCGGCAAAAGATATACTTAGTATTTCATCGCTGGGTGACTATCTGCGCAACTAACCAGCCATCTAGCCATCTTGAAATCAATATTTCAATAAAACAATCTTTCAATCATGGAACTAATAAATAAAGATACTCCACAAGTCAAAGAATTTATTTCTTCGCTCGATTCGATGCTGGACGGCATTGAATCCATTGTCAAGCATTACAAGCCCCACCTGAACGGGGAACGCTTTCTTTCTAACAATGAAGTTTCCAAGAAACTGAGTGTCAGTCTGCGAACCCTCCAAGAGTGGCGAGATACAGGGCTAATCCCCTTTATCCAAATAAAAAGTAAAATCATCTATCGCCAGAGCGATATTGATAAGCTACTCCAAAAGCACTACTTTGAAAGTTGGAAAGAATAGCCTGCCAGCCCCGAAAACATTGTTTTTCGGAATTTAATTTGAATCATTGACTTTTCCAGTGAAGTATTTAGTCTGTGCAAGTCTTTAGATGAAAATACGCTCGAAATGTAATGAGAGGAAGATTTTCATCTAAACTGACAAGAGTCCCAATATCTCCTTGGCAACAATGCCTCCTTTTTGGATCACTCTTAGAATGGTTTCATTTTTGTTGGTCGAATGATTGATTTCTTTCTCCAAAGCATCAACTGTTTCTTTATCCACAGTCGCTCTTAGCTGTTCTATTATTTCGGAGAAGAATGATTTTCCTAGAGCTTTTTCTCTTTGCTCTGCTGTTTTGATACTTGCGCTGAGAGCCGCTTCTTCTGCTGCCTTGTCGATGTCATTGATATTAAAATTCATAGCTTTATTTCTTTAATTTGTTAATAATTTCTTTTATCTTTTCCTCGGATTTGTCGTATGCATCCAATCCTTTTTGGATATTGTCCAATTGTTTATCTACTTTTTGTAAGGATGTCTGCGTTATCGAGTCCAATCTTTCAGGAGAGATTATTTTAGATACATAGGTTTTGTATTCCTCTTGCAAAGTGCTGCTTGATGCAACATTTCTCATGATAGCGGCATTCATTCTGATGGCTAAATCATATTCATTATTAAAGCTCTTCAAAGTAGCAGCTTTCTCTTCCTTTATCGGTTCTAATAGAGAGCTTTTGTATGATTGATACTTTTTCATGCTGCTGTTAGTCAGCAGCAACAGCATCTCCATCCTGTCCTCTAATTTGTCGGTAGTGACTACTTCATTCCACAACTGCACAATGGTTGGATTTTGGAATAAGTCTTTCAGATATTGAGGATACCAGATGTTATCAACGTATTCTATTACGTTACTCTCTTTTTCCTTATACACATTTTCAATGATGCTGTTATTGGCTTGTTTTAGTGCATAGAGCTGTTGCTCTAACTGTACCGACATTTCTACCGTTGCTTTAGGAATACTGGCACATGAAGTTAAAAAGAGCAGACTTATTCCAATACATTTAAGATTTCTCTTCATTGTTCTGATGGAATGATTCTTACTGAGAAAATTGGTTAGCTTGATTGCTTTCATTGTGAAATATGAGTTTATTTAATAGTAAATGAGTTGTTTGTCATTCTTGGATTCTTTGAATATCTCCTTTCCTTGAAATTGATTGCTATTAAAGTTAATCTGAATGCAAAAATAAGGAATAATATGATTCTCCTAATTTAAAATGAAGAATAATTTGTACTTTTGCCATAAAATGTACGGGAGTATGGGGATCTTTACCGGACAGCCGGGTTAACATAACCTAAACATTGACTACAAATAAAAAATAAAAATGGCAAGTGGACTTACTCATATCTTGTTAACAAGAAAGCTACAAGATTATCTTCCGGATGGAGATTTGAAGAATATTTTTGCGTATGCAGGCGATTCTTTACAAGTGGGTGCGGTGGCTCCTGATATTCCGTATTCCAGTATAGTGGATAATAATATATTTCATTCGCATAGCTTTCTGGCAGACGATTTCCATTATAAAAACACAAATCAAATACCGCTAAGGTCATTGATGCTGCTAAAGGAAATGAAAGGGAAAATAGATGAATCGACACATTATCATATGTTCTCATTCTATTTGGGTTACATCTCTCACGTTTTTGGTGATGGCATCATCCATCCGTTTGTCCGAGACAAGGTAGGGGAGTATCAGGAAAATGCTGCTGCACACAGAAATCTCGAGATGCAATTGGACGTATTGCTGCTTCGTCATTTTACGGAAGGTTCAGGCTTGAAATTAGAACTCAACTATACAAATATTCATAAAGAACTTTTAAACTTCTCTACGATAGAAAGTACTTCCGCCCTGATAAAAACGTTTAGTAGCTTGATTGAAGATATATATCAGGTGGAATTTAAGGAGAAGGATATACTAGGATGGGTAAAGGGGCTATATCGACTGTTTGATTTGGCAGAAGGTTCTTTCCCCGTTTTTGCCAGAAACTCAAAATGGAATACTGTACTATATCGGAATTATGACGATATAAACCGGGAAGAGATTTTGAATCTTAAAGTTCCGAAAGATAGAAATGAAAACTTCCTGAAGACTGAATGCATAAACTTCATAAACCAATGCTTACCGCAGTATTTCTCTAAATACATAGAAGTGGCACAGAAAGCATACGAATTTGTATATGAGGATGGCGTTTCTTTAAGTGACAAAGATATTCCACCTATTAATTTGGATACAGGGAGGCTTATTGAGAATAATGATTTAGATCAAGTTCCCATATTATGGATAAACAACTAATAAATATGAAAAAGCTATTTTTATTAATGTTGGGCATATTCCTTTCAATTTTGATATGCTCAGCACAAAAGGTAAGTAAGGACTTACAGGAATTTGCAATGGATTTTTCTTCAACAAATGTAAAAATCAGAGGTGAGTTGATGTTGTTTGGTAAATATAAAAACAACCTATCATCGCTTACCTATGAGTCGTACATTGAAATGCTTAAAAAATCAGAACTAAAATCCAATAAAGGCATAGCAAAGACAGTTAGTAAAGTTGAGGATAAGTATTTTCAATCGGAGCCTAAGACTTTTGTGATTGTCATTTATAGCAAGAAATGGAATGCAATCATTTGTGATGATGCTAATACTGCTTTTGTAGACTCTATCAAGGTTTTAAGTCCGAATGAGAAAGTCCCTGATTTAAAAAGATTTATAAAGAAATAGTATACTAATACTTTTTGCTCTCAATATAACGATAAGTTGAAGATTATTGTCTTCAATAAATTATTCATAGGCATCAATTTTATTGCAAACAGTGTTTCAACTGATAGATAAAGAAGTAAAAGTATGGTATATATTTGCTGCAGTAATTAAAAAACAATACGATATGAGGATTATATCCATCAGAGAGAATCCTGAATATAAAGACAGAGCTATTGATTACATCAGCGGTAAATGGTCGTCAGTTTTATAAATCATGTATGATGATTGCATTACACATAGTTTATCCACGCCCAATCCCTTACCTCAATGGTGCTTTCTGATGAACGAATATGAGATCATCGGGTGTACCGAATTGATAATAAACGACTTTATCAGTCGCATGTATTTATATCCGTGGGTATGCGGGCTGTACATTGAAGAAAAATACCGTGGAAATGTTTATGGCTTCCTTTTGCTGGCAAAAACGAAAGAGGATAGCCGAAAAGTGGGTTTCAGTAATCTTTGAAGTGAGAGGAAGATTTTTAACTAAACTGAAGGCTCGGACTTGAACAGGCTAAATACGGAACTTACCTTTGTCAATGCTTCATATTGAGTTCTGAAAAACTTACTATAAAAGAAAAGGATTGAGAAAATGAAATTCATTCTTCCCAATCCTTTTTCAATATTAGCTACTACCTTTATTATATAGCCAATTCAGACAGACAGCTATTTACTTTTTGCATATCCTTGAATATATTCTGATCCAGTACCCGTGCATAGTGTTTGGTTACGCTTGTATCTGCGTGTCCCAACATCTTAGCAACATTCTCCATGCTCACGCCATTTGCAAGGCAAATGCTTGTGGCATAGGAGTGTCGGGCTGAATGTGTGCACAGATTTTTCTGCAATCCGCATACATCGGCAATCTCTTTCAGGTAGCTGTTCATGCGCTGATTGCTCAATACAGGCAATAGCTTTCCGGTACATTCTGCCACATTTTTATACTTTTCAAGTATAGAAGCTGCCACAGGTAGCACAGGAATGTTACACATGATTTTGGTCTTTTGGCGGTTCTTCCTTATCCAAAGTTCCCCTTTGTTGTCTTTTACCAAGTGTTCGGGTGATAAGTCTTTCACATCGCTGAACGCCAAACCTGTAAAAACGCAAAAAATGAAAACGTCTCGTACCTGTTCTACTCGCTTAATTGTGAACTCTTTGGCGAGAATAATTTTAATTTCGTCCATTGTCAGAAATTCAGGATCGGTTTCTTCCAGCTTGAAGCGGTAGTAAGCAAATGGATCTTTCTTTATCCAGTCGTTTTCCAAAGCAATGCGGATAATCTTCTTCAAGTTCTTTAGTCGGGTGATAGCAGAGTTCTGCGCACAACCCTTTTCAATCTTCAAAAAAGCATCGAATCTAGAAATGAAGTTGGCTTCCAAGTTATTCAGGGCAATATCTGATAACTGATATTCTTTCTTGATGAATTCCTCCAAATATCGGGTAGTGGTTTCATACCGTTGAACGGTCTTACTCACGAAGTCTTTACCGATCAGTTTACGGCTTTGTTCATTATGCTCTCTGAATACCTGCAATAGTGTTTTGTTATCTTCGTCCACACCATAAAACAACTTTCTCACAAGATCAACAGTGATAACCTTGCCGGAAGTTTCCAGTTCTCTATAAATTTGGTGTACGTGCGAGCGTGTGATTTCTAAGTAGTGGTTTAGTTCCACCGACATACGGTCTTTGCCTTTTGAATTCTCTTTTGCCTGATTCCATAGGCTTACGGGACAGCTTCTTTTGATAGAAATATCTACCATACAGCCGTTTACGGTGATTCTCATGCACACGGGTGCTTCTCCGTTCTTTAATAATTTGCCTTTCTTGATGAAGAACAATACAGAAAATGATTTTCGAGCCATTTTTACATCGTTTTTAAAGTTACAAAACTATGTATTCTCTTCCAAAGTAAGTCTATGCAAAAGATTATGAATCAGCGAGAAAGATGCGAATTCGTGGGACTTTTTTGAACTAAATTTTAGTCCCACGATTTATCCACCGATAATATGCTTGAAACGGCTATTTTCTGCTACCTGCCAGAAAAAAGAAATCCCTGATAATGTCTGATTATCAGGGATTTGCTTGATTTTTCTTTTGTTTTCAGTGATCCGCCTGGGGCTCGAACCCAGGACCCCAACATTAAAAGTGTTGTCTCTCAAGGCATTTAAAAGCCTTCGCCTGCGGCTCGACTTTCAAATGCAACCTGCTGAGCAAGCGAATCTTATCCATTAATCAGTAGTTACACAAACTCTCTGTTATTCTACCTTTGGTTTAACTCTCGGTTTAACTGGTTCATTGATTTAACATTAAATTTACTATCTCTGAAATGGCTTATCTCCTGCTATAATTTAGAGGAAATAACCACTCTTAAATTGAATAAGTACGGGTAATAGAACATCACAATTAGATTACTTCATTAGGTATGCTAATTGTGAGTTAAAACTTATGTGGGTATGAATTTGTCAATTCTCCATATAAAGAAGAATATTTCAATATTCGTACCCCATAAAAAACAGCATAAGAGTTTCCTCAAATGCTGTTCCGTCCAAGTAGATTGAGTAATTAATTAATCTTCTTGTAGGTGGTCGTAGTAATATCGTCTAACTCCAAACCACCGTCATCCGTATTGTCCCAATCCTCAAAGGCAAGTACCAGCTTAGTAGCTGTAAGTTCATTGACGGTAAGGACATCTGAATAGCCATCATCATAAGAGATAGTCAGCTTATTGTCTTTCAAAGACCAACGACTTGTTTCTGTATATCCACCTTCAACGCGGCTCTCTATGCAAGTACCGTCAGCCTTGAACTCGAACAAGGCATTGGTATATGCTTCATCAGAAGTTACTACTTCCTTGCCATTCTCCACTTTGTGAATCTTCTCCCAAGTGGACTGCCATTTACCTATAAGGTTGGCTTGTTCAATGATTGTCTGTTCATCTTCATCATCGCTACATGCTGTAAAGTTTACAGCTAACATGACCATTAATAAGGTCGTTCCAATTAATCTTAAAGTTTTCATAATAAACGATTGCTATAATTGATTATTCGAATGTAATATAATCTCCTATTATCATGGGTTCATCTATTATTGTTAGCCCCATCCCATAATTATTTGGATTCTCTGATATATTTACTGTAATAATAGTTTGAGTATTACGTTTACAAGGAATGGACTTTGTCCCAAAAGAAACTTCTACTCCATCATCCTTTCTCCATAAGATGGATGCTTCTTCTGTCTCTTGGTATTCTGTATCATAATAAGCATTAGAACAATAATCTAAAGTAAACATATCTTCAAATTCATTTTGAGGATATTGAAGCCATATTTGAGATGTATTAGTCGTTTTCATGATAATAGTTCCTTGCGTAAAGTTCTTTGTTATAATTTTTATTCCAAAGGCTGTACGCTTCATATTAATATTAACATGCCCATTTTCTTGCGGAATATAATCTATCAACTCACCATAGTATCTATCTAAATTAGGATGGGACATTACAGAGCCAGAACTAACTCGTGATAATCCTCTATCCAACCCATTAAAATAGTTATTTGAGGTGTATTGAAATTTATTAATTGATATTCCATTGTGAGCTGAAAAAGGGGAACTAATAGGTTTGTAAAGTTTACTGTCTCCATCCTTTACTATGGTTGCAACTATTTTGTATTTATAACCATCTAATAGTTTTATGTTCATTTCTGAGCCATCATTGAATAAGCCTAAAGCATAATATTTATAATCTTGGCTTCCTGTATCAGTATTAGGTTTAGAATAAACTTGTATTCCGTATAAATCATTAGTCTTGAGTTTAGACAATGGTTTTTCTGTTATATCAAACTCTCCTGCATATCCTATTGATACTATATATTCTTTAGGATTTTGTGGCTCAATAGGAGTGTCTTCTTCATCATTACTACAAGAGCTAAATTCTGCGCATACGGCAACTAATAATGAAGCTGCCAATAATCTAAATATTTTCATTATTGAGTTTAATCTACGCTCACCTGTTCCCTACGGCAAGCTATAAATAAAAGAGGTGTGGGAACATATTGTCTTATCTCATTCTCTGGCTCTCGCATTGCCTTTGGTACGGATAAAACAATAGCCCACACCAATTTGACAATATCTAAAGCCTTATAAGAATATATAAGGTAGGTATATATCAAATGATGTGGTGCTACTGCTATCATCTTCGTACCGTTATCAAATTTGCGAGATTTGAGAATGGAAGATAATTTCAATAACACCTTTCGTTAAATATATCCTTCCAACTCCCTATCTCATTAGTTCGTTGGAATTGGTGCAAAGATAATGAAAGGTTCTAAATTAATAGGCATGGAGTGTGGATTAATAGTAATTATTGTGTTACAAAACAGGGAATTAATGGAGCATTTAATCAGAGTTGCATCTAAACTCTCTAAATTTATGTGGGTATCAAAATGATAAATCCTCTTATAAGAAGTGAATTTTAGAAATTGTTACCCGCATGGATTTATAAAGCTAAAGTTAATTTCTTCGTTTAAATTTAGGAGTAGGACAAATTCAAATTGGGATATATAAGACTAACCTTGCTCTAAATTTGTCCTGTCTTTCAAAGTGACTTCACGACATCAACCCTGCTCTGACAAGTAACCTCTTGACTTGTGTAATCTGAAACTTGCATCCCTTAGATGTAACAAAGCCTTGCTCATTCAACAGACAAGTCATTTCAGATAATGATTTTCCTTGCATAGACAATGACCGTAACAATGCTATCGCTCTCATGTTATTTGGATTGTTATCAGCTTTAGCCTTGTTGGTAGTGATACTATGCTGAACAGCTTGTTCAAATTTATTCATCAAATTCTCCGATTTACCAAGCCTCACACCCCTTGCTTTTTTGGCTTGAAGTGATTGCTTGGTTCTCTGACTGATTAGTCCTGCTTCATATTCGGCTATGCTACTGATGATATGCAGAATTAGTCTGTTAGCTTGTGGGAAGTCACAGAACACAATCTCAACATCACTCTCCAATAGCTTTGAAGTAAATGCAACATTTCTTGACAACCTATCCAATTTGGCTACAATCAGAATAGAATTTGTTTTCCTGCACATCGCTAAAGCTGCAAGAAGTTGAGGTCTGTTAGATTTCTTCCCACTCTCCGTTTCAATATATTCAGCAAGTATAAGCTTATTCTTTACATGGTTGTGTATAATCTCTCGTTGTGCTTCTACACCAAGACCAGAGATTTGCTGCTTCATGGTGGATTGTCTTAAATATGCTATGTATGTCTTCATAATTCACAATTATTAATAGTTGGTTACAAATGCTGAACGAACATTCAGCTTATGTAAGTAAGGACACCCAACTTAAAAATTGAATGTCCTTTTAAGATGATACGCTATAACTGTCCTTCATCAGCGAAGCTATAATATCCTTCATCTGTTAATATGAGGTGGTCTGTTACTGTAATCCTCATAAGTCTTGCAGCATCCTTGACCTGCTTAGTAATCTCCATATCCTGCCTGCTTGGTCTCAGATTACCGCTTGGATGATTATGTGCAAGAATGATAGCTACTGAATTGGTAAGCAATGCAGCTTGTAGAATTACTCTGACATCTACGGTTGTGTCTGTTATTCCTCCCTCTGATATGAGAGTGTAGCCTAAAACTTGGTTGGATTGGTTTAGGAACAAGACTTTGAAATATTCCTTGTAACAGATTGCACCCTCCTTATATGTGGGGAGTAAGACCTTGTAAGCGTCCTCCGAGCTATATATTTTACTCCGAGCTTTCGATGTGGATTTGTAAGTGAGTTCCACTTCTCCAACTGTGTAATCAGCTTTCATAATCTATCTATAATTGAAATTTAAAGGGTTATTAATTGAGCGGATTTAACAAGAACAAACCCTAAACACAAGTGAATTTCTTCGCTTGCATCTAAGGCTCGTTCTATGTCTTTCCCTAAATATTCAATCAAAGGAAGTTCGGAGCATTAGTGAGTAATTGGTCGGTTACGGGAATAGAGTTGTGAACATATACTCTGCCAACAGAAGATGTCTTTTTAATAGACGATGTGAGGTGATAGTGCAATTATTAAAGCATTCTTTTTTCTTCGACAAGTATGAGGGGGACTAAAAGAGGGGTGTAGTCGGACGGTGCGAAGCACCGGACGGCTGCGCCGCCCGTTGCTTCAATTAGTGTTGGTTCAGTAGTTCATCTTTGAACCTATCCAGTTTGACTTTTGCACCGTTCTTATTGCTACGCTTCGGATCGAAATAATCCTTGATGATAGCTTCGGACAACTTGCACATTGTGCCTTTCTTGCCGTCCCCATATCGGGAGTAGGTTATTCCGTAACAGTCCAACAGGTAAGAAATTCTATCAAGCACATTCTTTACGGGGATATATAAATCGTTACCCGTTTCGGCTTCAAATTCATGTCTCATGTCTAATAGGAACTCTCGGCTGAATCTCCGTTGCATGGATTCTTCTTGTTCGGTCTGTTCCAACAGCTTCTTGATTGTAGTCTTACTGTACTTCTGCTGTTCGATAACTTCTCGCCCCAATTTGAAGAACGCATTGATGAGCCATTCTTCCTCTACACATTTGGCTCGGAGAAGTTGCACGGCATTTTCATCTTCCTTGATGTTGCTTAAGACGGATACAATGAACTGCCATTTCTCTTTGGTCTTGGCTGCTTTGATTCTGTAAATGTCATCTTCACCGACTACTTCTTCTTCGGGCTGGAAGTCCACATTGAAATATCCCGTATCTTCGTATGCCTGTCTAAGCGCATCAGAGGAGAGGTAATATCTCTTAACCTGCTCGTCAAGTAACAGTTGCTCTATGGCGAACCTGTCAAATCCGTTCCGTTCGGGATTTAAGACTTCATTCAACCGTAATCGTTTTAAGTCCTTGTCGAAATTGGTCGGGTCGTCCGCATTCAGTCTTTCTTTTTGAACGGCACGGTAAGATTTAATCCTCGCTGTAATGTCCCTATAGATTTCTTCATCGGAATTAACTTTAAGTTCATTCGGAATTGAAGCGATAACCGTAAGCGAGTTATATCTCTTACCGTTTGGGAAGACGCGTCTGAATCTACCTTGACATTGGATGGCTTCGGTGAACGGATTGATTAGGGTGTGCTTCACATGATCGTAGTTCGACAACACCAGCACATCGCAAAGTTCTTTCAGATTGATGTCTATTGACGGGAAGAATCGAGAAGTAAACAAGTTTACTCTTTTTAGAGGAAGCTCCAGCCTGTCCGTACTGTGTTCCAAGAAACGGCTTTTTAATTCGTCGGCACTTTCCTTTGAACAGAATACCTTGTAGTCTTCCTCTTTTATTATTCCGTCATGCAGCAATGATTCCACGATGTTACATATACCCTCTGTTGTCTTATAGAAGATGCACACATGGGGAGAGCCGTTATCCAACAGTCTTTTTACTTCCTGCTTCACCCGACTGTAAAAGCTACGGGTCGTTATCAAAGTCATATCTTCCCGATAGTCATAGTCGGGCTTAATTTCTACCCACTTGAATTGGTGGCGCAGGAACAAAGTTAAGGTGTACTTACTCGGCTTTAACGGAGTGGCAGATACGAGAGCCTTTCCCTCAAATTTGAAGAACTCCTTCATCGGGGAAGATATGCTCCTACGGTAATCCGTGTCTTCCGTAATGTGGTCGGATTCATCGTACAAGTTGAAGAACTCCTTATAGATGTTCATCTTCAAATTCTTTGCCGCCTTCAAGACTTTGGTCTGAAACCCTTCGGGAGTGGTGATAATTTTCTTGTACTTGATATTGGAGTTGTTGAGGTAGGCGGTCAGTTTCTTAACGGTTACTTCCTTGAACACTCCTTGCACTTCGTCAAATGCCTGCACTTTGTTCTCCACCGCAGACTTGAACGGCTCGATCACGATAGAATTTCTTGGACTTAACTTCGGGTTCAATTCCATGTAAGTAGCTCCCGTACCTGTCATTACCTTATTAATAATGGCATTGTTCGGCAGCATGGGGTAGCCTTGTCTTTTTAAGGCTTCGGATAAATACTCTCCCTTATGGATGTTCAGAACCTCCACTTCCAATGTCTTGTGCTTAGTGTCATTCATGGCTCATCGGATTTAGGGGGTAAGAAACTTGGAAGAACTGGTTATTATATGGGCGTGATGATTTTGTTACCCCACCCGAAGAATGGAGTTCAGACCCATATAAAGTTGTAAAACTCGTGAGCCGATTAAGACTTGTCGGGAGGACAAGTACCGATTGGTGGCTCAATCCAATTGCTCGGAATTTCAAATTCATTACCATAATTAGATGAATTTAGAAATTTAACAATTGGACTAAGGGGAATAAAAAAGCTCCTGCAACTAAGTTCTTCTTACGATTGGACATAATTCACCCTTACAAGGTACGAATGAATGTTCATCCAATAATAAGTTTCGGAAATCATTACTCCGAGAACTTAGTTGCAGAAGCCGCTACTTATGTAGTAGAAATTAATTGCTGACTGGCTTCTTGTAGAACGGTTGCCTTTCTTGGTTATCCGCTTGATAACTGCACTCTCACGTGAACCATTCTTAATAGGAGGGCTTATTTAAGTCTTAGCCCGTATCTTCTACCTCTGTTGTAGAATTGGCACAAAGATATAACTTTTCATTCATATTGCAATGGTTTCAAAGTAAATTCTTCATGGCATTACCTATCTGTTCATTGTCGAAACTGTCGAGGTAAGTCTGAGTTATCTTCTCCGAGCTATGCCCTAAAGATTCACTGATAATAGCTGTTGAAACTCCTGCACGTTTGAGAACTGTCGCATACGAGTGTCGGGCAACGTATGTGGTCAAGGGTAATGGCAACTTCAATTTATCGCCAATATCTTTGAGGTACTTGTTTACCTTTGCCAACACCTTATGCAGCCTGTTTGCAATCTGTACTTCCGTCTTATGAAACGGTGAAAGTATCGGGAACAAGTAAGGCGAACGCTCGTTATTGTACTTGTGAATAATTTCAACAGCCTTATCCTGTAAGGGGATAATGATTTGCTTCTTGGTCTTCTTCCTGTAATAGGAAAGTTGATCGTCCACAATGTTGCTTCGTTCCAACATAGCCATATCAATAAAGTTGATTCCAGCTGTGAAGTAGGAGAACGTGAACAGGTCTATCGCCAAACATTCCATGTCAGATTTGCCTTTATAATTGATAACTCTTTGAATGTCCTGCTTGGATATGGCTCGCTTAGCAGTCTGCTGATTCACCTTTGACAACTTGTAGGAATTGAAAGGGTAGGCGGTGGTCTGCTTGGCTTCGATTGCATGGTTAAATACCGCACGTAAATGTCTAAGCCGAGTTCCAACCGTATTTACCGCATAGTTGTTTGACTTCATCCACTGCTCATATTTCTTCAACCAAGCCACATCTATATCTGAGAATGGTATGTCAAGATGCTTGTTGAACTTTATAAAAGAAGAATAGGACACTTCAAACATTCCTGCATATCTGAGTCTCTTTTCGTCTTTGAGTGCTTGGATATAGTTCTTGAATCCGTCTCCAACAGATACAGGGTGCTTGGATTGTAGGGTGTCTGTGGCTTGGAGTAGAGTTGTGGCAGTAAACTCTGCGTTATTGACTTTCTTATCCAAAATGATTCGTTGGTACTCGCTAATCTTCTCGTTTATGAGAATGAGCAATGTTGCGTAGTTGGGACACTTGGGCTTGGGCAGATTCTTCTTGAAGTCCCAATGTGCAGGATTGACTGAGATTCCTAAGCTCTTGTACTTCTTCTTACCGTCTTTACAGATTCTCACCATAAGTGGTGATTCTCCATTCTTTAAAATCTTTGATTTATAACAGGTTACATTAACTGTTGCTTCCATTCTTGGTTTAACTCTCGGTTTAACTGAACCATGTAAACCAGCGCAATTAAGGCATAAAAAAAGAGAGTTACTTTGGTGTAACTCTCTGATTCTTTGGTGATCCGCTTGGGGCTCGAACCCAAGACCCCAACATTAAAAGTGTTGTGCTCTACCTGCTGAGCTAGCGAATCAATCCTTATTTGCGAATCAGTTATTTCCTGATTGCGGGTGCAAAGGTAGTTACTTTTATTTAATTTGCAAGTGTTTCGTAGAAAAAAGTTCCAATTATTTTTCCTCTTTATCGCTTGTTTCTTGATTATCAGTAGTTTCTACTTCATCATATTTTATTCTTTCTTTGTTGATAATAAAGCGTTGATAGTAGGAAAGCATCAAAGTGGTCAGAGGCAAGGCAATGATCATACCCAGCATTCCCATTAATGAACCCCAGATAGAAAGGGATAAAAGGATGATGGCGGGATTCAGTCCCGTAATCTTTCCCATGATTTTGGGGACGAGGAAAGTATCCTGTATAATTTGGACGATAGCGAAGACTGCCAGTGCGCATGCTATAATAATCCAGAAATTCTCTCCCGTATCGGCAGCTTTAAGGATCGCCAATAGGACCGTAGGGAGGAAACCGATGATTTGCAGGTAAGGAACCATATTAAGCGCTCCAATGAAAAGCCCTAGAGCGATAGCCATCGGAAAATCGATAATAAGGAAGCCTATACTGAACAGAATCCCCACACAAAAGGCAACCAGTGCCTGACCACGGAAATACCGATTCATGCCGTCCTGTACATCATGTACGAGGTTGGATGCGAAGGTACGATACTTGTTGGGCAGCAGATGCAGCCATCCTTCGGCTATGACTTCATAATCCAGCAATATAAAGATTACATATAATAATATGATAAAGGAGGCGAGAATGCTGAACAGGATATTGAGCGACTCCGCAAGCAGGGCCCACACTCTGGGCACCGTATCTTTGATGGCTGCAAGAATATTCTCTTCGCTTAATATACGGTTGAGCGCCTGAAGATCAATATTCTCATGAATGAATTCGGAAAGATTCTTGGGTACATTATTCCCGGCTCCATTGGTGAGGTAGGTTACCAGTAAGTCATTCATTCTGCCTATTTCCGAAACCATGGGAGGCACCAACAAATAGAATAAGGATACTCCGACAAGAGTAATCAGAAACAAGGTGCAGAAGATAGAAACAATACGGCTCTTTAACCGTAGCTTATACTGGAAAAACTTGACTAACGGATAAACCATGTAGGCGATCAACCAGGCTATAAAGAAAGGTAATAACACTCCGCTGAGCCGTTCCACAAGCATTAGTATCCCTACCACCAGTACACATCCGATGGAACCACGTATAAAACTGTCGAATGTTATCTTCTTTCTTTCCATATATGTTTTAAATAGAGTTTATATCTTCTGTCCGTCCTCTCCCCGTGCACGGAGGTAGCACTCCCTGCAAAGCGGCTCGTATTCGGCTGTCTCTCCTAGAAGTACCTGCTTGTCATTCTTGACGGTACGATGAGAGAAAGATGCCAGATCACCGCACTTCACGCAGATAGCATGAACCTTGGAGACCTCGTCGGCAATGGCACATAATTGAGGCATCGGTCCGAAGGGATTCCCTTTAAAGTCCATATCCAGTCCGGCGATGATGACACGGATGCCGTTATTGGCAAGCTGTCTGCATACGTCAATCAGTCCGTCATCAAAGAACTGTGCTTCGTCGATGCCGACTACATCTATTTCTGAAGTGAACAACAGGATACTTGCCGATGAATCGATAGGGGTGGACGCGATGGAATGACTGTCGTGTGATACCACGTCTTCTTCCGAATAACGGGTGTCGATGGCCGGTTTGAATATCTCTACACGCTGGCGTGCAAACTTGGCTCTTTTCATTCTGCGAATCAGCTCCTCCGTCTTTCCGGAGAACATTGAACCGCAGATTACCTCTATTCTACCTCTTCTTCTGGTCTCTTGTATGTGGTCTTCTGAAAATAATACCATGTGATTTTTGTGCTTTCTTGATTAAATAAATGAATGGACAAAGGTAAACAATTCGATGTACAAGAACTGTTAAATTATCCATTATTTTAAGTTATTGCATAAATTATTCCTACATTCGCACCATAATAACAATGGATGGAAATGAAACAGAAGCTATTAACAGATATTGAGCTGGATGTTCATGAGCTGAAGCTACTCATGAATACGTTTTCTAAAGAGCCGACTCAGACTTTGTCTGAACTGTTGAAGCGGAGCATCCTACGTATGCAGGAGCGTTTGGAGCAGTTGTCGGAAGAGATAAGTGCTGTGCCGGTGGAAGCCTCGTCTTCTCTTGTAGCGGAAGCGGAAAATGAAGTCCCCATTGTTGAAGAACAAGCCCCCGTAATAGAGGAAGTCGAATATCCGGTAATAGAAGAACCGGTTGTGGAAGAGGATGAAGCGACAGCTCCGGGAGAAGATGAACCTGTGATAGTACAGGAACCGCAGACTGTTGTGGAAGAAACAGTAATTGAGGAGCCTGTTGTCGAAGACGAAATGGAAGAGAAAGAAGCGGAAGATGAGTCGGAAGACGATGAATCGCTTCTGATAAAGGAGCCGAAAGCTGCCGTATTGGGCGAAAGCATAAAGATGGCTGCCGGATTACGTCATTCCATCAGCTTGAATGATTCTTTCCGTTTCTCACGTGAGATATTCGGCGGAGACCCCGAACTGATGAATCGTGTTATCGAGCAGATATCAGTCATGAGTTCTTATAAGACTGCCGTGGCATTTCTTGCCTCGAAAGTCAGCGTAAACGAAGAGAATGAGGCGATGGCCGACTTTCTGGAGTTGCTAAAAAAGTATTTTAATCAATCAGCATAAAAGTTTATGGGAAAGTTATATGTAGTACCTACGCCGGTAGGAAATCTGGAGGACATGACCTTTCGGGCAATCAAGGTGCTGAAAGAGGTCGATCTGATTTTGGCAGAGGATACACGTACTTCCGGTATTTTGCTGAAACACTTTGAAATAAAGAATGCAATGCAATCCCACCACAAATTTAATGAACATAAAACGGTGGAAAGTGTTGTTAATAGAATAAAGGCAGGTGAAACCGTGGCATTGATTTCGGATGCCGGAACACCCGGGATTTCTGATCCGGGATTTTTGGTAGTCCGCGAATGTGTGCGTAACGGTATCGAAGTGCAATGTTTGCCGGGAGCGACAGCTTTTGTTCCGGCATTGGTAGCATCGGGACTGCCGAATGAAAAGTTCTGTTTCGAAGGGTTCCTCCCTCAGAAGAAAGGACGACAGACACGACTGAAGGCATTGGCAGAAGAACATCGTACTATGGTGTTTTATGAATCGCCTCACCGCTTGTTGAAAACGTTGACACAGTTTGCCGAATATTTCGGCACTGAACGTCAGGCAACCGTGTCTCGCGAAATATCCAAACTCCACGAAGAAACTGTTCGGGGAAGTTTGGCGGAATTGATAGAACACTTTACCGCTACCGAGCCCCGGGGCGAGATTGTGATAGTATTAGCAGGAATAGACGATTAAAATAACTTCATTTAAAAACGTAAAACGTAAACGTATGAAAAAGTTAGCAGTTTTATTTATGTGCGCAGCCATGTTGGCTTCGTGTGACTTTAAAGGTGGAAGCAAAGACCTTAAGGCTGAAAATGACTCTCTTTTAATGGAATTGACACAGCGTAACGCTGAATTGGATGATATGATGGGAACTTTCAATGAAGTGCAGGAAGGATTCCGTAAGATCAATGCTGCCGAAAGCCGTGTGGACTTGCAGCGTGGTACTATTACCGAAAATTCAGCCAGTGCCAAGCAACAGATTGCTTCTGACATTGAATTCATCTCCAAGCAAATGGAAGAAAACAAAGCTCAGATTGCAAAACTGGAAGCTCAGCTGAAAAACAGCAAGTACAACTCTACTCAGATGAAGAAAGCTGTAGAAGCTCTGACTGCTGAATTGAAAGCTAAACAACAACGTATCGAAGAACTTCAGACTGAACTGGCATCTAAGAACATTCGTATCCAGGAACTGGATGCAGCTGTCAGCGACCTGTCTGCTGCCAAAGAATCTTTGGCTGCCGAAAACGAAGCGAAAGCTAAAACCGTTGCCGAACAGGATAAGAGTCTGAATGCCGCATGGTTCGTATTCGGAACAAAATCAGAGTTGAAAGCCCAGAAGATTCTTCAGAGCGGTGACGTGCTGAAGAGCGCTGATTTCAACAAGGATTATTTTACTCAGATCGATATCCGTACAACAAAAGAAATCAAGTTGTACTCCAAACGTGCTGAGTTGTTGACTACTCATCCGACAGGTTCTTATGAACTGGTGAAAGATGACAAAGGTCAGCTGACTTTGAAAATTACTAATCCTGCCGAATTCTGGAGCGTATCCAGATACTTGGTTATTCAGGTAAAATAAGGTAGACATACCTGGTTAGAATTGCCAATGTGCTGATTCCTGAATTCAAGAAACTAGCACATTGGCTTTTTTATTTCTCATATTATATATCACGGAGCCAATGAAATATAAAAATCTCTTTTTTGACCTGGATGACACCATCTGGGCTTTCTCACGAAATGCACGCGACACCTTTGAAGAAGTATATCAGAAATATTCATTTGACCGCTATTTTGACTCGTTCGATCATTATTACACACTGTATCAACGACGCAATACCGAACTCTGGCTTGAATATGGAGAGGGAAAGGTGACGAAGGAGGAACTGAACCGCCAGCGTTTCTTTTATCCCTTACAGGCAGTAGGAGTGGAGGATGAGGCTTTGGCTGAGCGTTTCTCGGAAGATTTCTTTGCCATTATTCCTACCAAAAGCGGTCTGATGCCCCATGCCAAAGAAGTGTTGGAGTATCTTGCGCCGCAATATAATTTGTATATCCTTTCCAATGGTTTCCGGGAGCTGCAGTCGCGTAAGATGCGTTCGGCAGGAGTAGATCGTTATTTTAAGAAGATCATTCTTTCGGAGGACCTTGGCGTATTAAAGCCTTGGCCCGAAATCTTTCATTTTGCTTTATCTGCCACCCAGTCTGAGTTACGCGAATCGTTAATGATCGGTGACAGTTGGGAAGCCGATATTACCGGAGCGCATGGGGTAGGGATGCATCAGGCTTTCTATGATGTGACGGAACGAACCGCTTTTCCTTTTCAGCCTACCTATCATATCCATTCACTGAAAGAATTAATGAATTTATTGTAGGTTTTATGGATTAAGTCGTATTTTTGTTGCATCTAATAAATGTATAAAATACGATAACATCATGGATAGTACGCTTCTGCCATTTGCCTTACTTTGTTTTACTTCGTTCTTTACGCTGACCAATCCTTTGGGGACAATGCCGGTCTTTCTGACCATGACACACGGAATGACAGATAAGGAGCGACAGACTATTGTGCGCCGTGCCACCATCGTGTCGTTTATAACGTTGATGGTGTTTGTCTTTGCCGGGCAGTTCCTTTTCAAATTCTTCGGTATCTCTACCAATGGTTTCCGTATTGCCGGTGGAGTAATTATCTTTAAGATTGGTTTTGATATGCTTCAGGCACGGTATACTCCGATGAAACTTAAAGACGAAGAGATTAAAACCTATGCCGATGACATCTCCATTACTCCTCTTGGAATTCCGATGTTGTGTGGTCCCGGGGCTATCGCTAACGCCATCGTTTTGATGCAGGACTCTCATACTTACGCCATGAAAGGTATATTGATCGGAACAATCGCTTTGATTTATCTGTTGACGTTCTTCATTCTCCGTGCTTCCACCCGACTGGTGAAAGTACTGGGAGAGACCGGAAATAATGTGATGATGCGTTTGATGGGATTGATTCTGATGGTGATTGCAGTGGAATGCTTTGTGAGTGGAGCGAAGCCGATATTGGCGGATATTGTGAGAGAAGGGCTGAGCGGTATCTGCAAGTAGAAGTCTGTATTGTGGGGAGGAACGGATAAGATTACACTCATGTGTAAATTCGGAAATGGAAAATAAAAAGCGAGCCCGTTTAACTGCTTAAAGTTAAACGGGCTCGTTATTAAAATGGTTTCAGTGTATTAGTAGCCTTCGTTTTGTTTCAGCTTACCGTTAGATACATTGATCTCGGAAACCGGAATAGGCATTACGGTACGATAGTCGTCATAGTTGATCGGACCGGCCGGAACCTGGGCATTCGTTACTGCCTTTTTGTTTCTCCATGTATCCCAGGCGTTATGACCTTCACCATAAAGTTCCAGTCTGCGTTCTGTCAGAATATCATCGATAGTAACAGAAGCAACGTCTTCATAGCCGGCTATTCTTTGCTTACGCAAGTCATTGATATAGCTGGCAGGATCAGCACCACCTGCTTTTAATGCAGCTTCTGCGGCGATCAGATATACTTCGGACAGGCGGATTACTTTCGGATTATTTACATATATTTCTCCGTCGCGTCCCGGATACTTCTGGATATACCAGCCTTCGTTATCTCCACCGTCGCTTTCTTCAGCAATCAGAGTACTGCGAACATCTTCCGGACGTTCTTGAAGGAAAGTTTTGAATCCCTCGGTGATACCGGCTTCAGCATAACCTTCGGCATGTGTGTAGAATCCGAGAGAGTTACGTTGTGCATTGTAGAGTGAGGTAATCAGGAACTCGAAAATGCTTTCACTGCTTCCAACTTTGGTCCATACTGTTTCGTATTCATCTCTGGTGTACAGCTTGTATGGAGATTTTTCGATTACATATTTGGCGTCCTCAAGTGCTTTACTGTTCTCATTCATGTAGAGATATGCACGGGCTCTCAGTGCACGGGCTCCCCAATAGTCGATATGACCGGCAGTTACTACCTTGCTGGTTTCTGGGAGATTATCCAATGCAGTCTTCAAGTCATCCAGTATGGTTTCGTAAGTTTTCGCAATAGTAGCTCTTTCTGCTGTATATCCGGATTCGAAAACTTCTGTAGACAATACGATACCCGGATCGCTGGCCTGTGCATTACAAGGAAGTTTAGCGAACAAGCGGGCCAAGTCAAAGTGGAAAAGTGCCCGCAAAGCATACAATTCGCCTACCTGAACATCAACTTCAGCTCCTTCCAGACCGGATTTCTTAACTCCCTCCAAAACTTTGTTTATTCTTGCCAGAGAAAGATAAAAGCGTTTGTAGAAATAGTATGAATCAGAACTGTTCTTAGTAGCCTGGTAGGCATATACATCAACTGTTTGCTTATTGCTACCGATGGCTTTGAAGTCGCTGCCTCTTTGGTCGGCGTACAAGAAGAAATCACCTGCGTAGCTGCCACGTGGATTAGTTCCCGCGTCTATAGAAGAAGTCTGAGACTCATAAACACCGTTAACTGCAAACTGTAAATCTTCAAGAGTCTTAATAGCACCTTCTGAAGGCCATTCACTGGAAGGCACTTTGTCGAAAGTATCGCATGAGGATACTGCCAACGTCAGTAATAGAATGGGTAAATATATTTTTTTCATTATTCAGTCTGTTTATAGATTATAATTTGATATTAATGCCGAATACACAGCTTCTCAATGCCGGTGTATCTGCCTGACGATAACCATTGATCGCTACATCCGGGTCAATGTTTTTAGTCTTCGACCACAACATAGCTAGATTGTTTGCTCTGAAGTAGATGCGGAAGTTGGAAATGTGCTTCTTCAATACCGGCAGAGTATATCCTACTGTCATTTCTCTCAGACGAATATTGTCAGTCGATTTGATTGTGCGGCTTGAGAATCTGTCCCAACGATAAGGGTTAGCGTAGATAGGCATCGGGTTGTCTACTTTATCACCCGGATTTTTCCAGTAGTTTCCGGCTACATCTTCTGACAGGTTCATGGAACCGATTCTTACGCCATCATGATGAGAGAAATATCCCGGATAATCGAACATGTCACCACCAAACTGATAAGTGATCAGGAATGACAGGTCAAAGTCTTTGTATGTGAAAGTGTTGCTGAATCCACCGATAACATCAGGCAATGCTTTTCCTACAATTCCCTTACCTGCTTCGGAGTAGTCATTTACCACTCCCTTTGAGTGATCTTCAGGATCTAACCAGAATTCTCCCAAACCTGTTTCAGGATTTACACCTTTCCATTCGGGCAGATAGAATGTATACATTGACTCTCCCTCACGGTGCAGATACATTTCTCCGTCTCCATACTGGATATCTTTTCCTTCAGGAAGTTTGTCTACCAATGCACGTTGGTAAGTCAGGTTGAAGTTTGAAGTCCATGTAAAGTTCTTGTTGCTGATATTTTTAGAATTGAGTTCCAATTCGAAACCGTCGTTCTTCAATGCACCCAGATTTTCCCAACGGGAGTCAAAGCCGGTGATTAATGAAGTAGGTACTTCGAACAGCAAATCCGTAGTCTTCTTATTGTAATATTCCAGAGACAGATTTACGCGGTCGTACATATTCCATTCAATTCCCATATTGAAGTTCTTGGATTTTTCCCAGCTTAATTTGTCGTTTGCCATTCTTGACCAGTAAATAGCAGGAGCACTTCCGTATCCGGAACCTGTATACAGGTCCATGTAACCATAGTAATCTGAGGGCAAGTTACCGTTTGTACCATAAGATGCTTTGATCTTGAAGTCGGTAAATAACGGCATATCTTGCATAAATCCTTCTTTACTCATTCTCCATGCACCGGATACAGACCAGAAACTAGCCCAACGATTGTCTTCACTCAAACGTGACGAACCATCACGACGGAAACTGGCAGAAAGATAATACTTGTTATCATAGTTATAATTGCCACTTGCGAAATATGACATCATGCCGGCTCCCAAGGTTGAACTTGCAGCCTGGTCCGGTTGTCCGTTGGCCAATTCGGGATAGTGGCTTGAATAACGTTTGGCAACAGTTACAATCTGCAGCAGGTCTCTGTTTTCAACTTCGAAACCGGCCATCAAGTTCAGATTGTGCATATCTTTAAAAGTATCCGTGTAGTTTAATGTAGAAGAGCTGGTAGCTACGCGGCTTTCGAAGGTATAACGAGAACCCATTCCGCTGACGGAACCACCGTTAACACTGTTGCGATCCCAATATTCAAAGTGCTTGTTGTCTACATAGTCATAACCAAAGATAGAGTTAAGTGATAACTTATCACAGAATTTGATTGTTACATCTGCATTGGTCATGCTACGGAACATTTTGGTCTGAATCCACTCCAGAGCTGTATCGCTGTCTTTACCACCTAGCATCAGATGCGGGTTGGTAACTTTACCCCATGCTGCATTTTTATTATATGAACCATCTTCATTCTTTACCGGAGCAGTCGGGTCCATTGCGAATAAAATACCTATCGGAGAAGAAGTACCCATTCCTTGAGCCTGGTCTCCCTGATCGCGGAAACCATCTTGCGATGTAGCGGCTATCATTTGCTTGAGAGCTACGTTCAGCCAGTTATTTACTTTGTGATTAACGTTCAGACGACCGGAGATACGTTCGAAGTCACTACCAAGAACGATACCCTCGCTCTTATTGTAGCCAACTCCGGCATAGAACTGAGTCTTTGACGAACCGCCGTTGATAGATACCTGGTGATCTTGAGTGAAAGCAGTACGATAGATTTCTTTCTTCCAGTTCGTATTTACTTTACCGGATGGGTCATGGATAAAGTCAGCAACAGTAGCCGGTGAGTCGAGCAGAGGAATGAACATATCACCTCCGTTATCTATGTTGTTCAATGCTGCTTGTTTGCTATCTGTTATTCCGTAAGTAACCAGACAGTTGGCTAATGATTCGCGAGTGTAGTCAATCAAGTCGGCTGATCCCATCATATTGAAAGCATTTACAGCCATCTTGTTCCAGCCTACTTCACCTGAATAGCTGACATTCGTTTTTCCTTCTTTACCTTTCTTTGTGGTAATGATGATAACACCGTTTGCGGCACGTGAACCGTACAATGAAGCAGCAGCGGCATCTTTCAGAACAGTCATGCTCTCAATGTCTTCAGGATTCAGTGTACTCAATACGCTTTGAGTCTTACCGTAGTAGTTCATGTCGTCATCAGCTTTTGTTACAACACCGTCAATAACATACAACGGGCTTTTAGAAGCACTAATAGAACCGACACCGCGAATGTTGATTTCGGCCATAGACCCTGGGTCACCAGTTGCTGAGGCTGTGCGCACACCTGCCATTTTACCGGACAATGCCTTGTCAAAAGATTCTTTGGAACCGGAAACGATTTTATCTGCCTTAATGACAGCAGCTGATCCTGTGAATGAAGACTTCTTCGCAGTACCATAAGCCACAACAATAACCTCATCAAGATTTTGTGCATCTGATTTCAGTGTAACTTTCACCATTGGCTTGATTGCCACTTCTTGTGTTTGCATACCAATATACGAAATCTGCAAAGTCTTTGCAGAACTTGGTACGTTCGCCAAATTAAAATTACCATCGATGTCTGTGATTGTACCTTGAGTAGTACCTTTTACCAACACAGAGGCTCCAACAACTGGTTGCCCATCTTCTTCAGAAATCACAACGCCTGTGACTTTCTGAGTCTGAGCAGTTACTAGGCTTATGCCCACAAAAAGGCATGCCAATAACAGCATTAATTTTCTTTTCATAAATTCTCTCTTAAAGTTCAACTTTACATTAATTGTCTCTATACTCTAACAAGTTGCAAAATTATTAATAAATATGAAACTAACAATTAATTTGATAAAAAAAGGTTGTATATATAACATATTGTTATTTATAACATCGAAAATATGCTGATAAACATCTTTATTTGCTATAAATATTGTGATTTATCAAGCATGAAATGTCACTTTGTGAATGCAAAGTGTAGTAATTAACATTCTATTTGCTTGTTTTTGGATATAAAACTACCCTGCAAACGTTTCTTTTTGATTTATTATGAAGAAATGACGATAAAAAAATAGCATTTAAATTAAAGTTATGTAAATACTTAATTATTGAATTTTAATTTTTGCAGAAATTAATGCAGGTTCAACCTTAATTATAGCACAGAACTTAGTTTATTTTGTTCTTAGTATTAACTAAAAGACAATAGAATGAAGAAGATTAGTTACAGCCTTGTGTTTAACAGAAAAAAGAAGCTGAACAAAAAAGGAATGGCATTGGTACAAGTAGAAGCTTACTTAAACAGGAGAAAAATGTACTTCTCAACCAGGGTGTACCTCAAACCAGACCAGTGGGACGTAAAACGTAGAATGGTAAAGAACCATCCTAATTCAGATGCATTAAATCGAATGCTATATGATTTTATAGCTGACATTGAGCAGAAAGAACTGGGATTATGGCAACAGAGAAGATCGATATCCTTGGATTCGTTGAAAGACTCTATTGAAAAACCGGAAAATAATGGGAATTCATTTCTGACCTTTTTTAAAGAGGAAGTCAGCAACTCTTCTTTAAAAGAGAGCACCAGGCAGAATCATCTTTCCACTTTAGAATTGCTGCAAGAGTATAAAAAGGACATTGTATTCACTGATTTGACATTCGAATTTGTGTCTTCATTTGATAATTATCTGCAGTCCAAGGGGTATCATCTCAATACCATTGCCAAGCATATGAAGCATTTAAAACGATATGTGAATGTAGCTATAAATAAAGAGTATATGGATATTCAGAAGTATGCTTTCAGAAAATATAAAATCAAAAGCATAGAAGGAAGTCATACGCACTTGTCGCCGGAAGAGCTGAATAAAATGGAGGAGGTGAATCTGGAAGGGAAGTTTACGAAGTTACAAAAGTCAAAAGATGCCTTTTTATTTTGTTGTTACGCCGGTTTGCGGTACTCTGATTTTATAAATCTGACTGCCGCGAATATTGTCGAACTCCATCAGGAGACGTGGCTGATTTACAAATCTGTTAAAACAGGTATTGATGTGCGCCTTCCTTTATATTTATTATTTGAAGGTAAAGGACTGCGGGTGTTGGAGAACTACAAAGACGATTTAAACGGATTCTTCAAGCTGAAAGATAACTCTAATGTGAATAAAGACTTGAATGCATTAGCCAAGCTGGCAGAAATAGACAAACGGATATCATTCCATACAGCCCGACATACAAACGCCACCTTATTGATATATAGTGGTGCAAATATAACGACTGTACAAAAGCTGCTGGGACACAAAAGTGTGAAGACAACTCAGGTATATGCAAATATCATGGACATGACTATTGTGCATGACCTTGAGAAAGCAGCCTATTCAAAATTAGCTAATAGACCAAAAAGCTAGGCAGTGATTGTCTGGAAATGTCCTGTTTTTAAGATTGGTTTCAACAGAGTTGATTCAAAATCTAACAATATGGCAGAAATAATGCATAAATCAATGTAAGAATATGCAATTTACAAATGATTTGTCGCATATAAATGACTGTAATATACATAAAAAGTGCAATGTCAGGACTCTTTCCTTTTAAAGGAACGATCCGTTCCTTTAAAAGGAACAGATCGTTACTCACCGAGGAACATCTAATTGCTTTAAAAGGAAGAGCCAAAAGTAGTTTTAATTTCTAATTCTGTTCTAACTGATAGACTTTCCTGTCACAGGGAAATATATCATATCGAAACTAAATATTTCTTTTATATTCAAAGGTGCAAGCTGATATAAGTAATCATATAGCACAAGGAAACAAAAAACGGACAGATGTATTTCATCCGTAGATCTGCTGTTTTAAAATCCTGCCGATTTTTGTCATTCTCCCAAGCAGGTTCTGCATATTTTGAATTATACCATAACTAAATATGCTTTTCTTCAGATTTGATCTTTTTCTATTATCACGCCCCAAAAGTAATCATTCATTATGATTGGTGGTGAGAAATATTCGGGAAATATAAAAATAGTATCCAATAATAATACCTCATATAAATAAAATAAAGACATAACTTTCTTATAATGAATGAACTAAATGATTGAAATGGATAGAAACAGGGTATCATTCGTTAAAGAAAAGGGTAGTTATAATGCTGATAAATAATTGATTATCACGTTTATATATGGATACAATAACATATATGACGATTAGGTTTATATTTCTCATTATTATAATAATCAACACTTTATATAAAGAATTAGTTCTGCAAAGACTTTGCAGATTTCGTACATCGGTATGCAAACTCAAGAAGTAGCGATTAAGCCTAATTTAAAGGTAGTACTTAGGTCGGATGCTCAACAGATCGATGAAGTTGTTGTTACAGCAATGGGTATTAAAAGATCTGAAAAAGCATTAGGTTATGCTGCAACTTCAGTGGGTGGAGAAAAAATTGCGGAAAGCCGTACATCTGATGTGATGTCAAGCTTGGCAGGTAAGATTGCAGGTGTACAGATTTCCAGCACTTCATCTGACCCCGGAGCCTCTAATTCGGTCATTATCCGTGGAGTTAGCTCACTCTCCGGTACCAACCAACCACTATATGTCGTGGATGGAGTACCTTTGAATAACTCTACCGTATACTCTACAGATGGCTTGAATAGCGGATATGATTTTGGAAACGGTGCCAACGCTATCAATCCGGATGATGTGGCAAACATGACTATTTTGAAAGGTGCTGCGGCCACTGCTTTGTATGGTAGCCGTGCTGCCAACGGTGTAGTCATGATTACTACCAAAAGCGGCCGGAAAGAAAAAGGAGTTGGAATCGAGTATAACGGTGGAGTTCAGTGGTCAACTGTTCTGCGTCTGCCGGAATTTCAAAATGAATTTGGTATGGGATGGAACGGCAACCATACAGAATTGGAGAACGGTTCCTGGGGACCTCGTTTCGATGGTTCCATGCAGTTGTGGGGTAATGTGTACAACAACTCTCAGAAACTGAAACCTTATGTGGCAATGCCTGATAACATCAAAGACTTTTTTGATGCGGGATTCAGATATAGCAACAGCCTTTCATTCAATGGAGCTACAGATAAAAGTGATTATTATGTATCATTCTCTCAGATCAGCGATGATGGTATGATCCCGACAGATGCCGACAGCTACGATAAATATACTTTTTCTGCACGCGGCAGCCATAAGGCAGGAGCGTTGACATTCTCTTCTTCACTGAATTACGCTTATCAAAAGAATAACTTTGCTACTACGGGACAAGGTTTGTCCATGCTAAACTCTTTATATCAGACACCAAGAGATATCAGCATAATAGGACTGGAAGACCAGAATGATCCGTTCAACACTCCGGGATATTATTATACCCCCTACGGAGTTATGAACCCTTATTATATTTTGAATAACTATTTGAATGAATATGAATCTGAAAGATTCTACGGAAAATTTCAATTGGATTATGAATTCCTGAAATACTTCAAGTTTACGTACCGTATGGGCTTGGATACTACAACAGGACAAAGTGACAAAGGAAAACCGAATCTGTACGCTCTTTATTATGAAGGTACTCCTAATGGAGAAGGTCAGGGCTCCAGCAGTCCTTTCTCTGGTGAAACCGGACAATATTCTGAGCAGATAACCCGTCGTCGCGAGATAAACCAGGATATTATGGTTAATTTCAATATGCCGGTTAACGATTTTAATATCAATGCACTGGTCGGTTTCAATGGCAATGAACGTAAAGTCTCTTATCAATATTCAGAAGTTAATGATTTAACGATTCCTACATGGTTTAATCTGAAGAACTCCGGCAAAACTCCTATAGTAGAACAGCACATGGAACTCAGACGTCTGATGGGTGTTTTCGGACAGTTTGAAGGTTCATGGAAGAATATGCTCTATTTAACGGTTACTGCCCGTAATGACTGGTCTTCTACTCTTCCGAAAGAAAATCGCAGTTTCTTCTATCCTGGTATTACCGGTAGTTTTATTTTCAGCGAATTATTGAATGACAATCTGCAAGATGTGATAACTTTTGGTAAGATACGCGCCAGCTGGGGTAAAACAGGTAACGATGCTGATGTGTATATGGTTAATCCTGTGTATGCCCAATCTTCCAATAGAATACCTTTCGGTTCTCTGACTTTCCCTCTAGGAGGTGTCAACGCTTACTCTGCAGGAAATGTACTCGGAAGTAATACATTAAGTCCGGAAATGACCACAGAATCTGAAGTCGGTTTAAATATGGCTTTTTTCAAAAACCGCCTCTCTTTTGACGTATCTTATTATAATAGGAATACCGATAAGCAGATTTTCTCTTTGGCTATGGACCCTGCTTCAGGCTATACAGCACAGAATATGAACCTGGGTAAGATTCGTAACCGTGGTATAGAACTCCTGATCAGCGGCACTCCGATAAGAACAAAAGATTTCAGTTGGGAACTGACATGGAACTTCACAAAGAACTGGAGTAAGGTGATCAGTTTACCGGAAGAATTGGGTGGCATTACAACGATTTATGGTCTCAATGGAGGTACCAGTATGTACGCTATAACAGGCATGCCTGTTGGTGTTTTCAAGGCTCAGGTAGCCGAACGTGATCCGCAAGGACGTATTGTAGTAAATTCATCAACAGGTCTTCCGGTTGAAGCCAGCGAATTCGGAATCTGCGGAGATATGAATAACAAATATCAAATGGGTGTTTCTACTAACTTGAAATATAAAGGTATAAGCTTAGGCATTGATTTTGATATCCGTCAGGGCGGAGTGATGTATTCACGTACTAAAGATATAAACTATTTTACCGGTAACGCGATACAGACTGCCTACAATGACCGTAATCCTTTGATTGTTCCTAACTCAGTAAATAAAATAGTGAATGGAGAAAACGTTACTTATGTAGAAAATACAACTCCTATTACAAGCTCTAACATTTATAAATACTGGGGCGACGGTGGCTCTGATATGGGAAGCTGCTTCCTGGTAGACAAATCATACGTCAAGCTTCGTTCTGTTGTATTAGGTTGGGACCTGCCCAAAAGATGGTTGGCAAAAACTCCTTTCCAGGCAGTAAAAGTGTCTGCATATGGCAATAACTTATTTGTCTGGACTCCATCCAGCAATACATTTATTGATCCCGAAATGACTTCATTTGGTAACGACCTTGAAGGTAACTATGGAGAATACACGGCTAATCCCAGCTCACGTCGTTTCGGTTTCAACTTAATGGTTAAATTTTAAACAGGAATAAAAATGAAAAAAATATTATTATATGCATCATTAGCAACAACAGCATTGTTTGCAGGTTGCGACCTGAACATCAATGACGACCCGAACTACCCGATGAATGATCAGGTGACGGCGGATTTGATATTCCCCTCTATCAGTGCTTCCATTGCTTCGGCGGTAGGCGGAGAAATTTATAATTACGCTGGCTTTTTCGCTCAGTACTATGAACAGAAACCGGAGTCGAATCAGTATAACACTCTATGTGAATATACATTTACTGAATCTTCCCAGCAAATGGATTATTCTTATAGAATCCTGTTTGCAGGAGCTTTGGAAGATGCAAAGCAGGTGCTGGAAAAGACCACAAACCCTGCCGACCGATTCGCTACTACCATACTGAGAGCATATGCCTTTCAGATAATGGTAGATAATACCAGTGACTCACCTTATTCGGAAGCTCTGCAAAGTAATGCCAATGCCACACCTAAGTGGGATACGGGTGAAACAGTATATAAAGGTATATTAGGTGAGATAGATGCGGCAGAAGCTGCTTTGGATGGAAGTGGTATGGATGTGCCGGATTTGATATTCAACAAAAATATCGCTCAATGGAAAGGTTTTGCCAATGCTCTTCGCCTCCGTATGTATCTGCGTTTCATTGATGCCAACATAGATGCGGCTTCGTATACAGAGAAAGTGAAGACCTTAGTACAAAACAACGAATTCTTTACCGGTGACGTGAAATTGGATTGTTTCTTGGATGAAACAGACAAACGGAATCCATGGTATAATACGAATGCGGTCGGCTTGACCGGTAATCATTGTGCTGCCTATCCGTTAGTATCTTATTTAAGCAGCACGGGAGACCCTCGAATCGCTTATGGTATTAGTAAAACAGATGCGGATGGAAAGTATGTCGGTCAACTTCCCGGAGGAAAAACACATATGCAAAGCATTCTGGGTACTGACAACTGGAAAAACAAAAACGTAAGTGCGATTGATTACTCTATCGGAGCCACAAAACCTGTCTATTTCTTTACTCAGGCTGAATTACAATTCCTGATAGCTGAGGTATATGCTCGTTTTCACAATGATGATGCGAATGCAAAGAGTGCTTATGAAGCAGGTGTAACTGCAGACTTTGCCGTTCGTGGATTTGCAGGTCAAGAGAATACCATTTTGGAAGGAGCGTGTGCATGGTCTGCTGCTTCTACACAGGCAGACAAGTTAAACTTGATATATATGCAGAAATGGGTATCTCTTTTCTACATGGATCATATGGAAGCATGGAGTGAGATTCGTCGTACAGATTGTCCGAAACTGTCTTCTTATTCAGCAGCACAGATACAGGCTAGTGAGTCAGTATACACTCCGGGAGAGTTAGTTGCTCCATGGACTAATGGTCTGGAAGCGGGTGGACTGATGAAACGTATGACTTATCCATTAAGCGCACGTCAGCAAAATGTGAATACTCCTGCAGGGGTACCGGGAAGTACTCCGGTTTGGTGGGATATCAAATAGTAACCAATAACTTAGTAAGTTTTACGTATGAAAAATATAATATACAGCATATTAGTATGTTTGCCGTTTGTCTTTGGAGCTTGCGACAAATCAACAGATGACACTTCTAAAGTCACCTATTTTGTTACGTTGGAAAGAGAGGGTGATGAAAAGATCGTTTTAGAAAAAGGGCAACCCTTTGTGGAGCCGGGATATTATGCGGAAATGAACGGAGAAGATATTACTGAATCTGTTCAGATAAAAGGTAGTGTTGATGTCAACACTCCGGGAATCTACAATTTAGTATATGCGGCATACAACGAGGACGGTTTTGCCAAAACATTTACACGAACAGTATATGTGGCAGATAATACTGCTTCTCCTTTGAAATCCGGAATTTATACCGTAGCCGAAGGAAGCAAACGTACCGCCCCTTCTGTGGTAGCTTTCAGTGGATATGAGATTGTGATTTTCCAGATGGAACCGGGGATTTTTTATATCAGCGATTTCTTAGGAGGCTGGTATGACCAGCGTGCTGGCTATGGACCGGACTATGCAATGGTTGGCAAATTCGAATTGAATGATGATAATACCATTACTCCTCTGGAAAGTTATGTTGCAGGTTGGGGAGATTCCATGGATCAAATGACTAATACATTATTGGACCCTGCGACTGGGACTCTGAAATGGACTGTTGCTTATGCCGGTCAGCTATCTTTTGACATTATAGTAAAACAATAAAAATACGATTATGAAGAAATATATGATATTACTTTTAGCTTCACTGGCTTTTACATTCGTGGCATGCGACAACGATACAGAACCAGGTGGTACTGCTGTTGAAAAAATGGCAGGAGACTGGTGGGTGACAGTGAATGCATTTATTGACGGGAAAGAAGTAGAAGATCCTTTCGGAGCAGGACATCTGCAAATGAGTACTTACAATACAGCCAGCAACAGTGAAACTGAAATGTGGTTGGATGATTTAGGAAACTTCTGGGAATATAAACTGAAAGTAAACGTGAATTATGCAGCGAGGACTTTCTCGACAACAGGCTTTGTGGATAATGTAACATATGAATCCAAAGTGAAAATAACTGATGGCAAGGTACTGGAAAAAGCTGCCACAACTCCTAGTGGGATGCCTGCTGACAGTATCGTATATATGGTACAATTCGACGACGATGAAGATGGATTAACTTATAAAGTTTCAGGCTTCCGTCGAACAGGTTTCCCTGCTGACGATTTTTAACAGAAGAGTTTAAATACAGAGAGGGCTGTTCCAATGATCGGAGCAGCCTTTTTGCAATCTAACCTCAACTAAGACAGATCAATATATAAGCAGTCTCCAATATTTACAATATTTCCTTGCCTTTAAAAGAAAAATGAATGGGACAATGTTTTTAATTAGCAACATCCATTACCTGATTAATTGTATACAAATAAAAGCGCCTCTTATAGCATGATACTATTTTTTGTTTATAATAGCTCCTTGTTTTATAGATATAATATTGATTATAAGATAAATAGTTTTCATTTCGGTAGAGAAGTGGTATTACATAAAAGAGAGTAAAACATTAGCTGAATTAGGGTAATTAACTGTCAAATAGATATATAAGCTATTTCTGCTTGATAAAATATCGACTGGTGTTACTGATTTATCCCCTATATATCTAACTGATTATCAGTTATATATAAATCCATTAGTTCTGCAAAGACTTTGCAGATTTCGTATATTGGTATGCAAACACAAGAAGTCGTAATCAAACCTACTTTGAAAGTTTTGTTAAAGTCTGATTCTCAGAATCTTGAAGAGGTAGTGGTAACAGCTATGGGTATTAAGCGATCTGAAAAATCTTTAGGTTATGCAGTATCCAGTGTAAAAGGAGATGAGATAACTAAAGCGCGTGAAAGTAATGTGCTTAATTCATTGTCCGGTAAGATTGCAGGTTTGCAAATTGCACAGTCGTCTGGAACGGTAGGTGGTAGTTCAAGTATACAGATTCGTGGTGCTTCCTCTATTGGCACAGTTTCTTCCCCTTTATTTATTATTGACGGACTTCCTATTGACAATGGTTCTTACAATCCTGACAGAACCAATGGTATAGTCGATGTAGGTAACCGTGCAGGAGATATCAACTCTGACGATATTGAATCTATTAACGTATTGAAGGGTGCAGCTGCAACTGCATTGTATGGAGCACGTGCAAAAGACGGTGCAATTGTTATTACTACTAAGAAAGGGAAGAAGAATTCACCGGTATTTGTTACGGTAAACTCTTCAACACGATTTGAGAATGTACTTAAATTGCCTGATTTCCAGAATGAGTATGCACAAGGTAGCTACGGAGTATATAATGTAAAAATGCTGAATGGATGGGGACCGAAGATTTCATCGGTACAAGATCAGCAATTTACAGATTATAAAGGAGATAAAGTGACCTTGAAAGCAAATCCTGATAATGTGAAGGATTTCTATGAAACCGGAATGAGCTATATTAATAATGTGTCAGTAGCCGGAGGTGGTGAAAAGGCTGATTTCCGTTTGAGCTTTACTTCTACTAATCAGACCGGTGTTGTGCCAGGTTCTGACTATAACAAATATGCATTCTCTGTGAATGCAGGTATGAACTTTACTAGCAACTTCACAGGACGCATCTCTGCCCAATATATACGTTCAGATTCTGAAGGTCGTCCGGCACAGGGGGCAAATGATAGCAACTTGCTGATTCCTTTAATCAATGGATTGCCAAGAACGATTGATATTCATGATATTAAGCAGAACTGGATTGATGAAAATGGCAAACAGGTTACGTTGGATCCGGAAGGCAAAAGTAATAATCCGTACTGGATTATTAATAAGAATAAATTTACCAATAATCTGGATCGTATGATCGGTAATATCACATTGACTTATAAGCCGATTGAAGGATTGACTATCACTAACAATGCCGGAACTGACTTCTATACAGAAGGAAGACGTAAACTTTACGCAAAGGGTACTGTAGGAGCCTTAAATGGTAAGTTTCAGACTTGGAATTTGTATAAAAGAATTATAAATAATGACTTAATGGTTTCCTATGAGAAGACTTTTGCCAATGATTATCATTTTAAGGCGATGGTAGGTCATAATCTCTATCAGGAAGAATGGAAGAATGAAAATGTACAAGCTCAGAACCTGGTAGTTGACGGATTGTATACATATACTAATGCGAAATCTACTACTCCGGTGAATTATTATGAAAAGAAACGTCTTGTCGGTTTATACGGAGATATTAGCTTGGGATACAAAGATATGCTTTTTATTAATGTAACAGGACGTAATGACTGGTCGTCTACTCTGCCTATTAATAACCGTTCTTATTTCTATCCATCTATCAGCGGTAGCTTTATTTTCACAGAATTGATGGAGAATAAAGACATCCTGAATTACGGTAAGATTCGTTTAAGTTATGCGAATGTGGGTAGTGACGAAGATCCGTACAATTTGGCATTTAAATATACTCCAGCTAGTACTTACTTTTTGCAATATCTGGGTAATGTCAATACTTTCCCACACATGGGACTGGTTGGTTTTACCGGGCCTCGTGTTCTGCCGAATGAAAACTTGAAACCTCAGAACCAAAGTTCATTCGAAGTCGGAGCTGATTTACGTTTTTTTGGTGGAAAGATTCGTTTGGATATGACTTATTATAGCAATATCACAAAGAATCAGATTGTAAGTATTGATGTCCCGTTATCAACAGGTTACTTTGCTAATAATATCAATGCCGGAAAGATTGCCAATAAGGGTGTCGAAGTAACTTTGGGCTTGACTCCTGTAGAAACACGTAACTTTAAATGGGACTTGGATGCAACGTTTGCTTCTAATAAGCAGACTGTAGAAGAGTTGGCTGAAGGACTTGATGAATATACATTGACTAGCGGATTGAGTGGTTTGCAGATTAAGGCTGCCAAAGGTGATTCGTTCGGTTTGTACGGTACTGCCTGGAAGCGTGATGATCAAGGTAATTATGTAATCAACTCTAAGACAGGTTTGAGAGAAACAGTCAATAACGTACGTTTGGGAGACGTTTATCCTGACTTTACAATGGGTATCAACAATACACTTACTTATAAAGGGCTGACTTTTAGTTTCTTGATTGATATCCGTCATGGAGGTTCCTTATATTCGGAAACAGTAGCTAATTTGAGAAGCAGTGGTTTGGCTGCAGAAACAGTGGCTCACCGTGAAGATGCCTCTTTTATTGAACCGGGTGTTATTCTTCAGGATGACGGAACTTACAGACCTAATGATGTTCCGGTGAAGAGTATGCAGGACTACTGGCAGCATGTGGCGAACTCCAGTAATAATGAAGGAAATATCTATAATGCATCATTTGTGAAACTTAGAGAAGTGCAATTGTCCTATAGTTTTCCGCGTAAATGGTTTAAGAGTTTCTTTGTTAAATCATTGGATTTAGGCTTCGAGGCACGTAACTTATGGATCATCAAAGATCATGTGCCGCATATTGATCCGGAAGCTAACTTCTTCGGTCCTTCTCAGATCGGAGGCGGTGTAGAGTTTAACAGTATCCCTTCTACCAGAAGTTTCGGATTTAATCTCAGACTAACATTGTAAGAATTAAACGAACATGATTATGAAAAAGAAAATATTAGCATATGCATTGAGCGCTTTGACATGTGGGTTATTTACTTCATGCAGCGACTGGCTTGATATCAACCATGACCCCAATACTGCCGAGAAAGTTGATCCCGGATATTTGTTTAACTATGTAGCCGTAAACTGGGCCGGAACACGTACCGGTGGTGACTTCTATATTCCGTTATCAATGAGTTCACAGTGTCAGGTTGATGGTGGACTTGATTATGGTGGCTGGGATGAATCGGTATATACCATTTCCCCTTATAGTACAGGAAATACGTGGAAACATTACTACTCTGTCGGTGGTAATAACTTGATGCTGGCTATTAAAAATGCGGAAGAAGCAGATCCGGTGAATCACAATGCTATTGCACAGTGTAAGATTCTGTTGGCTGAACATATGTATGAAGCGACGATGCTATGGGGGGATATCCCTTTCACTGAATCTTGGAACGGAACAATTAAGTATCCGAAATTTGATTCTCAGGAAAGTGTATTGAATGGGGTGTTGTCATTGCTTGATGAAGCACTGCAGATCATGGATTTGAATGATGCCAATGCGATTGATGAATACGATATCTATTATAAAGGTGATATGAATAAATGGATGACTTTGGCCAAATCTTTAAAGTTCAGAACACTGATGGTTATGGTGGACAAAGATCCTTCTAAAGCTACTGCCATTGGTACGTTGTTACAGGCTGGAGGCATGGTATCATCAGCATCAGATAATTTGGTGTTCCCTTATTCTGCAGAACCGGGTAACCAGAATCCTAAGTATGAACTTATAGAATTGGTTGGCGGTACACAGATATTGTTTTTTGCCAGCAACTATATGCTGAAGCCGATGCAGGAACGTAATGACCCCCGTATTCCTTGTTATTTTGAACCGGGTGCCGACGGTGTATATAGAGGCTTAGGTAACCGTGAACCTGCTGTTACTGATGACAAAGATAATATGTTATCATCTGTTGTGAGCAGTTATCTTTTCAGAAAAGATGCACCGGAGTTAATATACTCTTGCCAGGAGCAGTTGCTTCTGGAAGCGGAAGCTTATGCGCGCGGTTTGGGAGTTGCTCAGAATTTGTCGAAGGCTAATGAATTGTATAAGAAAGGCATTCGGGAAGCATGTGCATTTTATGGAGTAGCGGAAGCGGATATTGATACATATGTTACAGGTTTGCCGGAATTGACAGCGCTGACTCAGGAGAAAGCACTGTATGAGATTCATATGCAGCAGTGGATTGATTTAATGGATCGTCCGTTTGAGGAGTTTGTACAGTGGAGACGTTCTGGTACTGCTGGAAATGAAGTCCCGACCTTACAAGTGCCGGAAGATGCAACTTCAAAAGAACTGATCAGAAGATGGGAGTATAGCCCGGAAGAGATGACTGCTAATATCAATGCACCGAAAGAATCTCCGAAGATTTGGGAAAAGTTATGGTTTGATTTATAATTGAATTACTATAAATGGTTACGAAAAAGAGGACAATACAACATTGTCCTCTTTTTTTTTGTTATATTTGCGACCATATTTAGATTTATATAGTAGAAGTTAAAGAATGAAAGAATTTATAATATCCGAAGCCAAAGTAGAAACCGCAGTACTTGTCGGACTCATTACCCAGATGCAGGATGAGCGGAAAACGAACGAGTATCTGGATGAATTGGCTTTCCTTGCTGAGACGGCTGGGGCGGAGGTAGTGAAACGATTTACACAGAAATTACCGACAGCCAATTCGGTTACTTATGTCGGAAAAGGAAAACTGGAAGAGATCAGACAATATATACGGACAGAAGAGGAAGAAGAACGTGAAGTGGGAATGGTCATCTTTGACGATGAACTTTCCGCGAAACAAATACGTAACATTGAAGCCGAACTGAAAGTAAAGATACTAGACCGTACTTCATTGATCCTCGATATATTTGCGATGCGTGCACAGACTGCCAATGCGAAAACGCAGGTGGAACTGGCTCAGTACAAATACATGTTACCGCGTTTGCAACGACTCTGGACCCACTTGGAACGTCAGGGTGGTGGCTCCGGTAGCGGAAGCGGTAAAGGAGGTTCTGTGGGACTTCGCGGACCGGGTGAAACGCAGCTCGAAATGGACCGCCGTATCATCCTCAACCGTATGTCACTGTTGAAAGAACGTCTGGCGGAAATAGACAAACAGAAAGCCACTCAGCGTAAGAACCGCGGACGCATGATCCGTGTCGCATTGGTTGGCTATACAAATGTTGGAAAATCGACCATCATGAACTTGCTGTCAAAGAGCGAAGTGTTTGCCGAAAACAAGCTGTTCGCTACACTCGATACAACGGTACGCAAAGTGATCATCGATAACTTGCCGTTTCTTCTGTCGGACACGGTCGGATTTATCCGTAAGTTGCCCACTGACCTGGTAGACTCATTCAAATCGACTTTGGATGAGGTGCGTGAAGCCGATTTACTGGTGCATGTAGTAGACATCTCTCACCCCGGATTTGAAGAACAGATCGAAGTGGTGAACAAGACACTTGCCGACATTGGCGGCGGTGGCAAACCCATGATACTTATATTCAATAAAATAGACGCCTACACCTACGTGGAGAAAGCGCCGGACGACCTTACCCCCCGAACAAAGGAAAACT
>OJSI01000483.1_pt1 | contig 43103 bp, 38 predicted proteins | sample 1599401 | NCBI WGS metagenome assembly OJSI01 (sample SAMN04168658, study PRJEB22393) | human gut metagenome | biome: human gut microbiome; feature: stool | host: Homo sapiens | collected 2014-03-24
AGCATCGAAGAACTGTTCGTTTTGATGGTGAAAGGGGAGAATGTGCGATGAAAGGGCTGCTGCTGAAAGACTGGTATCAAGTCAAAACAAATATGTGGATGATGTACCTCACGGTGCTGGCTGTGCTGGCGATCTGGATCCTGAGCACTTCCGGGGATTCGAGCTTTGCGGTGAATTATTCAGCTGTTTTTCTGGGGATGATGCCCGCCTACCTGCTTTCCTACGACCACGCCAGCGGGTGGACGGAGTACAGCTTTGCCCTGCCGCTGAGCAAGGAGCTTCAGGTAGCAGAAAAATATCTTGTGGGTCTGCTTTGCACGGCGGTCTCTGCGGCGCTGAACGGAATTTTCTGCGGCATCCGGTTCTGGATGGGAAAACCGCTTCCTGCGATGCCGATCGGCCTTTTGCTGGGGGCGGGCGCAGCTTCCATCCTGCTGATAAACGGGATCATGCTGCCGCTGTACTACCGTTTTGGCGCAGAAAAGGCGCGGATGCTCTACATGCTGATGTTTGCCGGAATGGGCGCTGCCCTGGGCGGCGGGATGGTCCTGATGGATGCCGTGCCGGAACCGGGCGCGGCCATTGCCATCGTCGGTGTGCTGGCAGCGGTGCTGGTGCTGTATGCACTTTCCTGGAGGCTGTCAGTGCAGTGGTATGGAAAGTATAAGAAGTAAGCTCTTCTTTGTGCAATATAGCAATAATCCGGTAAAAAAACTGTAAAAGGGGTTGAAAAATCCGGCCCGGCGTAGTATGATAACGGGGCTGAAAGAAAAATCTTACACCAAGGAGGAGTTTGTTTCCATGTCCAGTGACCATACGGATCACCCCAAACAACGCTTCTCCTGCGATGCGGGCAGTATGGATTGAATCTGCCGCGTCCTGAATGCATCTGCCCATGATACACCGCAGGAGTCTGACCAAAAGACGACGCGGTGTATTTTTATGCCCCAAAAGGGGAGGAGGAACCCAAGATGCAGCAGAAGAACTACCAGCAGGAAATACTCGCCCTCATCCACAGCGGCCTGCCGCAGGCAGAGCTGGCCGAAAAGCTCTCGGATTACCACGAGAACGACCTTGCCGACGCCCTCGCAGCTCTGACGCCCGACGAGCGCCAGAAGCTCTATGCCGTTCTGGGCGTGGATACCGTGGCTGAGATCTTCTCCTATCTGGACGACGCAGAACCTTACCTGAAAGAACTGCCCAGCGAGAAGGCCGCCAACGTCGTTTCCCACATGGACTCGGACGACGCCGTGGACGCTCTGGACGACCTCGAGGAAGAGGATAAAGCCAAGATCGTCGGCCAGCTGGACAAAGACTCCGCCGAAGATGTGAAGATGCTGCTCTCCTACGGCGAGGACGAGATCGGCAGCAGCATGACCACCAACTACATCTGCATCCGGAAGGACATGACCATCCGGCAGGCCATGAGTGAGCTGGTGAAGCAGGCGGGCGAGAACGACAACATCTCTACCCTCTACGTCGTGGACGAGAACGACAAGTTCTACGGCGCCATCGACCTGAAAGACCTCATCATCGCCCGTGCGGAGGACAGCCTCGAAAAGCTCATTGCCCGGTCCTACCCCTATGTGACCGACCACGAAAAGATCAGCGACTGCATCGACCGCATCGTAGACTACGCCGAGCGCTCTCTGCCTGTCCTGAACGATGCCGGCGAGCTGGTGGGCATCATCACCTCGGCGGATGTCGTCGAACTGGTCGATGACGAGATGGGCGACGATTACGCAAAGCTGGGCGGCCTGACCAGCGAAGAAGATTTGAACGAGGGCGTCTTCGAGAGTGTCAAGAAGCGCCTGCCCTGGCTGATCGCTCTGCTCTTCCTCGGGATGCTGGTGTCCTCGGTGGTGGGTGCCTTTGAGTCGGTGGTGGCTGTCCTGCCCATCGTCATCTGCTTCCAGTCCATGGTGCTGGATATGGCGGGCAATGTCGGCACCCAGTCGCTGGCCGTCACCATCCGCGTGCTGGTGGACGAGAACCTGACCACCTCCAAAAAGCTGCATCTGCTCTGGAAGGAGATGCGGGTGGGTCTGGTCAACGGTGCGCTTCTGGCCGTCATGGCGCTGGGCTTCCTCGGCTGCTATATCCACTTCTTCAAAGCCTATGCGTGGGGGCAGGCGTTCCTGCTCTCCGGCTGCGTCGGTGTTTCCCTCATCGTGGCGATGGTCATTTCCAGCCTGGTGGGTACGGTCATCCCCATGCTGTTCCATAAGATCCATATCGACCCCGCCGTGGCGTCCGGCCCGCTCATCACCACCATCAATGACCTCGTGGCCGTCGTGGTGTACTACGGTCTGGCCATGATCGTGCTCATTGATATGTTCCATCTGGGCTGATTTTTGAATAAGAGCAAAGGCTCCGGCACTGCCGGAGCCTTTTTGTGTCTTATCGATTCTCTATCCAGTACCGCTGGGTCAGCATCCCATCCGAGGAGTCAAACATCTCATCTTCCAGTACGCCGCCGTTAGACTGAATCGTCTTTGCTGAGGCGATGTTATAGTGGTCGCAGCAGATGCGCACCTTGGAGATGCCGCGCTCCTTGGCCTTTTCGAGGGTCAGACGGAGCATCTGGCTGGCGTAGCCGTTCTTCCGCTCCGAGGGGCGGACGCTGTAGCCGATATGACCGCCGTAGGCCAGCAGATAGTCGTTGAGGTGGTGGCGCAGGTTGGTCATGCCGACAAGATGTTCCTGCTCGTCCAGAGCCAGATACTGGGTGGCCGGTACGAACCCGGCAGGCGTGGTGGCTGGGTCTTTCAGCCTGCGGATGTTAGCCAGCCACTGGTCGAAGTCGTCGTATTTGTCCAGCGCCGAAGTGCCGTCGAGCCGGGAGCTGATGGCAAGAAATTCTTCCCGGTAGGCCATGACCTGCTCCCGGTCGCCCTCGTCCGGCTCCCGCAGATGGAGTTTCTGGGACGGCGTATGGCGAGCTGCAGCGCGGAAGTCCGGTGCTTTCATCAGGCCGTGGCGGTTGCAGTAGAAGTAGAGTACGCCCGCACCGGTGATTTTGAAACGGCAGCTGGCGTCTCCCTCAGGGTAAAGTTTGACCAGCTGCAATTTGTCGCCGGTGAGGCAGGCAATGAAGGAAATGTAGTGGTCTTTGGTCATGGGGTGGTGGATGGTGACGAAAAGCTCATCTTCCACCCGCTCGAGCGTCAGCTGATGGTGTTCGTCGGCGTCGTCCGCCTCAGAGATGTCCAGCGGCGGCAGGGTGATGCCGCAGCAGCTCACGACAGCCTGCCCGGTAGCGTGGAGCACATTGCCGCACAGGGGGCAGACATAGAGCTTGGAGCGAAGCAGGTTGGCGGAGCGGTTCCGGTTGACGACGGGTTCGCCCTGCATCAGCTCGAGCACGCTGACGCCCAGAGCCGCCGCCAGCGGCTCCAGCAGGGAAATATCGGGCAGGCCGTGGGCTGTCTCCCACTTGGAGATGGCCTTTGCGCTGACGGCCAGCTTTTCGGCCAGCTCTGCCTGCGTCAGGTGTTTGGCTTCCCGCAGCTGCCGGATGGCAGTGCCGGTAACGTAAGAATCCATAAAAACTCTCCTTTGTGATTGTTTCTCTCTGTCCAAAGGATACCATAACAAAAAGCTCCACACAACCTACGCTGCGTGGAGCTTTGCTCTTTGAAATTACTCGGCTTCTTCGTCCTCATCCAGCTCGATGCTGAACACGGCCTTTTTCAGCTTGCCGCAGCCCTGCGCTTTCAGGCCGGACTTGTAGGGCTCACCGGCCAGATAGAGGGCAAAGCGTCCCTCGCAGAGCATCCCGGCGATGCTGGTGCCGGCGGTGCCGACGGTCAAATCGGCGGCCTCGTCGGTGGGCCTGGTGGGGGTCAGCTCACCCAGCGAAACTTCAAACAGCTCGCTGCCCTCAAGGTCGGTCTCGAGGGTCAGGTGGGCGTCCCGGCGCTGGAAGAGCGCTTTGTCCGAGGTCTGCGGCGTGACGGTGCTCACCGTGACCACAGCCTTGTCGCCGTCGATGCGGGTCTTTCCGGCGGGCAGGTTGTTGATGTCCCGGGCCATGACGAACTCGATGACAGCATCAAGGTTGTCGCTCATGCCGAGATAGTTGGGGAGATTGTTCAGGGTATCGTAGATCATAGGAGGAACCTCTTATTCTGCATCTTTGGGGTCGGTCATCAGCTCTTTGATGCTGGGGACGACGCCGCCCAGATTCTGCAAATCGGAAGGGATGATGATCTTGGTGGCCTTGCCGTTGGCGACCTTGGCCAGCGCTTCCAGACTGCGCAGGGCCAGCACCTTATCGTTGGGCATGGCTTCGTTCAGCAGGCGGATGGCGTCGGCGTTGGCCTTCTGGACGGCGAGGATGGCCTGTGCCTCGCCCTCGGCCTCAAGGATGCGCTGCTGCTTGACGGCGTCGGCACGGAGAATGGCGGATTCCTTTTCGCCCTCGGCGGCAGTAATGGCGGCCTGCTTCTCGCCGTCGGCCTTCAGGATGACGGCGCGCTTCTCGCGCTCCGCCTTCATCTGCTTTTCCATGGCCTCCTGGATCTCGCGCGGCGGGATGATATTCTTGACCTCAACACGGTTGACCTTGATGCCCCACTTGTCGGTGGCTTCATCAAGGATGGCCGTGATCTTGCTGTTGATGGTGTCGCGGCTGGTGAGGGTGTGGTCCAGCTCCATCTCGCCGATGATGTTGCGCAGGGTGGTGGCCGACAGGCTCTCGATGGCCGCGATGGGCTGGTTGACGCCGTAGGTGTAGAGCTTGGCATCCATCACCTGAAAGAAGACCACCGTATCGATCTGCATGGTGACGTTATCGCGGGTGATGACCGGCTGAGGAGGAAAGTCAGCGACCTGCTCTTTCAGGCTGACTTTCTTCGCCACCCGCTCGAGGAACGGGATCTTGACGTGGAGGCCGGCGCTCCATGTCTCGGAGTAGCTGCCCAGACGCTCCACGACGTAGACCATGGACTGCGGCACGATGACGATGTTGGTGACGACCACCAGCAGGATGACAAAGATGAGGATGAGGATAAGGAACAGCATGATAGGCATAGGGACGCTCCTTTCATATCAGTGAGCCGCCGGTGCGGCGGTCTCGGTCAGGACAGGCTCCACGATGAGCAGGGTACTGTGGATCTCGGCCACCCGGCAGCTCTGGCCCGGGGTCAGGGTGTCGCCGGGGGTGGCGCAGCGGGCGTTCCAGTCCACGCCGTCCAGCCGGACACGGCCGGTGGCCTCGGCGGAGACAGGGGTGAGCGCGACGGCCTCCCGGCCAAGGGCGCGGTCGCCGTTCGTTGCCGTGGGCGGCTTGTGCAGCCGGGCGCACAGGGGCTTGAGGGCCAGCAGGCAGAGGGTGCTGACGGCCACGAACACCACCGCCTGCACCCGGAAGGAGCCGGTGACCAGACAGCTCAGCAGAGCTGCGGCGCTGCCCACGGCGAACCAGATGGAGACGAGATTCAGGGTCATGGCCTCGAGAACGACGAAGCCGATGGCGGCCAGAAGCCAGAAAATAGGGTCAACAGACATGAGTTCTCCCTCCTTTTTCCCCATTATAAAGCAAAACGTCTGAAAAGTACAGAGACGAATTGTAAATAGCGCTCTCGAAAAGCCTCTCCCCTTGGGAGAGGTGTCACCGAAGGTGACGGAGAGGGCAAGGCTGCTGACAAAAAGGTTTGAATACAGCGATAACATCGCTTTGACAAAGAGGCTGCTTATCGCTGTGCAGAGGCCCTTTATTGACGGGCTTGCCCTCTCAGGCGCTCCGCGCCAGCTCTCCCAAAGGGAGAGCCTTGGTCTTACTGATAGTCGTAGTAGCTGTGGTTGGGGTTGTGGCCGACCTCTTCCACCACGATGGTGAAGCCCATGGGGTTCACCTCGGTGTGCTTGCCGGAGGCCAGCGGCTCTACGATGATATGCTCGGTGCGGTTGACGATGATCTCTGCCGCCTCAAACTCGCCGATGCGCTGGTAGTGGAGGACGCCGCCCTCGGCCCGCAGGACACGAAGCTCTCCGGTGCGGAAGGCCTCGCAGGTGTGGCGGAGCTGTGCCAGCTGTGCCAGAACAGGTTTCAGCCGCTCTTCGTGGCTGTTCCAGCAGTAGAAGCCGCGGTTGAAGGGGTCACGGTAGCCCTGCATCCCGATCTCGTCGCCGTAGTAGAGGCAGGGGACGCCGGGCAGGGTGTAGATGATGGCGTAAGCCATCCGCAGCTTGAGCATTCCTTCCTCGTAGGCGTCGCCGGTGACACAGCGGCCGCTCTGCCACTCGCGGCCCCGGCCATTGGCAGGCTCGTCGGCAATGACGGTCAGTGCGCGCTCGGTGTCGTGGGTGGAGAGGAAGTTCAGGGCCGTATCGAGGGCCGGGGCGGGGTAGTGCTCGCAGATGGAGAGGATGTCGGTCATGGTCTGGCCGGCGTCCCGTCCGCAGACGAAGCCCAGAACGGCGTTCTTGAAGGGGTAGTTCATCACGCTGTCGAGGCCCTTGCCCAGCAGGTAGGTGCGGCGCTTGTCGAAGCCGAACTTGGTGGTGGCGTCCTCCCACACTTCGCCCAGAAGGAACTTATCCGGGCCGACCCGCTTGACGGCGGTGCGCACTTTTTCAATAAATTCGTCGGGCAGCTCGTCGGCCACGTCCAGACGGAAGCCTGCAGCGCCCCGGCGGAGCCAGGTGTCGATGACACCGCCCTCGCCGGTGATAAATTCGACGTAGGAAGGCGTTTCTTCGTTGACTTCGGGCAGGGTCTCGAAGCCCCACCAGCTGCGGTAGCCGCCCTTATACTTGGAATCAAAGTCGTACCAGCTGCGGTAGGGGGAGTTGGGGTCACGATAGGCACCGCCCTCGCCGTAGCGGCCCTCGCGGTTGAAGTAGCGGCTGTCGGAGCCGGTGTGGCTGAACACGCCGTCCAGTACGATGCCGATGCCGTACTTCCTGGCCTCGGCGCAGAGAGCCTCGAAATCCTCGTTGGTACCCAGCAGGGGGTCTACGTTGAGGTAGTCGGCGGTGTTGTACCGGTGGTTGGAGTGGGCTTCAAAGATGGGGTTGAGGTAGAGGTAATCCACACCCATCTCGCGGAGGTAGGGCAGCTTCATCTGGATGCCCTTGAGGTCGCCGCCGAAATAGTCCTCGTTCAGGTGGCCGCCCACCTCATTGGGCTGCCAGAAGGGCTCGGCGTGCTTGTCGGCCTGATAGAGCCGGTCGGGGAAGGGCATGGGCTTGTTCTCCACGCCCTCGCAGAAGCGGTCGGGGAAGATCTGGTAGAACACCTTGCCCTTGATGGGGGCGGGCGTCTCAAAATCGGCCTCATACACGGTGATCTGCCAGCTCTCGCCCTCCTGCCAGCTCACGACGCCGCAGTTGTCCGGCCCGCGCACGATGCGGCGGAAGTCGGTGTAGAGGTCGAAATAGTAAAAGTAGAGGCCCACGTCGTTGAGGGTGACGTCCACCGAGAAGTGGTTCTGATGGGGCGTCTGGCCGTCGAACTTCATCCGGTAGTGGACGGGGACATCGTACCTGCCCTCTTTTTGAAGGACGAGATGAGGGTCTACATAGCCCAGCTCCTCCGGGATGCAGAGGGACAAATGCACACTCTGACCGGCGCGCACCGCACCGAAGGGCTGCTTGAAGTAGGGGTCGAAACTATTGAACAGACAAGGCAAAAAGGATCGTCCTTTCTCAAAAAAAGCCCCGGGCAGCGATGCCACGGGGCGTTGCGTTATTATAAAGGGATAACCTCTCCGTCACGGCTTGCGCCGTGCCACCTCTCCTACCGAGGAGAGGCCTTGGCATTCCGTAAAGCTTTCCCTCTTCGCCAGAGGCTCCCCTCGGTAGGGGAGCTGTCGAGCGTAAGCGAGACGGAGAGGTTTATGAAAGGGACTTAACAATGGCAGAACAACTTTGGAAGGGCCGTTTCTCCAAGGCGGTCGATTCCCGCGTCAACGACTTCAACTCTTCCATCCGCTTCGACCAGCGGATGATCGCGCAGGATATGCGCGGCAGCGGCGTCCACGCCGCCATGCTGGCAAAGCAGGGCATCATCTCCGAGAAGGACTGCGAGGATATTCTGAGCGGTCTGGCCTCCATCGCGGATGATCTGGCCTCCGGCGCCCTCACCATCGACCCCAACGCCGAGGACGTCCATACCTTCGTGGAGCAGACCCTCACCGCCCGCATCGGCGACGCCGGCAAACGCCTGCACACCGGCCGCAGCCGGAACGACCAGGTGGCGCTGGACATCCGCCTGACTCTGCGGGACTACAGCCACACCCTGCAGGCTTACATCGTGGAGCTGGTCAAGGTCATCTGCAAGAAGGCCGCCGAGAACACCACCGCCGTCATGCCCGGTTACACCCACCTGCAGCGCGCCCAGCCCATCACCTTCGGCCACGCCCTGATGGCCTATGCGTGGATGCTGCTGCGCGATCTGCAGCGCTTCGAGGACGCCACCGCCCGGATGGACGCCCAGTGTCCGCTGGGCTCCGGCGCTCTGGCCGGTACGACCTACCCGCTGGACCGTCAGTTCACCGCCGAGAAGCTGGGCTTTGCGGCACCCTGCCCCAACAGCCTTGACGGCGTGTCCGACCGTGACTTCTGCATCGAGCTGGCAAACGCCATCTCCATCTGCATGATGCACCTGTCCCGCCTGTCCGAAGAGATCATCCTCTGGTGCAGCTGGGAGTTCAAGTTCATCGAGTTGGATGATGCCTTCACCACCGGCTCGTCCATCATGCCCCAGAAGAAGAACCCCGACGTCACCGAGCTCATCCGCGGCAAGACGGGCCGTGTCTACGGCGATCTGAACACCCTGCTGGTCATGATGAAGGGCATCCCTCTCGCTTACAACAAGGATATGCAGGAGGACAAAGAGGCCATCTTCGACGCCGTCGATACGCTGGAACTCTGCCTGAAAACGGTCACTCCCATGCTGGACACCATGAAGACCCTGCCCGCCAATATGCGCCGGGCCGCTGCCAAGGGCTTCATCAACGCCACCGACTGCGCCGACTATCTGACCAAAAAGGGGATGCCCTTCCGCGACGCCTACAAGCTCACCGGCTGCATGGTCTCCGACTGCATCAGCAAGGATAAGACCCTCGAAGAGCTGACCCTCGATGAGTTCAAGGGCTACAGCGCTCTGTTCGAAAACGACATCTACGACGCCATCGACCTCATCAAGTGCTGCGAGGGCCGCACTAGCTACGGCGGTCCCAGCGAGGCCAGCGTCAAGAAGCAGATCGAGCTGGCAAGCGCCCAGCTCGGCGCATGGGAGGCGGCAAACGCATGAGCGTAAAAGTCTTTATCGACGGTTCTTCCGGCACCACCGGTCTGCGCATTGCCGACCGTCTGGCCGCCCGGCCTGACATCGAGCTGCTGAGCATCTCGGCTGAGGGCCGCAAGGATGTGAACGAGCGGGCAAAGGTCATCAATTCCGCCGACCTTGCCTTCCTCTGCCTGCCCGATGCGGCCTCCAAAGAGGTCATGCCTCTGCTCCGCCCGGACGTCAGGGTGCTGGATACCTCCACGGCCTTCCGCACCGACGCGGCCTGGGACTACGGCTTCCCGGAGCTGAAGGGCCAGAAAGAGAAGATCAAAAATTCGTATCGTGTGGCGGTCCCCGGCTGCTATGCCAGCGGCTTTATCAGCATCGCGCGGCCTCTGGTGGAGCTGGGGCTGGCCCCGGCAGACTATCCGTTCAGCTGCACCGGCATTTCGGGCTACTCCGGCGGCGGCAAGAAGATGATCGCCGAGTACGAGAGCGCCGACCGTCCGGCTCACAGCAAGCTGGATGCGCCCAAGAGCTACGGTCTGGGCCTCGCCCATAAGCATCTGCCCGAGATGCAGAAGATCAGCGGCCTCGCCCACACCCCTGCCTTTGTGCCGGTGGTGTGCGATTATTACAGCGGGATGCAGGTCCTCGTTCCGCTGGACCTCAAGCTGGCTGGCACCAGCGCCGAGGCGGTGGCCGCAGGCATTGCGGACTATTACAAGGAGGGCGCGACCGTTTCCGTCCACGCCCTCAACGAGCCGCTTCCCGAGAATGGTCTGTACTCCAACGCCCTGTCCGGCAGCGACAGGATGGAGCTGTACATGACCGTCAACGCAGCGGGCGACCAGATGATGCTGGTGTCCCTGTTCGACAATCTGGGCAAAGGCTCTTCCGGTGCAGCCATCCAGTGCATGAATCTGATGCTGGGAATGAACGAGACGGAAGGATTAGAGTAACCTCTCCGTCAGCGCTGGCGCGCTGCCACCTCCCCTATCGAGGGGAGGCTTTGGCATTTCGTAAAGCTTTATCTCTTCGCCAGAGGCTCCCCTCGGTAGGGGAGCTGTCGAGCGTGAGCGAGACTGAGAGGTTAATACATTCAACAGAACCCGCTTCTATTTTTATAGTAAAGGATTTGTCCGGAAAAAACCATGTGTTATTGTTGCATTTCAATGAAAAGTTGCAAAAAATCCCCGCCGGGGCTGTCCGGCGGGGATGCAGAATAAAAATCTCGGATGAATTACAACTGAGACAAAAGTTTTTTCAAAACCGGAAAAGCATTGTATAACTGCGCCAAAACTTCCCGCTGCCGCGTCCCGGCGGGGGAGCGGGCCGCGATATGGAGAAACCTTACTGCGGCGGGCAGTGCAAAAGAAAAGGCCGCGCTCCACTTTTCCAGCGGAGCGCGGCCTTCTTGTTAAGGGAAGAAAATTATGATGTCAGGCGGAAGGCGAGGGAGCAGCGCCCTCCGGCCCGGGAACACAGGGGAAAAATCACTGCATCAGGCTGCAGACGGCCTCGGCGTAAGCGGCGGGGTCATCCACGGGCAGGCCCTCGATGAGCTGTGCCTGTGCGTAGAGCAGAGCGCTGTACTTCTTGAGCTTCTCGGTATCGCCAGCCTCCTGTGCGGCTTTCAGCACAGCGAAGACGGGGTGGTTGACGTTCAGTTCCAGCACCTTGTCGCTCTTGACGCCCTCACTGCCGGGCTGCTTGGAGAGCACCTTCTCCATCTCGATGGACAGCGGGCCGTCGGCGGACAGGCAGACGGGGTGGTCCTTCAGGCGGGTGGAGACTTTGACCTCCTTGACCTTGCCGTCCAGAGCGTCCTTCATGGCGTCAAACAGAGCCTTGTTGGCGGTGGTAGCCTCTTCGGCGGCCTTCTTCTCGTCCTCGGTCTCGAGGCCCAGATCGCCGCTGTTGACGTTCTTGAACTCGACGGTGCCGTCCTTGCCCTCGGCATCCTTGCGGGGATAGGTGCGCATGATCTGCAGGCAGAACTCATCCACATCCTCGGTCAGGAGCAGGACGTCATAGCCCTTGTCCATGACCAGCTCAGCGGCAGGCAGCTTTGCCAGACGGTCGGTGGAGTCGCCGGCGGCGAAGTAGATGTACTTCTGCTCGGCGGGCATCTTGTCCACGTACTCCTGCAGAGTGACCATCTTCTGCTCCTTGGCAGACCAGAACAGCAGCAGGTCGCGCAGCAGCTCGGCGTGCATCCCGTAGTCGGAGTATGCGCCGAACTTCAGCTGACGGCCAAACTCCTTCCAGAAGCTCTCGTACTTCTCGCGGTCGTTGGCCAGCATGGCGTGGAGTTCGTTCTTGATCTTCTTTTCCAGAGCGTTGTGGATGAGCTTGAGCTGATTGTCCTTCTGCAGCATCTCACGGCTGATGTTCAGGCTCAGGTCCTGGCTGTCCACGATGCCCTTGACGAAGCTGAAGTAGTCGGGCAGCAGGTCGGCGCACTTCTCCATGATGAGGACGCCGGATGCGTACAGAGCCAGACCCTTTTCGTAGTCCTTGGTGTAGAAGTCATAGGGGCGGTGGCTGGGCACGAAGAGCAGGGCGTTATAGTTTGCAGTACCCTCGGTGCGGCTCACGATGACGCGGGCGGGGTCGGCGTAGTCGCTGAACTTATCCTTGTAGAAGTTTGCATACTCCTCGTCGGTGACTTCGCTCTTCTGCTTCTTCCAGATAGGCACCATGCTGTTCAGAGTTTCCAGCTCGGTGTAGGTCTCCCACTCGGGCTTGTAGTCGTCGGGCTTGGGGTCGGGTTCGGGCTTCTGACGGCTCTTTTCGCGCTCCATCTGGATGGGGTAACGCACATAGTCGCTGTACTTCTTGACGATGGCCACGATGCCGTACTCGTCGAGGAAGTTGTCGTAGTTGTCGGTCTCCGTGTCGGGCTTGATGTGGAGGATGATGTCGGTACCGGCAGTCTCCTTCTCAGCAGGCTCAAGCTCATAGCCGTCAGCACCGCTGGACTCCCACTGCCAGGCCTCGTCGGAGCCGTAAGCCTTGGAGATGACCGTCACTTTGTCGGCCACCATGAAGGCAGAGTAGAAGCCGACACCGAACTGACCGATGATGTCGATGTTCTCGTCCTTGTTGTCCTTCTTGAAGTCGAGGGAGCCGGAGTGGGCGATGGTGCCGAGGTTCTGCTCCAGCTCTTCCCGGGTCATGCCGATGCCGTTATCGGAGATGGTCAGGGTGCGGCTGTCCTTGTCGCGGGTGAGCAGGATGCGGAAATCGCCTTTGTTCATGCCGACAGAAGTGTCGGTCAGGCTCTTATAATACAGCTTGTCGATGGCGTCCGAAGCGTTGGAGATCAGCTCACGCAGGAAAATTTCCTTGTTGGTGTAGATGGAGTTGATCATCATGTCCATCAGCTTTTTGCTCTCGGCCTGAAATTCTTTTTTCGCCATAATACAAAACCTCTTTTTATCAGATTCAATGCCAGCACCCGGAGCACATGACTGCTTGCGAGAACTTAGCACTCATAACTTTCGAGTGCTAATATACACCGCCGAGAGACAAAAATCAAGGGGTTTCATAAAAAGTTCAAAAAACTTTCCGCTCGGGGCAAAAGCCGCCTTTACTTTCCCGCGCCAAAGCCGTATAATGGGCCGGAATGACAGACCTGTTTATAAGGAGGATGAAGGATGCAGCAGATAGAGCTGGAACTTGAGGGCGGCGGTGTGCTGACGGTTTCCCTGCGGGCGTCGCTGGACGCCATGCCCGCCGTGAAGCAGCGGCCTTTGGTGCTGGTGGTGCCGGGCGGCGGCTACGACCATGTCAGCCCCCGGGAGGGCGACCCGGTGGCCCTGCAGTTTGCGGCGGCGGGCTATCACACCGCCGTGCTGACCTACAGCGTGGGGGAGGGGGCGCAGAACTACCAGCCTCTCCGACAGCTGAACGAAGCGCTGGCTCTGCTGCGGCAGAATGCGGGAGAGTGGCACATCCTGCCGGATAAGATCGCCGTCTGCGGCTTCTCGGCGGGCGGACATCTGGCCCTGTCCGGCGCGGTGCTGGACATTCCGGGCGAGACGGCTCAGCAGAGGCCCAATGCAGTGATCCTGGGCTACCCGGTCGTCACGGCAGGGGAGTTTGCCCACCGGGGCAGCTTCGTCCGGCTGGCGGGCAGCGAGGATGCTGCCGCACAGCAGGTGTTCACCTTGGAGGATCAGGTGAACTCCGACACACCGCCGGTCTTCGTCTGGCATACCATGGAGGATAAGACCGTTCCGGTGGAGAACACGCTTCTCCTGCTGGCCGCCCTGCGGAGGGCGGGCGTGCCGTGCGAGGCACATCTGTTCGAGAAGGGCGCTCACGGCACCAGCATCAGCACCGCCGAAGTGGATGCCGCCGACCCTCACCGCGCCCATTGGGTGGCTCTCTGCCTCGAGTGGCTGGGGGAGACGTTTGGGTTCAAATTGAGTTGAATTTGGACATTCCTACAAAAAATTCATAAATTTATGGTTGACCTGTCCAAGATTTGAGCGTATACTGGTCAGCGGAAACAAACGAGGAAGAAGGAAACATACATGGAAAAGAAGATCTCGGTCAAAGACCTGCTGATGCAGGCATTCCTGACGGGCTGGGAGCTCTCCGACAAGAGCATCGCTCAGGACGAATATCTGCAGAGCGCCATTCAGGTCATCGAAGTGCTGCAGGTGGAGCCGGAAAACGTCTACGCGGAAGAGGGCCTCGGCCTGACCGACGGCGACGAGGTAGACCATCTGGACGACCTGCTCCGGGCCGACGGCCAGTGGCTGTATTACGGCGTGGAGGCGGAGAATTTCTTCCTCATCCAGTGGTACCCGGACGAAGCATCCGCCAGGGCAAAACTGGCACAGCTCGAGGAGCTGGGCGACGGCAAGCAGTACCTCGTGGACCTGAGCCTCAAGCGCACGAACCCCACCGAGGCCGAGAATTTCGGCAATTCCAACCCGGTGCAGCTGAGAAGTTAACCTCTCAGTCTCGCTTCGCTCGACAGCTCCCCTACCGAGGGGAGCCTCTGGCGAAGAGGGAAAGTTTTCCGGTATGCCAAAGCCTCCCCTCGATAGGGGAGGTGGCACGGCGTCAGCCGTGACGAAGAGGTTTAACCACACTAGAAAGGAGGTCCACCATGTACGAAGCGCTCCTGAAAAACACCCCTGAATATCAGAAGACAGCGGCCAGCCTCGCCTCCCCCGGCCCGGCGGCGCTGTTCGGCCTGCCTCCGGCAGGCCGGGCATTGCTCTACGCCGCGCTCCAGAAGGACACGGGCCGCATCCTCTGCGTCGTCACCCCCGGCGAGGCCGAGGCCACCCATTTTGCCGACGACCTCAAGACGCTGGGGCTCTCGGCGGCGGTGTTCCCGCCCCGGGACTTCATGCTCCGCCCCGTCGAAGGCGCGGGCCGCGAGTACGAGTACCGGCGTCTGTCGGTGCTGGGCGCGCTGGCGGGCGGACGGCTGAACGCCGTCTGCGTCCCCGCCGAGGCCCTGCTCCAATACACTGTGCCGCAGGATGAGTTCCAGAAGAACACCCTCACCCTCAAGCCCGGCATGGTCTACAACCGCGAAGCGCTGGTGGAGCGGCTCTTCGCCGCCGGATACGTGCGGCGCAGTCAGGTGGACGGCCCGGGACAGTTCAGCGTCCGGGGCGACATCGTGGACATCTACGCCCCCGATATGCGCCAGCCCGCCCGTGTGGAGTACTGGGACGACGAGATAGACTCCCTTGCCTCCTTCGACCTGCTGACCCAGCGGCGGGACGGTGCGCTGGAAAAGATCTATCTTTCTCCCGCCCGTGAGGTGCTGTTCGGCAGCACCGCCGACACGGCAGAGGCCCTCCGCGCCGCCCAGAAGAAAGCCCGCGGCAAGCGCCGCACCGCCCTCGAAAAGGCCATGGAAGCCGACCTCACCCAGCTGGACAGCGGCGTCATGCCCGAGGCCATGGACAAATACTACGGTCTGCGGTACGAGACGCCCGCCACCCTGCTGGACCACCTGAGCAGCCCCATCTTCATCCTCGACGAGGTGGGCGGCATCCGGGACGCCCAGAAGGCCACCGAGTTCCGCCGCAGCGAAGAGCTGACCGGCCTGCTCGAGGAGGGCGTCATCTGCCCCGGCCTCGATGTGCTCTACCAGACCATGGACGACCTCGCCATTGCGGCGCAGGACCAGAGCACCCTGCTCTGCGAGAACTTCCTGCGGGGCATGAACGAGTTCAAGCTGAAAGACCTCATCAACGCCGAGGCCTTCGCGGCCCCCAACTGGGGCGGCGACCTCGCTTCCCTGCGGGAAGACCTCGACCCGCTGGTCCAGCAGGGGTACGCCGTGGCCCTTTTCGCCGGCACGCCCAAGGGTGCAGCGGCCCTCACCCGCGATTTGGCTGACAAGGGCTATGCCGTCAGCATGAGCCGGGACGTCCGGCCCGCGAAAGGTCTGGTTCAGGTACTGCCCGGCCACCTCACGGCGGGCTGCACCTTCCCGTTCGCCCGCGTGGCGGTCATCTCGTCCCGGCGTCACGGTCTGGACGACGAGGCCGCCGAAAACAAAAAGCGCAAGAAGAACAAAAACGCCCTGTCCAGCCTCTCGGACATCAAGCCCGGCGACTATGTGGTTCACCAGAGCCACGGCATCGGCATGTATGCGGGCATCCAGCGTCTCGAGGTGCAGGGCGCGATAAAAGATTACCTGAAGATCCAGTACTCCGGCTCCGACGTGCTGTATGTGCCGGTCACTCAGCTTGATCTGCTGAGCCGCTACACCGCCCCCGGCGACGAGGAAAAGGTGAAGCTTGCAAAGCTGGGCGGCACCGAGTGGCAGCGCACCCGCGCCAAGGTCAAAAAGGCCACCGAAGAGATGGCCCAGGAGCTCATCGAGCTCTACGCCCGCCGCCGTCAGGCCACAGGCTACGCCTTCCCCGCCGACGGCGAGTGGCAGAGCGATTTCGAGTCCCGCTTCGAGTACGACGAGACGGACGACCAGCTCACCGCCACCGCCGAGATCAAGAAGGACATGGAAAAGGGCTGGCCTATGGACCGCCTGCTCTGCGGCGACGTAGGCGTCGGCAAAACGGAGGTCGCCTTCCGTGCAGCCTTCAAGTGCGTCATGGGCGGCAAGCAGTGCGCCATTCTGGCCCCCACCACCCTGCTGGCGTGGCAGCACTACAACAGCATCATCTCCCGCATGGAGGCGTTCCCGGTGAAAGTCGGGCTGCTCTCCCGCTTCCGCACCGCCAAGCAGCAGAAAGAGACCCTGCGGGGCCTGCAGGCCGGCAGCGTGGACATCGTCATCGGCACCCACCGCCTCCTCTCCAAGGACGTCCGGTTCCACGACCTGGGCCTTGTCATCATCGACGAGGAGCAGCGTTTCGGTGTCAAGCACAAGGAGAAGCTGAAAGAGAGCTTCATCGGCGTGGACATGCTGACCCTCTCGGCCACCCCCATCCCCCGCACCCTGAACATGGCCATGAGCGGCATCCGCGACCTCTCCACCATTGAGCAGCCGCCCATCGAGCGCCAGCCGGTGGAGACGTTCGTGTTGGAATACAATGACGTCATCCTTGCCGAAGCCATGAAGAAGGAGCTGGCCCGGGGCGGTCAGGTCTACTACCTGCACAACCGGGTGGACAACATCGAGTCCTGCGCCGCCCACGTCAGCCAGATGGTACCCGGGGCGCGGGTGGGCATTGCCCACGGCAAGATGACCGAGGAAGAGCTGAACCCTGTCTGGCAGCATCTGCTGAACGGCGAGATCGACATCCTCGTCTGCACCACCCTCATCGAGACGGGCATTGACGTGCGCAACTGCAACACCCTCATCATCGAGGACGCCGACCGGATGGGTCTGGCCCAGCTGTACCAGATCCGGGGCCGCGTAGGCCGCTCGGGCCGGAAAGCCTACGCCTACTTCACCTTCCGGCGGGACAAGACCCTCACCGACATCGCCCAGAAGCGGCTTTCCGCCATCCGGGAGTTCACAGCCTTCGGCTCCGGCTTCCGCATCGCCATGCGCGACTTACAAATTCGCGGCGCAGGCAGTCTGCTGGGCCACAGCCAGCACGGCCACATGGAGGCCGTGGGCTATGACCTTTACGTCAAGATGCTGGGTCAGGCCATCGCCCGGGCCAAGGGCGAGCCCATCCAGCGGGACAAGAGCGAATGCCTCGTGGACCTGCGGGTGGACGCCTTCATCCCGGAGAAGTATATCGCCGACGGCCCGGGCCGCATCGAGGCCTACAAGCGCATCGCCGCCATCCAGACCCCCGAGGACGCCGCCGATGTGCTGGACGAACTCATTGACCGCTACGGCGACCCGCCGCCCTCCGTCAGCGACCTCGTGAACGTCTCGCTGGTGCGGGTCCAGGCCGCCGCCGTGGGCGTCTACGAAGTCACCCAGAAAAAGGACACCCTGCTGTTACAGGTGGAGACGCTGGACCTGGCCATGATACGCGGCCTGCTCATCGCTTTCAATGGCCGGGTGACGGCAGGAGCCGGCACCAAGCCCTACCTCTCGGTGACTCTCCAACCCGACGAAAAGCCGCTGGAACTGCTGCAAAGCATCCTCAAGGCGATGGCCGACATCCTTGCTGCCCCGCCGGAAGAAAACACCGGCAAAAAATAAATTTCACTAGGAGTACACTTATGAAGAAGAAACTCATCGCGCTCGTCTGCGCCCTCGCTCTGGCCGTCGGCCTCGTGGGCTGCAGCCTCTCCACCCCGGATTCCGTAGGCACCATCGGTAACGTGGACATCTCTTCCGGCCTCTATCTGCTGGCCCAGTTCGATGCCTACCAGACCGCCGCCGACCTCGCTTCCGACGACCAGGACGCCACCAAGGTGTCCAGCTTCCTCAAGGCCACCATCACCGTCGATGACGCCACCGGCGAGACCGCCGTGGTCAGCGACTATGTGGCCCAGAAGACCCTCGAGAACCTCGAGTCCTACGCCGCCATCGAGACCCGTTTTGATGAGCTGGGCGGCGTTCTGACCCCCGACGAGGAGATGCAGGCCGACAGCTACGCCTCCCAGCTGATGGAGCAGAACGGCGACCTCTACAAGGCCAACGGCATCGGCCTCGACACCCTCAAGCGGTTTGAGCGCATCCTCATCAAGAGCAACGACCTGCTCGAGATGTGCTACGGCATCGACGGCGAGACCCCCGTCTCCGACGCAGAGCTGACCAGCCACCTCGAGGACGAGATGGTCTACATCCGCTATGTGGTCGTGCCGCTCTACAACACCAGCACCTTCGCTTTTGCTGATGACGACCAGAGCACCCAGATGCTCGAGCTGGCCCAGACCGCCGCCGAGAGCTGCAACGCTGCCATCCCCGATGGGGCCAGCGCCCAGACCTCCGCTTTCAGCGCTGCCGTCGCCGCTGCCCTGCCCGACATCTACGCGGTGCTGGATGGCGAGCCCTCTTCCGACGCTTCTTCCCTCTCCACTGCCCTGCTGGGTTCTGACAACATCGATTCCACCTTCTCCGAGGAAGGCACCGCCGACGCCGTCCGCGCCCTCAAGCCCGGCGAGGCCGCTGCCGTGCAGTATTCCAGCTATGCGCTGATGATGCTCGTCCGTCTCGACCCGCTGGACGCTGACACGCTGGACAGCCTCCGCGCACAGGCCCTCTCCGACATGAAGAGCGGCGAGCTGCAGGACAGCCTTCAGTCCTATGGCGCCCAGCTGCCCCACGCTCTGGACTCCGCCGCCATGAAGAAGATGCCGGCTTCCAAAATCAAGAACGAGCAGTAATTTTCCTTAAAAATAATACAAAAGCTCCGGGGATCTGTTGGTTCCCGGAGCTTTTCTGTTATCATACTGCTTTTCAGATCCCGCCTCCAGCACCGCGCGGATATGCATCGTGCGGCGTTGCTTTTTGTCGGTTTTTATGGTATCCTCTTAGCAGAAAGGCGCTGTCCAACCAAACGCAGGCGGCTATTGCTCCTCACCGGTCTCGCTGTCTTGCTCTTCGGAGCAAAGCAAGCGCGGGAGGGCAACTTTTTGGAGTTCCGCTCCCGACGCTCACGGCGAAGGGAGGGATGCCTTATGACTACATCGGAAATTCTATTGCTTTTCCAGACGATCATCGCACTGTTGGCGCTTCTCGTAAGTGTTGTACATCTGATGGACGACCGGAAAAAGGATGATTCTTATGGCAGCAAAAGGAAAAAGCACAAAAAGAAATGACCGCCCAAGACTCCCAATCCGGTGGCGGTCATTACTTTTGTAATGCTTGACTGGTGAGGAGCTAGCCGTTTGCACGGATAGCGCCTTTCCTTAACTTTATTATAGACAGCCGTGCGTGGATTGTCAAGCACAAGGATACAAAAGATAAAAACGGGCCACCCGCTTCGGCCTTCTCAGGCTGTGGCGGGCGGCCCGACATTTTCTGACGCATTCTGATGCGATCCGACGTTTTTATCCATTCTCTCGAAAACAATGCAGCTGCATCATTTTTCTTATATTTCGGCGTCATTTTCGCCTTTTCGAGCATTTCGGAATGGGCAGTTTTTGCGTTTTTGAATTCCCATAATTTTCCAGTCCATACATCTTCGACCAGTCTGCACCTTGATTATAGATGAATCGCTCTCCAATGTCAATAGCCCAGCGCCTATAAAAAGCCCAAGGGCGAGGTCCCTTGCGGAACCTCGCCCTCAGACTATGTGAGATAAATCACTACATGCGCGAACATATAATGTTTATCATTACAGGCCGTGTGCCTGTAATACCTGTTTTATAGCAATTCAACTTTTTAATGCAACAGCAGCAGCGTTGAATTGCATATCGCAAACATGCTGTTATCCTGAACATTTTCATATACAAGGACTTTGTGGTCTGCCTCGATGGGTCCAGTATAGTGCATTTTTACAGGATTGTCAATATATGGTATTATTTTCGACATTTTAGCCAATCAGGAGCCGTGAAAAACAGCAAAATGCTCTGCCTGCACAGGGACAAATGGCCGTGAGCCCGTTCATTCTTTTACTGCCTTTTCAAACTCCGCTTCCAGCGCCTCGTTGACGGCGCGGACGGCGGCGGCATCGGGTTTGATAGCCGTGCGGTCGTAGGTGAACAGGCCGTTCACCTCGTCCTCCACGTCGGTCAGCTGGGTGTACACCAGCGCCGACAGGCCCTTTTTCAGCTGCGGGAGAATCGTCTTGCGCTGCAAATCGCAGTAGCGCTCGGTCAGCTCTGCCCGGCTTCTGGCCGTGCCGTAGCCGTAGGTCTTCCGGGGCGGCTCATGGCCGGGCATGGGCCATGCAATGCCGCCGTACTCGCTGAGGGCCACCGTGCGCACCTTCGGGCGGATGCGGAGCGGATAGAAGTAGTTGTGGATGGAATGCACATCTCCCCCGCCCCGGTCGAACCAGCCGCTGGCCTCGTCCACCAGACGGGACGGGTCGAGGGCGCGGAGGGTCTCGGTGGCTTTCCGCGCGTCGAACTGCCCCCACCCCTCGTTGAACGGCACCCAGCACCCGATGCAGGGGTGCCGACCCAGCGCGGCTACCGTGTCGGCCAGCTCCCGGGCGTACTCCTCCCGGCTGTGGGCGCTGCCCCGGCCCAGAAAGCCCCACAGCAGCTTCCCGTCCGGGGCGCGGCGCATCAGGGGCTGTAAGGCGTTGGTCAGGTAGGTGACGTACCACATCGGGTAGGCCCCGCCGCCGTTGACCATATCCTGCCAGACGATGATGCCCAGCTTATCGCAGTGGTAGTACCAGCGCTCCGGCTCGATTTTGGCGTGCTTGCGCAGCAGGTTGAAGCCCAGCTCCCGCACGGTGTGCAGTTCGTGCTCCACAGCGGCGTCGGAGGGCGGGGTGTAGAGGCCGTCGGGCCAATAGCCCTGGTCCAGCAGGCCGTTGAGCAGGATGGGCCTGCCGTTCAGGAAAAACCGCCGGATGCCCTTTGCATCCTCTTTGCACTCCCACTTGCGGAGGGCGAAATAGCTGTGGACGGTGTCGAAGCCCTCTTCTTCGCCCTGGGTCGTGCCGACGGTCAAATCGTAGAGGAAGGGGCTGTCGGGGCTCCACGGGAAGAAATGCTCTTCGGCGATGTTCAGGGTCACTTCGCCGTCCCGGTCGGCCTCGTCGCTGCCCCAGTCCTCGGCGATGGTCACGCCGCCGGCCCGCACCACGGCCCAGAGGTTCACCGCGCCGTCGGGCTTTGCAGTGTGGGCTTTCACCGTCACCGTCCGGGCGTCGTAGTCCGGGGTGACGGTCAGCGTATCAATGTAATTTTCCGGCACCCGCTCCAGCCAGACCGTCTGCCAGATGCCGCTCTGGGCCGGGTAGAACATCCCGCCGGGCCGGAGGGTCTGCTTGCCCCTCGCCTGCGTTCCGGTGCCGGTGGGGTCCTGCACGGCCACCCAGAGGGTGTTGCGGCCCTGCGGGCGGAGCAGGTCGGTGATGTCCAGCGTGAAGGGCCAGTAGCCGCCCCGGTGTCCCCCGGCCAGACGGCCATTGACCTCCACCGCGCAGGCGTAGTCCACAGCCCCGAAGTGGAGCAGGACGCGCCCGCCCTCGCCCGCCGGGGGCGTGAAGGCGCGGTGGTAGTGGAGCCACTGGCCGGGCTGCAGCGTCCGGCCCACGCCGGAGGCTTTCGCCTCGGGCGAATAGGGTACGAGGATAGCGCCGTCCCACTTTGCCGGGAACTCCGAGCTCTGGGTGATGGCATAGTCCCACAGGCCGTTCAGGTTGACATAGCTGTCCCGGCGCATACTCGGGCGGGGATATTCGGGGAGCGGATGCATGGAACTACCTCACATTCACTTTTTATAGGCTGCGGCCAGCTTTTCCAGTGCGGGCAGGCTGCGCTTCACCTTCTCGGTGTCGATGCAGTAGGCAAAGCGGACATAGCCCTTGACGCCGAAGGTGTCGCTGGGGACCAGCAGCAGATCGAACTCCCGGGCCTTGAGGCAGAAGGCGTTGGCGTCCTCTTCCAGCGCCTTCGGGAAGATATAAAATGTACCGCCGGGGCGCTCCACCTCAAAGCCCAGCTCGGTGAGCTTATCGTACAGCAGGTTCATGTTCGCCTCGTAGACGGACAGATCGCTGGTGACGTCGAGGCACTCGGCAGTGGCTTTCTGGATGATGCTGGGCGGGCAGTTGTGGCCGGTGAAGCGGGAGATCTGGGCCATCATGTCCACCAGCACGTCTTCGCCCTCGCAGCCGGGCCGGACGGCCACATAGCCCAGACGTTCGCCGGGCAGGCTCAGGCTCTTGGAGAAGGAGAAGCAGGTCAGGGTGTGGGGGTAGAACGCTGCCGGATACGGCACCTTTTTGCCGTCGAAGGCGATGTCGCGGTAGGGCTCGTCGCTGACGAGGAAGATGTTGTGGCCGAAAGCCTTGCTCTTTTCGGTCAGGATGTCGGCCAGACGGCTCAGGGTCTCGGCGGAGTAGACGACGCCGGTGGGGTTGTTCGGGGTATTGATGAGGACGCAGGTGACGTTCTCGGTCAGCATCTCTTCAAAGGCGTCGAGATTCGGCTGGAACGCCGGTGCCTGAGGCGGCACGACCTTCAGCACAGCGCCGGTCCCCTCCACATAGGGGCCGTACTCGGGGAAGTAGGGGGCGAAGGTCAGCACCTCGTCGCCGGGCTTGGTCACAGCGCGGATGGCGTGGGCGATAGCGCCCGCCGCACCGGTGGTGGGGAAAATATCCTTCTGCTCATAGGGCAGGCCGAAGGTCTTTGCCAGATGGGCCGCAACGGCGGTGCGGAAGCCCGGGTCGCCCTGACTGGGGCAGTAGCCGTGGAGGGCGACAGGCTCTTCCTCGGCCAGCAGGGTCTGCATGGCTTTGGTGAACTTGTCCGGGCAGGGGACGCTGGGGTTGCCCAGCGAGTAGTCGAACACGTTCTCATAGCCGATCTCGGCGGCGCGCTGTTTGCCGTACATGAAAGTCTCGCGGATGACGCTCTTGTGGCCCAGCATGGCGCGGTAAGTCTCGTTCAGCATAATACTTTCCCTCTTTTTCTTATTGATCCTCTTCCGGCAGAGCGGAGGCATAGCTCTGCTCCACCTTCACCATACAGCAGTATCTCGGGTCCTGCTCCTTGACGAAATTGCACATCTCGGCCAGCCGCGCGTCCTTGTCGCCGGTGTAGCCCGCCGGGAACACGAGGTCGAACAGCACGTTGGTGTGGCTGTCCCCCGGCACGATGCGCAGGTCATGGATGGACAGACGAGGGTCCATCTGACGGGCTTTTTCCATCAAACGGCTCCGCAGGATGCCTACGGCGGCGTCCGACGTCACGATGGGGTCGTAGTGGATGGTGACCTGTAAGTGGTCTTTTTTCAGAAAATCCCGCTCGATGTTGTCGATGATGTCGTGGGCTTCCAGCGGGTCGGCCTCGGCGGGGAACTCGATGTGGAGCGAGGCGAACTGATGCCCCGGGCCGTAGTCGTGGACCATCAGATCGTGGACGCCCAGCACCCCCGGGTAGCTCATGACGGTGTGCTCGATGTGCTCCACCAGCTCCGGCGAGGGGCTCTCGCCCAGCAGGGGGCTGAGGGTGTCCATCATAAGCCCCCAGCCCGACCAGAGGATGAACGCCGCCACGGCCACGCCCATGAGGCCGTCCAGCACGTCCCAGCCCGTCAGGTGGGAGAGGACGGTGGACAGGAGCACGGCGCTGGTGGTCAGCACATCGTTCCGGCTGTCGGCGGCGGTGGCCATCAGAGTCTCGGAGTTGATGCGCTGGCCGATGGTCTTGTTGAAGCGGCTCATCCAGAGCTTGACGCCGATGGACGCCGCCAGCACCCCCACACTGAGCCAGCTGAACACCACTGCCGTCGGGTGGAGCACTTTGAGCGCAGATTCTTTCAGCAGCGAAAGCCCGATGGCGAGGATGGTGACGCAGACCACGAGGCCCGCCAGATACTCATACCGGGCGTGGCCGTAGGGGTGCTTTTCGTCCGGGCCTTTGGCCGCCAGACGGAAGCCCACAAGGCTCACCACGTTGGACGAGGCGTCCGAAAGGTTGTTCAGGGCATCGGCCATGATGGCGATGGAGCCGAACAGCGTCCCCGCCGCCAGCTTGCCCAGACAGAGCAGGAGATTGCAGGCCATGCCCACGAGGCTGGCCAGATTGCCGTAGGCCGTGCGGACGGCGGCGTTCTTGGTATCGTCCGGGTGCCGGACGAACAGGCGGATGAGCAGTTGTGTCATAAAATTCCCTCTCAGCAGGTATTTTGATGCTACCAGTATAGCACTGCACTTTATGGTTTTGAAGTATTTCGGTAAAATTTTTCGGGTATGCAAAGCCCCCGGCGGGGAAGTTCCCTGCCGGGGGCGGCGTTTTTGGGGCCAAGCGCTCCTTACTTATCGGAAGGCTTGCTCAAGTCGATGCTGCGGATGATCTTGCGCACGGGCAGCACGCTCTTGGCGTTCATGGACAGCTCGTCCACGCCCATCCGCAGGAAGGTCTCGGTGAGGGCAGTGTCTGCGCCCAGCTCGCCGCAGATGCCCACCCAGATGCCGTGGCGGTGGCCCGCGTCGATGGTCATCTTGATGGCCCGGAGCACAGCGGGGTGGTGCGGGTTGAAGAAGGGCTCCAGCTTTGCGTTCTGGCGGTCCAGAGCGCAGGTGTACTGGGTCAGATCGTTGGTGCCGATGGAGAAGAAGTCGCACTCCTCGGCCAGCTCGTCGGCGATGAGGACAGCGGCGGGCGTCTCGATCATGGTGCCGACCTCCATCTTCTCGTCGAACTTCTTGCCCTCAGCCCGCAGTTCCGCGCGGCACTCATCCAGCACGGCCTTGGCGTCCTGCAGCTCCCGCAGGCTGGTGATCATGGGGAACATGATGCTCATGTTGCCGTAAGCGGAAGCGCGGAGCAGAGCGCGCAGCTGGGTCTTGAAGAAGTCCTTCCGGGTCAGGCAGATGCGGATGGCGCGGTAGCCCAGCGCGGGGTTATCCTCGTGGTCGAGCTTCATGTAGTCCACGGTCTTGTCTGCGCCGATGTCGCAGGTGCGGACGACCACCTTGCGGGGTGCAAGGCTCTCGAGCACCTGCTTGTATGCCTCGAACTGGTAGTCCTCCGTCGGGAAGTCCTTGCAGTTGAGGTAGACGAACTCGGTGCGGAAGAGGCCGACGCCGCCGGCGTCGTTCTGCTGCACAGCGCCCACGTCGCCCATGCCGCCGATGTTGGCAAAGACGTTGATGGTCTTGCCGTCGAGGGTGGTGTTGGGCTTGCCCTTCAGCTCCTGCAGCAGGGCCTGCTTTTTCTGGTCTTCCTGCTGGCGCTTTTTCAGGCTCTTGAGCAGGTCGGGGGTGGGGTCAACGTAGACACAGGCGTTGTAGCCGTCCACGACCGCCATCTTGCCGTCCCAGTCGTCCTGGATGTCCTTGCACTGGATGAGGGCGGGGATGTTCATGCTGCGGGCGAGGATGGCGGTGTGGCTGTTGGAGCTGCCCTCCCGGGTGATGAAGCCCAGCAGCAGGCTCTTGTCCATGCGGACCGTCTCGGACGGGGCCAGGTCCTCAGCCACGAGGATGCTGGGCTCCGTACCCTGCAAAGTAGCATTGTCCACGCCCTGCAGGATGTCGAGGATGGCCTGTGCAATGTCGATGACGTCGGCGCTGCGGGCCTGCAAATAGGGGTCATCCATGGCGGCAAAAACGGCGGCCTGATTGTCGCCGGCGGTCTTGACGGCGTACTCAGCGCACTTGTGCTGGCCGTTGATGATCTCCTTGATGGCGTCCACGAAGTCGTCGTCATCCAGCATCATGGCGTGGATGTTGAACACCTCGGCGATGTCCTCGCCGGCCTCGGCCAGAGCCTTCTCGTACAGAGCGGTCTGCTGTTCGATGGCCTTGGCGCGGGCGTCCTCAAAACGGGCCTCTTCAGCGGCGGTGTCGGCCACTTCGGCGGCAGAGATGACGGTATCTTTTTTCTTATAGATCTTCAGCTTTCCGATGGCAATGCCATTCAGGATGCTTTTACCGGTACCTACCTGCATTGCAATTTCTCCTTATTCTTGCTGTTTTGTGTTCTGCAACAAAAAGCCCCCGCAGGACATTCCCCGCAAGGGCTTCTCATCACACTGGGCGATCAGACGTTCTCGCTCAGGAATTTCTGGATAGCTTCGGCGCAGGCGGCTTCGTCGTCGCCCTCCACCTTGATGGTAACGGTGTCGCCCTGCTTGACGCCCATGCCCATCAGGGCCATCAGCTTGCGCAGGTCGCAGGTCTTGCCGCCCTTCTCGAGGGTGGCGGTGCTGGCAAAGCCCTTGGCCACCTTGACGAGCAGACCGGCGGGACGGGCGTGGATGCCGCAGGCATCCTTAACGGTGTACTGGAATTCCTTCATGATCATTTTCTCCTTACTTCATCCGGTCCTCCTGGGCAGCTCACCCTGCCCCTCGGGACGCAGCACTCGAACCTTCTGGCTGCTGGATGTCTACCTTTATTATAAACCTTAGTCGTTCTTTTTTCACCCTTTCATATTGCCGATTTTTTATCAAAAATTTTAGTAACATTGAACAGAATCTTTCTACAGAAATACCACTACTGCACAATTTTTCTGTTTCAGCGCACTTTTTTGTACAGAATGACGGTTATTCGACGGGGTATCCCTCGGCGTCCAGCGGCAGGTCGGTGTACTGCACGGGCTGCTCCTGTGCAGCGTCCGGCTCGCCGGAAGTCTGCTGGGCCTGACCCTCTGCGCCCAGCTCGTCGTCGTGGCGCTCTCCCCAGTCGCCGCTGAAATCTTCGCCCGAGGTCTGCTGGGCCTGCCCGTCGGTCAGTTCATCCTCGTGCCGTTCGCCCCAGTCCCCGCTGAAGTCCTCGCCGGACACCTGTTCGGCCTCCTGCAGGGCCATCGCGGTCTGGGCGTCTTTCAGCCCGGTGACGGTGCCGGAGGGCTTTTCCAACAGATACGCACCCACGGCCTTTTTCTTGTAGACCAGCAGCACGCCGTAGCTGCTCACATCGCCCCGGCTGGCCGCCGGGATGAGCGCCGTCCACTTCTCCACCGTCTTGCCCTTGTAGCGGGCCAGGTCCATGCCGCTCTGCTGCACCACCCCGTTAAAGGCCGAAAAGCTGTCGTCCCACTTGCGGGGGATCTTGACCTTATCGGCGGTGATGGACGCGCCGTCCACGTCCAGTCCGTAGCCCGTGAACCAGGTCTGGATGTCCTGCGCGCTCTCGATTTTATTGCTTGCCGCCGCGACAGCCACCGAGCGGGTGCTGATGTACCGCCCCAGCATGGCACTGAACACCACCAGCGCACAGCACATCGCCCCCACGCCCAGCTTCTTGACGCTTGCCTTACTCAGTGTGACCACAAACATACCCTTGCCTCCCACCCATTCAGATTTGTCCGTACAGCATATGCGGGAGGCGGCGGCATCATGCAAAAACGGGACCGCTTTCCAGCAGTCCCGTTTCGTTTTTCTGATTCACTTTCCAGTGGCAGGCGTCTGGCGATAGATGCCCAGACTGTTGTCCGGCATTGGCATCTCCACCCGGGAGGCGCGGTCGTTCACGGCCACCATCATCGCGGCCATTGCGGCCAGCACCACGGCAATGATGAGCCACTTTACAAAATTCGGCAGTTTTTTCATTTGTTACATCCTCAGTTGGTTTTCGGTCGGCAGAGGGTGCGGGCGCGGGCCAGCAGTTCCGCCGCCTCCGGCCCGGAAAGCTGTTTCACCCACGCCGGGCGCTCTGCTGCGCCCGGGCCGGTGCTGTCAGCTTCCGCAAAGCTGGCAAGGCCGGTATCGGTGCGGTCATTCCATGCGATAAAACCTTCCGGCGCGATGTGGGCGCCGAGACGGCAGTCCAGCACCGCCGTCTTGCCCTCGGGACGCCACGGACGCCCCAGATAGACACTGCCCGCCGGGCAGTCCGACACGAGATCGCAGTTCCAGAACACAAAGCCCAGTCCATCGGCTTTGCCCGAAGGAGCTGTGACATAGCTGTGGGGGATGTGGTTGTCCACCGTGCGGATGACGCAGTTTTCGAAGAGGGCGTCGCCGCCGCCGAAGATGAAATCAATGTCGCCCGCGATCTCACAGTCGGTGTAGTACTGGGCGGTCGGTTTGCGGGGCGCAAGACCGCGCGGGCCGAGAAAGCCGTCCTTCTCCCGCTCCTTTTCGGGCAGCGGGGCGCAGAAGAGGGTGTCCTGACTGCCCAGCAGCTTGACCCGGCGGAACACCGCCCGGGTGCTGTCCACATAGGCCGCGACGGCCTGCCCGGCTTTCGCGCCCGGGCCGGCGTCGTTTTCAATCGTCATGTCCTCCACGCAGAGCGTTTCGCCGCTGAAAAAGGCGGTGTAGCTGCGGAAGGTATGGGTGGGCCGCCCGTCCTTGTGGGGCAGCTTGCCGCCGTCGCCCCACACGAGTTTTGTCTTATCTGCACCCGCCCCCCGCAGGGTGATGCAGCGCTTTTCGCAGACCAGCTTTTCCCGGTAAATGCCGGGGCCGACCTGCACCAGTGCTTCCTCCTCGTAGGGTACGGCCAGCACCGCCTCCGCGATGGACGCGAAGTCGCCGCTGCCGTCCTGTGCAACTGTAACTTTCAGCATATATGTCTCTCCTATGATCGATTTAGATACTGACAAGTATACCCTCTCGCCGCCCAAAAAGCAACTCAGCTGTTTTCGAGCCGGAGGACAGCGGCGGTAATGTCGTCGGGACGACCCCGCTGGACGGCTCGGGCGCGGGCGGCTTCCACCAGCTTTTTCGCCAGAACGTCGGGCTGTTCTGCCTTGGCAGCGGAGAGTTCCAGCTGCTGCATCACCCAGCCGGGGCCGTCCACCAGGAGGCCGTCCGACACCAGCACCACATAGTCCCCCGCCGCCAGATGCACCACACGGCTCTGTCCGCTGACGCCGCCGAGGATGCCCATCGGCAGGCTGGCTTCGCCCACAGCCCGGGCCTTGCCCCCATGCACGAGGAAGCCCGGGGCCGCACCGGCCTTGAAGAGCCGGGCTGTGCCGGTATAGAGGTCTACGCTCACGAGGTCGAGGGTCGCGCCGCTCTCCTCGTCGCTCTTGAGGGCCAGCGCCACGTTCACGAGCCGGGCCGCAAGCTCTGCGGTAAAGCCCGCTTTGAGCAGGCGTGCCGTCAGCTCTGCGGCAAGGTTGCCGTCTACTGCCGCCGGACGTCCCGTTCCCATGCCGTCGCAGAGGATCATCTGGGCCGCTGCCGCACTGCAGAACTGCTGGACCGCGTCGCCGGAGATCTCGCCCCGCGCCGCTGCGCCCGCCGTCCCGAATACGGCCCGGAGCAGCGGCTTTTCGGCAAAGAGCAGGGTGGTCATCCCCTTGCAGGAGAGCACCTGCGGCGGCTCGAGACTGCGGCGGCAGATGCGCCCCACCTCCCCGGCCAGAGCGGCCAGCTCTTTTTCATTGAAGCGGGTGCGGGGCAGCGTCACCGCCGCCCGGGTGCGGCCCAAATCGTCCAGCGTCACAGCACATTCCAGCGGCGGCGTCCCCAGCTGAGCGAACAGCGCCGACACCCGGCCAGACTTGTAGGGCTCCGGGCTTCCGGGACGGCCCAGCTGTTCGCTGAGGACGCCCAGTGCATCGGCCACGGCGCTGTACTGCTCCGTGAGGGCCGTTCGCATGGCCTCGGAGTGGACGCGGGCCTCCCGGCGGCTGCGGTAGAGTGCAAACGCCTTGTCCCCCGCCGCGCAGAGCGCCGCCGGGTGGATGCACCGCGCCAGCTGACCGGGCAGAAGCGCCGCTTCCAGATGGCCTTTTTCTTCCAGAATGGGGCGCAGGGCCTCCATTCCTTCCAGCGTGGAGGCGTGCTCCTGCTTCCAGCAGACTTCCCGCCGTCCGCAGTTGGCGCAGAGGCCGTCGTGGATGTTGTCGATGACCCAGCGGAACCCCTCGCACCGGCGTGGAAAAGCGTCGTACACCTCGTTCACCGTCTCCGCCAGCGAGGAGAGGCTTTCGGCCACCGCTTCCAGCCGGGTCGCGGCGGCAGAGAGGCGCGGCCGCTCGTCGCCGGGCGGGTCGTCCTCTTTGAGGGCAGGCATCAGCCAGCCCGCAGGCAGCAGGGCGCAGAGCCCCGCACCCGCCCCGGCGCTGAGCAGAAAGCTGAACGCCCCCGCCAGCGGCTGGACACAGAGCACCCCCGCCACACAGCCGCCCGCATAGGCCGCAAGCCCCTCCACCCGTCGCGCCGGGGCAAGCACCGCCGCAGCGGCACACCCACAGGCAAGCCCGGCGGCGGCAGGCGCAAGGGCAGGGTCTGACGCGGCCAGAGCCGCACCCGTCACCCCGCTGAAAGCCAATGCCTCCAGCGGCAGGCCCTTGCAGCAGAGGGCCAGCTCTGCCGCCGCACAGGCCATCACCCCAGGCAGGAAGAAGCCAAAGCTCATCCCGCCCAGTGCGGCGGCCACAGCGGCAGACAAGATCAGGCTGCCCATGCCCGGCTTTTCGGGCGGGAAGCGCCGCAGGCCGTATCCCGCCGCCGCTGCCAGCAGGGCGTCGCCGCCGCAGAACAGGATGGTCTGAACGCCGTTTTCCTCCCCCGCCGCGAAGCAGACTGCGCTTCCCACCAGTGTGCCGCAGCCAGCCGCCACCGCCGGGACGAATCGGCCGGGCCAGAGCCACCGTGCCGCTACCGCCGCACCCAGTGCGCAGAGCAGGCAGACGCTCTCCACGGTCAGCGTGCCGAAGCTCCGGGCCAGCACCCCCAGTGCGGCCCCGGCGGCTCCCACGGCGAAGCAGTCCTCCGCAAAGCCCAGCGTCAGCCCCAGCCCGAAAGGCATCAGCGCACCGTACAGCACGGCCCAGCCTCCGGCCAGCCCCAGCAGGAACGCGCTCCCCTGCCGCAGGGCGGGCCGCACTGCCGCCCGCGCCCGGAGCGCACCGTTCACCCGCTTTTTCCCGTCCGTGAGCTGTATCGTCCGAAAAGACACCTGCATGAAAAAATCCCCGCTTTCCGGCGGGGATCTTTTGCAATATCACGCTGTGCTGTTCTGTTTCCCGCGCCTTCTGCGTATACTGTAGCGCAGGGCGCGCGCAGTTTTTGGCGGGGTGATGGAATAGGATAAAATCTCAGCAGAAGTAGTGCGCTTCGCCAAAAAAGCTTGTCCACTTTGCGACCACCTCGGCGCTCCGCGCTTCGATGACTGCCATGATATTCCGCAGCACCCGAGGCGGTATCTGCGAGTTATTATTGCTCAGGTAGCATTTTCCTGCCCGGGTGATCCATATCTTTGTCGCATTGGCACTGGGCGCGCCCTGCGCCACATGGACATGAACCGGTTCCAAAGGCTCGTTCTCGTTGGCCCAGAAATAGACCCAGTAAGAGCCTATCTTAAAAACCTGCGGCATTTTCGACCCCTCCCTCTTTGGAGAACTGCAGGATCAGATGAGCCGTAGATTCCACAAGCTCCTGATACCGGGCAATTTCCTCCGGGGTAAAGCCGTTGATGTCTTCCCATTTGTAGTCCGGAAGATAGCAGACAGCAGAATGGAAGCAGTCCTCTGCATCCGGCTTTTCAAAATAGACCTTCACGCGGCCATCCGGGAGCATCTCCGAATGGACGACCTCGGTGTTATCGTCCAGCGTCATAAACGGATACATCATACAGACTGCCTCCTCACTTTTTATTATAAGGTATTTCAGCCATTCAGCTTCTCGATCGCGGCCTTCACCCGCTCGAGGGTCGTTTCACGGCCCATCATGCAGGCGAGGTCGGTGCCGCCGCCGGGGGTGCGCTGCTTGCCGGAGAGGGCGATGCCCAGCGGGTAGAGCAGCCAGCCATTCTTCTTGCCCAGCTCCTCGGCCTTGGCCTTGCAGGCGTCGAAGACGGTGTCACGGTCATTGAAGTCCAGCGCCTCGTCGCTCAGCACGGGCAGCAGGGCTTCCAGCGCCTCCTTTGCAGACTCCGGGGTAGTCTTCTGCTTCTTGTTGGCGTAGAGGCTCACGTCATACTCGGGCATGGCGTCGAAGAAGTCCAGCTGCTCGGGGATCTCGCCCAGGACCTCGCAGCGGGGCTGCAGGTTTGCACAGAGCAGCTTCTTGTTGATGGGGGTATGGACGGCGCTGTCGATCCAGGGCTCGGCCTTGGTGAGGAACTCCTCGGGGGACAGGCGGCGGATATACTCGGCGTTGATGGCCCGCAGCTTGAGAGGGTCGAAGATGGCGGGAGACTTGGAGATGCCGTCCGGCGTCCAGATCTTGACCAGATCAGCCAGCGAGAAGATCTCCTGCTCGGCGTACTCGCCCTTGGGGCTCCAGCCCAGCAGGCAGATGTAGTTCAGGATAGCCTCGGTCAGGTAGCCCTTTGCAACGAGATCCTGATAGCTGGCGTCGCCGTTGCGCTTGGACAGCTTGTTCTGAGCGTCCTTCATGACCGGCGGGCAGTGGATGTAGTTGGGGATGTTCCAGCCGAAAGCCTGGTACAGCAGATTATACTTCGGGGTGGAGGACAGATACTCGCTGCCGCGGATGACGTGGGTGATGCCCATGAGGTGGTCGTCCACGACATTTGCGAAGTTGTAGGTGGGCATACCGTCGGTCTTGATGAGGATCTGGTCGTCCATCTCGCTGTTGTTGACCTCGATGTGGCCGTAGACCATATCGTCGAAGCCGGTCACGCCCTCGCGGGGGATCTTCTGGCGGATGACGTAAGGCTCACCGGCGGCGAGGCGCTTTTCCACCTCTTCCTTGGGCAGGTCGCGGCAGCAGCCATCGTAGTGGGTCATCTCACCGTGGGCGCGCTGCTCGGCGTGGAGGGCTTCCAGACGCTCCTCGGTGCAGAAGCAGTAATAGGCCTTGCCCTCAGCCACCAGCTGCTCGGCATACTGCTTGAACATGCCCATGCGCTCGCTCTGGACGTAGGGGCCGACGGGGCCGCCGATGTCCGGGCCTTCGTCCCACAGCAGGCCGGTCTCCCGCAGGGTGTTGTAGATGACATCCACAGCGCCCTCCACGTAGCGGCCCTGGTCGGTGTCCTCGATGCGGAGGATGAAGGTGCCGTCATCGTGCTTGGCCATCAGGTAGGTGTACAGGGCCGTGCGCAGGTTGCCAACGTGCATATAACCCGTAGGCGAGGGAGCAAAACGGGTGCGGATATTATTGTTCGGCATAATGATTTCTCCTTTTAATCTATCATAGGCAAATGAATTGCAAATATCTCTGCCTAAGTTTACCCTCTCCGGCCCTGTTTGTCAACGGAGACAGCAAAGAGGAGCGGCCTTGGCCGCCACTCTTTGCTTCTTTGAGAAGTTTTTGTCGAATCTGCCCGTTTAGATTGACGAATGACTCAACTTTTTGTATACTGAACAGGAACAAGTTGACAGAATTTTCCTGTTTTTCCTGCACGGGAACATTTTTTGCGTTGTGTCGGCGTAAAAGACGCTCATTCTGCCATCTTTCCGGACACACTGAAAAGGAGAAATGAATATGAAAACAACTGGCATCGTTCGGGGCATCGATTCTCTGGGCCGCATCGTCCTCCCCAAGGAGCTGCGCACCAATATGCACATCGACAAGGACTCGAAGCTCGAGATCTTCGTGGAGGGCGATCAGATCATCCTCAAAAAGCACCGTCCCGCCGGCAGCTGCGATTTCTGCGGCGAGCTGGCGGCCGACATGGCCCAGTATGAGGGTTACTGCATCTGCCCCGCCTGCCGGGCCAAGATCGCTGCGCTGTAAACGGAAAAGGAGAATCACATGAGTCAGATGATCGACTTCACCCTGCCCTCCTGCGTACCGGGCCGGACGCTCCATGCATTCCGCTGTGTGCCGGAGGGTGAGGTGCGGGCCATCCTGCAGCTCTCCCACGGCATGGTGGAGTTCATCGACCGGTACAAGCCTCTGGCCGAGTATCTGGCCGCCCGGGGCATCCTCGTCACCGGCCACGACCATCTGGGCCACGGCGGCTCCATCCGCACCAGGGCGGATTACGGCTATTTCGCCCAGCCCGACGGCAACCGCGCCGTCCTCGACGACCTCCACGCTGTCACTGCGCTGACGAAGCAGCTCTATCCCGGCGTCCCCTATTTTCTGCTGGGCCACAGCATGGGCTCGTTCTACGCCCGGCAGTACCTTTGCGAGTGGGGCGGTGAGCTTGACGGAGCCATCATCATGGGTACCGGCTTCCAGCCCAAAGCGCTGGTCGCCACGGCCCGGGCGCTCTGCCGGGTGCTGGCCGTCTTTTTCGGCTGGGAGCACCGCAGCAAGCTGGTGGCGAACCTCTCCTTCCTCGGCTATAACAGGGGCCTCGAGGGCCGCACGCCTCAGGACTGGCTCAACCGTGACCAGGCCGAAGTGGACAAGTACCGCGCCGACGAGCGCTGCATGTTCACCTTCACCCTGAACGCCTACTACAGCATGTTCACAGGCATCCTGCGGCTGTACGACCCCGCCGTTCTGGCCGGGGTGCCGAAAGACCTGCCCCTTCTCTTCCTCGCCGGTGACGCCGACCCTGTGGGCGAGCGCACCGCCGGAGTCCGGCGAGCCATCCAAAGCCTCCGGGACGCCGGTGTCGGGAACATCGAGTCGAAATTCTACCCCGGCGCCCGCCACGAGCTGCTGGTGGAGACGAACAAAGCCGAGGTGTTTGCGGACATCGCCGGCTGGCTCGAAAAACAACTGCATCTTTGAATCCAAAGCTCCTTCATCGTCCTGACGATGTGGGGGCTTTTTCTTCTGGACTACGGAAAAGCGCCCCGCCGGGCGGCTTTCGAGCCATCCAGCGGGACACTTTTCTGTCTTATTTATGTACGACGAGGCAAATCTTTCAGGTCTTGGACCTTCGTCTTCACACTGATTCCCTTATAGTTCAGTACACCCATCAACTTCTTAGGGCCTGCATCGCTTCCTCCAATCACTTTCGTGTGGAGGCCGACAGTGACCTTTTTCTCTCCGACGGTGACCTTAGTAACGAAGTCCGGAGAATCTTTGAGGGCAATGCTCATCTGCTCCGGCTTCTTGCCATCCACTTCGATCCAGAGACTGTCTTTGTCCAGCTCCAGCGTGTATCCATTCTCAGCCGTTATCTCTGCATAGCAGGAAACGAACCACTGCGCAAGATTATTATTCATGGTGCCTGCTTCATGGAAGACTCTGTAGCACTCCGTGAATTTGATCGTGCCGATGCTCGTTCTGCCCTCTTCGTTGAAATCAATGATTTTTGGTGTTGTGACAACGTGGCTGCTGTCGCATCCGCTCAGTGCGCCTGTCATGCCCACGGCAAACACTGCCGCGCCGGAAAGCCGCAGGAAGTCTCTTCTGCTCAGATTTTTCATATTGATGTTCCTCCCGTTTTTTATTTTCCGCAAGTACCCGGACACCCACCGGGCAATTTTATTGTAGCCTTTGCATCTGGCAGAAGTCAATTCTTTTCACAATTCTTGGAGCTTTGACGAAAAACGGCGTTTTCTTCTGCACAGAATCACAAAAAACACACTGATGCAAAAAGCGCCCCGCCGGGCGGCCCGAAAGCCGCCTGACAGAGCGCTTATAGATTCATTTTTACTTTTTGGCTGCCCAGCCGTCCACGAGGGCCACAAGGGCCTTGCCCCGGCGGCCCAGGATTTTAGGCAGCAGGATGCGGGCCATGGCCCAGACACCGGAGAAGTTGTACAGGATGATAAGGGCGGTAATGATGCCCGTCCAGAGGCCGTACAGCGGCGTATCGGCCAGCAGCACGAAAGCCTCGAACACCAGCGCGGCGGCGTTGACGAGGACGCGGCCCGGGTGGACGCGCATCCCGATCATGCCGTGGGCGTCGATGGCGCGGAGAGTGAACACCAGCCCGAGGCCGAGGAAGGACGCATAGGTCGCACCCACAGGACCCCACCACTTGATGAAGAAGTAGTTCATGAGGCAGTTGCTGATGGCACCGGCCATCATGGTGACCATGCTGCGCTGGGACTTCTTATTCACGACATAGACGCTGTTCATGAACTGGTTGAAGCAGCTGCAGGTAGACGCCAGCACGAGGAACGGCACGAAGTGCCATGCGTAATAGTAGTTGGACTTCATGACGTGCATGACCGGGCGGCAGAGCCAGATGATGCCCGCTGCACAGCAGAACAGCACGCTGGAATAGGTGCGGAAGATCTGGGTGAAGAACTTGGCTCTCCCCTCTTCCTCGGTGACAGCCGACAGCTGCCATGCATCGTAGAAGATAAGGCCCAGCGTCGTGAGGATGGTGGGCAGGAAGTAGCCGGTGGAGAGCAGGCCGCTCCATGCGTCGCCGCTGTGGCCGTCGAGGCCGTCGCACATCTCACGCACAAAGAACAAATCGGAGGCGTTGATGATCCAGAAGCTTATCTGGGCCGGTATCATGGGCAGCGAGAAGTGGAGCATCTGCTTCCAGAGGGTCTTGTTGATGCCCTTCAGCTCGATGAACTCCCAGAGTTTGCCGGTGAACATCAGGAAGAGCACGCTCACGAGGTCGCCGCTGATGATGGCCAGCAGATAGCCGTTGGCCCCCCACTTGAAGCCCACCAGATAGAGCACATAAAACGCCATGGTCGCCACGGTGCAGAGCACGCCGTCCACGGCCACCAGCTTGTTCCACTGGCGGCTGCGCACGAACTGGGTGCAGAGGGTGCGCAGGCAGCTCATCAGGACGTAAATATAAATGAGCAGGCCGTACTGGGCCATATCGGGCAAAAACTGCGCCACCGGCCAGCAGAGCACGAGGATGCCGAAGCCGCCGAGGATGGTGAGCAGGCCGTTGGTGAACACCTGCTTTTCGCTGTTGCCCTTGTCGAGGCCGAAGCGGATGATGGCGTTGGACATGCCCATCGACACAAAGGGGATGAGCAGGTTGGCGTACTGGCTCAAAATCTTCGACAGGCCGAGGTCGGAGATCTCGGCCATCGCGTAGGTCAGGAACGGCTGGACGATGAGCGTCAGCAGCTTGGACGAAAAGCTGCTGATGGCAAAGATGATGGTATTGCCGGCGAGCTTCGAATATTTATCGCCGCCGGAGGTCTTTTCGCTTTCCAAAAGATTTTCTCCTCTATTTTTTACTGGCTTGCCCTCTCAGTCAGACCCTTTCGGGTCTGCCAGCTCCCCCAAAGGGGGAGCCTTTTTGCCTCTCCCTTTGGGAGAGGTGTCACCGAAGGTGACGGAGAGGGCAAGGCCGTTATCCTTTTAATAAGTCTCTTCGGGCTTTCCAGTCCGGCATCAGCTTTGCCACTTCGGCCCAGAAAGCCGGGCTGTGGTTGGGCTGCAAAAAGTGGCAGTACTCATGCACTACCACATAGATCTGTGCCGCCTCGGGCATATTGTAGAGCTGGAGCGCGAAGGTGATCTGGCGCTTCGCCATGTGGCAGACGCCCCAGCGGCTGGTCATGCTGCGCACTTTGATGGTGGGCTTCTGCCCGCCCAGCACCCCGGCAAAGGCCGGGTAGACCTTGTCGCTCATGGCCGTGAAGTGGGCCAGGGCGGCCGCCTTGTCGGGCAGCTCCTCCTGCCGCTTTTCGCGGGCAGCCTGCCGGGCCTGCGCGGCCCGTATCCACTCTGCCTCGGCGATGACGTAGGCGTCAGCCGCTTCCAGCGTCGTGCGCAGGGGGATGCTGAGGGCCACGGTGCCGTCCCGCCGGACGTGGAGGTTGAGCCGCTTGACCCGCCCCCGCGTCAGCTCATAGGGGATGCCCCCGGCCGCTCGCAGCATCACGCGCTCTTTTTGCATCTGCGCAGCTCCGCAAGGGGCAGCTGAGACAGCACGACGGCGGCGAAGATGAGGGCGCAGCCTGCGCTCTCCCGCATCGAAAGGTTCTGACCCAGCAGCAGCCAGCCGCCCAGCGCGCTGAATACGCTTTCCAAACACATGATAAGGCTGGCGATGGCGGGGTTCAGCTCTTTCTGGCCCAGGATCTGAAGCGTATAGCCCGCGCCGCTGGACATGACGCCGCAGTAGACCACAGGCAGAAAGTTTGCGCCGTACTCTGCCAGCGTGGGCGTCTCGAAGATCAGCGCCGCCGCAGAGCTCTCCACAGCCACCACGATGAACTGGATGAGGCTCAGCCGCACACCGTCCACAAGCGGCGAAAAGTGGTCGATGGACATGATCTGGAAGCTGAACAGCACGGCGCAGCTGAGAAGTATCCAGTCGCTGGTCTCAATGCCGCCGAAGCCGTTCTTCATGCAGAGCATATACAGGCCCGCCACGGCGATGACCATGCTGACCCAGAGCTGAACGCTGCCCTTCCGGCCCAGAAAGAGGCCGAACACCGGCACCAGCACGACGTACATGGCCGTCAGGAACGCGGCCTTGGCCGTGGACGGGTCGATGGTGATGCCGATCTGCTGAGCCGCAGAGGCCGCGAACAGGAAGGTGCCGCAGACGAGGCCCGCCGCCAGCAGGGTCTTTCGCTCCGACTTCTCCTTCGGCCAGCCGTAGGGCTGGCCCTGTTTTTTGCGCACGGCGTCGAAAGCGAACACGGTGGGGATCAGCACGAGGACAGCCAGCCAGCTGCGCCCTGCGAGGAAGGAATAGGCCCCCATGCCGGAGCCTGCGCTCTGGGCCACGAAAGCCGTACCCCAGATAAAGGCGCAGAGCATCAGCATGAGCGAATGTCTGGTCTGTGTCTTCATCCTGCGATGCCCTCCACCTTGAGTCCGCCGTAGAGGTAGTAGCGGCTGGAATCGTAGGAGATGGTCAGGCGGTAGCTGGCCGCCGGGTCCAGCCCGGAGATGACGCAGCGGTAGTTCTGACCGTCGGTCTTGATATAATAGGTGCTTCCGTTGACGTACTGTGCGCCGCCGGCCACCTTCTGCCAGACGGACACCTTGTACCGCTGGGTACCCTCGGCGGTGCCGTAGCCGGTGATGGTCAGACTGCCGCCCGGGACGGTGAAGTAATCGGTCTGGCGGCTCCAGATGCCGTTGAACACGAGGTTCAGGCTCCCGTTCACCGCCGCCGAGGCATACTTGGCCGAGGCGTCAGCAATGCCCTCGATGTTCAGCGGGTCGCTGGTCGGTTCGGCCCAGCGGGTGCTGTCCTCTTCCTGCACCTCGTTGTCCGCGTTGTTCTTCATGTCCAGCACCGTCTTGACGCCGGATGCAGCCACAAGCAGCACCAGCACCGCCACGACGAGCAGGGCGATTCGCTTTATCTTTTTCATGATCTTTTATCCTCAAATTTTGTTTTAACACGAGGTTTTACACGATTCTTAAAAGTTATTTTCGCAAGCAGGGTGCGCCGAATGACGAGGATTTTTGTCGGCAGACAAGGCGTTTTTCCGAAGCAATCCTAGGCGGATTGCGAGGAAAAGCAACGCAGTATGCAGGCAAAAAGACCGCTCAGGCGGTGTGCAATGCTTACGAAAATAGCTTTTAATAGTATACCGCATTTTGCTTTTCCATACAAGAGTTCAGGCTGTAGTCAGAGCGGCCAGCGCCGCACGTTCGGCGTCGGCAAGCTCCGGCTGGGCCGACCGGAACAGCGAATCGTACCGGTAGAGCGCCCAGCCGCCCGCGCCGAGGCTGTGCAGACGTTCCACCTGCCGGGCAAGAGCGCTGCCCGTACACCACTGGCTCTGGCTGTCCTCGTTGGCACCGCCGTCTCCCTCGCCGATGCGATAAGCCCCCAGCCCGAAGTAGAGGGCCGTGGATGCCGCCCGGGGCATGGCCAGCCACTCCGGCACGATGTTCTCGAAGGCGAAGCGGGTGCTGCCCGACTGGAGGGTATAGCCGCAGCCCCAGTATATCTGCGGGCAGAGATAGTCCACCACGGCGTTTTCGCCCTCGGCGGCCAGCCATGCTTTCACGTCGCTGTACTGCTGGCCGAGGTCGTTGTCGGGGTTGCCCTGCGGGCTGACGCCGAAACGGAGGGTAGCGTCGGCGGCTTTGACGGCGTCGTGGGCCGCTTTCACCAGCGCGGTGACGTTCTGCCGCCGCCATGCGGCCAGATCCCCCGCGCCGCTGGCGGCGAACTGGGCCGCGTCCAGTGCGGCGTCTGTCGTGGGGTAAAAGTAGTCGTCGAAGTGGATGCCGTCCACAGCGTAGTTCTGCACCAGCTCGGCCACGCCCTGCACCACATAGTCTGCGGCTTCCGGGATGGCCGGGTTCAGGTACAGCCCCTCGCCCACGGCGCAGACCCACTCGGGATGTACATTGACAAGGTTATTTTCCGCCAGCGCAGGCGGCATCTTCGCCGAGGAGCGGAGGCGGTAGGGGTTCACCCACGCTTCCAGCGAGAGGCCTCGGCTGTGTGCTTCGGTGATGAGGACGTCCAGTGGGTCGAAGCCGGGGTCCTGCCCCTGTACGCCGGTGCAGAGATGGCTCCACGGGAAGAGGTTGCTCCTGTAAAGCGCGTCCCCGAAAGGCCGCACCTGCGCGATGACGGTGTTCAGCCCGATGGACAGACAGTTGTCCATCAGCTCCGCCGCACCGGCACGGAAGGCTGCTTCGGAGGAAAAGTCCATCCCGGCCCATTCCAGATAGCTCACCCAGACGGCCCGCCATTCACCCGTGGGCAGGGCGGCGTTGGGCTCTGCTTCGTCCGTCGGCGGCACCGACGACGCCGAAGCGGTCTGTCCCCGGCCCAGCAGCACCGCTGCCCCGGCCAGAGCGGCACAGCCTGCCCCGGCCAGGAACGCCCGCCGCCCGAACCGGCCCCGCCGGGCGCGGCGTCTTCTTCGCCGCTGGGTCATGCGTCCTCCTGCATCTTATAGAGGCTCAGCGCTGCCCAGCCCCGGGCGCAGGCCAGCAGCACCCAGAGCAGGTTCGTCCAGAAGCCCAGCGCGGCCATGCCGCCGTATTTCGCCATCAGCAGGAAGAACAGGTGGAGCGCTTCGGCGGCACCCACCAGCTGCAGCTGGCGCTGGATGGCCATGCCGCGCTTATACTCGGTGCTGAGCAGCAGCGGCCAGGCCAGCGCAGAGCAGAGGTAGCCCGCCCAGCCGTTGACCATGTAGCTCACCATCAGCAGCACGAACACGCCGGTGAAGTTGCGTTTTTCCCAGCTTGCCGAGCCTTTTTCCGCCGCGAGGAAAAGGGCCGCGATGCCCGCCGCGGCGAATGCGATCTGCTCGATGAGGCTGAAGCTGGTGCCGCTCAGGACAGCAAAGCCGTTGAGCATGGAGGCCGCTGCGGAAGCCAGCAGCAGGAAATACCAGGTCTTTCGCGTGAATTTGAGTTTCATATCGTCCCTCCCGCCCGCAGAAAGGGCGCAGGCTCCCCATCAGTTTTTGGAATTTTTCAAATATTATAACACATTTTGGGGCGTGTTGTGTTACAATAAGGAAAACTCGACACAAATTCCATGGGGAGGCGCACATGAACGCTGTTTTTTCCATCCTTCTTCTCGCGGCCATTCTGGGCTTTATCGTATTTCTGCTGTCTAAGAAAGACCAGAACCGCCGCAGCCAGTACGGCCCCAGCGGCCTGTCCGAGTTCCGCACCGACCTGCCGCTGGACGACTGCTTCGACCGGCTGGACCAGCACAGCCCGGACGATGTCTTCGCCTACGAGTGCCGCCGGGAGAACGACGGCGGCTTCACCCTCCACCTGACGCTCCATCAGCCCACCCAGCAGCCGCTGGACACCCTCTACACCCTCCGGTTCGACCCGGGCCGCCAGACCATCGTGACCCTCATCTTCATCCGGGAAGCTTTTGGCTACAAAGAGCCGCTGTTCCAGCCCGCGATGCTGGACGAGTTCATGCTGCGCAAGTTCGACGCCCGCCGCACAAAATAATTCCGGCAAAGGGATTTGCTTTTTTCTGATTTTTTGGTATACTTATAGTTAGTCCATGTGCGGCAGACCGCCGTCTTCGTGGGCCAGTAGCTCAGTTGGTCAGAGCTGGCGGCTCATAACCGCTTGGTCGCGGGTTCAAGTCCTGCTTGGCCCATAACAAAAAGAACCCCGGCTTAGGCTGGGGTTCTTTTTGTTATTTTGGGCCAGCGGACTTGAACAGCAGCCGAGCCGACCGCCGCCTGCGGCGGAAGCAGGAAGGCGAGGCTGGGGCCGCGCTCTGATTTTTCAAAGCCTTGCCAAAAGGCTGCAGAAAAAATCAGCAAGCGCAACTCGTCAAGGCGGCATTTCCGCCGTAACCAAAGCCACAGTGCGGCTTTGGTTAGCCCGCGGGTCCCAACGGCCAGGAACGTCTACCAAGAAAGCTGCCGTTTCCGGAGTACCTTCTGCTGCACTCTTTTTATCACGCAAGAATTTTGTCGAGCTGGAACTGAACGATGGTGTTCAACCGGTCGAGCCTCTCAGCTTCGAGCAAGATGCTCGGATGAGCTTTAAATCGGAACCCCTTCAGGTTTTTCAGATCCGAACGAATCACATCTGTCAGAAGCCCCCTGGCCGTGGCGATGAAATCCGAGCCGAGCCGGGGCGCACAATGGTGGATGCACCATTCCGTTTGTCTCAGCTGCTCACTGTCCAAATCGAACAAGAGACTGCGGTTATTGTCGAAGACCGGAGCCATTCTCTGCACCTGCATCGTGTCATTGTCGTACAGGACGCCGAAATTCCCGCTGTGGCGGTCGGTGTTCAAGATGAGCGCATCCAGAATGCACATCCGCCGGAAAGCGTTCCCGCTTCCGATGCTCTCAAAATACCGCAGAAAACCAGAAATCGTGCGGTCTTTGGTCAGCACAGCGGCTTTTGCAAGGCCGTACTTCTCGCTGGTGAAAAGCGGACACTTTGAGATAAGTTCGCCATGGTAAAAACCGAGGTCATAAAGAACACTTTCCGGGCAGAGCTCGGCAGCCAGCTGTGCGGCCAGATACTCCGAGACCGGTTCCAACCCGAACACGCCGCCAGTTTTGTAGAGCTGTATCTCTGCGCCCTCCCGCACCCAGCACTTTGCATACTGGCCGTCCGTGCTGAACTCCGGGGAGATAGAGCAAAAATTGGAACTTGAGAAAGAGCCGTCAAAAGCCGCTTTGGAAATGCCCTCATTGAAGGGGTTGCGATAAAGGGAAACGTCTTTCCAGCACA
>OJSI01000508.1_pt1 | contig 41944 bp, 30 predicted proteins | sample 1599401 | NCBI WGS metagenome assembly OJSI01 (sample SAMN04168658, study PRJEB22393) | human gut metagenome | biome: human gut microbiome; feature: stool | host: Homo sapiens | collected 2014-03-24
CGTTTGGTAGACAATACGGGAGCGGGAAAAGTGAAAACGCCTTGGAACCCAAAGGGTTCCAAGGCGTTTCTGGTAGACTTTTGGTAGAACAAAACTCATTCCACAACGACGATGCGGACCTTGCCGCCCTCCTCGGGAGAGCGGTCATAGTAGACGGTGATATCGTCGGAGAAGGCCAGTGCCAGATTCAGCGCAGCCTTGTGGTCGCCATCCTCGCCGGGCTTAAACCAATCTCCAGTAGTCTTATTGTAGCACTCAACCTTGTCGGAAATGGGGATCACCATGGAGTTGGTGGTCAGAAGCATGGCGTCGGTATCGAATTGGGCGCGGCGGATGCCCGTGGCCTCGTTCAGCGGCATAAACGCGGCCATGCGATTCTTGCCGTCCAACTGGTCCAGAGAGCCGGCGACGCCGCCCATGCGGTTGGTCTTGGCGCCGTCCACAGAGCCGACCACATAAGAGACTCCATCTGTATGGCTGCCGTTGGTGACGCGGATCTCACCGTTCTGATAGCTGCCCTCACTTCCGTCGTCCTTGCTCTCCTCGTAGCCTGCGGCACGGTAATAAATCATGCCGTAGTCGTAGCAGTCGCCGGTAACATCGTTAAGCACCAGCTTATCCACGCGGCCGGCCCAGTCATAGCCCACATAGGTAATCTTGTTGGCCGGGATGCTGGTGATGGTAATGTCGCTGCGGTCAATCTCCACCAGCCTGCCGTTGCCTACCTGCTCAAAGAAGCGGGCGCCGGCGGAGAGCTCCTTAGTGCCCATGCGGTTGGTGGTCAGGTTCAGCGCGGTGGAGGCACCCTTTCCATTTACCTTGCTCAGGGTCAGATAGTCACGCTTATAGGAGGATACCGTCACCAGGCAGCCGTTGAGCTTGGCGGCGGCGGCTTCGCTGTAAGTGGTCTTGCCCTCCAGGGTGAGGATGCCGTCCAGCAACTTGATGGTCGCCGTGGTACCCTTCACCTCGGCCACGCCGACGGCGTTGGACTTGGCCACATCGGGAGAGACAGCCCCCGCCACCTGGCCGGTGGTGGTGAGCAGCAGGGTAACCTTGTCGCCCACCTTGAATGCAGCAAGATCCGCCTGTGCGCTGGGCAGTACGGTGAGCTCAGCGCCCATTACGGTGACGGTGGAGGGAGCGGCGGCGTTGGGGTAAGCGTTCTCATACAGGCCGCTGAGCTTCAGATCGGAGACAAACAGGGTATCGGAGGACTTGTCGTAGGTCCCCACGTCATACTGGCGCAGGTCGCTGAGCTCGGCGGGGATGCCGTTCTTGTAGATCTGGGCCGGGGTCTTGCCGCCGGACAGGGAGGCGAAGGGGTTGTTGGAGCCGGTGGGTTTGTTCTTGGCCACCAGTACGTTGTCGTCGCTGACGCTGGCGGTCTTGGAGGGCATATAGATGTATTCCAGCTTACCGGAGCTGTTGAAGCACAGACGCAGGCTGGCGCCGGAGCGCAGGCTGGTCCAGATCTTCTCGTAGGTGCTGGCGGCCTGCTCGTCGCTGGTATAGACCGGGGTCTCCAGCGTGACGGAGATGGTTTCGTCGCCCAACACAGGAATGGCGTTGGCCTCCGGGCTGCCCATGACGGTGACGGAGCGGAAGGTGCTGCCCTCCTCGGGGAGGACGGCCAGCAGTTTCTTGTTCTTATCCAGAACGAGCTGGCCGCGGGTACCGTTGAGCTCGCCGGGGAAGGAGACGCGGTCGGTCTTATAGGTGCCGGAGGTGGTGAGCACCGAGCCGGTGGTGCCGTCGTCGGCAGTGGCGTCGGTGGAGAGAACCACCACGTTGTCCTCCAGGGAACCGCCCAGGGTGGTCAGGTACACCTGGTCGCTGTCCTTAGGCTCAGTAAAGAGCAGGTTATAGAACAGAATCGCCGCCTGCCCGCGGGTGAGGGTGGCCGCGCCGCCCAGGCTCAGGCCGTCGGCCAGCCCCGAGGACTGGGCCACGGCCACATAGCCGTCATACCAGTTGGAGCCGGTGGCCACATCGGCGCTGCCATAGCCCAGCACCCGCATGAGGATGGTGACGGCCTCGCCGTAGGTGATGGCCTGGTTGGGGCGGAAGGTACCGTCGCCCACGCCCATAATCAGGCGTGTACCGCCAGTGGTGCCGCCATTCTCACCAGCGGTGCCGCCGATGGTGATGGAGGAGGCCAGGTTCACGTAGCCCCTGGCCCAGTAGGTGGGGCCCACATCGGTGAAGATGGTGCGGTTGCGCTGGGCGGGCTCCTCAGCGCCGCGGCCCATGATCTCCACGGTCATTTTGCAGAACTCGGCCCGGCTCAGGGTGCCGCCGGGGTTGAAGGCACCGCCGCCGGTGCCGTCCACCACGCCCAACAGGCGGAGCATCTCCGCGGCGTCGGCGACAGTGGAATCGCTGATGTCGGAGAAGCCGCCCGAGCCGGACGCCGAAGCGGGAGGAAATACCAGCAGCCCGGCCAGCAGCGCGGCGGACAGAAGGCAGGAAATCAGTCGTTTTAATCTCATATTCTCTCTCCTTTAATCGGCCCGCAGGGCATCCACCGGCTGGAGGCCGGAGGCCTTGATGGCAGGGTACAGGCCGAAGATGACGCCCAGGGCCACGGAAATGAAGAAGGAGCCGACGGCAACGCCCGGGCTGGGCCATAGAATCATTTTAAAGGACAATTTGCCCACGATCAAGGTGCCGATGTAGCCAGCGGCGATACCGAACAGGCCGCCGATGCCGCAGATCATGCAGGCTTCGATCAGGAACTGGGCGATGATGCTCTTGCGCTCGGCGCCGATGGCCTTGCGGATACCGATCTCCCGGGTGCGCTCGGTGACGGTGACCAGCATGATGTTCATAATGCCGATGCCGCCGACGGCCAGGGAGATGGCGGCAATGCCGCCCAGGAAGCGCTGCTGCATCTTGTCCTGCTCCTCGCTCTGCTCCTGCCAGGTATTGGGGGTGGAGACATTGCCCTCATTCGGGCCCAGCAGGCTGTCCAGGTAGCCCTGGAGCAGGGAGACGGCCTTGGTGGTCGTGGCGGAGTCCTTGGCCTTTGCCACAAAGCTATTGATTTTGGTATTGCCGCTGATGATGCGGTTCACGGTATAGGGAATGAGCACATAGCGGTCCATACCGGACATGTTGTTGGGGTCCTTCTCCTCAAAGACGCCGACAACGGTGAAGGGGATGCCGTTGATGGTGATCTCCTTACCCACGGGGTCAATGTAGTTGAAGAGGGTGTCGGCGATTTTGGAGCCGAGGACACAGACCTGGCTGTAGTTTTCCACGTCCAGGAAGGAGATGTCCCGGCCCCGGGCGATGGTGAAGTTGTTGCACAGGGAGTAGTCCTGGTTGCCCATGACGAGCCGGGGGGATTCGTCCCAGTTGCTGTTGTGGCTGTCCATGGACTTGGCGCCGTACTTCAGAATGGTCTGGTCGTAGTAGTCCACGGTGGGGGTGAGGCCCAGAATGTAGTCGTCCAGATCCTCCATGCAGTAGTCCCGGATGGTCTTGGTCAGATCCCGCCCGGAGGGGCTGTAGGCATTGATGTTGACCACGTTGTTGCCCAGGCTCTCGTAGTACTCCCGCATCTGGCGGTTCTGGCCCTCGGCGTAGGAAACCAGGATGATGACGGCGGCCAGGCCGATGATGACGCCCAGCATGGTGAGGGCGGAGCGGGCCTTTTTCGCGGCGATGGATTTAACCGCGATCTTGAAGGCTTGGGTCAGGTTCACAGAAAGGCCCCCTCTCTGTCGCCGTCGTAGATGATATGCCCGTCGGAGATGCGCACGACGCGCTCGGCGGTGGCGGCGATGCCGTTGTCGTGGGTGATGAGGATGATGGTGGAGCCGTCGTCGTGCAGGCCGTGGAGGATCTCCAGCACGTGCTTGCCGGTGCGGGAGTCCAGGGCGCCGGTGGGCTCGTCGGCCATGATGATGGGGGGCTGGGTGGCGATGGCGCGGGCGATGGCCACGCGCTGCTGCTGGCCGCCGGACATCTCGGTGGGCTTGTGCCCGGCGCGCTCGGCCAAACCCACCCGCTCCAGGGCGGCCTCCACCCGGTCGGCCCGCTTGGAGGCGGGCACGCCCTGGTAGATGAGGGGCAGCTCCACATTCTCCCAGGCGTTGAGGGCGGGGATGAGGTTGAAGCCTTGGAAGATGAAGCCGATCTGCTTGTTGCGGATGTGGGCGAGCTGCCGGTCGGACAGCTCGGTGACATCCACGCCGTCCAGGTGGTAGTCCCCGTAGGTGGGGATGTCCAGGCAGCCCAGGATATTCATGAGGGTGGACTTGCCGGAGCCGGACTGGCCGATGATGGCCAGGAATTCTCCCCGGTCCACGGAGAGGGAGACGCCGTCCAGTGCGCGGACCTCGCTCTCCTCCCCCTCGTGGTAGATTTTAAAGAGGTTTTTTACATCAATGAGCATACCGGGGCCCTCTTTAATAGTACATTTCGTCGGGGTTCTGGTAGCCGATAAAGACCTCCTGGCCTTCCGCCAGGCCGCGGGTGATTTCCACCTTGGAATTATCGGACAGGCCGACCTCGACGGGCACGGCCCAGAAGCCCTCGGGGCAGTCCCAGGTGGGGTCGGGCTCCAGAATGGCGTTGGCGGGGGCCTCCTTGGACTTGACCCATACGATGACGCCGGTGCTGTCGTCGCTGGCGCCGCCGGAGGAGCCGCCCATGGAGCCGCCGTCCACGACGACGCCGCCGCCGGGCATCGGCACCGCGATCATACCCAAGGGATCAGCAAAAGCGCCGCCGGAGTAGGACTGGGGCAGAGCTTCCACGCCGCCGTCCACCATGCCGTCGTCCATCATGCCGTCGTCCATCATGCCGCCGTCCATCATACCGTCGTCCATCATACCGTCATCCATTCCGGCGGAGGGATCGGCATCCAGGGTTTCGGGGAGCTGGACGTTGGCGAAGCTGACATACTTGACGGCCTGGACGGGGACGGTGAGGCAGTCCTCCGACTCGCTGGCCACGAAGGAGTATTCGGCGTAAGTACCGGGGATCATGCTGCCGTCGTAGTTGTCCACGGTGACGACGGCGGGAATGGAGGCCACGCCGTTCTCGCCGGAGGCGGTCATGGATACGCTCTCCACGATGCCCACGTAGGGCGTGCCGTACTGGTTGATGTCCACCATCATACCGGCCTTGATGTAGCGGGCGTTGCGCTCGTCCACCTGAATTTCGATGATCATCTGGGAGGTGTCGGCGATGGTGATGCCCTGGCCGCTGGATACCTCCTGGCCCTCGGTCAGGCTGCACTGGAGAACCGTGCCGTCAATGGGGGCGACGGCGTTGTACTTCTCCAGCTCCTTGGTGGCCTCCTCCAGCTTCTCCTGGGCGGCCTTGAGGGCGTTCTCCTTGGAGGCGATCTCCTCGTCGGTGTCCTTGGCGCCCAACTGCACCAGGAGCTGCCCGGCCTTCACGTCGCCGTAGTCGAGCAGGCTGACGCGCTCCACCGGGCCGGTGGCCTTGGCGGTGATCTTGGTGGACTCGTAATACTCCAGCTTTCCGTTCTGGTAGGGGTAGATGGGGGTGCCGTCGGCGGCGGTGAGGCCGGCGGAGGCGTCCATTCCCTCGGCGAGGGTGCCGGGGTTGTCCAGCACCAGCACCACCTCGAAGTGGGTGGCGCCCTCGGGGGAGACAAAGCGCACCTTGTTGATCTGCTCCACCTTGCCGGTGACGGGCGCCATGATGGCGGGGATGGAGATCTGCGCGGTCTGCCCCACCTTGATGTCACCCTCATAGGCGTAGCTGTAGTACAGGGAGAGGCGCAGCTTGGTGTCGTTGACCAGGGTGGCGATGGTGTCGCCCTCGTTGACGGTGTCGCCCACCTTGAGGTCGGCCACCTCCCGCAGGTTGCCCGCGTGGGGGGCGGTAATGCTCAGCTCCGCGATCTTGTCATAGACGGCCTGGAGCTCCTTGTTGCAGTTGTCCACCGACTTCTGGGCCTCGGTCACCGCGTCGCGGGCGGTGGTGTCGTCCATGCGGTAGAGCTGCTGGCCCGCGGTCACCTGGTCGCCCTCCTGGACGAAGAGCTCCAGAATGGTGCCCGAGCCGGGCGTGACGGTGGCGGAGTCCTTGGCTTTGGTGGTGCCGCTGCCCTCCACCATGGACTGGATGGAGCCCCGGGTGACGAAGTCGGTCATGACCTCGCCCTTGGAGCCGTCCTCCCGGAATACAAAGTACCACACCAGCACGACGAGCGCGATGGCGATGGCGGCGACAATGAGAATTCCCGCGATCGTCTTGCCCCGGCCCTTGCGTTTCTTCTTCGGCCCAGTGGGGGCGGCCGGGGGCGCGGCCGGCGGGGTCATCACTGGGGTCTGCTGTTCGGTCATGTCTGTTCCTCCCTAAAGATTGGCGATTGGATTGCATTTACCATTGTACCACAAGCCGCGGGGCTTGGCATTACAAAGCAGTGACAAGTTCTTAAGGAAACCTTAAATTTGCCGCGGCTATCTATTAGACGAAAAAAACGCCCAAAAGTTTCCGCAGTTTCCAAAACTGTTTTTGCCGCCCCTACATCCGGGATTTCGTTTCCGGCGGGCTGTCTTGCGTCGCTTGGACGTAGGGGCGGGGCTTGTCCCCGCCCGCTCTCTGCACCCGGCCGGAGCGGCGGGCCGATGTGGGCATCGGCCCCTACGGGAAAACAAGGTGCGGGACACCAGCACACAGCGAACGGCCCCGGCCTGTAGGGGCGGGTGCCCACACCCGCCCGCGATCTGCCCGGCGGCCCCTGCAAAGAAAGGCGCATCACGTAGGGGCGGGGCTTGTCCCCGCCCGCGGGCGGCCATAAAGGCCGCCCCTACGGATGCCGGGTGTTGTGGGCGGGCGAGCCGGGGCAAAAACAGCCCCCGGGGGGACGCGGATGTCCTCCCGGGGGCTGCGATACCTTATAATATAAAGAGGGAAACGGCCGGTTCTGGTCGGTTTGGCAGGGAACGGGCGTTGTTTTACAGCTTTGTTACAAATGCGCCGGAGGTGTTGACCTTTTGCGAAAGATGCTTTATCATGCGTACAGAGGCAAGGGGAGTCATACTTGACTGAAACGCGCAGTCGTGAGTAGGATGCCCCGAAAGCTCAAAATTTAGAAGGAGGAATTCCAAACATGAGAAACCTCAAGCGGACTCTCAGCCTGGCTCTGGCTTCCGTCATGCTCGTGGGCATGATGAGTGTCGGCGCCAGCGCGGTGAACGCGAGCGATTTCACCGATGCGGATGAGATCGTAAACAAGGACGCCGTTTCTACCATGACTGCCCTGGGCATCATCAATGGTAAGGAAGACGGCAGCTACTTTGACCCCACCGGCACCGTGACCCGTGCCGAGATGGCCAAGATGCTCTGCGTCGCCATCAACGGCGGTGTGGATCCCGTGCTGGGCGTCAAGGACACCCCCACCTTTACCGACATCAAGGGTACCTGGGCAGAGTCCTACATTGAGTACTGCGCCGCCAACGGCATCATCGCTGGCCGCGGCAACAACAAGTTTGATCCTACCGGCACCGTGAGCGCCACCGAGGCCGCCAAGATGCTGCTGGGCGTGCTGGGCTACAACGCCGAGAAGTCCGGCCTGGTGGGCAACGACTGGGCCATCAACACCAACGTGCTGGCCAACCAGAACGGTCTTTACAAGAACCTGTCCAATCTGAACGCCAACACCCTGCTGACCCGTGACAATGCCGCCCAGATGATCTACAATGCTCTGGACGCCAACATGGTTGAGCTGAACGCCGCTGGCAACTACACCACCAGCCAGTACAGCTACACCGGCACCGAGTCCGTCGTGACCGGCACCGAGCGCGTGTGGGTGCTCACGATCAAGGAGAACAACTGCACTGATTCTGGGATCAAGGCTGCTGTTGATGCCCTGAGCGGCTCCGTGTACAACAGCCGCAGCGACGCTGACGAGACCGTGAAAGAGGTCGCTGGCGCTGAGTTCAACAAAGTTAAGTACGCTCTGGAGCAGAAGACCCAGAATGTCTACGGCGAGAACACCGTGACCAAGTACGCCGACGAGACCATGGGCCACAAGTACCTGTCCCTGATCACCGACGGCGACGCCGTGCTGACCGACGTGGAGAAGGACAGCAAGGGCACTTACACCCTGTACATGAACGGCATCACCACCAAGGGCCAGTACACCAAGGTCGAGGGTGACTACAGCAACCTGATCGGCCAGAAGGTCGAGGTTCTGTATAAGGACCGCGAGAATGTGTACGGCGTCTATGCCTCCACCGACAGCTCCCTGATTGTGGAGAGCACTGCTGGTAAGGTTGGTACTCTCAGCAATAATGAGGTCAAGATTGACGGCACCACCTACAAGGTGGACAGCAATGTGACCACCACCGCTCTCTACACCGGTAAGCTGATTGACGGCCTGAATGTGGGCGGCAACAAGGCCGCCGCTGTGAAGGCTTACGACAACGACGACAACGGCAAGATCGACACCGTTGTTTACGTCCCCTTCACCGCCGCCAAGGTGACCTACGTGGGCGAGAAGTCCTTCAACACCGATGTTAACACCAATGTTAAGTTTGAGGACGTGAACGCTTACGACGACATGGCCAAGAACGACTATGTCATCAAGAGCGACGCCGCCAACACCGTGGATGACACCGATACTTATGTCCTGGCTGAGACGGTCAAGGGCAAGATCGAGGCCACCAAGAGCGACTCCGTCCGCATTGACGGTACCTGGTACAACTATGTTACCACCACTCCCGACAAGGATCTGGCTCTGGACAGCACCGTGAAGGCTGCTGTGCTCAACGGCTACATCGTGAAGTCCGAGGTTGTCACCGCCAGCCACGAGCTGAAGGATTACGCTCTGATCGTGAACACCGCCAAGGATATCAACGGCGAGCAGGCCAAGCTGCTCTTTGCCGACGGCACCACCAAGGTGGTTACCACTGATGTCGCGTATGATGGAAAATCCGGCCGCGCCGGTATTGGCGATCTGGTGACCTACGAGGTCAAGAAGGGCGAGTATGTCCTGACCAAGGCTGAGACTTCCGACAAAGATAAGGCCGGCTTTGACCTCATTCTGGCGAATACCTATGAGAACAAGTCCGGCAAGGGCAAGATTGGCGGCGAGAGCATCGCGGACGATGCCGTGATCTTTGTGATGGACAACAACAATAAGTATTCCACCATGACCGGCGCCGACTTTGCCAAGTACGACAAGGATTCCGTGAAGGCGATCAAGAACGCCTATGCCAACAAGGACAACTCCACCGGCTACAACAGCGTGGTTCTGGCCTACGCGACTCTGAACCAAAAGGTCAACTCCATCACCAGCAACTACGGCTATGTGACCAGCGCCGTGTCCACCACCAAGAACAAGGACGGCGAGACCGTGTCTTCCTTCACCTTCTGGGATGGCGCCACCGAGCACAAGGACATCATGACCGACGAGAAGGTTTCCCTGTCCAAGGGCGACATCTTCACCTACGAGGAGAACAAGGACGGCAGCTACACTGTCACCGAGGTCGACAACCTGCTGCGTACCGCCATCATTGCCTACAACGAGAAGAACGGCGATATCCGCTTCACCGACGCTTCTCTGAGCGACAAGGGCAGCAATGTCGACGCTGATATCACCAAAGATACCGTTATCATCGGCATCAACAGCGATGACAAGGCCGGCGTTGCGGGCGCGGTGCCCACCATCGCCATCGAGACTGATAAGTCCGGTGTTTACCAGGCCAACGCCTACTATGTGATGGGCGCCGGCGACGAGGTGAAGCTGCTGGTGGTTGACACCTACGGCAACATCCCCGCGGTTGACAGCGTAACTACTGTTACCGACGAGAGCAATCTCGGTACTGCTCTGAAGCAGTACACGGATGTGACCTTTGAGGGTAATGCTACTATTTCCAGCAAGCTGGAGATCCCCGCTGGTGCCACCCTGAACGTCAAGGGTGATCTGACCGCAAATGCTGCTATCGTTGGCAACGGCACCCTGAATGTGACTGGCAATATCAGCGACACCAGCAAGGTCAGCACTCAGCTTGAGTCCACCAAGACCAGCGAAACTGTTTCCGTGTCCGGCGGTGTGGTTCTCGGCGACGTGACCGGCAATGTCGGCTCCGGTAGCGCTCTGTACTCCGGCGATCAGGTTAAGGGCAAGGTTATCGTTCAGATTACCGTTCCTGCGGATGCGGTGACTGACGGCACCTCTAAGATTAAGTTTGACGGTTCCGAGCCCTCTACCCCCAAGCTGACCAATCGTAGCGACATTTATCTGGCTATCGATATGAGCCAGTCTGGCCAGAAGGTTATCACCATTGACAAGGACGGCGATTGGAGCTCTACTACTAACGATGTGTATACCCTCACCGTGAAGTGGTAATCTAACTGCAATCGGCTTATTACGAAGAGAGCCGCCCCCGATTGGGGGCGGCTCTTTTTGTTAGTGGAAGGCTATATAGTAGTAGCTCATTCCGGATCGGTTTGCGTCCGCGTAGAATCTGCCCTCTATCAGGTCGCCGCGGGCCACCCGTATTCCGCTGCTGGTGATCTCCACCAGGTTTCCGTCCCGCATGGTGACCGGCGCTCCTTGCAGCGCCAGGCCGCCATAGGTATACATGTCGGACTGCATTGCGCCGTCCTGCCTTACCACAAAGACTGCCCGGGGCGATACCCCCAGCGAAATATCCCGGCTTCGGGCGTCATCCCCTGTATAGCTTCCACTTAGAATCTCAGGCTTTAAGGCCAGTGCTTTATCCAGCACACGGAAATCCTCGTTGAAATCCGTGCGCAGGAAATTGTCCTCCGGCTCCCACTGGTGCAGGTGATAGTGTTCCGTATAAGCTGCCATTTTCATTCCTCCCGCAGGGGGGCCGGGCAGCGCCTTTGCTGTACTGGAAAACGCGTCCCCTGCGGGAAAGGAACCCCGCGTCCGGCTGTCTACCGGACGCGGGGATGGCCTTGCCTGCGGAGGGGGTAATATAGATGGCAAACTATACAGCGCACTATCACCTGCACCAGTGGGAACCGGAGGACAGCTTTTTACGGAGAGACTTCAACGAGGATTTTCAGAAAATTGACGCGGGCCTCGCTGGACGGGGAGATTGCAGCCTGCTGTTCGGCTCTTACGTGGGTACGGGAACTTGCGGCCCGTCCGAGCCTACCGCACTTACACTGGGGATTCCAGCCAAGGCGCTTTGGGTAAGCTGCGGTTCATGCCACGCTGTCTTTCTGAGGGGGAACACGCAGGCGGTTAATTTCAGCACCAGCGATGGAGAGCTGCTTGAGGTGGAGTGGACGCAAGACGGCCTGAGCTGGAAGCTGGGGGGAGGACTTTACAATCACGACTACCAGCAGCTCAATGAGGCTGGAACCACCTATTATTACGCGGCGCTTTATCAAGAAAGCAAGGAGGCCCCGGGAAATATCCGGGGCCTCCTTGCTTTCTTGGGGTTTGGTGATCAGAACTCAGCGGATAGTGAAGGTACCCTCCACAAGAGTACCATCCCCGGTGCTCTTGATAGACCAGGTGTACTTACCGGAGGTCAGGGGCTCAGTCTTCATGGAACCATCACCAGCATTGATCAGGGGCTTTTCGCCAATTACCTGAACATAGAAGTAGTGGGGGCCGACCGAGCCGATATCATTAACCGTCTCAGTGTAAACGGTGCCCTTGGAACCCTTAATGGTCAGGTTAACTTTGTCGTTCGCAGTCTTGGTGCGGAACACAAAGTACATATTCTCGTTGGCCTCGCCGTGAACATCACTGGCAATGTCGTTGGGAGTGGACTCCAGAACATAGGCGCCGTTGTCCAGGAAAAGCAGCTCGTTCTTGGAGGCAATGTTTTCGGTGGTCACGTCGCCGGCGATCTCAGCCTTGTCGTTGCCGGAGGAGGTGGTGGAACCGTAGAAGATGGTGACGATCTCGCCGTTCTTCACGATGGCGGTAACCGTCATGCCCTTCTCCACATCACTCAGAGAGCCAGTCTCGATCTTCTTGCCCTTGGTGACGGCATAGACCTCGACATCGTCGGAAACAGCGTAGCTCTTGCCGCCCAGGTCGATGATACCATCCTCGGCCTCAGCCTTGACCTCCACGCCGGGAAGCTGATAGGTATCATCGGTAGTGACCTTGCTGTACTCCTCACAGGCGGAGGCGTCCAGAATCTCGTTCTCAGCATCCGCATAGGCGATAACGTTCAGCAGAATATCGGTCTTCAGGACATTGCCGCTGGGATAGCTGTCCTTCAGCTCCTCATCCATCTTGACAGTGGTGATCTCACCGTTGACAACAGCCTTGTACTCGTAGTAGGTGTTGTCGCTGTCCTTCACCTTGGTGCCCTCCTTGGAGCTGAGGACATACACGATGTCGTCAGAGCTGGCGGACACATCGGAGATGAAGACCATGGTAGCCACAGTGCTACCGCTCTTGCAGTAGTACACAAAGTTGCCGCTGTTGTCCTTCAGGTCGGGAACATTGGCATAGCCGGTGTAGGACTTATAGGTGGCCTTGCTGCCGGTGCCGGTCTGCACCAGGAAGACGGTCTTGCTGTTGGCGTAGACAGTCTCAGTGTCCAGAGTCATGGCAGACTCGCCCTTGTTGATCTCGACCTTCTTGTTCTCGGCCAGACCGGAAGTGCTGGCGGTCTTGATGGTGTAGATGTCCTTGGAGTTCTTGCTGTACTCTACGATGTAGCCCGGCAGTTTATCCAGTTCTTTCTTCTTAGCATCAAAGTCGTCGCCTTTCAGGCAGTCCTCATCGACCTCGGCCTCGACCACGGTGCCGTCGGCCAGCAGAAGCTTGGCATAGTAGGAGCTCTCGTCGTCATAGCGGCCCTTATCGGCACCGGTGTTCACGACGTAGGCGTAGTCGCTGGAGGCCTTGGATACGTCGACCTTAATGACATAGCCATAGGAATCCAGGTACAGGTCCAGCACGCTGTCGACCTTGACATCACCCTTATTGGACATCTTCGCGCTGTACTTGTAGGTCTCGCCGTCAGCCACGAAGCTGGAATCGCCGGTGGTCTTGGTGACCTCGACGCCCTCAACCACCTCGGCCAGGGTCATGGTCTGGATCTCACCATCAGCCATGGTGTAGAGAACCACGTCGTCCTTCTCGAAGGACTCAGTCTCGAACTTCTTGCCGTCCACGGTGACATAGCGGTCATCGCCGTCCTTCGCGGCGGTAACCTTGGAGATCTCGCCCACGTAGGTGTTGATGACCACCAGGGTCACGTTGTCGTCGTTGTCCACAAAAGCCTCGACCAGAACGCCGTTGCCGCCGAGCTCGTCGTCGCTGTTGCCCTTTTCGATGGTGAAGGTGCCATTGGCCTTGCCGTCCTCGGTCACATCCACAGTAGTGGTCTTATCCAGGCCCAGGTCGGAGTACAGGGTCTTGGAGCTGACCTTCTCGGAGTAAGAGGCATCGGCGGTGGAAGCATAGGTGCCGATCTCCTTGGTGCCGTTCTTCCACTGGTCGGAGGGACGGCCGAAATCGTCGTGGTTATTGCTGTTCAGGGTCAGGTCAGAGAAGTACTTCTCGCAGAACTGCTGCACCTCGTCCTTGTCGCCCTTCACGGTGCGGTAATCATCGGTCGTGCTGTTGGCGACCTTCACGGGGGCGGAAGCACCCACGATAACCTGCATGCCGTCGGAGCCGATGACAGTGGTGCCCTTGTTGGTGTAGTACACAGTGTCGGCGGTCAGGGTCTGGAACGCCATCTGGGCGGCCTGCTCACGGGTCATGGCGTCGGCCAGCACGATGCCCTTGGGGGCGATGCCCGCGTTCACCGCGTCGGCGGCCACGTTGATAGCCCAGTCGTTGCCCACATAGTTGGCAACCTTCGCGTCATAGCCCAGGGCCACCAGCATCATCTTCGCAAAGGCCAGGCCGGTCAGCTCGCCCTCGGGGTCGAAGTTGCCGTTGCCGGTGCCCGCCAGGATGCCCTGCTGCACGCAGTAGCCGATGTAGCCCGCGGACCAGCGGTTGGCGGCCACGTCCTTGAAGGTGGTGGAGTTAGTGCTCAGCTTATTGGCGTCCTCCTCGCCCAGGAGCATGACAGCCACGATCTTGGCGGCCTGCTCACGGGTCAGGATGCCGGTGGGGTTGAAGGCGCCCTTGTCGGTGCCCTCGAATACACCGATGGCGGTCATCACATCAACCGCCTCAGTGTTGGTGATTTCAGCAGAGTCGTTGAAATCACTGCTCACAGCGCTGGCGGAGACGACCATCATGCCCACAATCAGGGCCATGGCCATTACCAGGCTGAGAGTCCGCTTGAGGTTTCTCATTTGGATTTCCTCCTTCTGAATTTTGAAGCCTAGGGGCGTATGACGCCCCTTGCAAGCCATGAAAAAGGAGGGATTCCCCCCACATGCAGTTCCAAATGGCACAAAAGAGCGGCAAAAAGTGGCGTTGGTAGACATCTGGTAGACACGCCGGGCATGCCAAGCGCAAAAAGAGCCCGGAACCACAACGGTTCCGGGCTCTTTTTGGTAGACATTTGGTAGACATTTTCCTCTTACGCCGCCTGCTTATCCTGCTCCATACGCACCAGCTTGATACAGGCGCCGATGACACCGAACAGGAACCAGTAGGTAAACATATTGCGGGGGTAATACCAGGTGTACTCCGCCACGCCAATGACCAGTATACCGCAGAAGGCGCCAATGGCGGCGGCCATCATCCGCTTCACCCGGGGGTCCAGGGCGGCACAGAAGCCTTTCACACCCGACTTCAGTTGGTAGAGCAGCAGAGACAGGTAGGCCAGCAGACCGAGTATACCCGTCTCTCCCCACATCTGGAGATAATTGTTGTGGGTATGAACCGGATAGGAGCCGTCGAAGTTGGTGGGATAGGTCTGGAAGACCTTCTTCATTACATCGGTGCCCAGGCCAACGCCCCTCGCCCAGTAGTCCTCCATCAGGTTCCTGGTAGTCTCATAGATACCGAAACGGTACTGAACCGAACTATCCTCTCCGGCGTTGAAGATGGTGAGGATGCGGTTGTAGATGGTCTCGGGCAGGAAGGGGATGGCGGCCAGACCCACCAGCAGGAAGACCGGCACCCAGCGCCAGTTCAGCAGGGCCAGGAAGACCAGCACTGCCCCGGCCAGGCCGATCCAACTGGCACGGCCGTAGGTTGCCCCGATGGCCACCAGCCCCACCCCCAGGGAGAGCAGGGAAAGGAGCTTCCCCCGCCAGCGGGAATTGAGGAAGAGAGCCAGGTTCAGGGGCAGGAGCATGGCCAACTGCTCGGCAAAGTTGTTGGGGTTGTCAAAGAAGGAGTAGACCCGGCCCGGCATGCCCTGATTGAGGTTCATATCCTGCTGGGAAGCCACGATATCCACGCCGATATAGCTCTGATAGCAGCCGTAGAGGGCGGCCACCGAGAGGCCCAGCACCGCCAGGGCCACCATGAGCTGGAGCTGCTCATACTTGCGCACCATGCTGACCACCAGCAGCACCAGCAAAAAGCCGGTCAGGTGGAAGGCGAAGAAGCGCAGGGAGAGGCGGGTGGACAGGGAGCCCGCCAGGGCGATACAGATAAAGGCCATATAGAGCGTCATATAGGGCCCCAGGGTGTCCAGCTCCAGCCGGTGTTTGGGGCGCGAGGCACTGCCCACCACAAAAAGCCCGGTGAGGGCTACCGCACCCATCAGGCCGTAGACGTTGTTCCACATAGCATGGGGAGTCATGAGCATGACCATCATGAACAGTCCCAGGAAGAGGAAGGAGGCCCCGCCCAGCGCCCCTATCAGGCGGCAGAACAGACTGGCGTCCCACACCCGTTTTCCCGCCCGGTAGACGGCCTTGAAAAGAGCGCAGGGGATGTTGATGATGGCGGTAAACAGGCGGCAAGCGATGCTGTGGGGCCACGCCCTGGGGATGCGGCCCTCCCGCCAGACGAAGGTACAGATGGCGCTGTTCTCCGCCTGCCGGAGAAACCATCCCTCCAGCCGGTCGCAGACCCGCCCCAGGGCACTGTTGGCGGCCGCGTTCTTCAAGCACAGCCACAGGGACAGGAAAAAGCGGACAAAGAGGCTGTTTTCAGTAATAGACATAAAAAATAATACTCCTAGCAATCAATCGTGGAGGGCTTTTTCATACACGCCGTAAGTGGCCCTGGCCATTTTGTGGATTTCAAACTTGTCCTCGATGGTCCTGCGCGCGTTCTCCCGGCACCGGGCTGCGAAAGCCGGGTCCTCCAGAAAGCACTTCATAGCCACGGCCATGGAGTCGGGGTTGTCGTACTCCACCAGCATGCCGCACCCTGCCTCGTCGTTGACGATGTCGGAGTTGCCCCCCATGTCGGTGGCGATGACAGGCAGCCCGGCGGCCATGGCCTCGATGATGAGGAAGGACAGGGCCTCGTGCTGGGAGGAGTTGACGTACAGATCCGAACCCTTATATAGGTTCTTGATGTCCTTGCGGAAGCCGATGAACTTCACGCAGTCCTCCAGCCCCAGCTCCTGTACCTGGGCTTTTGTAGGCTCCAGCAGGGGGCCGTCCCCGGCCAGCACCAGGGTGAAGGGCACGGCGCACAGCTCGGTCAGCCGCTTGACCGAGTCGATGAGGTACTTGTGCCCCTTGTCCCCGGCAAACCGGGAGGCGCACAGCATAACGAAGCGGCTGTCGTCCAGCCCCAGCTCGGCGCGGAGGGTGGACTGGCTGCGGTCTCCCGCCCAGGCGTCCAGATCCACGGCGTTGAAGATGACCTGGATGCGGTCGGCGCTCCAGCCGTTGGCGACGAGCTGCTCCTTCCCCTTGTTGCACACGGCGATCATCTGATCCTGCCGCCGGTCCATGATGCGGTTGGAGAAGCGGGTCACGAAGTCGTTGGCCAGGACAAAATGGTTGGTATAGACCACGCGGATTTTTTTATTGTACTTCTTGGCCAGCAGGGCGGTGTAGTGCTCCCGCAGATAGTGGCAGTGAACCAGGTCGATGTCCCACTCGGCGCAGAGCTTCGCCAGTTCACGGGCGGCCTTTTTGTCGAAGCGGCGGCGCATCTCCACCCGGCGGCAGGGCACGCCCATGGCCTCCAGCCGCTCCACCAGCAGCCCACCCTCGTTGTAGGCGAAGAAGGGCTGCACCAGCCCGTCGGTGGAGAGATACTTCACCAGGGTCTCCACGTACCGCTCGGTTCCCGCCTTGCCTGCGAAATTCAACAGATAGAGTACCTTCAGCATGAAGAATACCCCCTTTATCCAAAGAGTAAGCGCGGAGCCATGCCCCGCGCCTTTCATTTTACCGGAAAACCCCCGGGAAATCAACCCGCTTTTCGCCCCCAGCCGCAGAAGATCAGACCCCCGCAGAGCAGATAAGGGATGGCGGACTCATGAAGGGCCACAAGGGCCCCGTGCACAGGCAACAGCAGCACGCCCAGAAGAAGCAGGGCCGCGCAGCCCGCCCCCGCCCAGAACAGGGCACGCCGGAGTGCCAGCCGCCGGGGGCGGAGCTCCCGCCAGATAGAGACCAGGGCGCACACCGCCATTCCCAGCAGCAGATTCAGGGCGGGCCAGAGCAGCAGCCAGCCCGCCGCAGAGTAGTCATATTTATCGTACATCGCCTCAAGCGCCGGGAGCGCCCAGAGCTGGTAGGCCAGCCACAGCGCCGCCCAGACGGCCCACAGCGCCCCGGCGGTAACCGTGCGCCTCCGCCGGTTTGCCGGGGCCGCCGCTCCCTCCGCCGGCCGGGGACCATAGAGCAGCTCGTCCACGCCGACCCCCAGAAGCTCCGCCGCGGAGAGGAGTATCTCCAGCTCGGGCAGGTTCCGGTTCCGCTCCCAGTTGCTCACCGCCTGCCGGGTCACGTGGAGCCGGGCGGCCAGCTCCTCCTGGGTCAGCCCCCTCTGCCGCCGCAGACACTTCAGATTGCGGGCGATGTCGTGCATACGCCTCCCCCCTCTCCCCTCCATCGTAGCAGAGAACCTCCCGTTTGTCACGCAAGGCCCGCTTGCACGGGGAAAAACGGCGGCGGGGCGGGCCTGCCAGAACGCGGCAAAAGCGGCGCGTCAGGGATGCCGCGCCCTACACAGGGCGGGAAGGCGGCGGGCATGACCGCTCCATGACAAAGTTGGTGAGGAGCACCCCCCGGCGCTCCACCTGCTGCTCCTTCACCACATGCCAGCCCCGCCGCTCAAAGAAGGGCCGGGCGGTGATGGAGGCATGGGTGATGCGGGCGGCGGGGAGGGCGTCGCAGAGGGCGGAGGCCACCCCCCTCCCCTGCCAGTCCCTGTGGACATAGAGGCGGTCCAGGTAGCCGTCCGGCCCGAGATCGGCAAAGCCGACGATCACGCCTCCCTCCACCGCCACCCGGGTGTCGTGGGCGCGGAAGGAGGCGTCCCAGGCGGCCAGCTCCACCCGGCCATCCGCCCAAGCGTCGAGCTGCTCGGGGCTGTAGTCCCGGGCGTTGACGGCGTGAACCGTTTGATAAAACAGCTCCGCCAAGGCCGGGCAGTCGGAGCTGCGGTAGGGGCGAATGTGCATGCGTTACCTCCGTTTCCGCAGATGCCGCCCACGGTTCAGCAGGCGCTCCCCCTGGTCGAAGAGGCCCAACATGAAGCGCATGATGGAGTAGGCCAGCCCCAGGAACACCAGCAGCACCAGGAAGGCCTGCGTACCCAGGGGGCTGAGGCCGAAGCTGCCGCCGAAGCCGAGGATTGTCACCGCCGAGGAGCCCGCCATGGCCCCCCACAGCACCCGCCGCTTCCAGTCAAAGGGCTTGCACACCTCATAGAGCACCATGATGCCGATGACGATGAGGAGGATCGCCGACATGGTGGACAGCTCCGCCTCGCTGAAGCCGAAGGTGAGGAAGAAGACCTCCACCCCCAGCACCACGAACAGGTCGGTCAGTCCGCCGGGCAGGGCGGCGCGGAACACGTTGGACAGGAACTTGCCCTTTACCAGACTGTGGTTGGGCTCCAGGGCCAGGAAGAAGGAGGGCACGCCGATGGTGACGGCGCTGAGCAGGGAGAGCTGGAGGGGGGTGACCGGATAGGGGAAGGTGGCGAACAGGGAGATGAGGGCCAGCAGGAAGGAGAAGATATTCTTCACCAGATAGAGAGCGGCGGCCCGCTGGATGTTGTTGATGACCCGCCGCCCCTCGGCCACCACCTTGGGCATGGCGGAGAAGTCGGAGTTGAGGAGCACGAGCTGGGCGGCGTGGCAGGCGGCGTCGGAGCCGGAGGCCATGGCGATGCCGCAGTCGGCGTCCTTGAGGGCCAGCACGTCGTTGACACCGTCGCCGGTCATGGCCACGGTGTGGCCCTGCCGCTGGAGGGCGCGCACCAGCTTGCGCTTCTGGTTGGGGGTGACCCGGCCGAAGACGGTGTACTCCCGCACCGCGCGGGCGATGTCCTCATCGGAGCGGAGGGTGGCGGCGTCCACGTACTTCTCCGCCCCCTCGATGCCCGCCTGGCGGGCCACCTCGGAGACGGTGACAGGGTTGTCGCCGGAGATGACCTTCACGGCCACCCCCTGCTCGGCGAAGTAGCGGAAGGTCTTGGGGGCCGCCGGGCGGATGCGGTTGGACAGGGCCACCAGGGCCATGGGGGACACCCGCCGGGGGTCCAGCCCCTTCTGATCGGGCACCCCGCCGTACTCGGCCACCAGCAGCACCCGGTAGCCCTTCTCTGACCAGGGGTCCACCGCCTCCTTCAGATCGGCGTAGCGGTTCCCCATGATGAACTCCGGGGCGCCCACCACGAAGGCGCCGTGGCCGGGGAACACCGCCGCGCTCCACTTGGTGGCGGAGGTGAAGGGGATGGTCTGGGCGGCGTGCCACAGGGACTTGCCGTGGAATTTCTGGGCCATGGCCCGGGCGGTGTCGTTGTCCGCCTCCATGGACTGGTAAAAGGCGTTAAGGGTCTCGGTGACCACAGTCTCGGCGTACTTCTCCTCGTCCAGGTACACCACCTCCCCTACCTCCATGTGGGGCTCGGTGATGGTGCCCGTCTTGTCTACGCACAGAACGTCCACCCGGGCCAGGGTCTCGATGCAGTTCATATCCTGGGCCAGCACCTTGCCCTGGGCCAGGCGAATCATGCTCACCGCCAGGGCCACGCTGGTCAGCAGGTAGAGCCCCTCGGGGATCATGCCGATGAGGGCGGCCACCATGGACACCACCGCCTCCTGGGCGGTGCGCTCCAGGAAGACGAACTCCTTGACGAACAGGGCCACGCCGATGGGGATGAGCAGGATGCCGATGATGCGGATGAGCTTGTCCAGGGAGGACATCATCTCGCTCTTGCCCACGGTGACATCCTTCTTGGCCTCCAGGGTGAGGCGGGCGGCGTAGGACTCCGCCCCCACCCGGTCCAGCCGGGCCCGGCAGCGGCCGGACACCACGAAGGCGCCGGAGAGCAGCTCGTCGCCGGGGGCCTTGGTGATGGCGTCGGCCTCGCCGGTGATGAGGGCCTCGTTGACCTGCACCTGGCCGGAGAGGACGGTGGCGTCGGCGGGGATCTGGTCGCCGGAGGCCAGCTCCGCCACGTCGTCCCGCACCAGTTGGGCGGCGGGCACGGAGATCAGGTTCCCCTCCCGCACTACGTTGGCCCGGGGGGCGGCCAGCAGGTTGAGCTTGTCCACGGTCTGCTTGGAGCGGAGCTGCTGAACGATGCCAATGCCGGTATTGGCCACGGCGATGAGCAGAAAGAGCATGTCGTCGAAGGAGCCCACCGCCACCAGCAGGGCCGCCAGCACCACAAAGATGAAGTTGAAGAAGGTAAAGACGTTTTCGCGCACGATCTGCCCCACCGTCTTGGTGGGGGAGTCCACCGGGTCGTTTGCCCAGCCGTTCTGCTGCCGCTCTTTTACCTGGTGCAGGGTGAGCCCCTGCTCCGGATCGGGGCTGAGCCGGGCCACCTCCCGCCGGGGCTGGGGGGCCGGGACCTGCGCGGCCGGCTGCTTTGTGTGCTTGCGTTTCATGCTTCCGCCTCTGATTTCCTCAAAATTCGGTCCGATACCTCTGTAGTATAGTGGATCCCGCCGGGTGGGACAAGTACGCCCCCTCAAAATTTACCGTTTTTTCACATCCGAAGCAGCCTGCTGGTCTACCCGGCCCTGTCCCCCGCTATACATGGAGAGAAGGAGGCGGCGCCTATGGAAACCAAACCGGACAAACAACAGACCGTCACCCGGCTGGCCCTGTGCGTGGTGGTTGCGGTGGCGCTCTACGCGGCGGCCGGGAAAGTCCCGCCCCTGGAGCCCTACCGTCCCTGGCTGGAGGAGCACAAGGTACAGGCCATCGCCATCACGGCGGCCATTCTGTTCGGGCTCTCCCTGCTCCTTTTCCCGCCGGAGGAGGGCGGGGCAGAGCCAGCGGCCCCGGAAGAGGGCCCCTGCGCCGGGTACGAAAGAACGGAGGACCTGCCGTAAGGGAGGTCCTCCGTTGACGTTGCGGCGCCGGAGCGGAGTTCAGCCCTGGAGCTCTACCGGAACAGCGGCAGCAGCGCCGCGCCAATGAGGCCCGCGTCGTTGCCCAGGGCCGCCCGTACCAGCCGGGTGCGGTGGAGGTTGTTGCGCGCGTAGTCCTCCCGGTTGAGGATGTAGCGCACCGGGGCCATCAGGGTCTCCCCCTGGGCGGAGGGGCCGCCGCCGATGCAGATGACCTCCGGCTGGAAGATGTTGACCAGGCTGGCCACCCCGCAGCCCAGGTAGTCCACATACTCGTCGATGACCTTGCCCGCGGCGGGATCGCCCTGGGCGGCGGCGTCAAAAGGAGTGCGGCCGTTGACCCCCTCCAGACTCCCCGCCAGCTCCCACAGCCTGGAGGTGCGGTCCTCCTCCATCACCTGGCGGGTGCGCTTGATGAGGGCGGTGGCGGAGCAGTAGGCCTCGAAGCAGCCCCGGCGTCCGCAGGTGCACAGCCGCCCGCCGTGCTCGATGACGAAGTGGCCGATCTCCATGCCCGCGTAATTGAAGCCGGTGTAGAGCTTCCCGTTGAGGATTGCGCCGCCCCCCACGCCGGTGCCCAGGGTGACGGCCACCATGGACTGGCTGCCCTTGCCAGCGCCCGCGGCGTACTCCCCCAGGGCAGCGGCGTTGGCGTCGTTCTCCAGCAGGATCTCCTTGTCCAGCCGCGCCTTCATCAGGGCGGTGATGGGCACATTGGTGAAGTCCAGATTGGACCAGTATTTGATCACGCCGGTGTCCGGCTCAATGGCGCCGGGAGCGCCGATGCCCACCGATACCACCTCGTCCAGCGCCGTGCCGGCGGCCTCCGCCGCCCCGCGGGCGGCCGCGGCCATCTGGTCGGCCACCGCCTCCGCCCCTCTCGGGGTGGGCAGGCTCACCTTGCCCAGGATGGTCCCCTCGCTGTCCACCACGGCGGCGGCCACGTTGGTGCCGCCCAGATCAATTCCCAAATACTTCATAGCTTGCCCCTCCTGCGTGAAACGTATTCACATTATAATGCAGGACGGGCCGCCGCACAAGAGGCAAAACGGCGCTCAGGTGACAACTGTGCCCCGGGCGGTCTTAGGGAGCCGGGGGGACACCGCCACAGGCTGCCGGTTCCGGGTGCGCAGGTGCACCAGCAGCGTGACGCAGCCGCTGAGCAGCAGGAAGGAATAGAAGCTGATGCCTCGGGAGACCAGCACCGCCGGGGTCACCAGTCCGGCGCCGAAGAAGAGCCGCATGGCCGCCACAAAGCCGCCCTCGGAGGCGCCCACCGCCCCGGGCAGGGGCAGGGAGGCCACCGCCAGGGTGACCAGGGCCTGGGTGCCGATGATGTCCAGCGCCCCGCTGCCGGTCAGGCCGAAGGCGTGGTACACCACCAGCGGGACGGAAAACAGGGCGGTGAGCTGGCAGAAGGTGAGGCCCAGCAGAGCAGGCACCAGGGCGGGGTTGCGCCTGACGCAGTCCGCCCCCCGGCGGTACTCCTCCATCTGCTTCTCCAGCTTCTCCCTGGCCTCCTCCGGGCGGCGGACCAGACGGACGCGCACCAGCAGGCTCAGTACGCCGCCAGTGAGCCTTCTGGCCGCATTGGGCAGGAACATGAGGCAGAGCATCCCCGCCGTCAGCGCGCCGTTGACCACCGCGCCGAACAGCAGGAGCAGGCCCAGCCCGCCCCCCAGGTTGGCCACCAGATCAAAGCGGAGCAGCGCCACCGCCAGGGCGTAGCCGATGACCACCACCTGATAACACACGGCGATGAGCATCATGTTGAGGGCCCCGTGGGCGGCGGGCACGCCGTCCCTGGACATGTAGTAGATCTGGGCGGGCTGTCCGCCGGTGGCCGACGGGGTGATGGAGCTGACATAGAAGCCCACGAAGGAGTAGCCCAGGCAGCGGCGGAGGGGGGCCCGGTGGCCCAGCCGTCCCAGGATCAGGTGGGAGCACGTGGCCTCACACCCCACGAAGGCCAGCATGAGAGCCAGCCCCAGCAGCAGCCAGCCGGGCCTGAGCTGGCCCAGGGTGTGGAGCAGCCGGGTGACGGGCTGGTCCCTGAACAGCAGCCAGCCGGTGAGGGCCATCAGCGCCGCGATCAGGCCGATCCCCACCAAGGACTTTTTCCGGTTCATCCGACGCGTACCCCCTTCTCGGCCTCCAGGCCCGCCAGCATGCGGTTGAGGCTCTCCTCCTCCAACTGTCCCTTCATGGCCCGCATGTTGCCCGCCATCCACTCCAGCGTCTCGTCGTCGTAGATCAGCGCGCGAATGGCGGACAGGCACTCCTCGGGCTCCTTGGCCGCTACGCGGCCAAGGCCCCGCTTCACCAGGAAGCGGGCGTTGTTCTTCTCCTGCTCCAGAAAGGGCTCCCACGCCAGGATGGGCAGCTCGGAGAAGATGGTCTCAAACAGGGTAATGCCGCCGGGCTTGGTGAGCACCAGATCCGCCCGGGCCATGTAGTCGTATACCCGGTCGGTGAAGCCCAGCGCCTCGATGTGGGCATACTTGCCCGCCAGGCGGTCGTAGAGCTTGCGGTTGTTGCCGGTGATAATGGTGGTGTGGACGCCGGGCAGGGCGTCCAGCGCCTCATAAAAGCTGTCCCGCTTGGGCAGCAGGCCCAGCCCGCCCCCCATGATGAGCAGGTTGCGCTCCCGGCCCGGGCGGCGGCGCACCGGCCGCTTGAACTCGCAGCGGACGGGGATGCCGGTGACGCAGATGATGTCCCGGTCTACCCCCTTGGCGGCCAGGCGGCTGCGGATGTCGTTGGAGCCCACCAGATAGCAGTCGGTGTATTTGTGAATCCACTCGGAATGGCTGGACAGGTCGGTGACGCAGGTGATGAGGGGCAGGGCGCTCCCCGTCTCCCCCTTCCAGCGGGACACCATCCGGGCGCAGAGGGGGTGGGTGGCGATCACCGCGTCGGGCCGCCGGGCGGCGACAAGCTCCTCCAGTTTGTCCAGGAACAAAGTCTCAAACAGGGGGCGGGCGTCGGCGGGCAGATCCTGGGTCAGCTTGTAGTAGAGGTTGAACAGCCCGCTGCCACGGGTCACCAGCAGGTTGAAGCACTTATACATGGCCTCCGAGGCGTTGGGCATGGCCTCCGCCACGAAGTCCAGCACCTCCACCTCCGCCCCGGGGAACGCCCGCAGCAGTTGCTGGCGCAGGGACTGGGAGGCCGACCAGTGGCCCATGCCGAATTTTCCGGTGAGAATCAGAATATTCACGGTGTTCCCTCCTTTTCATATATCAGTATAAAGGAGGATTCTTTAGAAAACCTCGCTCGAATTCTTAAAAAGCCATTAAGAATTTCTAACAAAGAGCTCCAACGGGCCCTGAGGGGTTGGGCAGCAGGCCGCCGCCCGCCAGGTTTCGCCGGAAAAGGCGGAAAAGACCAGCCCATCCAGCTCTCCCGTCTCCCCCGGCCGGAGGAGAGGAACGGCGATGTCCCGGGGGGGCCGCCGCAGACCCTCCCCGGTGCATTTGACCCTGGCCTCCTTCAACGTCCAGAGGGTGTAAAACGCCCCCCAGTCCCCGCCCTGCCGCTCCAGCCAGGCGGATTCCGCCTCCGAGCACACATACCGCGCCAGCCCGGGGCGGCGGGGGCGCAGCACCTCCACGTCCACCCCCAGGGGGGCCTCCCCCGCGCCGCAGAGGGCCAGGCCCCCGCTGTGGCTCACATTGAAGTGCAGCTCCGGCTCCCCCGGAAAGTAAGGCTTGCCGTCCGCCCCCCGCGCCATCGCCGGGAGAACCCCCAGTCCGTACTCCGCCCGCAGAAGCTCCCCCAGCAGGGCATAGGCGTCCCCCTCCCCCAGCCAGAGCACCATGTCCACCGCCTCCTTTTTTCCTAGGATACCACAAAACGGGGCCATTTGGTAGGGGCGGAGCGATGTAGGCAGAAGGGGAATGGCCCCGCAGGGCAAGAGAAGCCGCCCTGGGGCGTCGCCCTCTACGGACTTCCAGGGGCGGCGAACGAGTGTGTGCCTGTGCCGGAAACGTAGGGGCGGGTGCCCACACCCGCCCGTATTCGACAAGGCCGCGCACACCACCCGGCGCGAAGGGGCGGGCGGCCACAAGGGCCGCCCCTACGGGCAGGCTTACCCTCCTCCGGCATTGTAGGGGCGGGGTTTATCCCCGCCCGCTAGGGCCGCTCAAAGGTACCCAGAAACAGCGGTACGCCCCGCTCCAAATCTACCACGGCGTAGCAGAAGGGCCGGTCGAGCACCAGCTCCCGGTAGTCTGTGGGCGCGGCCGCGTCCTCTACCTCCACCACAGTGGCCGCGGCAGCCTCGGTGCCCTTCTCGTTGACCTCGATGCGGGCCTTGTGGACGACAGAACTGACGTACAGCGGCCCGTCCGGCGCGGTGCCCAGGGCGGAAAAGTCGGCCCGGCCGGAATCGAAGGCGGTCTCCAGCCCCATGGCGGCCAGGGCGTCGGACAGCTCTCCGCCCCACTCCGCCTCGAACTTGGGCAGCCGGAGAAGCACCCGCTCCTCCTCCGCGGCCGCCAGCAGGGCGGGCAGGGTATCCCCGTCCAGCGTCTCCAGCCAGGCGTCCAGCTCCCCGTCGGGGAGCACGGCCAGGAAGCCCAGCCGCCCGTCGTCATAGGGGAGCACCACCCCGGCGGCCCCCTCCGCGGCGAAGTATTGCTCGGCGCGCAGGCCGTTGGAGAGGAAATCCGTCTCGGCTTCGCTCCCGTCGGCGGCGGTGAAGTCCCCGGGGCGGGTGTGCAGCGGATCAAATTCGCTGGCCCAGGCGTTTTTCAGGTAGAGGGCGTTGACCAGCAGCAGGACGGTCTCGGGGGCGGGCGTCTCGGCCAGCACCTCCGGGATCAGCCCGCGGGTGACCTCCCCTACCCAGTTGTTCACCGCCCGGCGGGCCCCGTCGGTGTCCAGATCGGCCTGATAGAGCCGGGCCCCATAGAACGCCGTACACCGGGAGAGAAATAATTCGTTGGCCTCCAGCCGCCCGTCCAGCCACAGGCTGTCGGCGATGGAGCACTCCGTGGAGCCCCCCAGGGCGGCGTAATCAGCCAGCAGGGAGGCGGCATTGGCGTTGAGGGCCGCCACGTCCGCCCCCAGCAGAGCCTCGAACTCCGCCAGGGTGTCCTCCGCAGCTCCGTTGGCCGTCATGGACAGGGCCAGGGCCACAGACAGCGGGGAGAGCAGGGTGTTCTCCCCCGGTTCGCGGGCCGCCCGCAGCAGCTCCGCCCCCAGGGTGCCGATGGCGGCGTCCGCCGCCGGGTCGGCCTCCGGGGGCGCGGGGTCGCCCGCCTCGAACTGCCGGGACAGGTCGGTCACCCCCGCCGGGGCGGCGCACCCGGCCAGCAGGGCCGGCACAAGGCACAGGGCCAGCAGCTTTCGTTTCTTCATGGAACACCCTCCTTTTATAATATGGTTTGCTTTTTAGACGGGTTCTGGGGTAAAATGTTCCGGGGTCTTAATGGCTTTTTAAAGATTTTCCCCCTCGCCCCTTAAGCTTCGTCTGCTATACTGACTTTACAATCTGAGGTGACTGTATGAATACCATCCTGATCTGCGACGACGACAAGGACATCGTCTCGGCCCTGGACATCTACCTGACCAGCGAGGGCTATGCCACCGTGAAGGCCTACGACGGGCTGGAGTGCCTGCGCCTGGCGGAGCGCGAGCCGGTGGATCTGATCCTGCTGGACGTGATGATGCCCGGCCTGGACGGCATCCGCACCACGGCCAAGCTGCGGGAGAGCTGCAACGTGCCCATCATCCTGCTCACCGCCAAGAGCGAGGACAGCGACAAAATCCTGGGGCTGAACATCGGGGCGGACGACTACATCACCAAGCCCTTCAATCCCATCGAGGTCATCGCACGGGTCAAGAGCCAGCTCCGGCGCTACACCAGCCTGGGCGGCAAGCAGGGCGGCGGGGAGGCCAATCCCGCCCTGCTCACCAACGGCGGCATCGCGCTGGATGACGGGGCCAAATCGGTCACCGTGGACGGGGAGGGGGTCAGCCTCACCCCCATCGAGTACAACATCCTTCTCCTGCTGATGAAGAACCCCGGCCGGGTGTTCTCCACCAGCCAGATCTATGAGCTGGTGTGGAACGACCCCTCTCTCGGCTCGGAAAACACGGTGGCGGTCCACATCCGCCACCTGCGGGAGAAGCTGGAGATCGACCCGGCCAACCCCCGGTACATCAAGGTGGTCTGGGGGCTGGGGTACAAGATGGAAAAGGTCTAGGGGGCGCTCGCTCCGGCCGCACCCCGCCCATATTCCAGGAGGTAATGCCATGAAACGATTCCGAACCAGTCTGGCGGCCAAGACGGCCGCCGTCCTTCTGGCCCTGGCCGTGGGCGCCGGCGGCTTCTGGTCCACTGTCTTTATCCTCTACCAGTGGGATCCCCTGTGGCTGGGCAGCGGGTATTACGACAGCAACGACTATTACTCCGACCTGTATAACCGCTCCAGCCAGGTTCGGGAGCTGGCCCGGCTGCTCCAGAACCAGGAGTGGAACGGCGCCCTGCCCTACCTGGACCAGCGGCGGCTGGACATGCTGGAGGAGGCCCTCTCCCCGGAGCGGACCAACTTCCGCTTTGCCATCCGACGCAACGACACCGGCACCCTCGTCTACTCCAACCTGGAGGGGGCGGCCTCCCTGGACGAGAGCGTTCACGCCGTGGAGCAGGAGGAGCTCTCCCTCACCCAGAACGGGGCTGCCCGCGAGCAGGATTATGTGGTCTGGAACGGGAAGGAGCAGTACTACCTCCTCTATATCGCCCTTCCCGACGCCGCTGGCACCAAGCAGCTCGTCCCCCCGGAGGATGCCGGGCTCGCCGCCCAATACGGCTACACCTTTGACGGCTATACCTGGAACTATGACGAGCAGATGGACAGCCGGGTGACCACCTCCGTGCTGGCCCTGGAATACGGCGCAACCGACCCGCTCACCGTCCAGGACGAGTTCTGGGACAGTTACCAGGACTACCAGCAGTACGCCAGCTACCTCCCCGCCCTGGCGGTGCTGGCCCTGGTGCTGGACATCGCAGGGATACTCCTGCTGGTGTTTCTGCTCCGGGCCGCCGGCTGGCGGAAGGAGGAGAGCCGCCCGAGGTGCAACTGGTTCGACCGCATCCCGCTGGATCTGCTGGCCTTCGGCGCGTTTTGGGCCATCGCTCTCCTTCTCAACGCGGGGGACGCGATCGCCTTCGGCCTCAACGTATCCCAACTGGCCACCGACCTGCTGGTCGGCATGTGTGTCATCACCGTAGCCATTCTGGGCTGTGTCCTGGCCTTCTGCCTTACCGTGGCCACCCGCATCAAGACCCGCACCCTGTGGAGCAATACCCTCATCTGTATGCTGTGCAAGCTGATCGCCCGGGGCTGCCGGGCGGCGGCCCGGAGCTGGCCCATGACGGGCCGGGTGGTGGTGCTCTTTCTGCTCTACCTGGCCGGCACCCTGTTCACCACGCTGACCATCTTCCTCATCCCCGTGTTTCAGGGCTTTGTGCTCTACTGCCTCTGCCGCTGGACCATCCAATGGAAGCGGGTGCGGGAGGGCACCGGCCGCATCGTGGGGGGCGACCCGGACTTCAAGATCGACACCCACAAAATGTACAGTGACCTGGCCCGGCACGCCGGGCAGCTCAACGATCTGGGCGCCGCCATCGGAAATGCCGTGGACGAGCGCATCCAGAGCGAGCGCTTCAAGGCCGAGCTGATCACCAACGTCTCCCACGATCTCAAGACCCCTCTGACCAGCATCATCAACTATGTGGATCTGCTGAAAAAGCAGGACATCGACAATCCCAAGGCCCAGGAATATATCGAGGTGCTGGACCGCAAGAGCCAGCGCCTCAAGAAGCTGACGGAGGATCTGGTGGAGGCGTCCAAGGCGTCCACCGGAAGCCTGTCGGTGCACCTGGACCGGCTGGGCATGGTGCAGCTCGTCCAGCAGGCCCTGGGGGAGTTTGAGGAGAAATTTGCCCAGAGCCGCCTCACCGTGGTGCCCGCCTTCCCGGAGGAGGAGTGCTCCATCCTGGCCGACGGCCGCCACCTGTGGCGGGTCATCGACAACCTGCTCTCCAACTGCAACAAGTACGCCCTGGAGGGCACCCGCATCTATGTGGAGGTGTGCCGCTGGGAGGGCAAGGTGGTCCTGTCCATCAAGAACATCTCCCGCCAGCCCCTCAACATCCCCGCCGAGCGGCTCATGGAGCGGTTCGTCCGGGGGGAGGAGTCCCGCACCACCGAGGGCTCCGGCCTGGGCCTGTCCATTGCCCGCAGCCTCACCGAGCTCCAGGGCGGCGCCTTCCGTCTGGACATCGACGGAGACCTCTTCAAGGCCGTGGTCTCCTTCCCGGAGGCCGCCGGACCGGAGCTGCCCGCGAACACATAGGAGGCGGGCGGGGATAAACCCCGCCCCTACCAGTTTGTAGGGGCGGCCCTTGTGGCCGCCCGCCGTTCCCCAATGCAAACAACGAGAGGCCAGCCCCAAAGGGCTGGCCTCTCGTTTGCTTCTGCAATTAGTCGGTCACGAAGGGCAGCAGCGCGATCTGACGGGCGCGCTTGATGGCCTCAGTGAGCTGACGCTGGTGCATGGCGCAGGTGCCGGTGGTGCGGCGGGGCAGGATCTTGCTCCGCTCAGACAGGAACCGGCGCAGCTTGACCGCGTCCTTGTAGTCGATGTGCTCCACCTTGTCCACACAGAAGGTGCAGACCTTGCGGCGCTTGCGGCCGCGGGGGCGCTCTCTATCCATAGCCATAACAGGGAACCTCCTTTTTCACGGGCCTTCAGCCCGTCTTGTTTTATTGCTGCGCACCGACTGTCGTGCGCAAAATGTGTTAGAAGGGCAGCTCCCCGTCGTCGTCAGAGAGCTCGGCGAACTGATCGCCGCCGCCCATGGGGGCGGAGTAGCCGCCGCTGGGTGCGGCGGGAGGCGGCGCGTAGCCGCCGGCCGGAGCGCCGAACCCGCCGGAGGGCGCGGCATAGCCGCCCGCCTCCGCGTCCCGCTTGGAGTCGCCGAAGTACACGTTGTCGGCGATCACCTCCGCGGTGCGGCGCTTGTTGCCGTCCCGGTCGGTCCAGTCCCGGAGCTGGAGCCGGCCCTCCACCACGGCCATGCGGCCCTTGGTGAAGAAACGGGACACAAATTCGGCGGTCTGACGCCAGGCCACAATGTCGATGAAGTCCGTGGACTTCTCGCCGGTGGTCTTGTCCTTGAAGTCCCGGTCCACCGCCAGGGAGAAGGAGGCCACGGGGGTCCCCGTCTGGGTGTGGCGCAGCTCGGGATCACGGGTCAGACGGCCCATGAGAATAATCCGGTTCAGCATGTCTGCCGCTCCCTTCTTACTTCTCGTCCTTGCAGACGATCAGGGAACGCATCACGCCGTCGGTGATCCGCAGGATACGATCCAGCTCACGGGGGAACTCGGGCTTAGCGTTGAAGGTCATCAGCACGTAGTAGCCCTCGGTCAGGTCGTTGATGGGATAGGCCAGGTGGCGCTTGCCCCACTCCTCAACCTCAGCCAGGGTGCCGTTCTGCTCCACCAGGGTCTTGAACTTGGCCACCATGGCAGCGGTGGCCTCCTCATCCAGGTTGGGATTGAGGATAAAGACCACCTCGTAGTTTCCGCTCAGTTTTGCCATTTTCTTTGCACCTCCTTATGGACGTATGGCCCCCGCCCTTGTGCGGGGGCAAGGATGGCCTGTTTTTTGAAACAAGCTATATTATTATATAGGAATCAGCGAAAAAGTCAAGCCTTTCCAAAAAAATAATATTTTTTGGCTTCCGTGCAATAAACGGCCCCTCTGCTTCATTTTACTGTCAGAACGGGCGGGAAACCCCGCCGCAGATTTGACAGGATAAAGGAGTTTTGATGATGAAAAAGGGTTTTGGAAAAGGCTTTTGCAGTGGTATTCTGGTGGCCGCCTTGACGGTGGGCCTGGGTGTGTCGGCCATGGCGGCCAGCCGCACCATCACCGTGGATGACAACATCCGCATCACCCTCAACGGTGCGGTCTTCTCCCCCAAGGACGCCAAGGGCAGGGATGTCCCCCTGTTCTCTTATAACGGCACCACCTACGCCCCCGTCCGCGCCATCTGTGAGGCCGCCGGCCTGAAGGTGGACTTTGACTCCGCCAACTATACCGCCGTCCTCACCACCCCCGACCGCTATATCGCCTCCACCCCCTCCGCCTCCAACTACATCTCCGTAGACAAGGCCAAGGAGATCGCCCTGAACCACGCCGGCGTGAAGGCCGCCGACGCCATCTTCGTGAAGGCCGGACTGGACTGGGACGACGGCCGCACCGAGTACGAGGTGGAATTCTACGCCGGGAACACGGAGTACGATTACAGCATCGACGCCACGACAGGCGCCATTCGCTCCTATGACCATGACTGGGATGATTTCTCCCTGTGGAATCCCGGAAACAACGCCGCCAACCCTTCCACCCCTGGCACCTCCACCAACAATCTGATCAGCGAGGCCAAGGCCAAGGAGATCGCTTTGGCAAAAGCCCCCTCCGGCGCCTCCGTGGTACGCTGCCACCTGGACTGGGACGACGGCCGCTATATCTATGAGATCAAGATGGTCTCGGGCACCATGGAGTATGAGTGCGACATCAACGCCGCCACCGGCGTCATCACCGACTGGGACGTGGACAGCATCTACGACTAATTCCTTTCGCAAACCGCTCCGTACCCGAAAGTACCGTCAGGCGCTGCCGCCTGACGGTACTTTTTTGCGTCTGCGTTAAAACAGCTCCGGATGCTCCAGAAGCCAGCGGTTGACCATGGCCATAAACCACTCCACGGCCGGATTGTCACTGGGCTCCCGCCACGCCACCCCCAGCTCGATGGTCTGCCCATGCCCCTCCAGCGGGACAAAGGCCAGGCCGGTGGTATGCATGTACTCCCGAATCCGGAAAGGGAGAATGGCAATTGCCTGTCCGCACTCCACGGCAAAGATCACATCCTCCAGGGCGGGATACTCGGTGACCGACGCCGGGGTGAAACCCAGTCCCCGGCAGATCTGGAGGAACTGCTTATACATATAGGCCCCGCCGGTGTGGGACAGGCAGGCAAAGGGCTCCGTGGCCAGCTTGGCGTAGTCGATCACGGCGTTGTCCAGGCAGGGGTGCTCCCGCGGGCAGACCAGGCAGTAGAAGTCGGCCCCCAGCTTGCGGCAGGCGTAGCCGTTCATCCCCTTCAAGTCGGAGAGCACCGAGAAGCTCACATCATAAGCCGCCGCGTCGATGCCCGCCTGGATGCCGGTGGCGTCCCGCCGGATGAGCTCCACGCGGACCTGGGGATACGCCTCCCGATAGGCGGCGATCAGCCGGGGCAAAAAGTGGCGGGAGGGGGAATTGAGGTAGCCGATGCGCAGCTCCCAACATCCTGAGGACTCCAGCTGGCGCAGGCGGCCCAGGGCCCGCTCCTCCTGGTCCAGGATGCGCTTGGCGTCCTCCAGGAAGAGCTCCCCGGCCCGGGTGAGCGACACGTTCCTCGTGGTGCGCAGAAACAGGCGTGCGCCGACCTCCCGCTCCAGGGCGGAGATCTGATGGGTCACGGCGGGCTGCGTCACATAGAATTCCCGCGCCGTCTCGGTAAAGTTCCGGTAACGGGCTACCGACACGAAATAGCGAAGCTGCTCGGTGTTCATTGCGCTCCCTCCTCTCCCTGCTCGTATTATAAATTGATAACGCTTTTTTATCAATCCTGGAAAAAACGTGAATTTCACTTTTTTCGCCCGGAGTGATACAATTTGCCCGATTATAAAAGAGGAGTGATGCGCGTGGCGTTTCAAGTAATGGGCGTGACCGCCGGACGCAAGGACAGCAACTGTGAAATCCTGCTCAAGGAGGCTCTTCTGGCCTGCCGGGAGCAGGGGGCCGAGGTCCGCATGATCAATCTGAAGGACTATGAGCTGCTGGACTGCAACGGCTGCACCGCCTGTACCATGGGCATGTCCATGGGGAAGAACACCGGCTGTTCCCTGGCGGACAAGGACGACAAGCAGAAAATCATGGATGTGATGCTGGAGCAGGATGCGGTGATCTTCTCCGCCCCCACCTATGATCTGATGCCCTCCTCCCTGTTTTTGAAGTTCATGCACCGCAACCTGGCCTATGAGTCGGCCTTCCTGACCAAGATCGGCGCCATCGCACCCCGGGACCGGGTGGGTGCGCTCATCGCCGTGGGCGGCTCCACCCGCTCCTGGCAGTCCATGGCCCTGGAGTGCATGCAGGCCACCACCTTTACCAACAGCTTCAAGATTGTGGACATGTACATGGCCACTCAGGTTCCCGCCCCCGCCCAGGTGCTTCTCTACGAGGAGAAGGTGGCCCGGGTCCGGGAGATGGGCCTGAACGTGATGAAGGCCCTCAACACGCCCCCCGCCGAGCGCAAGTGGCTGGGCGATCCGGACTACGGCTGGTGCCCCAACTGCCACTCCAACGCCCTGTGCCTGGGCGAGCCCCAGTGGAAGGGGCTGCAGTACCCCATCGAGTGCGTGGTGTGCGGCGCGGGCGGCACCCTGGAGCAGACCGAGGACGGGCGCTGGAAATTTGTCATCGCCGAGAACGGGCTGGAGCGTGACCGCACCACCGAGGAGGGCCGCGGGGTTCACTGCGACAAGATCGCCGAGACCCAGGGCGGCTTCTTCATGGATCCGGCCAAGCGCCAGCTGGTGGCCGAGCGCCTGCCCAAGTACCAGAGCATCCAGCTCCCCGGCATCTAAGGAAGGAGTCTGATTGTCTTGAAATTCGAGCATCTGTTTTCCCCCATGCAGGTGGGTAAGGTGACCTACCGCAACCGCATCGTCAGCGCCCCCATGGCCTTCGGCCTCATTGTTCAGAACCCGGATGCCCGGGACTTCACCTACCGCAAGCTGGAGGCCAGCGCCAAGGGCGGCAACGGCTGCGTCATCGTGGGCGAGACCGACGTAAACTTTGTGGACGCCGTGCGCATCCCCGGCTTCCGCCCCTTTGACTTTGCCAAGCCCGAGGAGGATCCCGAGACCTTTGACGCCGTGGGCGAGTATGCCCGCCGCATCAAGCGCCACGGCGCTGTCGCTCTGGCCGAGCTGGTCCACTGCGGCAAGGAGAAGGTGCCCTTCGGCCCCGGGCAGGAGGCCATCGGCCCCATCGAGACCACCAACCTGGCCGGCGTGAAGGTGCGCCCTATGAACGAGGACGACATGGCCCGCATCGCCCGCGACTTCGCCGTCTCCGCCACCTACATGCAGAAGGCGGGCTTTGACGGCGTGCTCATCCACGGCGGCCACGGCTTCCTCTTCACCCAGTTCCTCTCCCCCCTGATGAACACCCGCACCGACAGCTACGGCGGCTCTCTGGAGAACCGCGCCCGCTTCCCCCTCCAGATTCTGAAGGCCGTCCGGGAGGCGGTGGGCCCCGACTTCCTGGTGGAGCTGCGCATCGACGGCACCGACCACCAGCCCGGCGGCATCACCCCCGAGGAGACCGGCGCGTTCGTCGCCATGGCCGAGCCCTACATCACCTCCGTCCACGTGACCTGCGGTATCTATGAGGCGTCGGTCAAGTCGGGCACCGAGAGCTCCATGTTCCACCCCCACGGCCTGAACATCGACAACGCCGCCATCATCAAGAAGTACACCAAACTGCCCGTGGGCGCCGTGGGCGGCATCAACTCCCCCGAGCTGTGCGAGCAGGCCATTGCCGAGGGCAAGATCGACTTTGCCATCCTGGGCCGCCAGATGCTGGCCGACCCCGAGTTTGCCAACAAGGCCAAGCGCGGCCATGAGGATCAGATCCGCCGCTGCCTGCGCTGCTACAAGTGCTTCCCCGGCTCCCCCGAGGAGGGCTATGACGACCTGCCCTTCACCAGCGAGGAGCTGGCCCTCTACGTGGGCCACTGCACCATCAACCCCCTGGCCCACCTGCCCTTCGATCCCGACACTCTGGCCCCCGCCTCCAAGCAGGAGACCGTGCTCATCGTGGGCGGCGGCGCAGCCGGCATGCAGGCCGCCATCACCGCCTGCGACCGGGGCCAGAAGGTCATCCTGGCCGAGCAGGGCCCCCGCCTGGGCGGCCTGCTGCGGTTCACCGACGTGGACACCGACAAGCCCGACCTGATGAACTTCAAGAACCTGCTGGTGCGCGAGGTGGAGCGCCGTGACATCGACGTGCGGCTCAACACCGTGATCACGCCGGAGAACATCACCTCCTTCGGCGCCGACGGCGTCATCTTTGCTACCGGCTCCCTGCCCTCCTGTCCCCCGGTGCCCGGCATCGGGCACGCCCACAAGGCCATGGACATGTACGACGGCAAGGTCAAGCCCGGCCACAAGATTGTTATGGTGGGCGGCGGCCTGGTGGGCTGCGAGGCCGGCCTCTTCCTCCAGAAGACCGGCCACGAGGTCACCGTGGTGGAGCTGCTGGGCCGGCTGGCCAACGAGTCCTTCGGCATGTACCGGGAGGCCCTGATCTGGGAGATGGAGAAATGCGGCATGGCCATGCTGCCCAAGACCCGCTGCCTGGAGATCACCCCCACCGGCGTGAAGGTGGAGAACGCCGGCGGCGTCCAGACCCTGGAGGCCGACACCGTCCTCTTTGCCCTGGGCATGAAGAGCGTGGACATCGCCCCCCTGAAGGCCGCCGCCGAGGCCGCCGGACTCAAGACCTGGGTCATCGGCGACGCCATCCAGCCCGGCAAGGTGGATCAGGCCACCCGCAGCGCCTATCTGGCCGGCATCGAGGTGGGCCGCTGAGTCCCCCGCCCCGGAATAAATCAACCCCTCCGGCTAAACCGGAGGGGTTCTGCTTGTCGGAAAAGCGGCAAGAGCCACTTTTTCGAGGGAGATGCGCGCAAGATGAACCTTGATTCCCGACGGAAAAGTCGGCTCATCTTGCGCGGAAGTGTCATTTCCGGGGCGCATGTCCCCGGAAATGACTGATTTTCATGTTATTCCTGCGGCTGTGGCCGCAGGAATTCTGCGAGGCTTTCCTTCCTGGAAGGTTTTTCGCCCGTCTGCGGCGCCCCAGGCAATGCCTGGGGCGCCGCGTTTCTTTTGTTCTTTTGTCAGCGCTCCTGGCGCAGCGTCTCGGCCTTCTCCTTCAGGAAGCCCTTGAGCCACGCACCGGTGGCCGGGTGATCCAGGGCGAAGTCGATGGTGGCCTCCAGGAAGCCGCAGAGGTTGCCAGTGTCATACCGGCGGCCCTCAAAGTCCACGGCCACCATGCGGCTTCTCCGGCACAGCTCCCGCAGGCCGTCGGTGAGCTGAATCTCCCCGCCGTAACCAGGCTTGACGTTCTCCAGAATATCGAAGATCTCCGGAGTCAGCACATAGCGGCCCAGGATGGCGTAGTTGGAGAGCCTCTGCTCGGGGGTGGGCTTCTCGTTCATGTCGGACACGTCGAAGATGCGCTCCTCCAGGGGGGAGACCTTGACGGAGGAGTAGCGGGAGATAGCCTCAGTAGCCACCTCCTGCACCCCCAGGGCGGACGCGCCGTACTTCTCGGCGGCCTCCACCAGTTGGAGAGTCACCGGCTTTTTGGCCCGCATGATGTCGTCGCCCAGCAGCACGGCGAAGGGCTCGTCCCCCACGAAGCGGCGGGCGCGGCCGATGGCGTGGCCCAGGCCCTTCGTCTCCTTCTGGCGCACGTAGAAGATGTTGGCCAGGTCGGCGGCCCGGCGCACCTCCACCAGCTCGGACTCCTTGCCCGACTGGAGCAGGCGGGTCTCCAGCTCGGGGTAGTAGTCGAAGTAATCGTCCATGGCGGACTTGGCCCGGTTGGTGACGATCAGAATGTCCTCAATTCCGGCGGCCACCGCCTCCTCGATGATGTACTGGATCACCGGCTTGTCCACCATGGGAAGCATCTCCTTGGGAACGGTCTTGGTGGCGGGGAGCATCCGGGTTCCCAGCCCTGCGGCGGGGATGACGGCCTTACGAACTTTCATAACAAAAAACCTCCAGCAGAGCGGGCGGAACGCCGCCCGCCGTTATTGCAGATGTGCGGTGGGAATCATGGGGCGGAAATACCGAACCCTGGGCAGGGCCTTCAGGAGAATCGTGCCCAGCACATAGCAGGCCACAGCCTCCCCTGCCACAAAGGTCCACAGGTTCAGTCCATACGCCGCCCAGAAAGCGCCGTTGATAGCCCCTGCCTCCGCCCAAGCCCACATGGGCGGCAGCAGCAGGGCGTTCACCACAATGGGGGGCAGGGCGGCCAGATACCAACGGGGCATCTTGATGGAGAGGAAAGCTGCGATGGCGGTGGCCAAGGTGCCCACAATCATGTCGATGGGACCATAGGGGGAGAGAATATTGGTCAGCAGGCAGCCCAGTGCCAGCCCCGGCGCGGCGGCAGGGAACAGGAAGGGCAGCACGGTCAGCGCCTCCCCCAAGCGGACCTGAACCGGTCCGAAGGTGAGCTGAAAGATGTTGCCGAAGTAGCACAGGACGAAGTAGACGGCGGCCACCATCGCGGCCAGGGTGAGCTGTTGGATGTTGGATTTGCGCATGTGTGATCATACCTCCATTTTAGTCTTTAGAGAACGGCGGTGAGTCCCACCGAACGAACGCGGCCGTGGCCGCGCTTGGACCGGGTTTGGAAACCAGTCGGGGGTATTTTAGCACGTTTCCCATCGGAAGTAAAGAAAAAGCGCCGGGACTCTCCCCCGCCCTCCTCCGCGGAAAAAGCAGCCCCGGAGCGCACGCGCTCCGGGGCGGTCTTTTATTCCGTTATTCCGTAAAGGGCTTTTCCACCAGGGAGCCCCGGCTGTAGCGGGCCAGAATGTCCCGGTCGTCCCCGTCGTAGAGGAACTGCTCCAGCTTCTCAAAGGGGGTGCGGGACAGGCGGCCGTCCAGCTCATCCACATCCACCACCAGGGCGTCGAAGTCATACCCCGGCTCAAAGGAACCCACCTTCCCGAAGAATTCCCCCGGCCCCTTGGTGGCCAGGTAGAGGGCCTCCGGCAGGGAGAGGAGCCGCTCCTCCGGGTGGTCCAGGGCCCGGAGCTTGGACAGCCCCACCGTGGCCGCCACATGCCGGTTCATGGCGGCGGCGTGGCCGCCGGCCACATCGCTGGCCACGCAGCAGCGCAGCCCCTCCGACAGGCTGCGGCGCAGGGGCATGACGCCGCTGGACAGGTTAGTGTTGGACTGGGCGCAGTGGGCCAGGGTGACCCCCTCCTCCCGGAGAATAGCCTCCTCCCGCCCGGTGAGGTGGACGGCGTGGGCCATGATGGTGCACCCCCGGCGGAGCAGGCCGTAGTCCCGGTACACCTCGGTGTAGCTGGCGCACTCCGGATGGAGCTGGCCCACCCAGGCGATCTCGCTCCGGTTCTCCGACAGGTGGGACTGGACGGGCAGCCCGTACCGCTCCCCCAGCCGCCCCAGGCCGTCCATGAGCCGGGCGGTGGTGGAGGGGACGAAGCGGGGGGTCAGGATATACCCCACGTGCTTCAGCTCCGCCCGGCTGCGGCAGATGAGCTCCTCCGTGTCCGCCAGGGAGGCGTCGGTGTCCTCCCGCAGACTGTCCGGGGCATTGCGGTCCATGTTCACCTTGCCGATGAGGGCGGACAGCCCCGCCCGCTCGGTCAGCTCCATCAGCCGCCAGGCGGCCTCCTTGTGGATGGTGGCAAAGGCGGAAAAGCGCAGGGTGCCGTTGGCCCACATCCGGTTGAGGAACCGCTTCCACGCCGCCTCGGCAAAGTCCGCGTCGCCGTAGCGGGCCTCCACCGGGAAGGTGTAGGTCTCCAGCCAGGGCAGCAGCTCCTGGTCGTAGCCCACGCCCCGGTTCACCATCTGGGGGGCGTGGAGGTGGAGGTCGCAGAAGGCGGGGAGCACCAGCGCCCGGCCGAAGTCGGTCACCGACTGCCCGGCGTACTCCTGGGGGAGCGCCCGGTAAAAGCCGGCGCACTTCTCCCCATCTACCACCAGGTACTCCCCCTCCCGCACGGTCAGCTCGCCCAGCGCGGGAGTGTATAAAAAGTTGCCCTTGAAAATCATGGCAGACCCTCCGGTTTTCATATTCTTCCTTTATCCTATCATCCACCCCTGTAGAAAGCAATCAGAAGTTTTCGCCCCGGCACAGAAAAGCCGACGCACCCGTTGCGTGCGGCGGCCCAGCCTGTCGAAAAAGACTTTTCAACAGGCTGCCGGACTTTTTGAAGCTCTAAAGGAGCTTCAAAAAGTCGTTTAATCAAACGTGAAAGGGAACCCTGACGGTTCCCTTTCACACTATCCTTCCCTCCGAAGCCTTTGGCAGGAGGGTTTATTGGTAGCCTCAACCGCCGCACCCGTTGCGTGCGGCGGCCCATATCTTTTATTCGGGTATTCAGGGTACCAGCTCTACGGTGTAGCCCAGCTCCTTCAGGCCGGACACAATGCCGCCCGGATTCACCATGTGGCCCGCGCCCACGGCCAGGAAGAACGTATTCTCCCCCTCGGTCTCCAGATACTCCGCCGCTGCGGCAATCATGCCGGGGTCCCGCTCGGTGAACAGCTTGGAGTTGAGCTCGTCATCACTGTTGAGGATGGCCTCTTTGTCGTAGACCTCCGCCAGGGCATCGGGGTCCCGGTTCTTCCAGGCGTCGAACATGGCGGCAATCTGCTCCTGCTGGGCCTGGGCCAGCGCCTGGGCCGCCTCGTCGGCCGCCTCGCCGTTGAGCATCCCCTCGTACCCGGCCAGGCTGGCGTCCAGATAGGCCTCCTGGTACTCGGCGGACAGGCCGTCGAAGATGCCGCCCTGGAAGGCGTAGGTCTCCACGGAGTCGATGGTCTTGCCCGCGTTCACCGCGTAGGCGTTGATATACACATCAATCGCCATGGCGTTGGCCCCGGTGGTGTCGTCCTGGAGGCTCAGGACGCCGAAGGTGGAGGCCAGGGCCCAGGGCTTATATGCGTCAAAGCCGTTGGGCTCCATGCCCAGGCTCACCGCCGCCGCCTGCACCCGTGCGTACAGCTCCGGGCTGATGTGGTCGGCCAGGGTGGTGCCGTCGGAGTAGGCCTGAAGCTGGGCCAGCAGGGCCATGCCCTCCTGGTCGTTGAGATCCAGCTCGAAGCTCACCACCTGGGAGGCGTCCAGGGCGTCCCGCACCGACTTATGCAGGGGATAGACGTTGCTGCGGTCCATGTGGATGGTGCCCAGCAGGTAGAGGGTGTTGTCCCCGTTGACGGCCTTCCACAGCAGACCTCTGGAGCCGGCGTCGTTGGCGTCATAGAGGGCCAGGATCAGCCGCTCGGCCATGACCATGGCCTCCTGATAGGTGCAGGGCCGGTCTTCGTTCAGTCCGCCGGCCTGATCGCCCCTGACCACGCCCAGGCCGGTGAGGAAGGCCGCGGCCCCCTCCTCCACGCCGTCGATGTCGTAGGCGGCCGCCTCCTGGTACAGCGCGTTCATCACGCCGCCCCGGGTGGTGTCCACCACCAGTCCTTCGGTGTCCGCCGCCCGCTGGGGCAGCTCCAGCAGGGCCAGCTTGTCGGCCACGATGCCGGTCATGGCCGAGAGCTGCTCGCTGGTGATGGTGCTCTGAATGTACGTAGTGTAGTTGTCGTCCACCAGCCCCATGGCGTAGCTGTCCGCCAGCTCTCCCACCGCCCAGGCGTCGGGCATCTGAGGGGCCGGAGCGGTATCTTCCGCCGCCAGCGCGGGCGCGGCCAGCAGGGCCGCCGCCGTGACGCCGGCCAGCAGCCGGCGCATCCGATTGTGCTTCATGTCATGTGCTCCTCTCGTCGAATTGTAAAGCTTGCTTTCCACATGTACTGTACCACAGCCCGGCCCCGCCGTCAACCGCAATTTGCGGCAGTGAGGGTCTGCCTCTGCTATACACGCAGTTATACTAGTTATATACTAGTAATATCTATGTTTTAGCATGTAATAATCTATCTGTCAAGATGATACCCTTACATAAGGGTGAGACGCAATGAAAAAAGAGGAGCACAACGCCCGGTTTCGGGATCACTATATCGCCATCGGCATCCGCATCTCCTACTTCCGAAAGCTACGGGGGCTGAGCCAGGAGCAGTTGGCCGAGCGCGCAGGAATCAGCCCCGGCTTTCTCTCCCAGGTGGAGGCCCCCGGCATGGCAGTGGGCATTTCCCTGAGCACCCTTTTCCTCATCGCGGAAGCGCTGGAGATTCCGCCCTACAAGCTGCTGCAATTTGACGATTGACCCGCTTCAAACCGCGCAGGCCGCCCCATGGGGCGGCCTGTTTTCTATATCTGCCCTCTCCGCACGCTCAGGCTGGCGATAAACTGCTTGGCGGTTCGCGGCGTCCGGCCCGGGCTGCGCATCTCACCCCACGGGAGGTTCCCTCCCGTGAGGGCCCCTTTTTTCCATTCGGTTGAGGCGAAGTCAATTCGCCTCAACCAAGGTTTTGCCTCCGGCAAAACGCTTGTACGCCGCGGGGCGGCGGGGCGCTTCCACGCCCGTGGGAGATGCGGGCACCCGGTCACAGGCTCAGGCTGGCAATAAACTGTTTCGCCGTTCGCGGCGTCCGGCCCGGGTTGCGCATCTCACCCCACGGGAGGTTCCCTCCCGCGGGGGCCCCCTTTTTCCATTCTCTTGAGGCGAAGTCAATTCGCCTCAACCAAGGTTTTGCCTCCGGCAAAACGCTTGT